>Ga0078894_10003512_pt1 | contig 11926 bp, 11 predicted proteins | sample LauGreSu1BDMLBSD_2_FD_67506 | JGI IMG/M metagenome (GOLD analysis project Ga0078894, IMG submission 67506) | Freshwater lake microbial communities from Lake Michigan, USA - Su13.BD.MLB.SD (version 4) (version 4) | ecosystem: Environmental > Aquatic > Freshwater > Lake | place: Lake Michigan... | reverse complement strand
GTTAAAAAAATGGCTACTATTGATAGAATGAAAAAAGACGGTACTTTCATGACGCTTTCTAAAAAAGAAAGACTTCAAGTAGATCGTTTACGCTCTAAGTTAGAAAAAAACTTAGGATCTATAGCTGACATGTCTAGATTACCTGCTGCATTATTTGTAGTAGATATCAAAGCTGAACACATCGCAATAAAAGAAGCACAAAAATTAAACATTCCAGTTTTCGCAATGGTTGATACTAACTCTGATCCTCGTGAAGTAGATTATGTTATCCCTGCAAATGATGATGCTTCTAAATCAATCGATAAGATTTTGTCTTTAGTTACAGACGCTGTAAAAGACGGATTAGCTAACAGAACTTCAGAAAAAGACGGAGAAGATGCTCCAGAAGCTGAAGAAGTTGCTGCTGAAGAAGTTGCTGCTATTGTAGAAGAAGCTGCTATTGTAGAAGAAGCTGTTGAAGCTCCTGCTGCTGAAGAAGCTGCTGAAGAGACAAAATCTGAAGAATAAATAAATTTTAATTCCGAAAGGTAAATTCCAAATTCCATATAATTGTCAAAATTTGATGATTTGTTAAAATTGGAATTTGGGATTTATCAATTGGAATTTCTTTTTTTACAAAAAATTTTTAATCTTAAAATAAAAACAAAATGGCAACAATTACTGCTGCAGACGTAAATAAATTAAGAACAATCACCGGTGCAGGTATGATGGACTGCAAAAAAGCATTAGTAGAAGCTGATGGAGATTTTGATTTAGCAATTGAAAACCTTAGAAAAAAAGGTCAAAAAGTTGCTGCAAACAGATCAGACAGAGAATCTACTGAAGGAGCTGCAATTGCAGTTGTAAGTGCAGATAAAACTACTGGTGTTGTAATCACATTAAATTGCGAAACAGACTTCGTTGGAAAAAATGAAGGTTTCGTAAAATTAGCTACTGAATTAGCTAACCTTGCATTAAACTATGCTACTAAAGAAGAATTTTTAGCTGCTGATTTCCACGGAATCACTGTTGCTGAAAAATTAATCGAGCAAACAGGTGTTATTGGAGAAAAAATTGAAGTTGCTTCTTTCCAAAGATTAAGCGGTGCTTTTGTTGGTTCTTACATTCACGCAGGAAACAAAATTGCTACTTTAGTTGCCCTTTCTGCTAACGTTGCTGGCGGTGAAGAAGCTGCAAGAAACGTAGCAATGCAAGCTGCTGCAATGAATCCAATTGCTTTAGATGAAGCGGGTGTAGATGCATCAATCATTGAAAAAGAAATTGAAATTGCTAAAGATCAATTACGTCAAGAAGGAAAACCAGAAGCTATGTTAGATAATATCGCTAAAGGTAAAATTCAACGTTTTTACAAAGACAATACTTTAGTAAACCAAGATTATATTAAAGATGGTTCTATGAGCGTTTCTGCTTACGTTAAATCGGTAGATGCTGGTTTAACAGTAACAGGATTCAGTAGAGTTGCTTTAGGATAATTTTTTTCTAAACGAATAATAAAAAAACCTCGTTCTTTTGGAACGAGGTTTTTTTTATGTTTCTTTATTTAGTAAATGTTTTTAATTGAAAGCTTTCCCCGTCAAAAACTCCGTAAGTAAAATAGCCAATCCAATCTCCCAGATTAACATATTCTGAGTTTTCTCCTATAGTAAGTTGCAAAGGCAAATGACGGTGTCCAAAAACAAAATAATTATAGTGTTTCGATTCTAATTTGCGTTTAGCATATTGAATCAACCATTCTTTATCTTCTCCTAAATACACTACATCTTCAGCGCCAGAAATCAATTTGTTTTTCACCGATAAATATTGGGCTAAACGCATCCCAAGATCGGGATGTAGCCATCTGTATAACCATTTAGAAAACGGATGTACAAACACCTTTTTCATGCGTTTGTATCCTTTATCTCCAGGGCCTTTTCCATCACCATGGCCTATTAAGAACGTTTTATTATTGAAAGTAAATTCTTTATTATCGTGATAAACCGGAATATTCAATTCTTTTTGAAAATAATCATCCATCCACAAATCGTGGTTTCCTACAAAAAAATAAATAGGAATTCCACTATCTCTGATTTCGGCTAATTTCCCCAAAATTCTTACAAATCCCTTTGGAACTACCGTTTTATATTCAAACCAAAAATCAAATAAATCTCCCAATAAAAAAATTGCTTCTGCATCCTGTTTCACCTCATCAAGCCAAGCAACAAACTTTTGTTCTCTTGGGAAGCTTGCCTCTGGAGTTGGAGCACCAAAGTGCTGATCGGATGCAAAATATATTTTCTTTGAAGCCATATTATAAATTATCTGAAGCGAACCATTCAGCAAATGAGCTTTCGGTTTCTTGTAATTTTAGGGAGTGCAATTGTATTGAATTGGGAAGACGATCGTTAATTTTCTTGGCAAAATCAATAACCATATTTTCACTTGTAGGTTGATAATTAACCAAAATTACATGATGCCCTCTACTTTTTAATTCTTCAGCTAGTTCCACATGGGGAGTGTTTTGGTTAAAAACAGTAGCATGGTCAAATAAATCAACAATTTCTTCACGAACTATTTTCTTTAAATCAGAAAAATCAATTACCATTCCGTATTTTACATTGTTTGTATCTGTAATAGGAGTTCCAATTACTGTAACCGATAATTTATAACTATGTCCGTGTACATTTTTACATTTTCCATCGTATCCATAAAGTGCATGGCCTGTTTCAAAAGAAAATTGTTTGGTAATTCTAATTTTACTCATAAGGAATTATTTGACTGCAAATTTAGTAAAAAAATAAGGCCGATAGGCCTTATTAATTATGGATTCACTTCAAACGATTGATTTTCATTAGCTAAAGAAGCTCTAGCATTAAGCACTTTATTATCGCTGCCAACTAAAAATGCAGCAAAACTAATATTAGCTGAATTGGCAATATTTGCAGGAATTGGTAGCGAAAAACTTTTGGTTACCGTACTTCCATAAGTAGTTCCTGTAACTTCGTCACCTAAAATATTGGTCAATGAGCTACGCAAAACATGATTGTGTTCATAGTTTACAATTGGATTTACTCCATTATAGTAATTAGTATAATTGCGTTGGTTGTATATTAGTTTATCTTCCAATAAATAAACGACTAATTTTAAATTGGTGTAATTTTGAATAAACTTCATGTTTACATCCAAATTGATTGTTCCATTGGTTACAGTTGAATTTAATGCTAATCCTAAAGTGGTGTTATTTCCCGTAAAATCTATCGCTTGTTGAACATTTGTTACCTCGGGAAATGTCCAAACGGTCATTCTATTTAATCTAGAAACAGGCAAAGCCAATGGTGAATTAGGCAAAATTAGATTTTTTAATGGCGCAATTCCATCAAAATGGAAAGGATCATTCCCATTATGAATAGCTACTGTAACCGCTTTATCTGTTAGAAGTTTAACTTCTTCAATAGCATGGGAAACGCGGGTGCAGTTACCGCACCAAGTTCCGGTGTAATCTTCAATTAATACTCGTTTTTTAAAATTACCAGGAATTGCTGGTGCAGCCGAACTTTGATCCGGCTTGTTTTCAACAACATTTGTGTCAGAACAAGATAAAAACAAAAAAGAGCAAATTAATAACCTAAAGAAATATATTTTTTTCATAACTTTAATATATAATGCAATAAACTAAATACAAATTAAGCAAAATAAATTTTAATCCTATACATTTTATTCATTAATTTGTATGTTAAATAGTTTTTATGAAAAAATTCCTTCTGTTATTTCTTATTGTTGGATTGCACTCCTACTCACAAAAGAACTTGCCTGATTTAAATCTTTCTACCCTTGAAGGAAAAAATATATCCTTAAAAAATGATTTTGCCGAAAAAGACAAATTATATATTTTCTCATTTTGGGCTAGTTGGTGTGCGCCTTGTATAAATGAGCTAGATGAAATGAACGAAATTCAAGCAGAATGGAAAAAAACCATCAACTTTGAGGTAATTGCTGTAGCAACAGATGATACTAGAACTCAAAAAAGAGTGAAACCATTAGTTAGCGGAAAAGAATGGGAATACACTATTTTGTTGGACACCAATCAAGATTTTAAAAGAGCACTTTCAATAGTAAATATTCCTTACACCATTGTAGTTAAAAACAATAAAATTGTTCATATTCAAAATGGATATGTTCCAGGAAATGAATTAGATTTATTTGAAAAATTGAAGACTTTATAAAATTATGAGATTAAATAAATTGCTTTTACTATTAGTTCCGTTTGCTTTATTGTCTCAAGAAAAAGAAAAAATAAATGTCTTTGTAGGATTTGAATCCAACTCGCAATGGTATCTTAATGATACAGGTTTAAAGGATGAGTTTAATCTCCCAACAAGCCAGCCCGAAAATCCTTTACGAAGCAATAGTTATTTATTTGTAAATTTTAAATATAAAAATTGGACTGCTGGTATTCAAGGGGAGGCTTATGAAAAAAATGCCTTACTAAACCTGAATCCAAAATTTATTGGGACCGATGTTGCTACCTATTTCATTCAATATAAAACAGAGAAAATAGATGTTACCGCGGGGTATTTCTATGAACAATTTGGCAGTGGATTGCTTTTTCGTAGCTGGGAAGACCGAGCATTAGGAATAAATAACGCTTTGAGAGGTGGTAGGCTTATTTATAAACCAACAAAATTTTTGACTTTTAAATCCATTTACGGACAGCAAAGAACTGGTTTTGATGTGGCAAATAGTACTATTTATGGTTTAGATACTGAAATTACAATTTCGGATTTATTTAAATTTGATACTACCACCCTAAGTATGGGTTTAACTTATGTAGGCAGAGATGAAAAAACTGATATCGAAAATCCTAAATTCAATAGTTTAACTAGTGCTTATGCCGGAAGATTAAGTGTAGCGCATAATTCTTTTTACCTTTCGACTGAGTTTGATTATAAATCTGAAGATGCTGTTGTTCAAGTAACCGAACAAATTGATAATAATTTAATTAAACCAGGAAGTGCCTTGTTACTTAATTTAGGTTATTCAAAAAAGGGATTTGGAATTGATGGAACTTTTAGAAGATTGGAAAATATGGGCTTCTTTTCGGAAAGAGGTGCAAAAGGAAATTCATTTAACGACCGAATCATGAATTTTATTCCGAGTTTAACCAAACAAAATCATTATAATTTGGCAAATATTTATGTGTACCAGGCGCAACCAAATGTAATTCTTGCCGATAAAGATTTAGTTAAAGCGGGTGAAATTGGGGGACAAATTGATTTATTTTATGACTTCAAAAAAGGAACTGCATTAGGTGGTAAAAACGGGATGAAGTTGGCTTTTAATTTTTCAAATTGGAATGCACTAAGTGGAACCTTTTACATTTACAACCCCCAAGATTATAAAACCGATTTTCTAGGCTTTGGAAAAAGATATTTCACCGACTATAATTTGGAACTAACCAAAAAATGGAATTCTAAATGGCAAACTATTTTAAGCTACAGCAACCAATATTACAATAAAAAAATGATTCAAGAAACCTCTGGAGAGGTAACTGCAAATATTGTTGCTGCAGAAGCAACCTATAAATTTAACGCTACAAAATCAATACGAGTGGTTGGAGAACATTTATGGGCAGATCAAGACAAGAAAAATTGGGCTGGGGGAACTGTAGAAATGAACCTGAATTCTAAACTTTCTTTTTTCGTATCCGATTTATATAATTATGGAAATGACACCGATTTTTTGCGTAATCATTATTATAATGTTGGTGGCGCTTTTAGAAAAAAAGCTACCCGAATTGCTTTAAACTATGGCCGTCAAAGAGGTGGATTAGTGTGTGTAGGTGGTGTGTGTAGATTTGTGCCAGAAAGTTCTGGTTTGGCTTTGTCTCTCAATACTTCGTTTTAAAAAATGAAACAATTAAAAAGATATCGGGTTTTACTTTTTTTCGGAGTTCTTTCGATTCTTTTTTCATGTAGCTCTAGCGACGATTATGTTCCTGTGCCTTCATCTCCTGTTGTAGTTGACTTAACACAAGTTCCCTATCCTAAATTATCTGATTATAAATTTTTTGAAGGTGACTTAAAAAATATGTCTCCTGCCTATGGGGTTTTACCATACAAACCCACCAGCGAATTATTTACAGACTATGCAGAAAAAAAACGTTTCGTATGGATCCCAAACGGTTTAAAAGCGACTTATCAGGGTGATGCGAATATTTTGAATTTACCTATTGGATCGGTACTTATAAAAATATTTTACTACAATCATGTTGCTCCTAACAATACAACCCGAATCATTGAAACTAGATTAATGATCAAAAAAGAAACGGGTTGGATTTTTGCAGAGTATGTATGGAATAATCTACAAACAGAAGCTTTTTTGCAAAATCAAGGCTCACAAACTTCCATCACCTGGACCGACGAGTTTAATTCTTTAAGAACCATTAACTATAAAATTCCTTCTACTGAAACCGATTGCAAAAGATGCCATGGTTTTATTAACGGAGCACGATTCCCATTGGGAATAAAACCTCAAAATTTAAATAGTAATTACACCTTTTCGGAAGGATCCAAAAATCAATTGACTAAATGGATCGAATACGGTTATCTAGAAAATAATTTACCTTCACAAATCGTTTCTGTTGTAGATTATAAAGACACCTCTAAACCTTTGGATTTAAGAGTGCGTTCGTATTTTGATATAAATTGCGCGCATTGTCATTTTGATGGTGGCGAAGCCGATGTGTTTGACTTAAGATTTAGTTTTGATAAAACTAACGACTTGGCAAATATGGGAGTTGGAGTTGCTGCTCAGCATTATTTAGCTGGATATAATGGAAGAATAGTACAACCGGGAAATATTGGGCAATCCATATTGTTTTATCGGGTACAAACCGAAACGGATAATTTCTACATGATGCCTCCTATAGGCAGAACTATCAAGCATGATGCCGGAGTTCAATTAATTCAAGAATGGATTAATTCCTTATAAAAAAGAGTAATTAAAATCCCAAAATTAGTTTTGCGATAGAAAAGTAAATCAAAATTCCGCAAATATCATTACTTGTTGTTATAAAAGGACCCGTTGCAAGTGCTGGGTCAATCCCAAATTTATTTAATATAAGCGGAATAAATGTTCCAATTAAGGAAGCAATAATAATCACCGAAATTAGAGCTACAGTTACTATCATTCCTATTTTTGGGTTCACTCCCAGTAAAAAATGACTTCCAACAAATAGTATAATTGCAAGTAAAGAGCCATTTAATAAGCTCAGACTTATTTCCTTTAATAACCTATTAAAGATAGATCCACTAATAGAATGATTGGCTAAGCCTTGAACAATAATTGCAGAAGATTGAACCCCCACATTACCTGCCATTGCTGCAATTAACGGAGTAAAGAAAAATAATTCTCCGTGTTTTAACATGGCTCCTTCAAATAAACCTAACATTTTTACGCTAATAAAACCGCCTAATAGTGCCAATACCAACCAAGGTAAACGTGCTTTGGTAAGTTCAAGAATGCTGTCATCTGCTTCTACGTCTTGAGAGATACCTGCTGCTAATTGGTAATCTTTATCTGCTTCTTCCTTGATTACATCTACGATATCATCAATGGTGATTCGGCCTACTAATCGACCTAATTCATCTACAACAGGAATTGCTTCCAAGTCGTATTTTTGCATAATTCGAGCAACTTCAACATTCGGAGTATCTACTTTTACATAATCCACTTTCTTGATATACACATTGCTAATCATGGTTTTGGTAGAAGTCGTTAAAAGATCTTTTAAAGACAATCTCCCTTTCAATCTATTTTCATCATCAACCACATAAATCGAATGAACTCTAGTAACATGCTCGGCTTGAATTCGCATTTCTTTAACGCAAGTAAGCACATTCCAGTTTTCATTTACTTTTACCAATTCTTTTCCCATTAATCCCCCCGCTTCATCTTCGTTGTAGCGTAATAAATCTACAATGTCTTTGGCGTGTTCAACATCTTCAAGCTCAGAGATTACCTCTTGTTTTTTACTTTGTGATAACTCCGAGATAATATCGGCAGCATCATCTGTATCCATTTCATTCAGCTCTTCTGCAATTTCTTTTGCAGAAAGGCCTTGAAGAATTTTTTCTCGTAGATCTTCTTCTAATTCTAAAAGAATCTCTGCAGTTATTTCACTATCTAAAATATTAAATATATAGGTAGCTTCTTCTATTTCCAGTTCATGGAAAATTTCAGCAATATCAGCATGGTGCAAGTCATTCAATAAAACTTCCAATTCCTGGTCGTTTTTTTGATGAATAAGTTGCTCTATTTGAACTAACAGTTCTTTGCTGATTTTAAACTGCATTGGCCTCTATTTTTTGGGTTAGTTCTATAAATTGCTCTACCGATAATTGCTCTGGTCTGAGGTCAAAGATACTATCTTCTCGTAAATTATCGGACAAATTTAGTGATTTTAAACTATTTCGCATGGTTTTTCTACGCTGCTGAAATGCCATTTTCACAACCGTAAATAGTAATTTTTCGCTACACGGCAAGGAATAATTTTCTTTTCTGCGCATGCGCATCACCCCCGATTTTACCTTAGGCGGAGGGTTAAATACATTTTCATCAACCGTAAATAAATACTCCACCTCATAAAATGCTTGTGCCAATACCGACAAAATTCCATATACTTTACTACCCTTTTTTGAGCATATTCGTTCGGCAACTTCTTTTTGAAACATCCCCGAAAATTCCGGAATTTGAGCGCGATATTCTAATACTCGAAATACAATTTGAGTGGAAATATTGTATGGGAAATTTCCAATAATGGCAAATTGTTTGCCTTTGAAAATTTCGTTTAAATCAAATTTTAAAAAATCCTTTGAGATGATTTTATCGCGTAAAGCGGGATAATTTTCCTGCAAATAAACCACCGATTCGGTGTCAATCTCTATAGCGTAGGTAATTATTGGCTTTTCAATGAGGTATTTTGTCAATACACCCATTCCAGGACCAATTTCTAAAACAGATTGATATCCAACTAAATTTAAAGTATCAGCAATTGCCTTAGCGATAGATTCGTCGATTAAAAAATGTTGTCCGAGGTGCTTTTTTGCTTTTACTTTATCCATTGGGGTGGTATTAATTCGATTGAAAAAACTCAGAAACAAACTCCAGTTCGGTTCTAAAAGCAACGATTTTATCTCCAAATAATGTATGCCCTTCTGCTCTAAATTTTGGTGCATCCTCATCATAATAGCGTTGCAAAGTTGCTTTACTATCAGTTGTATACTGGGCGGCATAGGTCACGCCTCCCATATCTTCTTCTACCAATACTTTCACCAATCGTGCCGATGTAAATTTACCGGTTGCCAAAATCTCTGGAATGTGTTTTTCTTGCATCCACTTCAACCATTGCGCTTGAATAGAAGTGTCTATATTGCATGTAACATTATATAAAATCATTGTTTCTTTGTTAAAATTAAATCTCCTTGTCTCCCCTGAGTTTCCTGTATTTCTTTTGAGCCGTTACATAATAAATACTGTCCTCGTGGTGGGTGATAATATCTTCATAAAGCGGTTGGGCATTAGTAACATCGTTTAATTGATAATAAATTTCTGCCGAAAAAAACAAGGCTTCATCAATGTAAATACACTCTTTGAAATTGTCTAAAATTTGTTTGTAATTGGCTAAAGCCGATGCGGGATCGCCTAAACTTTCGTAAATTTTTCCAATTCGCAATAATGTTACTGGCTCTATGGCGTCGCCCTTATTTTCTTTTAAAATAGCTTGAAATGCTGCCAAAGCATCTTGTTTTTTATCCTGAAATAATAAATAATCCGCACGCGAAAATTTCTTTAAAGCCACTTGTGTTGAATCTTCAACGGTATTATCAGAAATCAATAAAAACATATCCAATGCATCGTTGGCGATTAACTGAGTGGAAGCTGATTTTAATACTTCAAGTTGGTGGTTGGCCCACTTAAAATCGCCTTTATAGTAACTTGTTTTGGCAATTTTTAAATTGGCTTCTTGCCCAATCGGACTGTTATTAGCATCCGATTCTATTTGGGAATAATAAATTAAGGCTTGATTGAATTTTTCTTCAAATAGCAACATATCGGCCAACTCCATTTTTATTTCTGCTGTTTCATCACGATTGATTGGCATTTCTAAAACCCTTTTTAACAAGGCTTTCCCAGCTTCAGAATCTTTTAAATTAAAAGTTAAGAAATGTGCCTTTAATTTTAATAACGATAAAGTATAGGGGCTTTCTCCATATTGCTTCAATAAGGTGTTTAATTCTTGTAAAATTGCTGGATAATCTTGCGGGGTAGCTTTGGCAATTTTCAACTCTACCAAATAGGCATTGGATTTTATTTGAAGGTCTAAATCTTTGGTGTTTAGTAAAACAAAATTCAAAATTTCTTTCGCCGTTTCCGTATCTTTTTCTTCAATAGCCAGCTGTGCCAAATTTATAATATTTGAAAACGATTCGGGGTTGCGTTTGTAAATTGCCTTTTGCTGAATAAATGCTTTCCCGTATTCTTTCATTTGAACATAAAACCAACTCAAGTACTCGTTCCAAAAAATATCTTGTGTTTTTTGAACCCGAATTAATAACGCCTTTTTTAAGGATTCATTGAAGGTTTCGTTGCTGTCTTCTATAATAAACCGGGCCAATTGAAATTGGATAGGCACTAAATTTTGTGGTGTTTTATAAGACTCTGTCAAAAACATTTCAATCATGTTTTCGGTATCACCTTTTTGCCCGTAAAGCACCGCCATTTGAAAATTAAAATTAAAATTAGGCTGTACACTTAATGCCGTTTGATAGGCCTGTAAGGCATAATCTATCAATGTTTTTTTTTCAAAACTATTGGCAATTAAATAAACTTCGTTGGGTTCTTTTTTAATTTTTTCTAGCGCTTGTTCGTAGTATCTTTTTGCTTTATCTGTATTTTTCTGTAACTGACAATTATACCCAAGTTCCACTAAATAATTACCTTGTTTGTATTTATCAATTCGATCCTGAATGGCATTTTCTGCCTTTGCAAATTGTTGTAATTGTTGATAGCATTCGATGGTTTTTTGAAAAAAAACAAAATTACTAGGTTGCGCTTTTAACAATTCTTCATATGCAATTTGCGCTTTTTCAAATTCACCTCGGTCCATGTAGTTTTGCGCTAACTGTTCGGATTGAGACCAAACTTGTAGCGAAAAAAAGAACGAGCCAATAAGAAATAGTGCTTTTTTCATTCGTTGAGGCATTAAATAAAGAATGTACTAAAGTAAACCAATTTCTGTTTATTTAGTACATCCTATTAGTAAGATTAACAATTAGTTAATAATATCAAATCCGGTATACTTACGCAACACTTCGGGAATTACAATTCCATCTGGTGTTTGGTAATTTTCTAAAATTCCGGCCAAAACTCGAGGTAGCGCTAATGAACTTCCATTTAAGGTATGCGCCAATTGATTTTTCCCGTCTTTATCTTTGTACCGAAGTTTTAATCGGTTGGCTTGGTAGGTTTCAAAATTAGAAACCGAAGATATTTCCAACCATCTTTCTTGCGCGGTAGAATATACTTCAAAGTCATAGGTTAAAGCGGAAGCAAATCCCATGTCGCCTCCACAAAGACGCAAAACTCGGTAAGGCAATTGCAATTCTCTAAGGAGGTCTTTTACATGCTCTACCATTTCATCTAGCGCTTCATACGATTTATCTGGGTGCTCCACTCGAACAATTTCTACTTTATCAAATTGATGTAAACGATTCAATCCGCGAACGTGTGCGCCATAAGATCCTGCTTCTCTTCTAAAACATGGAGTATATCCGGTGCATTTTATTGGCAATTCATTTTCGGTAAAAAGAACATCTCTAAAGATATTCGTTACCGGAACTTCAGCCGTTGGAATTAAATACAAATCATCAGTTGCATCGTGGTACATTTG
>Ga0078894_10003511_pt1 | contig 11927 bp, 12 predicted proteins | sample LauGreSu1BDMLBSD_2_FD_67506 | JGI IMG/M metagenome (GOLD analysis project Ga0078894, IMG submission 67506) | Freshwater lake microbial communities from Lake Michigan, USA - Su13.BD.MLB.SD (version 4) (version 4) | ecosystem: Environmental > Aquatic > Freshwater > Lake | place: Lake Michigan... | reverse complement strand
GTACTAATATTCGCTATAAGGCAGGGAAAAATCTCCAGTTCAATGAAAAAGACGTCTATGCCATACGCAAACCAGAAGAAGCCGGTCTTCCGCAGGCCAATATGAGTACCTCCTATATTTTTGCGAAGGAAGATGTATTTTTAATTTATCAGAATAACTACAACCAATTCGTCAATTTCTTTAAAGATTCCTTTCAGCATGGCGGAATTTCATTGGAAGAAATGATCATACCAATTACTGTATATAGCTCTAAAAAAAGATAGTGATAACCTATGCTTCTAGATATTATCCGTGAAATTATAGAAGAAGCGTATCCCAGCTTTTCAGCATCGGATACATTAAGTAATTCCATCTCTAAAGAAATAAAAGATTTAGCAAAAAAATTATTTTTTGAAGGGAAAGTTAATGATTTGAAAGATTATATTTTTGATCTACCAAATGAAAAAAATGAAACTACCCATAAGTTGTTTATAGAAAGTATTCAACCATGGTTAGAGCATCCTGAAAAATTTATAGCTAAATTCAAAGACATAATAAGTCAGAAAACAAAAGTGCTTAACCTACCACTAGATATATTCAGTTTATTGGAAATACTCAACTATGGGCATTTAAAAGGCTTTATAAATATGTTTAAACTATGATTCTTATCGTACCATTGATTTTACGAATATTTGCGGAAAAAAATATCAATGCCATGGCTTTATGGCCATTTATCCTAGTCCGAAATCTGGAAACAAAAGAAAGTGAGGTCACTATTCATCATGAAAAAATTCACTTTCGGCAGCAGTTAGAAATGCTAATTATTCCTTTCTATTTTGCTTATTTGATATCCTATATTTTTTTCAGGGTTAAAGGAAGTAGTCATTTTCAGGCCTATTTATTGATTCCTTTTGAAAAGGAGGCTTATGCTAATGATTCTGATTTTAACTACCTGGAGTCCAGAAAATGGTGGGCTTGGCGAAGATATTTAAATGAATAGTGTTGGTTCCTTGGTCTGTTATTCTCTGTATTATATCCTTTCAATTTAAAAATTTACTTGCAACCCATCGTAGGCTAAGAATACATTTTCTGGCAGTTCTATTTCTACCAATTCATGCTTACCCATATGATGACTGAGATGAATGAGATAGGCTTTTTTAGGTTTCAGTCTTTTTATAACTTCAAGCGATTCGTCTAAGGTAAAATGACTAGGATGATGATATTTACGAAGCGCGTTGAGAACCAAAACATCTAAGTCAGCTAATTTATCCATTTCCTCATCTGCTATAAAATTAGCATCTGTGATATAAGCTATATTTCCAATTCGATAACCTATGCAAGGCATTTTACCATGCAAAACAGATATAGGTAGGATTTCAATATCATTCACAAGAAAGGTATCGCTGCTAATTTCCGTATAATCTACTTTAGGTATAGAGGTATAATCAGATTCCATAAAAGCATAGTAAAACTGCTTTTTCAAACTTTCCCAGGTAAAGGAATTGGCAAAGAGATCCACTTTGGTATCATACAAGAAATTTAAGGCTCTAATCTCATCAAAACCAGCTATGTGATCACGATGAGGATGAGTGAGCAATACGGCATCTATGCGAGATATATTATGAGTCAGCATCTGTGCACGGAAATCAGGGCCTATATCTAGAAGAAGGTTTCTGTCCTGATATTGTATAAGGGCAGAAGTACGCAATCGCTTATCTCGCTCATCATCACTCTTACATACCTCGCATGGGCAGCCTACCATAGGAACTCCTACAGATGTTCCTGTTCCTAAGAATAGGATTTTATTCTCCATCCAGAAATGGAATCAAATTTTCAACTACTTTTGCTGGGAATAATTTCTCCCATGTTTTCAGACTAGCTTCTGTTAGACCTAAACCACCTTGAAAATCAACTATCTGTATAATATCCATTAGTTTTTGAAACTTGACATCATCTGTAAAATACTTATTAATAATGACTACTTTCTTATCCTTGAGAAGACAATAACCCGAATTGAAATTTCCTTTCTCATATCGCAGCGCGTAGCCCGCATCCTTGAGCAGAGTCTCGAGTTTTTTTAAATTTCCAGAAGAAAAATTCACATGGTAAAATTAAAATAAAAATTAGAGTGACAAGCTGTTTTTTTCAACATTTTGACAATAAATAATAATGCACATCCATGAAGGAAAATTTTGTGTACATTTGTAGAAATATCAAAAATATACTACCTATGTCAGGAATGAATCTAAAACTAAAAATTTGGAGACAAGCGAATAACAAAGCTCAAGGTGCAATGAAAGATTACGCCATTTCTGGTATAGAACCAGATATGTCCTTTCTAGAAATGATGGATGTACTCAATGAGAAGCTTATCAATGATGGAGACGAACCTATAGCCTTTGACCATGACTGTAGAGAAGGAATATGTGGTATGTGTAGCCTTCATATTAATGGCCGTCCCCATGGACCAGACGACAGAGTTACTACCTGTCAACTGCACATGCGGAAATTCAAAAATGGAGATACTATATACATAGAGCCATGGAGAGCGAAAGCCTTTCCAGTAGTGAAAGACCTCGTAGTCGATAGAAGTGCTTTTGATAGAATCATACAAGCAGGTGGCTATGTCAATGTCAATACAAGCGGTAGAACTATAGATGCTAATGCGATCCCAATACCGAAAAAAGATGCCGATTTATCTTTTGAAGCTGCTATGTGTATAGGCTGCGGAGCCTGCGTGGCTGCTTGTAAAAATGCATCAGCAATGCTTTTTACCTCTGCGAAAATTTCTCAGTTAGACCTACTACCTCAGGGAAAAGTAGAGTCGCAGGAAAGAGCTCTCAAAATGGTAGCGCAAATGGATGCAGAAGGATTTGGAAATTGCACTAATACCGGTGCGTGCGAAGCTGAGTGCCCTAAAGGTATCTCACTTAGCAATATAGCCCGCATGAATAGAATCTATGCTGGTGCTGCTATTTCTGAGGCCTAGTCAAGGATTTATTTAACTAGCTTTGTGCTTTAGGCTAAAACTTTCAACCTAAATTATTTATAGTGTTTACTGAGGAAATAAACCAAATAGTATCTCAGCCCATTCCATCATTGATGATTGTGCTCAATCTCATCCTAATCGAAAGTCTCCTATCGCTCGACAACGCCACTGTACTTGCTATTATGGTCAGACCACTGCGAGAAGACCAACGAGACAAAGCGCTGAAATATGGTATAATTGGTGCATATATCTTCCGAGGGTTGGCATTACTATTCGCTTCGTTTATCATCAAAATATGGTGGCTAAAACCTTTAGGAGGTTTGTATCTTCTATATATGGTCTACACATGGTGGAAGGATAAAAATCAAGAAAAATATGAAGATGAAGTACATGAAGTAGAGCGCAGCGCTATGCATGGCATACTAGAACGATATTTAGGAGTTTTCTGGACAACTGTAGTTATGGTAGAGCTTATAGATATAGCCTTTTCGGTAGACAATGTATTCGCCGCAGTGGCTTTCACTCCTAATATACTATTGGTCTGTCTTGGCGTATTTATAGGTATTTTATCTATGCGGTTTGTAGCCACATATTTTAATAAATTAATGAATCATTATCCTTTTCTTGAGACATCCGCCTTTATCGTTATTTTTATTTTAGGATGTAAGTTGAGTTTTTCCATATTCGAACATTTCTATCCTGAAAGCAAGGCAACTCTTTTTATGACAAGCCATAAGGTAGAAACCTATTTATCAATCTTGACAGCAGTTATCTTTTTTGTACCTCTAGTAACATCCAGATATTTTAATTTTCCGAAACGAGGATAGTGGAATCAAAAATCGAAGTACTAAAACAATTAGCAGAAGAGTTAAAAAGCTTGGCACTAGACTCTGATTTCCTCTATCGGATAGAAGGTCAGAATAATTGGTTTACACCTGAATTTGTGCTACTAAGTATACATAGCATCACAGAGAACTATCTAGATGAAAAAGCACTGAGGAATTGGCTAGAGAATTATCCAATAGTGGAGAAAGATCATGTTGCCATAATTCTAGCAGGAAACATTCCTTTAGTTGGATTTCATGATATTTTGTGCGCCTATTTCGCCGCTAGTCGAGTCTCTATCAAGTTATCCTCTAAGGATAACCTATTAACTAAGGCTGTCCTAGATATTTGGTGTAAAATAGATAGTGCATGGGCTGAGCGCATACAGATAATCGAACGGATAGAAATCTGCGACAAAATTATAGCCACAGGATCCAATACATCCTATCATTATTTCGAACTCTACTTCAAGAAGTATAAATCTATTCTACGAAAAAATAGAACTTCAATAGCCATTGTGAATAAAGATATGACGGAGGAAGAATTAAATTTTCTAATAAATGATATTTTTTTGTACTTCGGACTAGGCTGTAGAAATGTGTCTAAACTATGGATAGAAAAAGGCTTTGAACTGAGTAGAATATTCGAAGCAAGTGAAAAGTATAACCGATTTTTTCAGCATAGTAAATATATGAATAACTATGACTATCAAAGAACCTTACTACTTCTCAATAGAATAGAGCACCTCAGCAATAATTTCTTGATACTAAAACCAGATAAAGGTCTTTTCTCCTCGATATCCGTCCTCCATTATGAAATTTTCGAAGATGAAAAAGAATTTAAATCAGACCTCGAATTGCATAAAGAAGATATTCAGTGCGTCATAGGTAGAGGCTACAAACCTTATGGTAAAGGGCAATCACCTCAGCTTGCAGATTATGCAGATGGCGCAGATACTATACAGTTTCTTCTCAGCTAAATTCCTCAAGTGCCCATTCCGAAAAAACTATTTATTATTGGATTTATGGCGGCCGGAAAAACCCAGTTGGCCAAGGGCCTAGCGCAAAAACTAAACCTACCCTTACTAGATAGTGATTCCGAGCTAGAGAAGCAAGAAGGAATGACGATTTCTACTATATTTAAAAACACAAATGAGTCCCATTTTAGAGCGCTAGAAAAACAATGGATAGATAAGCTCGACAATCAGTCCGCTGTCATAAGCTGTGGTGGAGGTCTTCCATGCTATAATGATCTCATACTGACCCTAAAGTCCAAGGGGAAAGTTATCTTTTTAGACACTCCAATAGATATCATATTGCAAAGACTCCAAAATGATTATGATAGGCCTATGATTAAGAATAAATCAAAGGAAGAAATTTTAGCGGTATACCAAGCTAGAACAATTTATTACCAAATGGCCGATGAAAGAATCGTTCAGTAAAATAACGAAGTTAGTAATTTTTTCTCTCATAACTCCCTTTTTTTGGAGGTTCAAAAATCATTTTCACTAGTTTTGTTCCACCAATGGCTGCGCTAGAAGATTTAGTAAAAAGTATAAAGAAAAAAGACATAAAAGGAACCTATATATTTTATGGGGAAGAGCCTTTTTTCATAGACTATTTAGCCGATCTCATTACAGAAAATGCACTTGAAGAAAACGAGCGAAGCTTTTGTCAAAACGTATTCTATGGGCGAGATGTCAACATGGCTTCCATGAGAGACCTTTGTATGACTGTTCCTATGTCATTTACAGCGAATCCTCGTCAACTAGTAGTCATTAGAGAAGCACAAGACTGTGCTAAAAAGATGGATATACTCTATCGCTATTTAGAAAAGCCGTTAGACTCTACTATTCTAGTTCTTGTCTTTAAGAATACGAAATCATTAGAGCGAAAAATGCCTACGAAGTTGGCCACCGTATTCAAATCAGAACTGCTCAAGGAGAAGGATATGCCGAAATGGATTCAAAATGAATTTAAATCAGCTGGCTATATTATTCAGACCGAAGCCGTTCAGACCATTATTGAATATTCTGGCACCAATCTAGAGCGCATACACAATGAAGTAGGTAAACTCATCATCTCTCATCCAGCAGAAAAACCTATTACTTCGCAAGATATTCAGCAGAGTTTTGGCATAATGAAAGACTATGCCATCTTTGACTTTACAGCGGCTTTAGGGGAGAAAAACACAAAGACTATATTTAAAATTCTAGATTACTATATAAAAAATGAAAAGACGTGGCCTTTTGAATTATTGGTTGGCATTCTATTTCCATTCTTTAAAACGCTCTATCAAATCAAACTAGCACAGCGCATCGATAAAAGTATGCCCAATCTAGCAGCAGATATAGGTATGGCGCCAAATGCGGTATGGCTTCTCGATAAGCAACAAAAATACACGAATAAATATACCCTGGCTCAGATAGAAAATGCATTAACTACATTAGCTGAATACGATATGCGCCGCAAGGGAATGACTGGCTCTGCATTATCGTACAGGGATATTCTTTTTGAAATGATATTGAAAATAATTAGCTAGGTAAAATAAAAAAAAGAGAGATGAAAAATTACATCTCCCCTCTGAAAACATAAAAGCTAAAAAAAATCAGTCTAAAACAAAATTGAATGGTATGGAAATGTTTACTTTTACTTTATGTCCATAATTACTGCCAGGTTTCCATTTAGGCATTGATTGAATCGCTCTGAGCGCTTGGATATTAAAGTTTTCTCGATCAGGTAACTCCAAATGAATATTAGATAGACTTCCATCTTCATTCACTACAAAACCAACTACGACTTGACCTTTAGTTATTCCCATATCTTTTTCAAATTCTGGGAATGCCGCTTTTCTGCCAAGGTAGTCTTGTAAATCTCCAGGAAACTGTGGTTCATCTGTTACTATATCATAAATCGTATTTGGATCTGGATCAGCTAGAGCAGAACCTTCTGAAGGATTACCTTCTGCTAAAGGACGAGAGTTAGGAATAGTTGATACTGGTCCATCATTATTATTAGCAGCTATCAAGCCATCATTCTTAATGATTTCATCAATAATTTTAGAATCTTGTTCAGGCACACTCTCGACTATCTCTGGCTCTACAAATTGATCTAATTTAACGTCATGTAATTCAAGCGTCTGTTCTACTTTTGATTTTTCAGTATCTATATCCATGGGAGTTGTAGGATTATAAATATGTCCATCATCAATAACACTGCCATCAACATGAATGTAATTACCCATAAATTTCTGATACGCTGGTACAATAATCACAAGGGAGGTCAATGCAGTAAAAAAAAGCAAGAAGGCTCTTCGCAGCCGGTGCTCATATTCTTTGCGAAGCTGATAGGCTCCATAGGCTTTATTCTTACCTCGAAAAAGAAGGTCATCTAAGGAGCCCAATTGGACAATTTGAATGATACTAGTCATAAGAATAAGATTTTAGTTCACTACTAGAACGAAAGAAGGACTCTAAAAAGTATCTAGTTTTGTTGCAAGATATTTCTATATTTTTACAAAAACCTAAAATTTTGGCCAATACCTATTTAATTAAAAATTCGATTGTTATTAACGAAGGAATATCATTTTCCAATGATATTCTCATTAAAAATAGCCGAATAGAGAGAATTGATAGCAACATTTCCCTTGATTATAAATACGAAGAAATTAATGCAGAAGGATTATGGCTAGTTCCTGGCGTCATTGATGATCAAGTTCATTTTCGTGAACCAGGTTTAACGCATAAAGCGAATATCGAATCCGAGTCGCGAGCAGCGGTGCTAGGTGGAGTCACTTCCTATATGGAAATGCCAAATACAAACCCTGCAACCTTAACTAAAGAAAAATTAGAAGAAAAATATGCTATAGCAGCGCTAACTTCTGCCGCGAACCATTCATTTTTCTTTGGTGCTAGCAATAACAATATAGAAGATATCAAACGCCTCAAACCTTTAGATGCTTGTGGAGTAAAGATCTTTATGGGCAGTTCAACTGGAAACATGCTTGTGGATAATGAAAAGACACTCTCTGATATTTTCGAATATTCTCCTACAATTATTGCTACACATTGCGAGGACGAAGACATGATCATAGCTCAAAAAGAAATATACAAGAACGAACATAATGCCAAATTTCATCCAGTTATTCGTGACAGAGAGGCCTGCATTGCTTCTTCTAAAAAAGCTATAGAACTTGCCAAAAGGCATTATTCTAGACTTCATATCCTCCATATATCGACCAAAGAAGAGGTAGAATTGTTTGAAAAAATACCTTTAAAAGATAAACGAATCACTGCCGAAGCCTGCGTGCATCATTTATGGTTTAGCGATCAAGATTATGAAAAATACGGAAATAAAATCGTTTGTAATCCTGCAATAAAAACGAAAGAAGATAGAGAGGCATTATGGCAAGGTCTTCTTAATGGTAACATAGATGTGATAGCAACAGATCATGCACCTCATACATGGGAAGAGAAATCTGGTATTTACCCAAATTGTCCAGCAGGAGTGCCACTCATTCAGCATCCACTTTTAATGATGCTAGAAAAGGTAAAAGAGGGAAAAATAAGCATAGAAATGTTAGTAGATAAAATGTCTCATAAAGTAGCCGATCTTTTCGAAATAAAAGATAGAGGCTATATACGAGAGGGTTATTATGCAGATCTCGTGCTTGTAAATCCAAATAAAAACTATTTAGTATCTAAAGATAATATTGCCTATAAATGCGGCTGGAGTCTATTTGAAGGACATAGCTTTTCTCATAGCATCGATCATACTTTTGTCAGCGGAATATTAATGCAGCAAAACGGTAAAATTATAAATGATTCCAAGGGTAAAAGATTAGAATTTAACAGAAGCTGAATGTTTGATACAAAAATTATATTAGGATCGGGATCTCCTAGAAGGAAAGAACTCCTCTCCTCTATTTGGTCAGGAGAAATTGAGATTATCAAATCTGATATAGAAGAAATATATCCTGCAGATTTAGCTTTAGAAAAAATACCGCTCTATCTAGCGAAGCTGAAAGCGAGTGATTTGAAATCTCGACTGCAACTCAAAGATGATATTCTACTCACAGCAGATACTATAGTCATTTGCGAAGCCAATGTATTGGGCAAACCAAAAGATGTGAATGAAGCCAAAATTATGCTTGAGCTTTTATCCAATAAGGCTCATACTGTTATCACCGGAGTAGCTATATACTGGCAAGATAAATGTATAGAAATCGAAGATAAAACTGATGTATATTTTAATAGTTTATCTCCTCAGGATATTCTCTATTACTTAGAAAAATATTCTCCCCTAGACAAGGCCGGCTCGTATGGCATTCAAGAATTCATAGGTATGATTGGCATCGAAAAAATTCACGGGTGTTATTACAATGTCATGGGATTACCCACGAGTAGGGTATGGAAAGAGTTGTTTAGGATTCAAAAAAACATAATACTCTATTGATTTTCAAATCTTTTAGTATGAATGAATTTCGCCTTATTCAAAGTTTCGCAATAAAAACAGGAGAATTTGCACACCTAATTCTTTGAATTACAGAAATGACTTTCTTACTATGGTGCCAATGAAAAGGACATTCTCATACCCGCAGCCCCATTAATCATAGGGAATGCATTGGAAATACGAGGTTCGTTATATACATAGTTGTAAAATAATTGTAAATTAAACTTCTCATTGACTTGTACATCTACCTTAGGATTTATCATCAATCGAATAGCTCCTCCCACCGGTATGCGAATATCCTGACCTACTCTGTGATTTACTATAAAATTATCTGTATAGGTCACATCACAGGATATTCTAGCTCCATTTTTCAATACAATATTCTTTCCTTCGTAGTCTGAAAAAGGAAGTGTAATAGCCTGGGTCTGGAAACCATAACCAAAGGTAAATCCTGCATTGACATTCTCTGTTAACTGATAATCTATAAGACTCATAGATACCATTCGACTTTTCTTATATTCAAATCGGAAATTCATTTTATTCTTTAATGTAAAATCTATACCCAATAAAGGACTAAAACTCTCGTTAAAACCCACATTAGGCAGAAAATATAATGGGATAAAATTATTATTTAGACTGTCTAATTTGATAGGGTTATTGATGGCTCCACCACCTTCATATCTAAAATCTGAATTATAATTAGCGATAGTAGTTCTAGAATTATATCCATGCTTGATAGAAAAGGATTCAAAGATTTTTTTGAAAACTGGGATCTGCGTCAAGCCATTGTACTGTAGGTTCCAATTGGGTAATGGTAATCTAGAAAATGGGCTTAGATTTCGCTCGCCTCCAGAAGCTCGCTCGCCTCTGTAGGTCGTCAAGAAAGAGTTTACAAGGACATCTTGCTGCAAAGGACCATAACCTTGCCAAAAATTTGGATTTAACTGGAAGGTCAATGGATCCACATATTGTTGATTGATTCTATTAGGATTATTCTGCTGAAATATCTGGGCATAGATCTCCCGATTTTTATTCATCGTATTCACATTTTCGCTTATTCCGTCATTTTTTATACCCTTAAATGAAGAAAATAAATTAACATCGGAATATGAATAGGCTCCGGATTCTAGTGGATTTCTATGTTCAAACTGATCCGTCTGAGGATTATAAATGAAAAACTCAGTAAAATTCTGAGTATATTCTGATTCCCAATTGAGGCTAATACGAATATTTCTCCAAGGTTCTAAACTTACTCGAGCCTTAAAACGCTTTGCATTGGACTGGGTAAATGGTTGATTAAATGTGGTATCCTTAGTCATAAAACCTTTATCAGCAAACTCTTCTAACCATCGCCAACGCTCATACTTATCTGGTGGAGCAAAGAGCGGAATGCCGGGCTGCATACCCAAAACGAATCCAGGATCTAAATGATCTGCTTCATTAAAATCTATACCTAAATAACGAGGTCTCTGCGTATAGCCAGCTATGGTTGTACTATTTTCTATATTATAAGAAGCATCTATATCACGCACCGCCATCAGTGGCTGAGTTACTGCTTTGACCAGACCTGGAATAACCATAGTATTGGATAGCTTTTTACTTAGCTCGCGTTTCATTTTGCGCATTTCTTTCATACGCTTTTTTACATTCTTTAAAAGAGGCTTTTTGACTTCTCTAGCCATACTATCAGCTCGTTTTATTGCCTTTTTTTCTTTCTTAAGTTTATCTAAATCTTCTAACAACTTATCATACTGTTTATGCAGATTATCTCGTTCCATATTTATAGCGTCATTTCTGGACTCCTTCTGCTCCTTCGTCATATTTGCCATACTAGAAGTTTTGTCTATATCAGCATTTTTTAGCACGGGTATTTTACTGTAGAGCTTCGACATCTTAATATTTAGATTAGCACCTATACTCTGCGTATTATTAATAATATTTCCTTGTGGACTCTGAACCAATTCTCCATTCATGTTGAAAATCTGGGGTCCCGTGGTCCAATTAAATCCAGACCCATAAGTGACACTTGATGTAAGGAAATCTAAGGCAGGAATCTTATTTATAGGAAGATTGTACTTTCCATTGAGCGTATGATTATATGCAGTCGCTCTACCAAATTCTTTAATGCTTTTCCATAAAGAATCTTCTTTAGGTTTAGTATCGATTCTACCTTGCGGTTCATCAATCCTTGCTTGATTATTAGCGGTGAAGTTTATATTTAAAGGTCTAAATGGATTATAGTCAAATCCATAACTTCGATTCCAAGTAAATGTCTTGATAAACTGCTCAGGCATGGAAAAACTCTCTCCAGGAAGCTGCCGCTGCTGAAATGTAGAGAAACCTCGATCTATTTGATTAGTAAAAGTGATACTGTTGGGTAATAAATTAAAATTTATAGATTTTGCCCAATCCCAAGCTCTTGATTTTGATTTTATTAGTTTCTTAAAAGGTTCTATATACTTAGGCTGAGACGCATAGTTGTAGCTCAAATTTCCTGAATAGGTGCGCTGCCAATCATCTTTTACAAATGGGCTAGACCTACGTATAGAATTAAAAGAATAGGAGGCAGAAAAAAATCTAAGTGCCAGAGGAAAAGCGCTATTAGTAGGTTTAGCTGGCATATATCGCACGTTAGTAAAATTGAAGCCGAAGCGTCTATCTATAGTCTGAATAGATTCTTGATA
>Ga0078894_10003509_pt1 | contig 11932 bp, 8 predicted proteins | sample LauGreSu1BDMLBSD_2_FD_67506 | JGI IMG/M metagenome (GOLD analysis project Ga0078894, IMG submission 67506) | Freshwater lake microbial communities from Lake Michigan, USA - Su13.BD.MLB.SD (version 4) (version 4) | ecosystem: Environmental > Aquatic > Freshwater > Lake | place: Lake Michigan, USA... | reverse complement strand
ACGAAAACTCGATTGTAGAAAATTTAAAATGCGTAGGGCCGCACTATGCCCAATGCATTCAACGCCATTGTTCTACACAAAGTATAGGCGGGTTCGTTGAATTCTGCAGCTATAAGCCCTTGGAAAGTGTGTTGCGCATAGTACAATCATGTTCTCGCAACCAACGTGCCGGCGAACCCGATTCTCGGGGGCGGACTATACCCGCCTGTAATGTCCGTGTGTGGCGGTCATTGATGCAACTCTTATGGCTGGCTCGGAAGCGACCAGAATTGTTCCCGCATTACAAGGTGCGTATAGACATACCATCCGCCATCATTTTACAGAATTTGGCGCCAAATATATAATAAACATGTTTTTTATTTTTTGCATAAACACGAGCAAGAGCGCTTGCGCGGCGTGGTCCGTTTTGCGGTCCGTTTTGAGGTCCGTTTTGTAGTACGCTTTGCGGTCCGCTTAGCGGTCCGTTTGCGTTGCGTGGCACGTTTGACAGTACGCTTGCGCTTGAATGCACATTTGCGAGTTGTAGTGCGCTTCCGAGTCACTTTGCGTTTTCTAATAGTGCTACGGCGGCGCACAGCATATTTGCTTCGCACAGCATATTTACTTTGCATAACATTAGACATGGCAGTAGGCTTTGTAAAAGAACGAGGCTTTTCAACAGGCTGAGCGGTTTGCCACGGCGACATTTGTGTCGATCTGGCATTCATGGCGGGTTTACGGGGCGTGAGTGTGACCTTGGATGTTGGTTTGCGCATACACGACTGCCCGACACAATTGGCATAATTTCTGGTAACACTACTGGTAGCATTACTGGTATTATTATTACTGGTGTCCGTCGAGCATCGTCGGCATAACGGCACTGCGGAAATGTACGATGATGGCACTACCGGAGGCGGTGCATTTTGATAAACCAAAGCCGACATTTATTGTACATGTATTTGTCAATATTCATTTTGTTACCGAAACGTAAACCCGCATTTCACATTATTGCACGTATAAAACACAGTGCCGCCTTCATCCGCCGAGCGCGTTTGCTTTTCAATCGCTTGCAAATCAGTGCCGCGACACTTGGGACAGGCCCGGTAACTTTCGGCCGTCTCCGGGACTTCTGGGCACGTAAATTTAAGCGCATGAATTTTGGCCAAAAGCTGATTGCGCTGCATGTTGATTTCGCTCAAACGATCCTGGGTGCTATCCGAGGGCTTGCACAGCTTTTCAAACTCTGATGGCTGGGCCACGCGCAACGTCATCATAAGCTGGACAAACGTCATGTACAATTTCAATTTGCCCATGGAAATTTGCCAAGCCACATTTTCCAGTTCAACGGCTTGTGCAAAGTCGGAAAAGCCACGTGCATGCCGTATAACTAAAAACCGTAGTCGGGGTACAACCGCCAGCGACGGTACGGCCAAGTCCAATTCGTGCAGCCACGGAGTCATAATTACGTCGACGGAAAAATATTATTTGTGACAAGAAAATGGCTGAATTATCTTGCTGCACAGATTTTATTTATCCGATATATAATTTTGTCCTGACTGCGCAAATTGCCGATAATGAAGCCATTTTAAAAGATACATTTTTAGTCATGTATGACAGTCCCAAGTTTATAAGCATGATAGATTTGCGCCAGTGCAACGCCTCCTGGCTGTCACCGCGATCTGTTATAACCATTGTTCGGTTTTTGCAAGAAATGCGCGAGCGCACCATCAAACAAGTAGTCGCAACAGCCATTATATTGCCCGATACACTGATAAAAATCATGTTTGCCAATTTACTTCGGCTATATCGCAATGAGCGCCCGGTTAAATTTGTTAATAATGAAAATGAAGCTATGGATTTTATACTCAGCTTGAATATAACGCATGATATTGTTTTATCAAAAACCACCGCCAACAGTGAAGATTTGAATATGATTGATACCAGTTGTCTTTCAAAGGACATGTTGCCCAACATGTCAGACGTGAATAATGTTCAGAACGAGCTCGATAACATAAAGCGCTTACAATAAATAATAATTACTTAATTTGCACCCATCCGATTCAGCTTTTGTCGTAGGCGGCGAATAGTAGCATCCTGTTCGGCCAATACAACCTCGCTTTCCCGCGAAACATCGCGCATCTCTTTTTTCAGTTGCTCAATTTCCAAGCGCAACGCATTTCGCTCTGCTTCCAATTGCCGCGAGCGCCCAAGATCTTGCAAACGCATATTTTCCAGTTGCACGGTCGAGTTGTTTTCTTCCAGTTGAATTTGCAACTCGCGTATTTGGCGTTTCAAGTCATTGATTTCTTCCGCCGACGTTTGTTGATTCTGCGTTCTGATTTTCTCGACAAGATCCAGTTCTTGTAAAATAAGATCAACGGCATTGTTCTTATCAGCAATTTCATTTTGTTGCGCCGTGACCATGTTTTGCAACTCGTCGCTGTACTCTTGCCACTCTGCCAGACTGCTTTGTTGCTGCCGAGACGTATCGTACAGCTTCAACACAGCCGCGTTTAAATTTTCAATGGCCACCATGTATTCGCGATTATCGGCTTCAATCTGCTCTAATTTGGCCTGCACCGCGACGGCATTGTTGCGATAATCAATAAAATCCTGCATCGCCTGCGCATACTTGTCGTTTGTTTCTATGAGCTTTTGCTGATACATGTCTATTTGTCCAATCAACGCATTGTTTTTCGAGGTAAGCGCCGCCTTTTCGTTATCCATACTGCTAAATATCTTCTCGGCATTTATGATAGTATCGGCGTAGGAATTGCGTTCTTTAATCAACGTTTCTATATACGCATTGACGCGCCGTAATAAATCTAAATTATACAATAATTGTTTAGCATATTCCGTTTCTTTTTCTTGGCTGGCCTTCAAATCGACCTGCACTTGTGTTAAATTAAGCTTGACTTGATACATTTCCTGCAATACAGACGCATCCGTGTCTTTTTTAGATTGCAAATAGGCCATCTCCGCCTGCTGTTTGGTATACTTGCTTTGCATGTCCCATAATAATTGTTTTTGTGTTTCTTGGGTGCGCAACGAGTCGGTATATAATTTAGTCTGCTGTAGTATTTGTTGATTCAAGTTTACAATTTCGGTGCGCAGCGCTGTTATTTCCTCGCTGGCGTCAACGGGCAGTTTGGTTAATTGTTGTATACGGGCGTAGCAGTCCAACAAACGATGTAATTGCTGTTTGCGTCTGCACTTGACCTTTTTAGTACCCCTGTTGTACAATTCGCAAAAAGCGCCCATAGTAGAGCATGTAGCCGCGTCAAGTCGCGAACACATGCTTTGGCTTTTTTCATTAAAACATTGCAATTGCGCATCCGGAGGCAGCACCTTACCATCTACAACACGCTGGCCGTTGGTCATTGGCACGACCATCTGGCCTGTTTTATCAAAAACAAAAGTAGTGTCATGGACGCGAGTGCATATATACGGTCTGTCTTCAAACGTAACCTTTGTTTTGGTGCGCGGCATGGTCTTTTTGTATACATATTGTAGTTTTATTATTACATGGGCACAAATAAGGTACAAAATGTATTTTCATCAAGTTTTTATATTACTCTATATACTACCAACCGGTTTACCTTACAATTATTCGTCGCATGTTGGCGAGCTGGGCCGGAAGCTGCACACTTGATTGATAGCAATATCCATATCCCACATAGGCGGCGAGCTGGGTCGGAACGGCACGTTGTTTTCAAAAACTTTTGTTACTGGCGGCGCTGGCCGATGGCCATGGTAAAACAATTGCTTGTATAAACTTTGATCAGTCAACTCGCCTTGACCTGCCCGTATACCCTGTGCATCCTCTACGTTGCGGGCAATCAAGATTCGGTCCAGCGAGTGCTCCCAGTCAGCCATGCCGTCTGCCGTTTCTTCAGATCCCGTTTCTTCGTTCTCAGTGACCACCGACACAATCATGCGGGTATCCGGCACGGCCGTAGTTTGATCGCGCGTGTTGCGCAGGCACGGTACCTTTTGGCCATTCCGTTCAATAAACATTTTAGACAAATTGGTTCCCAAGGTCGGCTGCCGCCCGACCATAATGTTTTCACTCACACCCAACAAGGGATCAAAATGCCCCAACGCTGCTGCTTCAAACAGCATTTCCAGCGTTTCTTCAAACGTGATTTTGGCCAACACGCCGTGTTCCACCAAACGGTTGAGACCATGCCGCGATATGGGCATGACAAAGCCATGGTGTGTCATGACGTCAACCAAAAGCTTAATCAAACGATCATCCACACGACTACCGCTGGTCAGCAAGACCATTTGCAGTTCTTGAAACAACACATGGGCGGCCGCATCAATACCCAACGTGTCGTATATCACCATGACATGGTTGCTCATGATATGCGCCATGTCCACCACATGCAGCATAGCCAATTGCGTGAAATTGCTGCCCTTGACGTCGACAACCCATTCTTCCACCACTTGCACCGCGCCCGTAACGGGATGCACATCGGTGCGATCTGTTTTGCGCACCATGGCGCTCTCCACATCGGGTATACCGCATACACGCAATTCGTTCTTTAAATCTTGCTGCGTATTGCGCGCCAGCATCCATTCAATGACATCGCGGGCCGTATGAATAGTCTTGCCGATAGCAGGATCGATGCGATGCAGAGGCACCGGCGTCAATCGATCCGCCTCGCCCTCCAATTGCGGCAGTTGACTCAAGTCTGCAAACTTGCGGCGCTTGCGTGACGTAATGCTGGTTCGCTGCATCGAGGTGCGCGCCGATCGTGGGCGATTAGAGTTGCCATCCAGCGACTTTTTCAGCGTTTGATCTACCGAGCGCTCGACACCCACCATGTATACGCGAATCACCCAAATAGGATCTTCTGGGCGCGACGCAATAACCAAGCCCATATCGGCCAGGTACTCTTGAATCAAATCACCCACCCCGCGCGGCTCCAAGGATCGTGCGCCCGTACGGTTGCGGCACAATTCAAACCGGATCACCCAATGCGAGCACCGATCTTGCACATATTCCAAAAACGGTAAATGCTGTTGCACCAACGGCACATCGCTCATCATGTGGGATGTCATGAGATCAGGCTCGTACAACGTATCCGTAGACGTCAGGATACTGCGCAACAGCGTAAACGGCAGGCCGCGCGCCAGCATTTCGGCCGTGTGCTTATCTTGTGAGAAGGCTTTTTTCAACGGCAACGTCATAAATGGCGTACTGATGGTTCGGCTGGCGCAAATGATTTCGCGCATTCGCGGCACGCCGTCGGTCATGCCCGCCTTGGCCGCGCCCGCCTGATGAAATGTATCGCGGACCGCCAAGCCGTTGGCCAGCACAAAGTTTCGCGTATTGGCTACTGTCAAGTCGTACATTTTACCAGCAGTGCCATTCAAGCCAACGGGCGGGCACGGCAATTCCTCAATAGACACGACCATATCTGCTTTAAAGCGAAACGTGTGGTCTGCACTCAGTTGCGCATCCACCAACCGCGTCGAGTTCCACTTGTTGTGAAATTGCGCCAGCACTGCGTTTTTGTCCGCGTTGAATGGTATTTCCGTCTCGTTTTGACACTGTGGCCGCCGCAACACTTGTGTCTGGACCGCCGCAGGTAGAAAATCGCCAATCTTTAGATCAGAGCCTTTAATAATTTCCAGTTTGGTCAAATCGGATATTGTTTCAGCTATGCATTCTGGCTGATACGAAGCAGCCGCTTCAAAAGCCTGCAGACGTTCTGAAAAGGATAGCGGCGACTGGTTGTGATGAGCAAAAAACGAAAAGTACTTTTCGTCATTGGATACATACGGGACCCGGCAGTACCGCAAAAAGGATTCACCTTTGGTAGCAATGACTTGCCGCCCGGCCAGTGTTGTGACCCGCAAAACTGTTTCCGAGCCATCTTTGTTGCATACAGGATGCCGAGACACACCCTCGACCAATTCATAAGACCAGGATCCATTCAAGTCAACGCTAAGAATTTTCGTAGGCTGTTTTAAGGCTATCCACTCGGCCTGGTCGTCTTGATGCAACACGTCTTGTGGCCGCGCGGCCATTTCACCATCTACAAACGCGCCGATATCCACAATGGCATTCTTGATTGTGGCATCCGGCTGCTGTGTAAAGAGCCGGATCTTTGACTCCCACGACACACTGTTGAGCGTATTGTGCACAAAGACGCCATTGGTCAACATAAACGATTGGCACGCCTGGTCGACTGTAAAATCATACACCAGTTCGGCTACACCGCCTGGCCGAATCGACAAGTTGATGATTGGGTCCCAGAAAACGTCTGCGGCCAACGTGCTGTCGAGCTCGGCCAGCAATGTCGTTGGAACACCCTCGTGTACAGCAGCATCGCGAATGCGCAAAAGCTGGTCTACTGTGAAGAGCTGCGATTCTTGCTGAACAAAAGACGTCAAAAACGATAATTGCACACCAGGAATAATATGCGAGTTGGGCGCGACATGCAATTCCACTTGCAGATGAACCAGATTTGAAAAGGCTTTATAACAGTGCGCATGCACCCGCACATGCTCGTCCACAAAGTCGGCGGTAATATTAAAACGAGCCAGCGCCAATGCCAGCAGAAAATGATGCTGCGTGTTAAAATAGACCATGTTATCTTGCATCATGCCGCAGTTGGTCCATTCCGTCCTGATATATGTCGCCGAAGCATCCTTGTCTTTTAAGATATCCCACGATGTGGCGCCAACGTCACTTTTGTTGTCGGTATTCATGGCCAACAGACAGTCTGGCATGTGCTGTACGATTGGCAAAGCATCGTTCAATGTCAGCATAGAGCCCGGCCGTGGCACCACCCGGTTGTTATGGCGTACTAAAAACGAATGTGATGGCGTCATGCACAGCGTGCGCCCGCTGCGTGTAGTCACTTGCATCATATCGCCATTGACTGGATGCCGGCTAATGTGTGTAATAGGCACCCATTGCACCTTTTCCGTGGCCGACACACCTGGACAAAACAAATTGTCTACCGGCTGCACGACGTGTTGCATCGCGGTGCCTTCTGGCAAAAGATTGTCAATAAGCTGCCCAATCGACACGCTTTGCACACGGCCGTCATGGCAAACCAAGACCTCGGTATGGTATTCCGCCGACATTTGCGTACACGGCTCGCCAATAGACGTTGCGGTCATGGCACCAATACCCTCGCCCGGTTGCAAACGCGCATCCCGATGCATGTCCAACACGCGCTGGCACAAAACATCCACGCAGGATATGCACAACCGCCAGTGGTTTTGGACCCGCCCACTACCAAGCTCATCGCGCACGTGGTAGCATGTATAGGTCGATGGCATTTCGCCATCCAATGTAGTGCACATGCGATTGACGCTGTCAAAACACTGAGCCGGTGTAGCCACGACCAAACAGCTGCACGTTTGCTTCTGCATATCAATCAACATGGGCAGCGAAAACGGCAAGTACGTGTCCAGGTTTTGGCGCAAGTTGCGTTGAAAATTGGTATCCTTGCATCGCCGGATTTCGTCGCGCAGCAACAGCAACTTGATCCATTCGTCACTGTGTGCCGCGGTAGCGATGCAGCGATGCCGCAGCTGGGCATTGTCCAGCAACAGCGACGGCATTTCGACTTTGCAAAGACGGGTGGTATCCAAGCCGTCGGTGCCAAAACACATTTGAAAAATGTTCTGGTAAGCATCGCGAATCGTGTTGTCGTAGCCTACATGATGGCTCTCCATGGCCTTGACCGCGCGCCGTTGCAAGTAGCCCGTCCGCGACGTCTTGGCGGCCGTATCGACCAGACCTTCGCGCCCACCCATGTTGTGTAAAAACGCCGCCGGCATGCTGAGGCCAGCTTTGTACGGCCGCTCAATCAAGCCATGCGTTTTGAGCTGCTCCAGCAAACTCAAAGGGTCCTGGCCAGGCAGCGGCGCGCTGGGCAACATACGGCCCGTACCCGACGCGACCGGGCGCAAGCCATTGACAAACGTCTGTCCGACCATGCCCATGATTTGCGCCAAATTAAACGACGATCCCTTCGATCCGCAAATGTTGGCCATAATGTTAAACATGTTGCTCTCGTCCAAGTTGGCGCGCACTACGTTGCCAATCATGCTACTCAGCGACTTGAGAGTGTTGCCAATTTGACTTTCCGCCATGTCTTGAATTTCAGGATCTTGGGGCATCAGTCGCGCCAGTTCTTGCAATTGTAGAATATGCCGCTCGGCCCCGGCCAGGACCAGCTGCACCTTGTCTCGCACGGCGGGATCCGTTATACAATCCTTGACGCCGACACTAAAACCCATGCTGATAAGAAACTTGTTGAGCAGGCGCTGTACATCGCTGATGAATCGCGCAGCCACATTGTTGCCCAAATACAAACACGCCATGTGAATAATGCCACCCGCCGCGTCGCCCATGCTTTGTTTGCATAAAGTACCGCGCAAAAGTTCGCCGTTGCGAATCAGCAAAGTGCCATCATACGCCATGTGATCACTATCATCGCCAAACCGTGTGCGGTTCTTCAACTTGCGCACCATGTTGAGACGCGGAATAACGCAACTAATCAGCTGTTTACCCGTCCATTGTGGTTTCGGTTTCCAGATAGCCGGCGGGGGCAAGCATGGAGTGGTCCAATACGACTCGGCGTGCCCCAGAGGTAGTTCGCGCGACGCATCGCGATCGTACCGTAAAGCCATGAGCAGTTCCATCGCCTCACCACGATCAAAAAAGGTATCCATGTGGGTGATGAAATACGCCGCGTCGATACCGTCCTGAATGATAGCCATGACTGGTTTGTTGGCGCGCGGGTGCATAATGTGCTTGGAGACAGCCATGAGTTCCTGCACTTCGGCGCGCGCTTCAGGCGTCTGCGGAATGTGCCCGTTCATTTCGTCGCCGTCGTGGTCAGCGTTGTATGGCGTGGTGCACGGAGCCGGTAGTTTTAACGTGCGGTCTTTGTGGATACGAACCCGATGGCCCATAATGCTGGGACGGTGCAGCGTCGGCTGCCGGTTAATCGGAATCCAATCGCCGTTGCGCACGTAGCGTTCCACTACCCAGCCGTCCAGCAAAACCATCTTGTCGCGGTTGTGTTCCGTCACGGCAATCATGTCACCCGATGACTCATCCATGACTTGCATCACGCCATCCTCGCGCATCAGTTGCTGCAAAGCTTCGCGGTTGTGCCGCGTGACGCGGATCGGGACCGTCAGCCGACGGGCCAATTCCTCGGGCAACCCAATCTCGTCTAAATCAGCGTCTGGATCGGTAGTGACGACAGTGCGCAAGCAAAAGTTGACACGCTTGCCCATCAGTGTGTCGCGATAGCGCCCCTTCTTGCCGTTGAGCGCCGCCGAGACACTTTGGGCGCGCGCATGAGCCCGGGCCGCGTATGGCGACATTTTCAGGCCGGGTACCTTGCATTTGTCTTTGATCATGTAGTGGCTGATGGTCACATACAGCAGCTGCACGGCTGTCTTGACGTTATCCGGCAGCTCGGTCGCTGCTTCTTCCAGCGATACTTTGGCGTCGGCGGCATCAATCAAAAGCGCGCGCTTGGTTTTGACGATTTCCGAGATCTTTTTCGTCAGCTGATTGTAGCCACAGCGCTTGGATCCTTCTTCAAAGCTCACAGTCGGGCGCACGCCCATGGGCGGGACCAGCACGCTCAAAAGCATAAAGCCGGATGGATGGGTCTTGTCGCCATCAATACCCAAAATCGTCAGATCGACTTTGCGGATACTACGCAAGACATTGTACGCGTCCCAGTTGTTGAATGGCCGCGTGACAAAAAAATCATAGTCGGCTTGCCGCTGTTCGCGCCAGGCGCGCTGCTCGGGTGTATCGACCGGCTCCGCCACGTCCACCGGCGCATCCGTCTTTTTGCGCTTGCGCGGCTTGGGTGCCGCTACGACCGTGTCGTCTTCTTCTTCTTGCAGAAATTGCTTGTAGGCGTCATCGCGCCACGCCAGTTTGACAAACGGCTCTTCGACGTACACGGTCGGTTGCGGCAAATTGCATTCTGGATTTAAGCAGATTAAGGGATTGCGTTTGCGGCTGCGAGCTTTGCGCGCTTCTTCATACGCAAACGCCAGCCGCGTTTTGGCCGTGCGCGCCGTGTTAGGGATGCTGTCCGGTGGCAGCAAAAAATGACTGCAGTTGAAGCAAAACACGTTCAAAAACCGTGTCAGGTACCCTATAAAGGCCACGTGTGGTAGCGGATACGGCAAGCTTATGTAGCCGGGATGGCCTGGACATGTCTGCACCGAGTTTTTACATGTGCCGCACAATTGGAAGCGCGAGCAGGTACCGAACCGCGTGTCGATGGGCCCACCGGCTTTAGGCTGACCTTTGGTGTGCAAGGTAGATTCGGTGACTTCCACGACCGCCAGCGCGCGTATTTGCTCATCGGTCAGCACGCCGAATTGTATACCATCCAGGTCGCCGCGAGTAGCTGCCATCGCATAAACTTTGGATTGGTTTTTGATCTACAGGGGCAGATTTTTTGGGCAAGAAAAATTCTTAAGCAAAATTTTATTTATTGTTTTCCGCGTGAATATCTTGATTAAAGTCTTGCATATCCGTAAAAAAGGGTTTTGTTAGCGTATCATGCGTGATTTCATGACTATTTAAAAATTTACCCGGCATAAATAAGCGGACAATATTAAACGCAAAGCAATGTTTTAAGCACGCAACTGCTTCCGGCCCCGACCACAGCCAGGCCATTTCGATGCCAGTGGGTCCCGCCATGGTTGCGGTCGGGGTGATGATGGCAAATGCGTAGCCATGGCCATATTCGGTATTGTACCAGTCATACTGCGCGCCAATATCATGGCGTAAAAGCAAATCATCGACGTTACTGGCAAACATAATGGAGGCAGCGCTTAAAGTAGACGGGGGCCATAGTTCTTGCACAAGTGTAGTCCATTCTATCGATGGCGCCGCGGAAAATTCAAACGCCATTTTTCCATCAGGATTGGGAAACGGAAATACATAGCTTTTTAAAGGCCCTGACCCGGCAATCGGAATAAAAATGGATGTTTTCCAAATATTTTCAGCGTGTGGGCTAACTGCATACCACATTTAGCATATTTTTTATTGCAAAAATTTTAGTTGCCATGCTTTGTGTTTATCTCTGTGGTCAATCAGACAACGAAGTGTATGCCGACTTTATATGCTTGTGTTTCAACACAGCTCACAAGGAGCTATTTGTAGACTCGGCATCATGTATATCTCATATGGAACCGCTACAGGACACGGAAACGGACATTTGTATTTACTATAATATGCCTGAAGACGCCGCTACCCAGTTTTCTCCAGACTCTGGCGTCTTGATTCATTTAATCGATAACAGTGATTCTGCATATACAACCGAGCCGAAAACATTGCGCTATGCGCATCGTTTAGAGCAAGAAGGCGGGCAGGAAGAAATTGGATTGACGCTGTTTTCGCTCATAACCATGCGGCTGGATCAAAACGACACGTTGCCGTGCAATTGACAAAAATACTGTATTTGTATTGAAATGGATCCTGTTCTTATTCAGCAGCAGGCGCTCAAGTCGCGGGGTTTTTTAAGTTTTAACATGTCGCGCGGGTTTTCCAAGACAAGTCTATTTAATAAATGGTTTCCGGAGGATACGCCGCGTCTACGTACAAAGCGGTTTCAGCATGCGGCGTCTATTTGGTCTACAGTTTTCATCATACACAAAACCACCAAGTTTGGGCAAAACTATCATTACGATATCGAGTTTTTGGTTCCCAAACAAAAAATTGTGTGTGAGCGACAGCCCGACAAGCGCTGGATACATTGCACTGATCTTTGGTCACTGCGGCATTTGTTTTTATTACCGCATGAAAAGCAAGCCATTAAATCTGATCAAATAAATACAAGTGCGTATTTAGGGGCGTGGTGGCAGCGAATCGCCGTGTGGTTTTGGAGTTGGTTTCCCATCAACGCCTAAAATAAATGTCAATAAATTAGCAAAATAT
>Ga0078894_10003507_pt1 | contig 11934 bp, 22 predicted proteins | sample LauGreSu1BDMLBSD_2_FD_67506 | JGI IMG/M metagenome (GOLD analysis project Ga0078894, IMG submission 67506) | Freshwater lake microbial communities from Lake Michigan, USA - Su13.BD.MLB.SD (version 4) (version 4) | ecosystem: Environmental > Aquatic > Freshwater > Lake | place: Lake Michigan... | reverse complement strand
AACAGCAATGGTTCATGGGGATCTACAATCATGGAACAACAACTCACAACTGTTGTTGGTCTTGACCCTCTAGCAACTACATTACTTAGAGCTAACTTAGAGCTCAACCAAGCACTTACATCTATTTCTGCTATTAAGGTGGCTGTTATTGATACAATCACTAAGACAGGACCATTGTTTGATGTTACCTCTAACGGAACTGTTAACATTGATCAGGCTCAACTGCAACCTAACAAGGTGTATAGAGTGATGGCTATGGTGAATATGGACAAGCTCAATGATATTTACAATGCTGCGGTAACAGTAAGTGACTTCACCACAGCACAATCAGAGTTTGTTACACAAAACCTAGATGGTACATTCAAGAATCAGAACATACAAACAGGTATGGGATACTTTGCTGCTGATGTGAATCGTAGTAAGACGTTTGATGGTGGAGATGTTGTAAAGATATTCTCCCAATCAGTTACACTAGGTCAACTAGTTGCTCTTCCACAGGGATATACACCTGGAAGTAATGGATTCATGAGTGTTCCTACATTCCTAGCATCTAACTTTAACAACTACACCACTACAAACTGGAAGGACATTACTAATCCATCTGTGTTTGTAACTACTAATAACTACGGAAACATCATTGATCTGAATCTGAAGTATGTACTTTGGGGAGATATAAACAGATCACACAGCTCACAGGTAGTAGATGGACAGGGTAATATACAAACTAATGCTATCCTTGCAACAAACGCAATCAACACTCCTAGCTCTGTACCAACAATCAACGTTAACTTAAATAACCTAGTTGTTACAGGAAATGTATTAGAACTACCTATCGCTATCAACACAAACACAAACAAGGTGAGTGCTCTACAGTTTGAGTTCACTTACGATGCTACAAAGATTAAGTTTGAAGAGCTCCTAAGTAACCTACCTAACGGTTGGTTTGTATTTGGAACTCCTAGAGATGGTAAAATTAAATTTGGTGCTGTAGACAGAGAGCTTAAGAACTCTGTATCTGGCGAGCTTACAGCATTTAAACTGAAGTTTTCTACACTGGTCCCTGGTGTAGATCTTGCAACACAAGTGAGGGTGAGTCCTGTAATGGATGCATCTGATAACAAAGGAAACCAATTAGGTATTGACTTGAATACCACGACTATCAAATTAACTGGTTATAACAAATTTAATTAAGAATGAGAAAATTACTGTTCGTCATGCTGGTAATCGGACTATTGATTCCTTCATGCAGAAAAGAAGAAAGTCTAAACATAAAACCATTTGACTTTGGAAAGACCTCTACAGATATGAGGTTCATAACAAACTCTGTTAACAATAATAACAATGCTGTAGTTACCATTGGTGTAACTCCAGGCTCTAAATACTCTGTACAGATCACAGACATCGCTGGTGAGTCAGTTGCTTCTAAAGGACTGATTGCTGATGAGGTGGTTGAGATCGTTACCCTTGAGACCAAGGACCTAGCAAAGGGTGTGTATGACGTTGTTGTTATTGACATCAATGGAAAAGAAATTAAACAACCTATAAACATTAAGTAATATGTCAGAAGAACAAGAAGAAGGAACCTTTTCTAGTCTTAAGAAGACTATTCTAGGAACTGTAGCTACAGTTGTAACAGCTGGCGGTGCTTGGTTAGGATCAACATTATTTGGTGGAGGTGAGGAAGCTGCTCCAGCTGCTGCCCCTGCTCCTGTAATCAACATAACCAACACACAAAACCAACAGCAATCTGCTGGTGGTAAGACTGTTATTATTAAAGAGAAGGAAGCTAAACCAGCTGCTCCTAAAAAGAAAACCGAGAAGGAACAACTTGAACAAGAACCTGCTTGGTAATTATTAACCCCCTACATCTATCCGTTATGAAATTAAAAGATCTATTTAATGACAAGAACGACATTAATGAGAAATCATTAATTGGCTTCTTAGCATTTATTGTAATGACCGTGTTTGCTATTGCAGACATTGTAACTGGCTATCTTGGTAAAGACCTTGTAGTTAATGAGTTTATTTTTAATGCGTTCCTAGTATTGGTATTAGGAACATTTGGTATCTCAGGTGTTGAGAAAATTATGAATCGTAAAACAGAAGCTCAGAATGATGAGCCTTCAGAAGAAAACTAACTATGGCTAAGTACAGTAAAGAAAAAATTGAAGCAGCTCTTAAAGCTAAGGGCTATGTATTCTTTGAGGATGCAGCTAACAAAGGTTATGATTTGAACATTGTTGGTGTGCGTAACTCAGACACAGGTAAGAAAGTAACTAACGCTTTTGATGACGTGATCACTCTTTCTTTTAAGAAAGATGGTGCATGGGTGTACAAAGAGTGGGCTAATACTACTGACCCTGGTAAGAAAGGTGTTGAGCAATTTCACAATGCTAAAGGTGTTGCTCGCCTAGTTCCTGGTCAATACAGAAGCTCTCACACTCTTGGTTTACATCAAGGTAAATACGAATGCTTGAAACAGTTAAACCCTGTGAAAGTGTATCGTGATGCTAACAAAGATGCAACTTATGACGAAACTAAAATCGATACTGGAGTATTTGGTATCAACATTCACAAGGCTGGTGTGGATTCTACTTACGTAGAGAACTGGTCTGAAGGATGTCAAGTATTTAAACGTGCTGCTGACTTTGAAGAGTTCATGGCTATTGCACGTGCTGCTGCTAAGATCCACGGATCTAAATTCACTTACACATTAATCGAGTCTAAAGACATCGCATAATGAAATTTTTATTCACCTCTCTACTTGTATTCCTTTCATTTGCATTATCAGCTCAAGTAGCCTCTGTGAAAACAGAGAGCTACAAGGCTGATTTTGAGAAGAAGGAAGACTTTAGTCATCTGTTTGACTACTCAGGAAAGACAATACCTGTACAGATCTTATCACTTGGTATCTCTGAGGATGTATACGCTATGTATCCAGAGCTCAAAGATAAACGTGTTGGTCTAGGTGTAACGAACATTGTTATTGAGTTCCTCGAAGAATCAAACAGATTTACATTCACAGAAGAGAAAGCTGAAATTAAAAACAGAATGGTTAAACAGTTCCAGGCTTCTAAGGCTGGGATTAGTGAGAACCAATTAGATGGTAAAGGCAAGATCAAGCTTGCAAATTATTTTGTATACATAGAAGTGTATGATTTTTCTGTATCAGAAGATGAATCTATCACATTGAAAGATGGTGTTAAACAAACTGTTGTCACTCGCCTGGGTTTACAGGTGAGATTTGTCAATGCTGAAACTGGTGAGTATCTCACAGGATCAGGACTTGGTGAAGCAAAAACTGTTCGTGAAGCAACATTGATCAATGATGAAAACATGTCAGAAATTAAATTCAATCAATCGACAATTGGCACATCAACGAAGAAAGCTCTTGAGATTGCTGCTGGTAAGGTCGTACAGAGATTGATTAAAAAAGGAGTATTTCCTAACTAATGAAACGTTGGCTTGTTCTAGTACTATTTCTAGCTTTTGGATATACTGCTAGGGCACAAGTCCTTGTAACTACATTTGTAGACCCTTGTACAAAAGAAGTAAAGCTAATCACAGTTCCCTTAGTTGGGTCAACTGTGGTTACGCTTTATAATAAGAGCAAGTCTTTCACAGCTGATGATGTACAATCTGGTGCACTTAGTCAATGGATCAACCAGGCTTACATAGAATGGAGCTCACGTAATCCTTGTTCTACAAACCAGGCTGCTACAACAGCTACACAAGTGGCTGCTAATACTGTAAGCTCTGTGGTTGCTAGTGCTGTTAGTGTTCCTCCACCTGTTCCACCAGCTGCTGCACCAGCACCTACACCTGCAGCTAGTGAACCAGCTCCTGCTGCTAGTAGTAGCACAGAATCCTCATCAAGCTCTTCTAGTGAGAGCTCTAGTTCTGAAAGCTCTAGTTCTGAGTCTGGTGGTGAAAGTGAAGGAGAATCTAAATCAGAATCCAAGAGTGAATCCAAGGGTAAGGGGGGTGCTAAAGCAGCAAGGATGAATCCTATGCTTCTAAGCTCTGACCTAACTGTTGCACAGAACCTAGATCTATCTGTCAATGCTATCATATCTACAGGCTTGTCTCAATCCTCTATGGCTGGAGATGAGTCTTATGGAGCAACAGCAATGATCTGGTCTAACCTCAAACAGTTTGCATTCAATGCAAGATATACCAAGATGAAGTTTAAAGATGGAGAGCTTAAGTCTATCAACAACTTCTCTTACACATGGGCTTATTCCTATGGAACAAAGATGGGTGTGCTTGGTTTTGCACACATAAGACCTCTAGGTAAGTATGGGGTTGCTGGTATAAACATATCACAGATAACTATAGGTTTACCACACGTATTAGGTTTCTATGCTGATGGTAGACCAGCTATGACTACACAGCACGCTTTCCTGTTTTCTATTACAGGATTCTACACAAAGCCTGTCAAACTAAACAACAGGTGGAATGTTTCACCTGAGGTGTACATTACTACTAACCCATACATGTGGTTGAATAGAGATCACATAGCTATAAGAGATTACAGTCTGAACTTCCTGTCTGGGTTTAGTGCAGACATGGCTCTTACAAAACGTTTTAAAATTAACACGAGCGTAAAGACATCCTTTAGTACACTACCTGGGATGCCTATACTGTTCAATTTTTTAATAGGTTCTAAAATCAATATCTAAAATGGCAAAGAAACAAGTTTACTCTAAAGCAACTGGTGTAAAAGTTAGCTTTGGAAAACGCAGAGAAGGTAAAGCTGCTAAGCGTTTGAACAAACACACTTCTGTAGGCAAGAGATACAGAGGACAAGGTAGATAATAACTAATTTAATTAGAGTTGCTTTAACTAAAACAGTTATAGCATTTTGAATAAAATTATTAATTATCGTAATAAATAGTTTAATTTTGTAAAATGGGTATACCTAATCGTCAAATTGGCTGGAGTCAAGAGTCTAATCTCCTGTGGGGGATATGGAATGACTTGTCCAAAGTTAGCAGAGCTGTTAACTGCTGCAACGGTAGTGCATCAAGTCCAACTAATGTTGTTCTTCCAGGTGTAACATATGATTCATTTGGTAGACAAAGAGTATCTGAACCATTCACACTGTTTGATTCTAGTCATAGATATGATGACAATGATTTATGGTCATCACTAACTGCTACTGGTGGTACAGCTGTATTTAATGGAGATCAAGGTTTAGTAGATCTAAACGTTACATCAGCTTCAGGATCTTCTGTTATAAGAGAAACAATCAAAGTGTTTGCTTATCAACCTGGTAAATCATTGCTAGTGTTAAATACATTTGTGATGAGTCCTGCTAAGACAGGTCTAACACAACGTATTGGATACTATGGAGAAGATAATGGGTTCTATCTAGAGCAAGCAGGTAGTTCTGTGGCTTTTGTAGAAAGAAGTATAGTGAGTGGTTCTTTAGTAAACACTCCTGTTCTACAGGCTAATTGGAATGGAGATAAGTTAGATGGTACAGGTGCTTCTGGACTTACATTAGATCTTACAAAAGCACAAATCCTTTGGATGGATTTAGAGTGGCTAGGTGTAGGATCTGTACGTGTTGGTTTTGTAATCAATGGACAGTTTATTGTTTGTCATACATTCAACCATGCAAACATTATAGCTTCTACATACATTACCACTGCATCTCTACCACTACGTTACGAGATATTTAATACAGCTGAGACATCTGGAGCTAGCACGTTAAAGCAAATCTGTTCTTCAGTTATTTCTGAAGGAGGTTATGAGCTTAGAGGAAAACAGTCGTCTATTGGTACATCAATTACTACACCAAGAACATTTGCTGTTGCTGGTACATACTATCCAATTGTAGGTTTACAACTTAAAACTACAAGACTAGATGCTATTGTAATTGTAACAGCTGCCTCTCTTTTAGGGCTTGGTAATGGTAAGAACTATCAGTGGAGAGTAGTAAATGGTAATGTAAATGTTACTGGAGGATCTTGGGTAGATGTTAGTCCTGAATCCTCTGTACAATATAATATTACAGGAACTGGAGTAACTGGTGGTAGAGTTTTAGCAAGTGGTTACGTTAACTCATCTAACCAAGGATCTCCATCAATCAACATATTGAAAGAAGCTCTCTTTGCTAATCAATTAGAAAGAGATGGGCTAACAGGCACTCCATATCAGATTGTGTTAGAGATGGCTGTACAAACAACATCTGGTGGTGAAGGTGCTTTTGCATCTCTAGACTGGGAAGAAGTTAGTAGATAAAACATTTAAAAGATAAATAACATGGGCATTCCAAATAGACAAATTGGATGGAGCAACGAGAGTAACTTGTTGTGGCAGATCAGCAAACAGTTAGAACAACTGATTAAGCTGACTGGACAGTTAGTAGATCAAACTACGACAACCACTACAACCACTGTGGCTCCATAATAAATCGTACAAACCAACAAACTACATATATGAGGGAATTAAAATTCATCTGTGCTCAGCCAGATGATACCTACTACACATGGCAGGTACACTTATGGCTAGAGAGTTTAAGAAAGATAGGACATTCAGACAAAGCAATCGTCCTCATCTTTATTCCATACTTCAGAGAGAAGAATGAGAAGTGGCAAAAGATCATTGATCTGTACCCAGAAGCTGAATTCAAATTTTACAAAGACACAGAGAACAGTGTGTCTAAGCTCTTAGGAACTTACATTCCTGTACTTAGACCATATTGCTTGATGCGTTATTTCGATGAGAATCCTAATATGCAAGATCATGCAGTGTTCTATTGTGACAGCGATGTGGTGTTTACAGAGAGATTTAATGTTGATGCTTACATCCATGATGATATCAACTACCTGTCTGACACAAACAGCTACATCAATGCCTCATATTTTGATAGTAAAGAACGAGATGTTCTTCCACACAAGCTAGCAGACTATAAGCTTAGAGATATTCTACAGGAGATGACATCAGCTGTAGGTATATCAAGAGAGATAGCTGAAGCTAACAATGATCACTCAGGTGGTGCTCAATATCTGCTAAAAGATGTTGACTCTGAGTTCTGGTCAAGAGTGCTTACATCTTGTATAGTTATCAGAACTGGTTTACAGAAAGTGAACCAAGAGTTCTTTGAGAGTGAGTCTAAAGGTTACCAAAGCTGGTGTGCTGATATGTGGGCTGTGTTATGGAACCTTTGGAGAAACAATGCACAGACTAGGAACATCAAAGAGATGGACTTCTCTTGGAGCTCTGACAGACTCGAAAGACTTTATGAGACAGGCATCCTGCACAATGCAGGTATCACTGATAAGATGATGGGTGGTGCTTACCCAGCTTTCTACAAAGGATTATACATCTCTGGATCTGATCCACTAAAGGATCCACACTTACTAGAGATCCTAAACAACGAAGAAAGTAAAAAGCACTGTAACCACTACTATGCTTCACTCCTGGTTGAGTTGAAAGACAAGTATGGTTTAGAATACTAATATGAATAAAGATTTTGTAGCCACACGCTAGAAGTCTTGACTTATTTATACACCAAAGAAAATTTTTATTCACAATTTAAAACATTTTTAACATGGCAAATGGCAATAACAAACGTGATTTACAAGCGTATGTGCGTATTGATGGATCAGGTAGAGTTGTAGCTGGTAGCTTGGTTCTTCGTAAGAAGAAACCTAAGGTTGGTAAGTGGCATGAGATTCAAACTTATGAGTGCTGCAATCCCACCACTACTACCACTACCACAGCAGCACCTACGACTACTACAACCACAACTGTTGTAGAACCTACTACCACAACAACAACCACAGTTTTAGGATAATAGATTATGTTTAATAATAGCGTAAGAAAAGGACTAAAAGCCTGGGTGCGTTTTGATGGTAACAACAACGCTGTAGCTGGTAGCCTTATATTTCAGAAAGATAAACCCAAAGTGGGTAAGTGGAAAGAGTACCAAGATGTAAATCTTTGTTGCCCTGTTACACCGTGCACCTGTGATGGTAACTTCAACTGGAATGTACTGAATGTATATGAGCCTCCATTTGGACAGGGTCAGATAAACTTTCCTAACCACATTGATGGTGTTGTAAACCTTGACCCTAACTTGATAGGACAACCTGGATATGAGTTATATATCAGTCTTCTTGATATTAATGGTAATGATCTAACCTCTTTTCTAAACTTACTAGTTGGAAATAGTGGATACATAACCCTTCTTCAAGGAACCACAACTGTAACATATGGTTTTACTGATCAAGCATTCTCAATCTATCCAGAATTTGTTGCTTACGATGATACGTTTGAAGGTAGCCCTGCTGGTTCATTACAACTAGTATCACCTGCAATAAGAGACTTCAATACAACAGAGTGCATCACAGTGTTGATTAACACTACAGAACCATTTGTTCCTACCACTACGACAACCACCACTGTAATTGACTAATCATGGCTGAGAAAATATTAACATACGAGGAGTTCACTGGATCTAGTGAACGCACTCCTGAGAAAGTAGCAGCATATCTTGAGTATTTAAAAGCTCACGAGGATGCTAAGAGTAACTTTTTAAAGAAAAAATAATGGCAAACGGTAATAATAAAAGATTAAAGGCTTTTGTACGTTATGATGGTACAGGGCGAGTTGTTCCTAGCAGTGTAATCCTTGCTAGATTCAAACCAAAAGTGGGTAACTACAAAGAGATTGATGCATACGAATGTTGCAATGTAGCACCACTTCCTTCAAACTGTCTTGAGTTTGTTGTAGATACAACAGATGGCACAGGATTTACATTCAGTTTCAACACTACAGGACCTATCAACTTCACTATTGAGTGGGGTGATGGTACAACACATCCTGATTCAGGGGCTGGGGGATTCTATGAAGAAACTCACACCTATCCTGAGATTGGACAACAATACACAGCAAGAATTTGTTTTGACAGTCCTGAAAGTGTTCTAGAGTTAAACTTTTATGGTAATTAAACTTAATTAAAAATGGCATCATCAATAGTATCAATAACAGGGTTGCAAAACCTTCCTAACCTAACCAATTTCAATGCAGACTTTAATGGTTTACAATCTGTAAATTTATCTAATCTTCCTAACTTAATATATGTTGACATCAGTGACTGTGATATTCCAGGAAGTAGTGCATCTAGCTTAACATCTGTTAACCTATCAGGATGTACAGCTCTTCAAGAGTTACGTCTTGATGATAGCAACTTCTCAGGAGGTTTCCCTAACTTATCTGGTTTAGATTCTTTAATATACATGGACCTTGATCAATGTGGAATAACAGGCTCAGTAGACATATCTAATCTTCCTGTACTAGAAGGATTTGATTTTTCTGGTAACACAGGACTAACAGAGTTGATTGTATCAGATGCACAACCTTTAGGTGGTAATGGATATGAATTACTTGTATACAATTGTGCTTTGACACAAACTGCTGTGGATAACATCCTTGTAGCTTTAAGTGAAAGTGCTGTTACAAATGGATATGTAGATCTTTCAGGAGGAACTAATGCTGCTCCTGGTGCTGCTGGTTTAGCTGCTCTTACTACCCTTACTGGAAAAGGTTGGTCTTACGATGTAAACTCTACTCCAACTACAACAACAACTACAACTATCTAACATAAAATCAAATGGCAAAATCACTATTCCCAGAAGAGATGATGAAGTCTTCATCTGAAGGGTTAACGTTAGAGTCAATTGCTGGTAAGCTTACACACTTCCACGAGCAATTACATCTATTACACTGGCAAACTACTAGCTATGCAGAACACCAAGCTCTTGGTGGTTTGTATGACTATGTACATGATTTCAAAGATGGTGTTGTAGAGAAGCTTATGGGCTACTTGGGCAAACGTCCACAAGCTTATAAGATTGAACCTCTTTCAGCTATGTCTGCTACAGCTGTTGTTGAAAGCTTAATGATGTTTGCATCAGATTTAAAAGCTTATGGTGAGGCTAACAAGTTTCACGACATCTGTAACCTAGCAGACTCACTGTCTGGAGAAGCAGCAAAAACCAAATACTTATTGACACTTAGTTAATATATGCAAATAAATAAGAAGTTCTTTCCTCCAGTCATGCTAGACAACGAGGAATTGTACTTTGCTCACTTAGAAGGAATCATCGATTCTGTAGATGAGCTATCCATTATGGAGATTGTAAAGACTCCGAGCTCTTACCACTTTAGATTGGTACCAAGTCTACCTAAATACAACGACATGTTGCTAGAGGAAATACTAAAGTTCCACAACATGTTCCAGATTAGACTTAACCTGTCAAAGAGTATTAAGAGCTCGGCTACAATAAACTTTGAAATCAATTTGGAAAACTCGATCTAATTACATATCTTTACTCGTTAAATTAACTTAATTACATATGGCAGAGAAACCAAAATTTGACCCAACCAAGAGATATACTTGGGGTCCACAAGATCAGTTCGCTATGAATGGTGAACAATTCGGTCTTATCTTAAACGCTTTACGTGGTGTTATTAGCACCCCAGAAGCATCAAGAATCTTATTAGCAGCTCAAGCAAATGAGACCGTTGATAACATTATGGCTAAAGCTGTTGAAGATGGTATTGTAGTAGAAGCTCCTGAAGAGCCTGAATTACACACTCTACCTAAAGAGTAACAACCCAAAAACTGGTTGGGTGATTAAGAACCAGTTATAGATAATCTAAGCACCCATTTATTATGGCAAAACAAATGTTAAAACGTAAGGATGGTTCTGTTTCACAACGTGGTTTGTGGGACAACATCAGAGCTGCTGCTAAGAAAAACAAATCTACAGGAGCTAAACCTAAGAAACCTACAGCAGCTATGCTCAAACAAGAGCGTAAGATTAAAGCTAAAGGAAAATGATTTTCGAACCCACCAATAGGATAGACGTTCGTACTCCTAAAGGTGATGGTGTAATATGGTTAGTGACTGATTATGGTCATGAAACTGATACAATCTACACAGTCATCCTTAACACTACAGGAGAGCTGTGGCAATTTACCCACAAGGATTTAATAGTTAAACCCAATATAACATTCAGACGTAATGAAAAAAGTTAAAAAAATGCAAGCTGGTGGTGTTGCTAAACCAGCTAAACGTGTAGGACCTGTTGATCCTAATGGTGCATACACCAAGGTTCAAGAGCGTACACTTGCTGGTAAAAAAGCTGGTGCTCCTAAGTTAGTTAAAGACAAAGAGCTTGATGCTTCTCCAATTGAGAGAAAGCAAGCTGGTGCTGTAGCTAAGAATGGTAAGTGGATCCAGAAAGCTATCAAGAAACCTGGAGCTTTACGCAAGTCTTTAGGTGTAAAGAAAGGTGAGAAGATCCCTGCTGGCAAATTAGCTGCTGCTGCTAAAAAAGGTGGTAAGATGGGTCAAAGAGCTCGCTTAGCTCAGACCTTGAAGAAAATGAAATAATGGCTATCACTCCTGTACCTAACGGTCCACTTATCAAAAAGAAAGGACCATTCAAGGGATCCACACTTAAGAAAGGTGGAACTGTTGTAAAGGTTGGTGGACAAACACACAAGGTGTTTAAAAACAAGAAGGGTGATATAGTTGTTGATCATACAGCTGGTATACCTGCTGGTAAATGGGACAAGATCAATTTAACTAAGAAGGCTAAAGCTAAAACTGTTAAACAAGGTGTTGCTTCTGTAAGGAAGTGGCACAAAGATAATCCTGATTACTATGGCAAAAAGTCCAGCATGGCAAAGAAAAGCAGGTAAGAACCCCTCTGGTGGTTTAAATGCTAAAGGTGTAGCTTCTTATCGTAAAGCTAACCCTGGTAGCAAACTTAAAACTGCTGTTACTACTAAGCCCTCTAAACTAAAACCTGGTTCTAAACCTGCAAAGAGACGTAAGTCTTTCTGTGCTAGAATGTCAGGTATGAAGAGAAGATTAACCTCTGCTAAGACTGCTAGAGATCCAAACAGCAG
>Ga0078894_10003505_pt1 | contig 11935 bp, 18 predicted proteins | sample LauGreSu1BDMLBSD_2_FD_67506 | JGI IMG/M metagenome (GOLD analysis project Ga0078894, IMG submission 67506) | Freshwater lake microbial communities from Lake Michigan, USA - Su13.BD.MLB.SD (version 4) (version 4) | ecosystem: Environmental > Aquatic > Freshwater > Lake | place: Lake Michigan... | reverse complement strand
AATCTGCTCATTATTCAAAGTGTTTGATTTGATTTTAGCATAGCTTTTACCACTTCGAATTTTATAATACCTATTGATGTTATCAGTTAAGTATAGCTTCGTTGCGCTAATTGCTTTAAGAATTTGAAAGATGTTTGCATTTTTTAGTGCATTATTCAATTCTGTAGGTGAATACACTTTTGAAGTGAGACTACCTAAAACATTTTCAGCAAGAGGTACATGATAAGTTTTTGCAAGTTTTGCAATTCGGTTAACAATTTTTGAATTATCTTTATTAAATTTGAAGGCTAACCAAAGAGGCTTATAGCGATGAAAGGATTTAGATAGTTCAATGATTTGATTATCTGATGTGATCAATTTATTCAAATCAAACGAGGACAACTTAATCTTAGAGATCAGTTGAGAATTCTTAATAATCAGAGTTTCTTTTGTTGCACTGTAAATCAAATAACGAAAGAGTTCATCTCCGTTTACAGGTAGAATTCCAGTTAAATTTACAATGAGTGACTTTGCTTCTCTATTTGCAATTCTCTCCTGTCCAGAGAATGTGTAATCACAATCAGAAAGAACATTCAGAATATTCTGAATTGTATCCTGTTGTAATGCAATTTTAGTATTTAAGAATTTGAAACAGGAAGTAATAAGATTTTCTTTACTGATTCCTTTAATGACCCGAAGTTTTAATGAGTTTGGAGCATCAGTTTGAAACTCATCGGTTGGAATATAAACGTATTCAGGTGAATCTAGACCTAAGTTAATCAACCCATAGGTTGTAAAGTAATGTAGAACTTGATCTCTTAGACGTTCAACAAGAGTTACAGATTGAACTTTCGTCCAAGATTTATAAAAAGATGTATTATTGAGTTGCGAACTTTCGAGAGTAGTTGAACGTATTTCATGTAAAATATAACCTTTAAGATACATGGCCGAAGGTGAGATTACAATTCCAAGTTCTTCGTTGATATAAAAATCATTAGAATTTGAATTGTCTTGACCAATAACAGCACCAAAAAGAAGAAGAGAAGATTTGAGGTTTTTCATTGTTTTAGGCGAAAGGTAAAATTTTTCCAAAATGAAAGTTGTGTTAGGAACCTTTTATGCCAAGGTTGTTGTTTATGACGGGTAGTAAAACATCCAAAGTAATAAGGAACTACCTATGTCAAAGAAGTTTTTGTGGCGAACAGTAAATTTTGATGTAGGTTGAAAGGAACTGTTTTTGCCAAAGAGTGAACACCGACGAAAAGTAAATGTGTGATAGACAAGATAAAGGAACTTTCGTTGTCGGTGTTTTATTTACTTGTGAACTCTGTTACTGTAACCCAGATTCACGGGGTTTAGGGAACGCACTGTGCCAGTTCTTAAAGTGGCACAGTCATTCTACCGTCTCCTAGTTGCTGTTGAAATTGTACCAGAGCCATAGCCAGAGCCATAGCCAGAGCCATAGCCATAGCCATCGCCATAGCCATAGCCAGAGCCATCGCCATAGCCAGAGCCATAGCCATCGCCAGAGCCATAGCCATAGCCATCGCCATAGCCATAGCCAGAGCCATCGCCATAGCCAGAGCCATAGCCATCGCCATAGCCATAGCCATCGCCATAGCCAGAGCCATAGCCATCGCCATAGCCAACAGGATATGTGAAAGAGGAAGTTTCTACTTCCGCGCTAACAGAATCTGTCATCACAGACCCCAATTAGCAGAAACAGGAATACGGAAAATAACAGAGCCGCGAGGAACAATCACAACATTGTCCATTTTTTTGAGGATAACCTTATTAGACTTTGGTTCACGGATAACACCATCAAGTCCAATAGATTCCCACCTAAAAACCCACACTGCATTAGCGAGAGTGTAGTCTTGAGTTGCCTCGTCAAAGGATAAGTCACCAGCGTAGATAAATCCACGGTCAATTACAACCACGTTGCGATTACCCGAAGGTAGAGTATTTACTCCACCAGCTCCAGCAGGAACATAAGTGACGCCATTGATTTCAATTGTGGAAAGTGTTGCAGTGTTCATTGTCATTGGGGGTTGATTGCTTAAATAGTGTAAGTTAAAAGGGTGGGGCTTGGGTGAGGCACTGTGCCACTTTAAGAACTGGCACAGTGCGAAGTTTGTTTTCAGTCATCTTGTGCTATGGGTGAGTTTGGTACATCTTTACTATTCATTTCCCAAACATCATGAACAATGGTATCCAACACTTTTTGAGTAGTATGCGATAGTTTAGTTATTTCAAATTCATCATAGTACGAATTGTGTCTTTTAATCTTTGGTTTTCATTCAGTAAACTTGCATGTTGTTCCAACTTTTCTTGAGTTTCAACAACTCGTTCATAACTGGCATTCCAATTCTTAATGGCTTCTTCTGGAAATCCATAGTTTACTCGACCCCAGTGACCACATTCTCGGCAATAAGGTCGCACAGAGATACCACACCAAGCTAAATATGAAGAACCACATTCTGAACAAGGTTCTAGCTGTTCTAGGAAATTAGAGGTACTCATCAGATAGTCCGAATATAAATATCAGAATTATCAAAACTGTTTACATTAATTTCTTCAATACTATAATATTCATAATCTGCGAGAATCCTCACATTTAGTTTCCGTTGATCGGGAGTCATGTCAATGATTTTGAGTAGAGGTTGTTCCCAGGTCATGAAGAAGAGTTCCTATCGTTTGATGACAAATGTAGTGTAGCAGAAATTTGAATTAGAATGACTGGAGAGTGTGCCAGTTCTCAAAGTGTCTACACACACTCAGACACCTTTTTTAGCCTATGACAATCAGTAAGAGATGCACCTAAAGGCTCGGACATTATACATAGAACTGTGCTTCTCGGAGAGTGTGTAGCCTACATAAGCACCTAGTCTTGCAAAGCGACTTCTTGGAATAGAATCGGCATATTTATCTATAGAAATTTCACTACTCCAATAGGATCTCATCTCACGCCCAAAATCGTCGGGAATAACACTATAAGCAATTTCAAGTTGTTCTACAGTAGGAACAAACCATTGACTCACAATGAAACCGTGGCTAGTAAGAGATTCAAAGACATCTGTAAATTCTTTAGACCAACTACACTTCACTTCTGTACACTTAGGTGCAACTACAAGAGCAAGACCATCAGCTTTTTTAATTACGATAGAACCATCTTCTAGAACATCTCCAGGTTCTGCTTCTTGAATTGTTTTAGGTTTTGTGTTCTGCAGCTCCTCTTTAAATACCTTAAGTTGTTTCTCGAGTTCTTCAATTTTGGTTTCAAGTTGTTCTTTAGAGTTTTTCATGTTTTCGTTTTTTGAGGTTACGATTATCTTTGAGACATGACCATCTTCATCATATTCATACACTTCTTCACGTCCATTTGGAAGTTTGATATGAGCCACTTTACCATCCGAATAATACCAAGCTTCAAGACCATTTGAAAATTTTCTATAGATTATGTTGCCATTTATATCATATCCATGTTCATCTCCATTTTTATCTTTAGAAAAAGTAGTAAAATTAGTGTCAGGCATAATAAATTCAGTTGCGTGTTAAGAGTTTACAAGTTTTAGCGCAAGAAGTCAAGTGACTCTTCATCGTAATCAAAATCATAATTTCTTGTTAAAAGATGAAAATTCAAAGATTGACCCAAGATGCTCAAATATAGCTGAAAAAGTGAACCGTCAAACAAATAAATTGCAAAGGCAAAGTAGGGAACATTCCACTTAGATGACTGATGCAACGTAATTTGAGCAAGAACAAATTTCTTAAAGTAACCTAAAGAAAGTGTTGAATATTTACCAAAATCAGTAAAGTGTTCAAACTTGATGAGTTTCATTGTGTTTTAATGTGTGAGTGGTTGTAGGGGAAGAGTCTCAGAGAGAGATGTTTGCTCTTCAGGATAGATAGACTCGCTAGGAGGCTCATTCACGTCTTCTAGGTCATCCTCCGTGCGCCTGTACTCATTTAGCTTAATGACGTAATCTCTCTTTAGCATTTCTCTCATTAGCTCAAACTTATCTGGCTGTTTTGAACACTCCTCCTCTTCGTTTTCTTCTTCCTCTACATGAGGTGTAATAGGAATCATGCAACCAGCATCAAGTTTAATCTCTTTTAGAGATTTCTTTACCGAAATAGGATTACCTAAAGTTGATGCATTGGAACATTGATAAAGTGTCCACTTGCTTTGAGATTTTTTGATTACATAACCAACCATTTTATGATTGTCATTAATTTGATATTCTCCAGCTTGAACACGCAGAAAAGAAAGTGACATAATTCTCTTGAAAAGTTGAGTGTAAATACCTATTGACCCTCTCTCAGAGTCATGATTATAATAGTTCTGTGGAATGAAGGGTTTACTTTAGGCCTTAGAGATTCTTAAAGAGTCTTAGAGAACTTAAGATACTTAAAGCTCTTAGAGACCTAAAAACTTTAAGTATCTTAGAGAGCCAAAAATTAAACCTAAATGAGGGTTGTCTCGTTAGAGACGTTAGCCGAACAGGCTAACTATTCAAGTGTCATAAGAACCAGAATTAAACTCAATACTAAGCTCTTGAATCGTGAGAGCTTTTTCATAAAGCTCTTTAATTTTACTCACTAATTCATTCAAATCGTCTTGTTCTGGAGATGTAAGCGCTAATTCAAGACGTAAAAGTGCTTTTATTGTACTGTTTGTTAACTTATAATCCATTCATCAATAATCGCAAACGTAATCTAAACTCATGTCAACAAAAGGATTACAAGAGAGAATCTTGTAAAGTCCCATGCTTTACGAATCCTTTCTTTAGAGTGTTCATTGTATTGAGCTGCACATCGTTCAGAATAAGTTCGAATTGCGTCTTGAAGTAATGACACCTCTTCAGTTGTAAATTCATAGGTGTTCATCAGAAGTTCTCCTCAATAACTTGTGCAATTTGTTTAAATGAGCGTCCACTGTCGTTTAAAACAGATAAGTAGATATCATCATCTGTATTACTGTCATGATAATAAGGATCGTCATAGTTAAGACCTGACCAATTCACAACATAAGTATGTAGAACACCTCCTTCAAGTTGAAAGGAATACTTACCATACTCATCTAAATTCCATTCTTGATTATGATCTTTAATATAAAGATCTGTAAGAACTCCTAAACAACAGAATCCAGTAGAATCTTTTAAACACCTTTCGGTTTGCTTGTATTCATCTGAATTGAGGGCTTCAATCTAACGTTTTTTAATTTCAGGATTCATCATGATGTTTTTGTGAATTTAAAGGTCATTTAAAGAAATGAACACATGTTCTTGAAAGTCATCGGCGACTTATTGACAGAGTTCGTTTGATATATTAGGGTTCTTGAAATCGGATTCATAATAAGAAGAAATCACCACATCATCCCAATGTGTAGGTATGAAACGATGAATCCGATTCATTCCAGAGAGAGTATAAGGAATGTCGCCTATTGCTACGTCTGCAACGAGAGCAACATTTTGTCGTATCTCATTGAATGTTCTTGGCTTTCGCAAAGCACAATAGCTCCAGAATTCATTTCTTTTAGTTCTGCTCATTTTTACCTAGTAGATTAAGTAATTCAATCATAGTCATTTTCTTAAGGTCTTCAATACGAATTGAATCATTATTTGTTGATAGTTTAGGGGTATGTAAGAGTGTTCTACCGTTAGAATCATACCACAGCTCATAACCGTCTGAGTTTCTATAATGAGTCTTATTACCGTTAGAATCATACTCACTCCACCACTCATAACCGCTTGAGTCTTTATAATGAGTCTCATTACCGTTAGAATCATACTCATTCCAATATTCATAACCGCTTGAGTCTTTATAATGAGTTAGATTACCGTTAGAATCATACTCATACCACCGCTCATAACCGCTTGAGGTTCTAGAATGAGTCTCATTACCGTTAGAGTCATACTCATACCACTGCTCATAACCGTTTGAGTCTTTATAATGAGTCTCATTACCGTTAGAATCATACCACGCTTCATAACCGTTTGAGTCTTTTTTATAAATTACTTTATTGTTTTCGTTATAATGTTTGATAGTAACTTTTTTTTCCATGATGATTTAATCTCCAGATGAGGTTGAGTTGCTTGTTTAGTATAGCGTCCTAAAGGCGCTCATGAAATGTGAAGTGTGACACTTTATAAAGTGTCTTCACTCATTTCATTCCTTTCATAAGATGCATGTAGTCCTCAAAAACTCTTTGACGTTCAAGAAAACAAAAGAAGAATCTTAAAGTGTTTAGAGCGTCTATATCTGCGCGATGTGCTTTTCCTTGAAACTGAATACCATAAGACCTCATTGATTTTGTCAATGAGCCTCCAGGAGATCTACCATTCACCATTTGAGTGAAGGTGTGAAGAGTTTTTACATCAAAGCACCTATGTCCAAAGAATGGAAAATGAATGTTTCGGTCTTTAAATTCTTGAAGTAGTTCTAAATTATCATTTTGTCCCCAGGTTATAGGCGAACAAAAAACTTGATTTTCCTTTAAAAGTACTCCAATTTCTTCTGCAAGTGTCTCATGAGTTACTGATTGAGTTTGCACCATCTCATTCGTAATTCCTGTTAGTTGAGTGATGAATGGTGTGATTTCCTCATGAGGATTCAGAAGCCAACTAAAGGTGAAAATTTCACCAGGTCTTAGTGGTGATGCAATAGCAATTCCAACTTGAATAATTTTTGGAATTGTTCCGTCCTTTTTATTATTCAGCTCAAGGTCTAAACTACAGTAGTTGACATCTTTTAAAGGATTCATTTGAATAGATTCAAGAGTTGGTTGGGCGGCTCATGGGTTTGCCCGTGGCACGTTTTCGACTGGCAAAATTGCTATTTCGTCTTCAGGGAATGAGTTGTCTTGCCGGGAAGCCAACTCGCAGGCTTTTCTAAACGTGTAACCAGTGGCTATTTGGCCGATCCTTAGCCAGCGCGTTTCAGTGTCGGTCGGCTTTGGCCTGGCCCAGATTTGGTACATGGTGATCATGGTCGCTCCTTGGGTTAATGGGTTGGGTTGCTCGTGTAGTCTAAAGCAGGAGAAGGTTCTTAAGAATCAAAGGTGTGCCAGTTTGTCAAGTGTCCCGTAGTTTTGTTTGAGCATTATTCCATAGGCAGACTGCACGATGAAACGAACCACATTCTTTAGTTGATGTGTGATTATTGTTGCAGATGACTCTATAAAGTTCACGGTAATTCCAGTCAATGCACATTGCTTCTGCACCACACCTTACACAAGGAACGATAGGTGGTGTTTTAACTTGCTGTTTCATCAGTTCTTTGAGTGTATGAGTGCACTATAAAGTGAAACATGATTTAGAGTTCAGGTTGATTGTAATCGTCGATTTCTTTAAGCACTGCATTTGCAAACTTCATTGCGACTTCTCTAAAAGCATTATTTAATGTACCAGTCATTGAACCAGTGTTACCCACTCCAAACGAAGAACCATCTCCCCAAAGATTTATCATTAGCTCTCCTGGGGCTTTAACTTGAGTGAGTTTACCCTCAGAGTCAAACCACTTTTCAAGTCCATTTGGGTATTTTTTGTAAGCTAATTTTTCATTAGAATCGTACTTGAATTCATATCCGTATGAATCTTTCTTACGAATTATGCTACCTTCTTCATTATTCCAGTATTCATAACCATCTGAGTTTCTATAATGAGTCAGTTTACCGTTAGAGTCATACTCATTCCACGCTTCATAACCATTTGAATCTTTTTCATAAATCCTATCACCATTATCATTATACTCATACCAATATTCATTACCTTCAATGTCTTTTTCATAAATCATATTACCCTGTTCGTCTTTTTTGATCATTAGGGGATTCATAGTGAGTTGTTGTTGGGTTGGTTGCTTGTGTAGCCTAGAACGCCTTGAGGGCCTCTGAGAGGGGTGCTGTGACACTTTGAGAAGTGTCTTCACATCACTCAAAGTTGTTAATGAACTTATGAAGCAAATGAACACCTTGTTCTGGTGAGAATTTCTTATCAAAGATGTTCATGAGTTTTTCAATGACTTCTTTATAGACTGTTGGAACTCGGATGTGAGTGGTTTCACCAGAGTTTGGAAACTTCTTTACAAACATTTTTTTCTCCTTCTTAATGTGAATGAATGAATAAAACTATCTATGCAATCAAAGGTTTACCTTCAATGAAGAGTGCATCTACAATTGCTTGTAATCGCTCTTGAATCTTATCACCACGAGAATTTGTAGAGGGATATGCAATCACTCCACAAGGTTTCTTATAGTGATGATAGTCTCCTGCTTTGATTTCACCACTTTGAATTCGTCTCTTATCTTCTTTATGAATTCTTATAATGCGACCAATGGTTTGAACGTAATCAATTACAGAAAGATTTCTCAGAAGAAGTGAATGAGTGAGACCTTCAATATTCATACCTTCTCCTAAGATCGAAAAGTGAAAGGTGATGAGTTTTTGATTATCATCATTTCCAATTTCATTGAGAGCATCAAAGAACTCTACTCTTGAGATTTTATTTTGATTTAAGACACATCCAAACTTACTTGTAATGTGAAATACATTGAAGTTTCTTGCATACAATTCATTTAACAGATCAGTTTCAGTAAACATGTCCATCATCATTTGAGTAGAAGGAACCGAAACTAAAATCTTAGGATTCTCACAATCTTCAATACTATCAATGTACTTGAGAATATTTTCGTCATCATATTCAGAAGCTTCATAGGGTTCTACTCTTGGTGGTAAGATATATCCACCCTCTACTAGCTCTTTAGGAAGTAGATGAACAATAGTTCCACCATATACAGTAGTGTTTGCCATTGTGGTCTTACTATCTGTATGCCTTGGTGTAGCAGTATAGAAGTAGCTTTTGTTTGCAGTTTGTGAGGTTTGAGCAACTCCTACAAAATTTGATTCCTTGACTGAATGATGTGCTTCATCAAAAATTGCTACGTCAATATGAATATCAGCTTCTAGAATACGAGGTAAAGAGTGATAGGTGGTAAACAATAAGTGATGATAGTTTAGATTACTAATGAGTTGATGAGATACCTTAATTCTGGAGGAATCAGTGCAACCATCTTCACCTGAATGTACAGAAGATTGATAGATGTTTGGTATGTCCTTTAGAAAGTATTTAAACTCACTGTACAACTGAGCAGACAATAGAATTTTTGGAGCTACAATTACAAAAACAAGAGGCTCGTGAGCACCAAGAATTCTTTGTTTAACGTCCTCCATAAAAATTAGAGATTTTCCACCGCCTGTTGGAATTATAATGACGCCTTTATTGTGCTTTTGAAGAATCTCAAGAGTGTCAATTTGATAAGGACGAAAGATGTTATTCATATGAGAGTGGTTCACACATATTTTTTACAAATGATTTCAGACAAGTTTCTACAAATCCTTTCAGCCATCCATTCAAATATTTAAGAGTTATGTTGTTATCGCCTGAAATTTGAATAATTTCAAGTTCATGTCCAATATACTTAAATCTCGCACCTATGCGAAATTTTCTACGTTCGGCTTCATAAAGTTCATGAGTTGTTTTGATTGGGATTTGGAATTTCATTACCGTTAGAATCATACCACCGCTCATAACCGTCTGAGTTTCTATAATGAGTCTTATTACCGTTAGAATCATACTCATACCACGTTTCATAACCGCTTGATTCTTTATAATGAATCTTATTACCGTTAGAATCATACTCATACCACCGCTCATAACCGTTTGAGTTTCTAAAATGAGTCTCATTACCGTTAGAATCATACTCATACCACCGCTCATAACCGCTTGAGGTTCTAGAATGAGTCTCATTACCGTTAGAGTCATACCACCGTTCGGTACCGTTAGAATCATATACAATTCTTGATTCTTCTTTTAGTTTTTTACGCTTTTCGTATTCTTGAAAGTAACTCATTTGTCAATCAAGAAAGAATTCTGAAATGAAATAGTCTTCACTTACTTTATATTCCTTTGATTTTTGTTTTACCCATGAAGTGAACTCCTCTGCAGATTTCTCCTCTTTATTATCATTATCGTCAGGTCGATCAATAGTTGAAGTAGCCATTTTGAAAGGGTATGGGGGTGAACGCGAGTTAAAACAAAAAAAGTGTAAGAGATAGTTGGGAGGGGGGGTCTATCTCTTACACTTTTAATATAATGAAAAAACTAAAAAGCCTCAGACTGTGGTAAACTCTGCGGATTCAGGGCTCTCATAAGAGAAATTATCCTCAAGGTCTTCTTCTAGCTCATCATCTGTGAAGACGATTTCTGCATCTTCTTCATAATCATCATCTTCATCTTCGTCCATCAATTCATCAAAATCTGAGTCAATTTCAGCATCTTCTTCTTCACTCTCAGACCAATCAGGTGTAGCGATTTCTGCAACTGGTTCAGTAACTGCTACAGGCTTATTCAGAAAATAAGCCTTAGCGGTGTCTTTAGCCTCACGCAGAAGACCATCAGGCTCATCAATGGAGGTATCAGGGTGAAGCATTGCAACATCCAAATCAGGTGTTGGATTGTCAAAGACGTACCAGTTGATTTCTTTGTTGCTTTCTTCTTTCATGATGTAACCAACAAGTTCACCATCTTTGGTGACCTGGTAGAAACCACCAGTAACGCGAGGGAATTTGATAACAGAAGATTTTGCCATAGTGAAAAGAGTTCTCCTAGATAGGGATTGTGTGGTGTGTGGGTGTGAGAGTGAGATGGTCATCGCCCCGCTCACCCATTGATGAAATCATAGCATGTGAGCTGCTGTGAGCGGTTTAGGTGGTGTGCCAGTTTTGAAAGTGTCACAGTGTGATGGTCAGGTGTGGGTCGTAACCAGTGTCATCCTCGCGATGACCTACAGGATTACAAATCACACGACAACCTTCAAGCATATAATCAAAATGAGTGTGAGTGTGACCATGAACAACGTACTTAATCTGTGGATGACTGATAATCAACTCATCTAAGTCATTACAATAAGCAGAGTTACATGCAGAAGTTTTATGCTTTTCTGCAACGGAGCGATAACTTGGAGCATGATGTGTAATTATGAACACATTTTCTTTTATAGTTTCAAGTTGCTGAAGAATGTAATCTCTACTTTGAAGATGAAAGTTAAGAGTGTCTTCTGCTCTTAACTTACGATAATTACTTCCAATACGAATAGATTTGTAGTCATTCATGTACATCTCTGCATCCAACATTTCTATTGGATTTGCATTACGAAAGTTGGTCCATAGAGTTGTGCCTATAAAGTTCCAACCCTTATATGTAAATATTTCATTATCAAGAAGGTGAACATTGTCTGGAAGATGTTCACGAATGAGTTTAGGTACACTCTCATAATTGTATCCCCAGAATTCATGATTGCCCATGATGTAAAGAACGTGAGTGTAATTCTTAGAGCATTCCTCAAGAAAGGTCTTATATACATTCTTGAGGTAACCGTCTGTTTTCAGATGCTTAGCGCAGAGAATATCTCCTGCTAAAATAAGTATGTCTCCTCGTCCTATGTGAGGGAAGTATTGTGTCGCGTAATAATGCTCAAGGTGAACATCTGAGATGATTTTGACTTCTGTCATTTTATTCAACTCTTGTGTATTTTTCTAGGAAAGTTCTTTTATTATAAATACGTGTTCCAAAACACATAAAATAAACACTTGCTGAAGTAACCTCTATAATTTGAACTTTCCAAAAGTAATCCTCCCAAATACTACCTATATGAATGAGTTGCTTAGATTCCTTTAGTTTTTCGTACTCTTTGAAGTAGTTCATGAGTTGTTTTGATTGGGATTTGGAATTTCATTACCGTTAGAATCATACTCACTCCACCGCTCATAACCGTTTGAGTCTTTATAATGAGTCTCATTACCGTTAGAATCATACTCATACCACCGCTCATAACCGTTTGAGTTTCTAAAATGAGTCTCATTACCGTTAGAATCATACTCATACCACCGCTCATAAC
>Ga0078894_10003504_pt1 | contig 11936 bp, 12 predicted proteins | sample LauGreSu1BDMLBSD_2_FD_67506 | JGI IMG/M metagenome (GOLD analysis project Ga0078894, IMG submission 67506) | Freshwater lake microbial communities from Lake Michigan, USA - Su13.BD.MLB.SD (version 4) (version 4) | ecosystem: Environmental > Aquatic > Freshwater > Lake | place: Lake Michigan... | reverse complement strand
TGAGCGCGAAGAACGGGGCGCCCGCATAGAAGCCCACGCCCCCGAACATGTCACGTGTGCGGACGTCGGGCAGCGCGCGCTGCAGCCGTTCGAGCACGAAGGCCCGGTAGGAGGCAGTGACCGGCATGTGAAGAAGCTCGGGCCCAAACCGCGGGACGTCAATTAGCCGAGGGGAATGCGCTGCAGACTGCCGGTGAGTGTCGCTCCTGCCACATTAAGGAAGAGGTCGCCATCGGTGACGGACAGCTCGATGGACATGCGACGGTCGAGTCGCGCCACGAGTTCGTCGACCAGATCACGATCAAACATCCAGCACTCGATCCGCTCCACCTTGTGAATTCGCTCGCCGGCGATCTGCCGCAGCCACACCGTTGGATCCTTGTGCGTGTACACCACCACGCGGGGACTGGCCTTGCTGGCTTTGTGCAGCCGCGCGGCCTCGGGCAGCCCGATCTCGACCCAGGTGGTGATCGTACCGGTCAGATCGCGTACGCTCACCGTGGGGTCGTCGGGATCGGAGACCCCCTTCGAAAAAGCGATCCCCTCGGCGTATTCGAGGCAATACGCCAGCAGGCGCGCCACGAAGTACTCCGGCGACTCCGAAGGATGCATGGCCATGCGGAAGTCGAGTGACTCGTACACGCCGCGCTCCACGTGGGCAAGCGCGACCTGCATGGCGTACATGGTGGAGGTCAGCGCCATGGGGCCGACGAGAGCAGGATGGGCATCAGGAGTGGGACGGTGACCGATACGTGAAGTCCGGGGAAGCGCCCGAATCGGCGCGCCCCCGGACTTCGGGATTTCATGGTCCGGTGGTTACCGGCAGTGCGTGAGCCAGCCGTGCCGGTCTTCGATCTGACCCTTGCAGATCCCCAGGTATTCGCGCTGCAGCTGCTTGGTGATGGGCCCCACCTTGCCAATGCCGATCGTGATCCGGTCGACGCTGCGCACCGGTGTCAGCTCGGCGGCAGTACCGGTGAAGAACACCTCATCGGCCATATACAGCATCTCGCGCGGGATGTGCAGCTCTCGCACGGGGATGCCCGCATCGGCGGCCAACTGCATGATCGTGGCGCGCGTGATGCCGCCAAGGATACTGCCGTCCAGCGGTGTGGTGATCAGTGTGCCATTCGACACGATGAACACGTTCTGCCCCGACCCCTCGCTGACCATGCCGCTCGGACTGAGCGCGATCCCTTCGGCGAAGCCGTTGGCGAGCGCTTCCATCTTGATGAGCTGACCGCTGAGGTAGTTGCCCGCGATCTTCGCCATGGCGGGGATCGTGTTGGGCTGCACGCGATGCCAGCTGGAGATGCACGCATCCACCCCGGCCTCGAGCGCTTCGTCGCCGAGGTACGCCCCCCACGGCCAGCAGGGGAGGTAGGTCTCGACCGGGGAGCCCACCGGTACCATACCGGCCGTGCCGTAGCCACGCACCACCATGGGGCGCAGGTAGCAGCTCTCCACACCGTTGCGCACGATCAGTTCACGAGACGCCTCGGTCAACTGCTCGATCGTCCACGGCACCTCCATGCGATAGATCTTGCAGGAGTGCATCAGCCGCTCGAGGTGCTCCTTGAGCCGGAAGATCGCCGGACCGCGCGGCGTGCTGTACGCGCGGATCCCCTCGAAAGCGGACGATCCGAACTGCACGGAGTGGCTGAGCACGTGAATCGTGGCGTCGGCCCATGGGATGAAATGGCCATCGCGCCAGATCCACTGCGTCTCGGTGATGCGGCTCATGTGCGGGGGTGCTGAAGGAACGTGGAGGAGGTCAGATCAGCGACTTCACGGCGCCGCCGTCGACCAGCACGGCCTGCCCCGTCATGAATCCGGCCTTCGTCGAGCAAAGGAAAGCTATCACCGCGGCCAGCTCCTCGGGACGCCCCACGCGCCCCAACGGGGATTCGCTGGCCCAGCCGGCGAAAATCGCCTCCGACGACTGCCCCGTGCGCTGCGACGTGGCCGCGGCCAGGGCGTCGAGGCGCTCGGTGGCCGTAAAGCCGGGGAGGACGGTGTTCACCGTCACGCCGTCCTTCCCCACATCGTCGGCGAGGGTGCGGAGGAAGCCCGTTACGGCGGCGCGCAGGGCATTACTCAGGACCAGCGCGCCCTGTGGCCGTTTGACCGCAAGGGAGGTGATGGCGATGACGCGCCCCCACTTCTTCTCCTGCATCGCCGGCACGAACGCCCGCGTGAGCTCCACGACACTGCGCAGCAGCAGGTCCGTCGCCTTGCTCCAGGTGTCCCAGTCGTGCGCCAGCGGCGCGCCGGTCGGCGGCCCCCCGGTGTTGCACACCAAGATGTCGATGCCGTTCGGATACGCCGCCTTCGTGTGATGCACCACGTGCGCGATCCCCTCGGCGGTGGCGAGATCGGCCTCGAGCGCGGTCACCGTGACCCCGAAGGCTTCGAGCCGCGCCCGAGCCTCTCGGATCGAGCTCCCGTCACGCGAGCAGATCACGAGCTCCACCCCCTCGCGCGCGAGCTCCTCAGCGGTAGCGTAGGCGATGCCACGGCTCGCGCCACAGACGAGGGCGACCTTCCCCTTGATGCCGAGATCCATCAGCCCTGTCCTCCGTTGCGCATCGGCGTGCCGGAACGCAGGTAGTCGTCGGATTTGTCGATCCAGTCCTGCCGCGGCGGATTGAAGATGTCCACGTCGAGCGTGTCCTCGAGCGCCTCGGCCCGGTGCCGCACCATGCTGGGGATCACGAGCACATCGCCGGCGCGCACATCCACATACGTGTCGCCCGGATTGTCGGCGTGCTCGCCGATCCAGAAGCGGAGAGCGCCCGAGAGAACGTAGGTGATCTGCTCATTGATATGGTCGTGCGCGGGGACGAGGGCGCCCTGCTTGAGATACACGTGGGCAAGCATCTGCTTGTCGGTGTAGATCAGGCGGCGGCCGATGAGCGGCGTGAGCTCCTCAACGGCCATGTCGTCCCACGAGAGTTTGCGAACGTCGGTCATGTGCAGGGAAGCGGGGAGGGTGGGCAACGCCGCGGCGGGCGTAAAGGATCCGGTGGACGCAGCCGACGAAAACGCCGGCAGAGGTGCTACGGACGGCTAGGGGGATGGCGTTGAACCAGCAGCAACGGCCGCCTGGCGCGCCGCGGCCGCCTTATTCTCCCGGCGCAGATCCCAAAGCATCCACGCACAGAACACCAGAGCGGCGCCCATGGGCTCCAGGATGCCGAACAGGAACGTGGGGTTCAGGAACGTCTCCATGGGCGTTGAACGCGGCGGAAGCGTCCGAGGTTCGTGAACGTCGGCTCGGGCAGCCGCGCCGGCGTGCCTCGTGACACCTGTCTACCAGCACCCATGGGCAGGGCCCGGTCGACGTGCACGTACTTGGTGGCCAGAGACGGCCGTGAGTTGTGCAACGGGAGGGACCGCAGCATGATCAGCCGGTGGCACGGCGCGCGCGGCATCTATATAGAGAAGACACGCCGTGCCCACAACATGCACCCGCACCCACCTCCTCGCCATGACGGTTACGCCCGCTTCCGTTCCCAGCGACATCGCAATCGCCCAGCAGGCAGTCATGCGCCCCATCCGCGATGTGGCAGCCGACCTTGGCCTCGGCGAGGACGACATCGACCTGTACGGCAAATACAAGGCGAAGCTGCCGCTCTCGCTGGCCGCCGCGCCGCCCAAGGGTCGACTGGTGCTCGTCACCGCCATCAACCCCACGCCGGCAGGCGAAGGGAAGAGCACCGTGAGCGTGGGCCTTTCTCAGGCGCTTCGTCGGCTCGGGCACAACGCTGTGCTCTGCATGCGCGAACCGAGCCTTGGCCCGGTATTCGGCGTGAAGGGCGGCGCCGCAGGGGGCGGCTACTCACAGGTGCTCCCCATGGACGACATCAACCTGCACTTCACCGGCGATTTCCATGCGATCGCCAGTGCGCATGCGCTGCTGTCGGCGATGATCGACAACCACCTGTATCACGGCAACCCGCTCGGCATCAATCCCAAGGCCATCACATGGCCGCGCACGATCGACATGAACGATCGTGCGCTACGCAGCGCCATCATCGGCGTAGGCACCGGCAACGGCACCATGCGTGAAGAACGGTGGGTAATCATTCCCGCCAGTGAGATCATGGCGATCGTCGCACTCGCGGCCGACGCCGAGGACCTCGAGCAGCGGCTCGGCAACATCATCGTGGGCACCACGGCCGGAAAGGACAAGAAGCCGGTGTACGCGCGCGATCTCGGCGCCACCGGTGCGATGACCCTGCTGCTCAAAGACGCGCTGCGCCCCAATCTCGTGCAGACCCTCGAGGGTGGCCCCGCCATCCTGCACGCGGGCCCCTTCGGCAACATTGCGCACGGCTGCAACTCCCTCGTGGCTACACGCGCCGGCCTCGCCCTCGGCGATATCGTCGTGACCGAGGCAGGCTTCGGCAGTGACCTCGGCGCCGAGAAGTTCTTCGACATCAAGTGCCGCGCCGGTGGTCTCAACCCCGAAGCGGCCGTGCTGGTGGCCACGGTGCGCTCGCTCAAGATGCAGGGGGGCGTGCCCAAGTCGGAACTCGACCGCGAAGACGTGGACGCCCTCGAGCGCGGCCTGCCGCATGTGGCACATCACGTGCGCAATGTGCAGCAGTTCGGCGTGCCGGTGGTGGTGGCGATCAATCGTCGAACGAGCGACAGTGATGCGGAGCTCGCGATGGTGCGCGACTATGTCGAGACGCTCGGCGTCCCGGTGGCGCTCTGCAACGTGTGGGCGGAAGGCGGCGCCGGAGGCGAGGCGCTCGCGACGGAGGTGCTCGCTCTCCTCGACAGCAAGCGCGCGAGGTTCCATCCACTCTACGAAAGCGATCGGCCCATCCGCGAAAAGATCCGCACGGTCGCGCAGAAGGTCTACGGCGCCGACGGCGTGGATTTTTCGAGTGCGGCGGAGAAGAGCATTGATTGGCTCGAGGCCAATGGCCTCGGTCGCTCGCCGGTGTGCATGGCGAAGACGCAGTACTCGCTCACCGACGATGCATCTCGCCTCAATGTGCCCACCGGCTTCCGCATCACGGTCAACGAAGTGTACGGCAGCGCCGGCGCGGGCTTCGTGGTCGCCAAGTGCGGCGACATCATGACCATGCCCGGGCTGTCGAAGAAGCCTGCAGCCGAAGGGATGCGCCTGCGCCCGGACGGGACGATCGAAGGGTTGAGCTGAGACCGACGGCTAGTCATTCAGGAGGAACACGCCGCTGCCCCGTGTGAGGTTGTCGATCTGCCCCTCGAGGGCCGACGCCTCGCTCCGGGGTAGCTTCACCGTGAAGGTGGCATGTACGCCAAAGTCCTGCGTCAGGACCTCTGCCTTCACGGTGGGCAACAGCTGCTGGATCGCACCCACGAGGTGATAGCCCACCTCGAACGTGGCCGTGACGGTATCTACGCGCAGCTCCGTCGGGAGCGAGGCGAGCGCCTCTTGAACGGCGCCACCGTAGGCCTTCACGAGCCCGCCCGTGCCCAGCTTCGTCCCGCCGTAGTAGCGGGTCACGACGGCCATGATCTCGCCAATGCCACTGTGCAGAAGCACCGTGAGCATCGGACGACCGGCGGTCCCATGAGGTTCCCCATCGTCGCTCAGACCGATGCGATCGGTGCTACCGGGTTTCCCCACGACGTACGCCCAGCAGTGGTGCGTGGCGTCGGGGAACTCACCATGCAGGGTCCTGAGAAACGCCTGCGCCTCGTCGGCGCTGGCCACTCGCGTCACCGTGCAGATGAATCGGCTGCGATCGATGACCGTGGCAACACGATGCACCTCGGCTGGTACGGGATAGGCGACGGATGTCATACGCCCCGCGCAGATCGAACAGGCACGCGCAGACCGGGCGAGAAGCATGCGAACCGGAACGTATTCATCCGCGCAAGCTAACGGTCCCCCCGCGCGCCGGACCACCGGCCGCCCCTACGAACGCACGGTCACGCGAACAAGTGAAACCAGCCAATCACGCAGTGGAGACGGGACCGCACTGGCGAGGGTGACCGCGACAATCAGCACCAGGAGGATAAGCATCCACCGCGAGTGTCGCCGCGTGGGCACTGGAGTCTTCACCGTTGGCAGACTGTGGCCGAGGGCCTCTTCAGGTTCGGTCAGCGCGCGCACGAACCGACCAGCAGTGGGGAAGCGCATGGCGGGGTCCTTATTGAGGGCACGCCGAATGGCGGCCGTCGCATGCATGGGCACATCGCCACGGAGGGCATGGTTCGGAGCCAGCTCAATGGGTCGGATCTCCGGGACCCCCTGCGCATCGTAGCCGACCCGGGCGGAACTGGTGCACAGTTCGTAGGCCAGCACGCCGAGGGCATACACATCGAGGCTGCGATCTACCGTTGGATCGTGCCATTGCTCGGGCGCCATGTACGCCGGATCACCCACGACGGCTGGGGTCAGCGGCGATAGTGCGTCTGCCTCCGACAGATGAAGGCAGAAGCCCTTCAGCAGGACATTACCCGCCATATCCAACAGCACCGCGGACGGACGCAAGGCACCGTGTACCACCCCATGCGCATGCGCGTAGTCGAGTGCATCGGCAAGCTGCTGGAGAATGGTCAGAATGCGAGGGAACTGCGGTGGATTCGGTGCGGTGATGAGATGATCCAGCCGTATCGGCCCCGCTTGCGGCATCTCGTAGAACGCCACGTCGTGGATCGTCTCAGGGCGAGCATTGCGCAGAATATGAGGGTGGTTCAACCGCGCACCGATCTCGGCCTCGCGGCGAAATCGCGCGAGGAGCGTAGAATCAGCCTCTCCCGCACCCAAGGGATACGCCACCTTCACGACAACCGGGGCACCAGACGCGCCGGGACGGGAAGCAAGGAAGACGAGCCCGCAGCGTCCTTCGTGCAAGAGCGACAGCTCGGGATAGCGGTCCCGCAGCACGTCGCGCACCCGATGGACATATGGCACGACCTGTGTCATGAGGCTCTCCTGGAAACGGAACGACGGGCAACCTGCTTCGCGGCGGTGCTCCGCGCGCTCGCATCACTGCACGAGGGCGATCTTCTTGATGAGACTGGGGAGGGGAGAGAACCGCCCCTGGGTCGCCAGCGACGTTAAGTAGCCTTGGACACCCTCTCCCTTCAGGTATTCGGTGACGTAAAAGACACCGACGTACTTCACCAGAAAGCACTTACCGCCGCACCCGGAGGCCCCCGGTGCGTTGCCGCTCTCGGCCCACATGGCGATGATCATCTGCGTGGGGACATTGCACACAAACGAGCGGTTGCCGCCGCCATTCGGAGGCGTGATGCCCCCCGAAGCTCGGCACAACTCGGCAATCCCATCACCGGTCTTGCCGACCATATTGCCATTCTCGGCCAGTAACCAGTCACCAGCAGAGACATTGGGACGTCCCCCCGCTGCACTGATCAGCGCGGCCAGTCCAGCGCAGTTACTGCCGAGCGCATTCGAAAAATCGTTGGCGCCGCTCCATGGATTACCCATAGCGCCGTCAGCGTACACGAGCGGCGGCATGCGCACGCCGTAGAAGTTGCCGCTGACAACGTTGGTACTCGAACTCCCCGATTTGAGCAGAATGATGGGGTGGTTGGCAGCGTACCAGTTGACGTCGTCGGCCGTGAGCGCGTAGGTCCGCGCATCGCGTCCGCCCTCGCCATACCGTGCATTGAGCAGCTGCTGGTATGGCACGGCCAAGGGACGCACACAGGCGATCCCGCTCACGCCACCGATCGCCGCCACGCTGGTGGCGGAGCGCACACGTGTGGCGAGTCCGAAGAGCCGACCAAAACGGTATTGCGCCGTGTAGCGTGCCGAGGCCTGCACCGCATTGTTGGAAGGTGCGGTCCAGCTGCCGTTTGGGGCGGGCGTGAAGCGCTCATTGGCGAAGTTCCAGACGCCTGGCACCACATCGGCCGTGGTGATGGTGGGGACCGTCCGCTCCACGAGATTCAGCCGTCCATACGCGACGGCTGTGTCGGCCGCACCCTGATACGCCTGACGCAGTAAACGCTCGGCGCCGGCCAGGGCCGCCGCGTCGGAAGACACATGCACCTGCGCGCGGAAGAGGTACATGCGCCCCATCTCGATCGCCAGCGCCATGATGCCGATGAGGGCGGTCAATGCCACCCCGACGACAATCATCGTGGCGCCGCGCCGATTCCTGAACATGCACATTGTTCCTCCACTGCGAGGCTGCCGTTGGTGTCACCGCCCACCAAAGACGTCAAAGATTGGGCCGAGACCGATTACCATTGGGCCGCCAATCACAACGAACAGTGCGGGCAAGATGCACAGCACCATTGGAAAGATCATCTTGGTCGCAGCGGTGGCCGCTCGACGCTCTGCCGATTGCCGACGCTTACGGCGCAGCGACTCCGAGTACACGCGCAATACGCGGCCGATCGATGAGCCCCACCGTTCACTTTGGATCATGGTGGAGGCCAGCGTGCGCAACTGCTCTACCCCGGTACGGTCATAGAGCCCACGCAACGCATCGTCCCGACGAACACCCGCATTCCCCTTGCGATTGATCACCAGCAACTCGCGGGCGAGTGCGGGATGCATCTGCTCCATCTCATGGCCGACGCGCAGGATCGCCGCATCGAGTGAGACCCCGGCTTCAACACAGACGAGCAGCAGGTCAAGACAGTCCGGAACCGCACGAAGGATCTGCAGCTGTCGCGCCCGTTCGAAACGGAGCAGGAGGTACGGCGGCAACATCAGACCGAAAGCCACAGCGGCGAGCACTCCGCCCACGTACAGCAGTTCCGACTCCCGAGGGATGAAGGCGACGCCCAACCCGATGCTGGCCACGGCCACCGCAATGCGGATTAGCAGGTAGAGCAATGGCGCACTCGGGGCATCAAACCCAGCCCGAACGAGACGCAACGGAGTGGATTCACCGATCATCCACGCCGGCAGCAGCGCGACCGCCGTGTGGTGCCAGCGCTCCCCCCAGCTGCTGCGGGCCCCGTGCAACACCAGTCGCCGAGGCCCCGTGTTTACCGAGGGCTCGGTGGCACGCGCAATCAGCACGGCGCGACGATGGTTGGCCACCAGCGCCCAGACCGACACGGACGCCGCCACGAGCAATACGCCGAGGAAGATCAGGAGTGGCGTTGACATGGTATCGTTCCCTAGAGGTCGATGCGGGCAATCCGGCGCATCACCAGAAATCCCACTGTCAGAAGACCGGCTGCGAACACCAGGGTATAGCGTCCGGCGTCCGCGTCGAACATCGGCTGCATCATGGGCCGGTTCAGCAGCATGATCACCGCAAAGGCCAGCAACGGCAGTGCCGACAGCGCGTTGCCCGTCAGCTTTGGTTCGGCGGTCAGCGTATCGATCTGGTCGCGCAGCGCCGAACGATCACGGATCAGCGAGGACAGCCCGGTCAGAACCTCACTGAGATTGCCCCCGGTTTCCCGCTGGATGAGCAGGGACGTAACGAACATCTTGATGTCGAGCGTGTCGATACGCTCCTGCAGATCAAGAAGCGCATCGCGCACATCCAACCCCAGCCGCTGTTCCTCGTAGAAGGTGGCGAATTCTTCGCCGATCGGTGCGGTCATCTCCTCGCCCACGAACTTCATGGCGGCTTGGAACGAAAAACCGGCGCGCATCGCATTCACGATCATGTCGATCGCCTCCGGCAACTGCTCCTCGAGTCGCCGCACCCGCCGGCGCCGCATCACCACGAGCAACGCGGTCGGCAGCAGCAAGCCCACGGTGGCCGCTCCAAGGGCCGCGAAGAGACCGAATGATTGACCTGCGAGGAGCCCCATGGAGGCGAGGAGCGCGCTCGCGAGCGCAAACTCCCCGACGGCCCAGTGCAGGCCAGCGCGCTCGATGGCCGTTTCGATCAGCACCGTCACGGATCGGCCCGTCAGGAACCGGTCGAGAGACGGTACCGCACTCTTGCGGAGATCGCGAAGAATCCGGACATCCGGCCCCAACGCGCCCGCCGTGATGCGGGCTTTGAGCGCCGCCGTCGCTTCCAGCCGACGCCGATTGGCGAACACGTACAGCCCGAGCAGGACGAAGGTGGTCCCGAAGAAGACCAGGAAGAGGATGAGGGTTTGCATGGCTACTCCGCCAGAAACAGGCGCGCAGGGAGATCGATGCCGGCAATGTGCAGTCGTTCCATGAAGACCGGCCGGACGCCCGTGGCCTGAAACTCCCCCACCACCTCGCCGGCATCGGTGATCCCCTGGCGCCGGTACCGGAAGAGTTCCTGCATCGAGATCACATCACCCTCCATGCTCGTGATCTCCGAGATCGACACAATACGCCGCGAGCCGTCGGCCATGCGGGCGATCTGAATGACCAGATCGAGGGCCGACGCGATCTGCTCCCGGATCGCACGCAACGGCAAGGACGTGCTCGCGAACTGGATCATCGTCTCGACACGCGCCAGAGCGTCCCGCGGCGAGTTCGCATGAATCGTGGTGAGCGATCCCTCGTGTCCGGTGTTCATCGCCTGCAGCATGTCGAGAGCCTCGGCACCACGCACCTCACCCACGATGATGCGATCAGGGCGCATACGCAGGGCGTTGCGCACAAGGTCTCGCGCGATGACCTGCCCGCGCCCCTCCGCGTTCGGCGGACGCGTTTCGAGCCGGCACACGTGTTCCTGCTGCAATCGCAGCTCCGCGGCGTCCTCGATCGTCACAACCCGCTCGGTGGCCGGGATGTACGCACTGAGCGCGTTTAGCAAGGTGGTTTTGCCCGACCCGGTACCCCCCGATACCATGATGTTCATTCGCGCCTGCACGCAGGCCGCGAGGAATTCCACCATGTCCTGCGTAAGCGTGCCATTCTCCACCAGCGCCGACATGGGCATTTCGGCGCCGAAGCGGCGGATGGACAGGATCGGACCGTCGAGCGCCAGCGGCGGGATGATGGCATTGACACGCGACCCGTCGGGCAATCGGGCATCCACCATCGGCGAGGATTCGTCCACGCGACGGCCTACGCGGCTGACGATACGATCAATGATCGCCAGCAGGTGCGCATCGTTGCGGAATGTGACCGGCACTCTGGAGAGTCGGCCATGACGTTCGATGTACACATCGCGCGGACCGTTCACGAGAATGTCCGAGATCGTGGGGTCGCGGAAGAATGGCTCGATCGGTCCGAGCCCCGTGACCTCATAGACGATCTGTTCGATGACATCCTCCCGCTCGGCCTGCGTGAGCGGGGTCGCTTCGTTGCGCAGGAAATCGGCCACGGCATCGCGGATCTGCGCCGATACGACCGTGCTGTCCTTTACTCGCTCCAGGGCTTCCAGATCGAGCTGCTCCACCAGCCGACGATGCAGATCGACCTTGAGCTGTTCGACAGGACCCAGCGGCTCGACCTCGATTCGCCGCTGGCCGATGGTGCGGGGGCGACGCTCCACCGCAACGGGTGCCCCCCCGCGACGACGAACGGCAGCCCCGGACAGCCCACGCGGTGCCGGCGGCGATCCACCCCCCGGACTGTGGCGGTCCGTCGCCCCCGCAAGAACGCTCGTCCCCGACGGCGACTCCTCCGCCTCCCGGGCTACCGTGGTGGCCACACCCAGCAGCCGCTCCCGTAATGAGGCCATGGTTATACCCTCCCCAGGCGGAAGAGCCGCCGCTTCCGTGAGTCCCCGCCATTGCCACCGTTCGAAGCCACATCGATCGATGCAGGCGGATTGGTCAGCGTACTCGCCAGCTGCACGAAGCCGCTCGACAGCGACGAACCGGGTTCGTGCACGAGCACGGGGATGCCCTTGGTCGTTGCCTCGGCACAGGCCCCGAAATCATTGGGCAGCTTCGCGTGAATGCGGCGACCCAGCACCGTTTCGGCATCTCCGATCGTCAGTGGCGATTCGGCATTCGAGCGATTCACGACCACCTGCACCTTCGTTGGTGGGTATCCGAGCCGGTTGAACAGCTCGAGCGTGCGCTGTGTACTGCGCAAGGCCGGCACGGAAAGC
>Ga0078894_10003502_pt1 | contig 11936 bp, 25 predicted proteins | sample LauGreSu1BDMLBSD_2_FD_67506 | JGI IMG/M metagenome (GOLD analysis project Ga0078894, IMG submission 67506) | Freshwater lake microbial communities from Lake Michigan, USA - Su13.BD.MLB.SD (version 4) (version 4) | ecosystem: Environmental > Aquatic > Freshwater > Lake | place: Lake Michigan... | reverse complement strand
TAAATTTTGTAAAGTTGATTGGCAGTCAGTTTTTTTTCAAGTTCTAGTTCGTTTTCCATTTTTATGTTTATTTTTTTAAAATTTGCTAACCTCTTGCTTTAGTATTCTTTCCCTTCTTGATAGTTTCAATATCAGCCTGACTATCTATGGTTTTCTTACCTAGCATTCTACTAACTGCAAGTTCAGTTTCGCTACCGAAATCTCCATCTGCACCATATCTAGGTAATAAGTTTGGATTGATTGACATGATAGCATTTTGTAATTCTAATACCTTTGCTCCTTTGCTACCTTTTTTTAGTGGAAATGTAGATGCAGTTACTGGTACTTGTGGACCCATGTCCAAAATATCTGGAGTCTTAACTTTTTTGGGAGCACTTTTGAAGTACCTATAAACAAAATAAGCACCAGCTAAAAGCATGATGCCAGCAACAACATTTTTATAATTTTTTTTCATTAGTCATCAATTTTCGGAAGTAACAAATTTGATACTACACCACCCAAAAGAGCACCCACAAAGGCAGATGAAACCAAATTGTAACCTCTTGAAAATCCGACTAACAAACCACCAGCTACACCTATAAATGCACCAGTGATTGTTCCCTTAGTTTTTTTCAAAGCCATACTATCTGACTTTGATTTTAACTCCTTCACTTTATCAAGAATCTCTTTTGCTTCTGCCATTTGATGTTTTTTTTATGGAAGTTGTGGAATATCCAAGCCGTATCTTGGTTTATAATCTCTGCTACATTTACAAGCATTTTGTATCTGCTCTGTGCATGTACCAGCCATATTTTCATAAAATCCTTGAATCTCTCCAGAAGCAGCAAGATTAATTTCCTGACCCACACCCCTATCATATACGTTTGGTATCAAATTGATAGGATTAATTTCAATTGGTGCTTTTACTGGAACTTTTATTTGGTCTAAAATTAGACGTGAACGTCTTACTTTAATAGGACCACCAATACCAGTTCTAGCTTGAGAATTACTTGATAAATCTGAAACTAAAACTTGATTGTTTAAATTCTTAACAACAGCTGGAATTACATTTGCTGGTTCTTTCTGCAAATCAGAAACTTCTACGTTTTTTTTATTTCTAAAAAGATAGTAAGCAAGAATTGCAACACCACCTATACCAAGTAAAGTTTTAGTATTCATCTTATTTCTTTTTTGCAACAAAATAAATTACTCCAATTAGTGCAAGAACACCTACACCAACAAATACATAAGTAAGAGTCTTGCTACCAGCTGGTGCTTGTGCCAAATTTTGTCTTACTTCGTCTTGCTTTTGTGTAATTACTGTTGCTTCAGTTTGAAGTGCATTTTGTCTTCCAGCTACTTTATTATTTATTGCAGTCAAACCAATGTTTAAACCAGCATTGATAGTATCTTCTGAAGCTAAACTTTTACCAAGATTTTGAAGGAACAAGCCAATACCGCTTTTACCTTGTGGATTAGTTGCTGAAACTCTTGCTGCTTTTCTTGCGGCTGCTTTTTCATTAGCTGGTGCACCAACAAATTCTTCAATACCAGTAAATGAAAAATCATCTATACCAGTAAATCCAAAATCAGTAGAATCACCTACAAAGTTTGCAAAGTCTTCGTTAGCCTTTTTAACCTTTTTGGTCAAAAGTTTTGCTAACTCATTTTTAAAATTAGGACTTTTAGCAGATGCGGTTAGCGTAGCTACTGTAATTTCTTTATCAGAACAGTTACTAGGCATTTGTACACCATTACGTTCCAACAAAGATTTTAAAGAACCCTTGTCTTCAACAACAGTGTATGCTATCATATTTTGTGCTGCTTCAGCTGCGTTTATTGCCATAACTTATTTTTTACTCATGATTGCAAATGCTATTAGAACTGCACCAGCTAATACCATTAGGCTTGTTTCTTGAGTAAGCCTTCTATTTTCAGCTGTTTGCTTTGCAGCTTCTATTTGACCAGTAAAGTTCATATAACCAGCTATTTCCTTTACTGAATCAGTCTTTTCTTCTTTTTTGGCATACTTTTTCTCAAAGTACTCCATAAAAAGTTCTTTATCAGGGTGATTATCAATCATTTCTATGAAAGCTGGTTCACCCTCGTAGCTAACAAGTTGCTGCAATACGCTTGATAATGATTGTTCTTTATCAAATTCGTAGCCATATTTATGTGCTAATGACTTAGCAAAATAAGGATTTGATGCAGCAATGTATGCGTATATATTTACCCTTTGATTTGACATACAACACGAATTTAATCTAAATATATTAAAAAAGGGCGAAGCAAGATTTTAATTCCTCGCTTCAGCCCCCTTTTATATTTTCAGCTACGATTAACGAGCAGCTGGTCTGATAATCTTCGGACTACCATATTGCTTAGAAACTGGGTTTCCACCAAGTCCACGAGCAACGTTGATTGTATCAGAAGGATAGAACTGGAACTGTACGCTAGAAGAAGCAAAGATAGAGAAAGTCAGTTTTGTGAAACCGTCAATTCTGAATGGTTGCTTCAAGTCTACAATACCAGACTGGTTCTGATATGGGTCAACAACTGGTGTTAAGATTTTAACCGCTTGGTTACCGTTAGCGTCTTGAGTTGTCAATGTAATAGGCTGCAAAACTTGGCTTGCAGTACCATTAACTGAAGAAATCAAGGTACTTCCAATTGTGAATGGAGAGTATGCTGATTGGTTCAAAAGGTTGTAGTAACTTACGTTACTCAAGTTTGAAGTGATGGTTACGTTAGAAACGGTCAAAGAACCACTTGAAAAACCAGCGTTGTTCAAATAGATATAAGCACCGAATACATCAATAGTAACCGCAGCGTTTGAGGCATTACTAACTGTGAGGATGTAAGGCTGTGAACGCATCATTGATGGAGCAGCAACTGGAGCAGCTTCGCCTTCAGCACCAGCCCACCAGTTATTCATATCTCCAGCAAAATACATATCATCATCAATAAATCCGTCAACACCAATGAACTGCTCGTTCACTGAACGATTAGCCATTTGTAGATAACGTTGAATCTGACTCATTTTTAAAGAGTTTTGTTTGTTTGTAAATTAATATCAATTAGGTCTTCTTATTATTTACCGAGGTTGGCTTTGTCTAACAAAGGCTTGATAGCAAGCATGTAAACGGCAACACCAGCACTAACGATAAGGATGTCTCCAGCAAGTTTCTTGAAACTCATTTTTTTAAGTTTTGAGGTTTTTTAATAATTTATAAAGAACACAGATTCTTTACTATGTGAAATTACTAATACAATTTTATTAATAGTTTTAAATTAAGGCATTTTATTTTCTATTTCTTTTTCACCTAGTTTGTATGTTGAAAATGTATTGAAAATCAAAAAAAAGCCCCCAAACTAGAAAGAAAGGGGGTATGTAGACTCACATATAAAACTAAAATCATTGAAAATAAGACTGTTTTAGTCTATTATGAACTTCTGTTTTTGCAGATTCTTCTTTGTATTTCTTTTTACCACCTTCTCTTTGCACTAAGTATGGTCTTAATAACGCATTATATTCTTCATTAATATATTGCTCAATACCCTGATTGATTAATTCATCTGATATTTCACCCCTAATCTTCATCTCATCCATATCAACATATAAGAAAAATCTATTATTTCCTCTCAAATACTCGCTATTGACTATTATTTCAGCTATTCTAAGCATTTCGTATTTGTCAGGGAACTTGTTCTTGTGTCTTTCAACACTCTCTACGTTTTTGTGAAAACGCATCAAGTTCATATTACCCCAAATTTTAGTATTAATACGACCTAATGATTGGAATGAAAGTACAATATCTAATCCTACGTGTCTATTAGTGGCAATAGCACCTACAAGGTCATGTGGTAAATGGTCTCCAATAAACTTATTAATATCCTCAATAAGTAGTAATCCATTCTGGAAACGATTTAGAACATAAAAGAGAGCATTTGCCCACTCATCTAATGTCATTCTCCTTCCATCTAAATGAAAAGGTCTAACCCTTCTTATTTCAACACTTGGATGAACAGTATAAAGTGGAATATCATTAAGTGAAATAGCTGGAACACCATAAACCCCATACTCATCATTAACATCCATAATTAAGGACTTTCTTCCTTTAACACCTTTATAGGGGTCACCCATCACATATCCATTCATAAGAATCATGTGCTGATATGATTTTCCTACACCTTTCTTTCCACAAGCAGCCATCAATAATGGTTCTCTAGCCATACTTACAAATTCTTATTTATTTTATCTTCATTTTTCAATGTCATTTCTATTCTGCCAGCATCCTTATAAATTGAAAATGAAAGTGTCCTGATTGACGTATTGCAAAGTGTCATATCATATTCAACTTTCAATAAATCAACTTTTTTTTGAAATATAGGATTTACCTGACAGCCATCAACGTGTATTAAAAAGTTATCTGAATCTTCTGGTATATCAAATCTTTCTGATTCTTCACCTAGAATAGACAACATATTCATAAATTGATTTTTGAAGTCAATCCATTCTACACTTTTGATTTTCATTTTAGTCTAGTCCCTCAATTTTATCTTTGTCAATAGGTTTCTGCTCATTTAAAACGATGGCTTCAGCTATTTGTTCTTCACTCATTTTCACATAGTCTTTCGGCTTGCGACCTCTTTTCCCACTATTGTTCTTTCTTTTAGACATAGCTTCCTCATAGCTGCTTTTCTTCGGTTCTACACCACCATACTTCTGCATAGCTTCAGCTATTTCTCTATCTCTTTTCTTTTGAGCCATCAATCTAGCTTTACCAGACTGCGGAACTTGATGTTTTTGTACTGAAGATTCTACAACAGTTTCATTTGTCATAAAATTAAAGTTGTCTGAATCAACTGGAACATCTGGATAATCAGTTGGGGCTATTGGTGAATTGTATGGTCTATCATCACTTGTTGGTGCTTCTGGAGGTGGAGGAGGAGTATTCCTTTCAACCTTTTGCTTTGGTGTTGGCTGCACACCATTTTCTCTTAATGCAAGTGTATAATCTTTAATAACACCAATCATATCATTTGCAGTACCTCTGATTTGATTGAAAATAACACCTTTTACAAGAATATCCTTTCCAAATAAATACATTAGATATTGCTCATCCGTTACACCAGCACCACGTTTTTGAAGTACTCTTGTTAATACTGGAGTAACTTCTTTTTTAAATTCTTTACTTACTGTTAGTGTATCCTTATTTTGCTCATTGAATTCTTTGATAAAATCACCAGCAGTGATTGACTTTCCATAGTCATAAGGAATTTCTACTGACAAGTCAATTTCGCCTTCAGCTTCTAACTTTCTTAACTTCCTTTCAGGAATTTGTAACCCTTTATTTGCAAATTGATGAAGCTGCTCGTAACCATCAACAATTAATTTAGCCATGTGCTCTGCACCTAATTTGGTATCAGCATCTGGCAAATTGTTCATTGCTGGATTTATAGGGGCATTTGGTTTTTGAGCAGCACCTAATGAAGCACCAAAATCATCATTAAGCATCCTATAAGGATTCTCATTTGCACTGATTGTGTTTGCAGAAAAAACTGGTTCAGGAATACTTGCACCAATTTGATTTGCACCCACATTCACATTCATTTGTGTATATGGTTTTTCATTAACCACATCAATAAATGGGTTGTAGCTCCTTGTTTGTTGGGGAGCTGCTTCAGGTTGTGGTTGTGGAACTGGTTGTTCTTGTTGGTTCTGCTCTACACTCATTGATTATTTTTTTTATAATTTTCAATCTTAGTTTCAAAAGTCTTTTTCATTTCTAAGAACTTTTCATCTGCTTTATAAGACTTGTTCAAATCAAAAATCATTTGTCTATACTTTGATAGTAATGTTTTGTTTTTGAACTTAAATATATTCTTATGAATTTGTCCTAAGGTTTTGTTTTCATAAAGGAAATAAATAGCAAATCCTACTGCATATTTTATTTCACCACGAATATATCTACCAAATAAAAGCTCATCGTTAGTTATATCAAAATCTTTGACAATCATATCTAATATGAACTTGTCATAATCATCCATCTCTACACTTCCTTTCCTCTTTTTAATTTTGAGAATATTGAGAGTTTTCCTGAAACCCAATGTTTTCACGCTATTCAGGAGTTCTTCTAGTATTTCTATCGTATCTTGGTTATTCATTAAGGCATTATTTACCTTTGCAATATATTGAAAATTTACGAAATTCACCAATTAGGTAAAACATTTTTCAGTACAACAGAATTTGTTTTAAACCAAGTTCCGTCTATTACATTTAGAACAACATCTGGATGGTATTTTTTCATCCTCTTTATTTTGGTTGCACTCTTCGGGTCCATATATCCCTTGACTTCATACCACTCTACATTACCAGATGGAAATACAACTCTAAAATCAGGTTTGTAGTTATTTGTGCCCCTCTTTATACCTTCAAAATAAAAAGTATGGGGTTCGTGTTCCCATTCAGTTATTTTGCCATGTTTCTTCATAAACTCAAGGTAAAGAGCATATCTATACTCCCATCTACTTCTATAAAAGTTTCGCTTTCCGCCAATTTCAGCCCAATCTTGTTTCCAAGTTGCTCTGCCATTTTTTAGTACTACTTGCATTAAAGACCATATTTAGCCTTAAAATCCTTATCTCTAATAATAACTTCTGCAATATATAGCGAATAGTCTACATCAGACTGATAGTGAATTCCCATATATAACCTACTATATTCTATGTCTTTAGCAAGTCTTTCAAAATAGTCAAATTTTTCAGGAAAGTGATTCCCTAATACGTGACATATTATTTTTGATTGTAATGCGTGTCCAGAAGGATAGCTAGGTGAATCAGCTGACTTAGAATCAAATGGGAAAAGTTTCAGCTTGTAGTGTTCTGCTAACTGATAAGGTCTTGGTCTTTGGAAATAAAATTTCAACTTTATCAAAAGGGGTAAAGTTTCATCAAGCAGCTTATCAACTATGTCTGCCCCCTTTTCTCCTAGGTTTTGTTCCATAATGACTTGAGCAAAAACTCTTGTCAGGGAAATATCGTAGGCTTTATATCTTTTAAGTGCTTGTTCGTCTTTTTTTAGCTCCTCAATATAGTCAACTAACTGATTCAACTCTTCCCTTGTTCCTTTTGAACTATTTTTCGGAAAAGTGAAGTTTGTTAACTGGGGAATGTGTTTTTCAAGTGGGGATGCGTTCTCCTCTAGGTATGGAAGATATTTTTGGGAAGGATTCCCCCAAGTGATTGAATCTAACATATTTTATGGTTTTTTTTAAAGTGACATCATAGGTCTTCTTCTCCTAGACCTTCCCATTCCACCACTTGCGTTTGCTTCAGCAGATTTTTTAGCTGCTGCCAAAGAACTTTCAAGTTTGCCTACACGACTGCTCAAATCAGCATAACCAGTCTTTTCAATCATCATCATAAATTTGTGATAATTAATTGAATAGATTACTGCTGCAACTATAAATGCAGATACTGTAACATCAACCACGTTAATGTCACTAAAGAAGTTTTTTATTGGATTGCTGCTCTTTACTGGACCGCCATCTTCCATCACTGGAGATTGAGGCATCGGTGCTGCTGGAGCAACATAATTTGGAGAAGCAGATGGTTGAGCAGCTGGTGCTGCTGGTGCTGGTGCTGGGGCTGGAGTTTGTACTGCTTCCATTTATGATTTTTTACGTGTTATTAGATAAATTGCCCCAATTCCTAAGATAATCCATATCAATGAACTAGATTTCTTTTTTGGAGCTTGTGCAGTTTCCTCTTCACCACCGCCACCGCCACCGCCAAATCCACCAGCGATAGGGGGCAAGCCCAAACCAATACTTGTAATTGGTAGTGTCATTGCTGGTGTTTCTATCGGATTAGTTGGAGCAGCTGCTGGTTGACATTTTGTTGATTTAACAGATTTTGCGTTTGAAAGGGCAGTCTGATAAATGTTCTTTGTAACCGCATCAAATTTGTTTGTTGCAAGGGTGTTTTCAATACTTGCAATTTCAGAACTAAGGTCATCACAACCAAGTGCATCCCATTTCGGAAAAGATACTTCAGAAATTTGAGGTTGCGTTGTAGGAGGAAGGTCCACCTCTACTGGAAGTGGAGCACCTTTCCCTACTGGTTGTGGCTTTTCGGGTAACGGCTCTGGTTTTTCTAGACAATTATTTTGAAAGAGTTGGTACGCAGTCATCACTTGGTCAGGTGTCGCTTTACCGCCACCATTATCCCTTATGAATGCTTGTATTTTATTGCAAAAGTCTGCATCACTTGGTTGTGGTATTACAACTTCTTGGTTTTTCAATACCATATATCTTGTAAAAGCATCACCCTCTGGTGTAGATGGCATTGCTCCAACCTGATTAGCAAATTCCGACTTGCCAGTTGCTTTGTCGTAAACTTTATCTCTAGGTGCAATAAAATTGTGCTCGTCTTCAAAGACGACTACTCTTTCCTTTACCATATTATTATTTTAATTGGGCAGATGCTCTTTTAATAGCATCAGTCCAACGTTCATTAGGCTTTCTAATCTTCTTTGCTAACTTAGCAATGTCAGATACAGTAACCTTCTTTTTTGTTTCTTTTGGCATATATTATTTTTTACCAGCAGACCAAGCACCAGAAGCAACTCTAACTATGATATAAATACCAACTAAGCTGACTCCGAAACCGATAAGTGCTGGAACTAAATTTTTGTTTCCCATTTTATTAGATTTTATAGCTTAAAATTAAAAAAAGTTTTAATTAAAATAGATTATTTTTTTATTTATTGTCAAAAGCATCATTCCAAAAGGTTTTTTCATCAAAACCAGTAAAACTTACTTCCCCAGCTTCTCTGACCACCTTTTGAACCATATTTCTCTTTAAAATCTCTATCCTATCATACACTCTTTGACCATTAGATTTTACAGTATACCCAAATTTAATACCCCAATCAAAGGCTATCAAATATGACGAATCACCTCTCAAAATAAATGGTTTACCATTTACCTCAAGCTCTGCAATCCCATTTGAAAAATCTACTTTCTTCACATTTACTTTAGGCTTCCAAATATTATTCTTGTAAAAGGAATATACCGCAACGATACCTAACAAAGCCGCACCCACACTAGCAACTTTTAAAAGTATTTCTTCGCCTTTTGATATGTCAAATTTGTATGCCATAGTGTAAAATTACGCTAAAAGTGAGTTATAAAGGTTGAATTTATTGATTCTGTCTTGCAAACCATGTGTCCCACCATTTACTCTTTTTGTAACTTGAGTCACTATATCAGTGGTTGAACCCTTGTCACAAATATCCCATAGTTTGTTCTTATCAAAGAACCAAATGGCACTATCCATAGGGTATTTTGTAGCTACTAAGTCAGGATTTGCAACGCAATCTTCCCCAATAAATGTGGAAAAAGCTCTGTAATTGTCCTTACCAGTCAACTGGATATAACCTCTTCCACGAAATAAAAACCCCTCTTTTGATGCCTCGTCAGAATTACCCATGCGAGAAGCGTAAACTCTGCTTCCTATTTTTTCAGCGTTTCTAGCGTAAGTGTTTGCGGTTGCTAAATCCTTGAAATACTTGGGAAATACCTTTAAAAGACCATCAGCAGAATAGTTCAAATTTTCCCTTATAAACTTAAAATCACCCGATTCATGGGCTATTTGAGCCATAAAATGAGCTAACCTCAAGGGTTGGGTTATATTATACCTTTTGACCACTTCTAGCATATATTTAGAAGCATCTGCTGGTAATTTGGCTGCTAGATTACTAGTATTCATTAGATTATGTTTTCGCCTTTGTTTTCAGAAAAGAAATTAGAAAGAAACTTACCAATTACTGAAACAATAACAATTATTGTACCAGCTTGAGGATTACCCTCTACTATGGTCCAAGAACCAGCTGCTGTACCTAATGCTACTAATGTGTCGCCTATAACTCTTAATTTTTTAGGAGTTGGCTGAAAGTACTGTTTGAATCCGAATTTCATAATATTGAATTTTAGTTTTTATCAACTGCTTTTTTAGTGCCGAAATAGTAACTGAAAATCATCAAAATCAATGTTTTAATCAACTCAAATAATTGATGATTCATTTCATCACTTAATAGTTTAACATTGAAAGCTATGACTTTATCAACTATAAATAATGAAACAAGTGCAGTAAACACTAACAATATAAATTTTACTAATATCTCTTTAGTGTCTTCAATAAATATCTTTTTATTCACAAAGTATATAGAAAATAATATTGTTCCTAGTGCTACAAAAACACCAATTAACATTACTCCAAGGTTGTTAGAATTAAACATATTACCAAAGTATTTTATCAGCGTAATAACCAGCACTACCCCTTACAACCCTATCTTTTGCGTGTCTCAACTTATACATTCTTCTCTTTTCATCAGCAAACGCTTTACCCTTTCTAGCCCAAAATGTAGGATAGTCCGCATATCCGATAGCCCCTATTGAGGCTAATTTATCCCCCTTCTTGTTGAAAACATCAATCTTTTTCCCTTTTACGGTACTTGGTTTGATGGTTACACCAAGACTTCTTGCCCTTCTATACGAATATGGTTTTATCCTATAAGCCATTATCTTCTATTCTTGAATAAATTTACTCCTACCAGAATACCAGCAGTTCCAAGTAAACCCCAGAAAAGCCAAGTACCAAAGTCATCTTTTTTCTCTTCTTTTGTTTCAATAGCTGCTCCTTGTGAAGCAACAACTACTTCTGGTTGATTTACTGCTTCCAAAACTTCAGGTGTTGCACTAAACGTTACACTACTACCTTCAACTGGAATAGTTCCTGATTCAACCGCTGGAGCACTTTCTTGTGTTTTAGCAGCTTTTTTCGCTTCAGCAGCTTGCTTCATGTGTTGATACTTAGCATCATAATAAGGCTTTTTATCAGCGTAAGTCTGAATTTTAGCTACAATTTCAGTATCAGCTTCTACAATAAGGTTTTCATATTCTGCTATCTGTGATTTAATATCATCAGCAGATTCATCCCCTTCTTCTAAATTCGCTAAATCAGTCTTTAGTTCAGCAAGTTCCTTCTCCGCTTCGTCTAATTCCTTGATTGGATTCATTAAACTCTTAGGTAGGCTACTCTTTTGAAGTCCTAATTCCTTGATTTTTTTTTCGTAGTTGTACATTTTTATTGGTTTTATTTTGAAAATTTAATTAACTGCCTTCTGCTTCTGTAAGCATTTTTAGTGCTTGTTCATAAGAAACTACCCTTTCATTGGCTTTTTTCCTCTGATAGCGTTGATATATGAAAAATGCAGCGTAAGAAGCTGCTGCTATTACCGAAAGTGTGATTATTTTACCCTTGTTGCTCATTTTCTTTAATTTTTGGTATTCAATCCAGCTTGTTAGTTATTTATGATATTCTACCAAGTTTAGCGTAATCTTGGGTAGCTTCTATAATGCCTTGAAGTGCAGCCAAATATTTTTGCGGAGGTGTGGTTGTATAACCAGCTCTTGCAATCATAAGTACTTGTTCTTCAGGGGTTTTAGCTTGAAGTCTAGCATTTTTATATCTATCACCCAATAATACAGTTATAGTAGCACGAATACCAGATTCAACGTCTTTGAATCGGCTGAATTTTTGTTTTACTATTCTCTTTCTGCCATTGATATATTCAGCTGTATCCCTTGTTACAGAACCAATAACTCCAGCTAAATTAGGGTTGTACTTAATACCACCAAAGTTATTTGCTTCTTTGGTCAACTCTGATTCACCCCAACCACTTTCAAGTGCTTTTTGAGCTATTACGGTAGGGAAAAACAATCCAGTACCCTTGATGGCAAGAGCAACACCCCTACCATAAGTGTCCACAAATTTTTTAGTTCTATTTTTTACAGCTAGTGAATACATTACTTAAAATTAATTATTTTTCTTATACAAATAAAATGAACCAGCTATTGCAATGAGTCCAACACCAATTAGTAGGGTATTTC
>Ga0078894_10003501_pt1 | contig 11937 bp, 11 predicted proteins | sample LauGreSu1BDMLBSD_2_FD_67506 | JGI IMG/M metagenome (GOLD analysis project Ga0078894, IMG submission 67506) | Freshwater lake microbial communities from Lake Michigan, USA - Su13.BD.MLB.SD (version 4) (version 4) | ecosystem: Environmental > Aquatic > Freshwater > Lake | place: Lake Michigan... | reverse complement strand
ACTTTCTCTTTTCAATTTTTTCTATTTCTTTTCTTCTTCTACTCTTCTCTCTCTTTCTCTCTTTTTTTCTCTTTTCACTCTATCTCTATCTTTCTGCCTTTATATCTTCTAATGATAATACCTCCCTCCACTTTTTCGGTTATTTTGTCACTTTCATCTTGTTTTAAAGTCGGTTTTTTTCGCGTGATTGGCTTAGTGGCACTAGCAGTAGCTACTGTGACAGAGTTCGGTGATTGCATAATGAATGAATAGATATACTACGTCGGCTGTATATCTATAGAATAACTATCATAACTATTCAATTTATTTACGTATTTACAATTTGATTCCCACTATTGTCTGTCTGTATCGAACCAAGAGGAAGCGATGAATTACTTCGAATACTACCAGAAGGCGACACTGATGGAATTACATCTACATCGATTGAAACAATTTCACTAGTAGTTTGAGCAACTGCATTAGGCTGTGGTGATTGCGATGGATTTAATGACGGCTGAGGCTGAGTCTGAGGCTGAGGCTGAGGCTGAGGCATTATATTGACTCCAGCCAAACCTGTTCCAATGCCTTGTTGCTGTAACTGACTAAGTAAATATAACAATTCTAATTGGCTTGGTTGTTGGGTCTGCACTGGTATCTGCTGTGACTGTGCCTGTGCCTGTGCCTGTGCCTGTGCCTTTGCGATACTGCTATTCGACAATGAGTCCAAAGCCATCAACGTCAATTCTGGTGATTTACGAAGCGACGGTGACACACCTGATTTGTTAGAGTGATTATTTACGGTTGGAATGATTGTTGGTTGAATTGGGTCCACGCTTTCACCATCATCATCTAAACCACCACTTCCATTATTCATCGTCTTTTCATTTAAATTCGAAATAGACGCATTTTGTAATGCTTGTGTCTGTGTTTGCATCTGTTGGTCATATTCAGGATCATGCGACGGAATTGTTGTCTGTTGAAGTTGTGTATTTGCAGGACTTCCTTCAATACTTCCATGACGGCTCGAATACTCGTATTCAAATTCATTATTGTTTGAATTCACGACCACATCCGTTAATCCGTTAACAAAATTGGGCTTCTTCACGCGTTTATACTTACGATACTTTGCGTTATAAACACTAATAATATCATCATCAATCAGCGGTGCAATATCTTGCATGTTTTTGATATCTGTTTTAATAATATTCATCATGTTTTCGGCTGTCATACGTTGGTTTCTGTGTAGTGTTAGTTCCACCTGCATCTTTTTTGAAATTTGAGAGAACTGGAGCGAACAAATACGATGAGATTCGGCACGTTTTGCCAATTGAAAATAGGTATCCACCGATTTTATAATTCCGACAAATACACTTCCAACACCTAATATAATATTCATTTGGTCGTATTGAAGGTCGATACCCGTAATAAATCCAATCGCACTACTCAATATAATCACAGGAATATTAATGTAATTCGACCGCGTATTGTATTTCTCATACGACATACGATGAAGAATTGACAACGACTCGCATTCTTCCGAATTCTCTTTTAATAATCTCTCAAGATTTGTATTATATGTTACAGGTTTCGGAGTATAAGACTCCTTTTTCGCGTTATCCTTCGCTATTTGGTCGGTAGCCATATATACTACTACAATCAATAATCTTTATATATCTACTAACGACATTATAATCCTTTCTAAATAACTGATGAGCTGGAACGTGGAAGAATAATTACAAATATGCCGATTGCTATAAACCATAACAAATAACTAATGTAAAACACGAATTCCACATCAAAAAAGTTCATGATTTGAACAATAATTGCACTGACAAATATCAGCATAATGAAATTGTAAAACTTATTGTCGAATAACCCCATTATAATGAATTTGCGATGACAAATATAAGACGAAACGAATCTATAGTATATACTACAGCGATGAATATTTTATATAATCTTATACTCTGTAAAATCGGGTTCGTATGACGATGGTATATCACTTGTATTCACCTGATAATAGGATAACAACTGAAATTGCCGATAATCGCATACACACCAAACTGGTCGTATCGTTTCTTTCTCGGAGTAAAATCCGTTGTATATCGTATCGTAATTCTCTGGCCATGAATAGTCATAACTATATATACTGTCATATGTCCCGCGACGATATTGTTCTTGTGTTTGTCGGTATTGATTGATTTGTGTTTCGAATATGTTTTTCCGTTCCGTATATTTCTTAACGATACTAACATCATAATCATCGTCTTGAAAAACAGTTTTCATACTTCCAGTAAAAACCGCGTATCTTGATATGCCTCCTTCTGCATTTTTCGCTTGTTTCGTTCCTTTACTTGTATTATGATAACACGCCCAGTAATACGAATGTTTAAGAGTTGTAAAATAGTAAAATGGACCAAACCTGGCGATGATTGGTTCGCGTTTCAAACCATACATAGATGTATTTTCGGCATAACAAAGAGTTGAACCGTAATATAAAATAGATGGGACTTCAATATTTTGAAGGATAGTGCGGGCACGGTTTGTCGTCTGCGAAGTTTCAGTTTCAATTCGCTGTAATACTCCTACCAAAGGATACGCCATGAAAAAATGTATTGCTTCTTCATCAATCGGCAACGTCATGTATTGTTTCGGATTCACAATTTCGGAACTGCAAATCCAATACCAATTATGTGACTTTGTAAGTTCGAGATGTCGAGGAATAACATGTTCTTTTCTGAAATACTTTTCATAAAAAATAAAACATTTATCGGTAACCTCGTCATGAAGGTATCCTTTGAACCGATATTTACTAGTAAATAGGTTATTCATTATTGAATCACATTCTTTTCGTATATGTTTTTTTGAAGTATGTTTATAATATGGTAATTTACAAACCGATTTTTCGTAGTAAAATAAAAATTCAAGAAACGGAAGTATAGATATAGTATTAATGCGATATATCACGAGGTCGAACTCTTTTATTTCAGGGTGTTTTTCTGCGAATTCTTCGATGTCATAATCGAGCTCATTATCCACAAAATGATACTGGTGGTGCAGAGAACCTTCTTTTATTGATGTTCCTAACGTTACAACATAATCATGATTTTGTTGGTCGTTAGAATCATTCGATTCATTCGAGTGATGCGAGTCATTCGAGTCATTCGAGTCAGTGTCAGTGTCAGTGTCAGTGTCATGTGTCTCGGTATCTGTATCCGAATAGTTTGTAATACGTGACCTGGACCTCGGCCTCGACCTCGACCGCGACCTCGACCGTGAACTCGAACGACCTGATTTTGATTCTTCATTCGTTTCGTCTTTTTTCTCTGATGCCGTAAAAATCTCTCGTAACACTTTTTTCTTACCGGTTGAACCACCATTCATGTAAAACATGTTATAACGTATATAAGAATACTTATAACATATATGTTTATTTGATTTTTGGAATCTTCATTTTTATAGATTCGCGGGTTTTTTCGACACGAGAAGCAAGTAAAAATTCAGTGAGACTATTCGCCTTCTCGACATCATCTTTGTAATACGTTGATAACGCCGACTTCAACTGGCCATTATTTAGGGGTGCACGACTCTTTGTTTTGGAATATACGATACGACCATTCGCAATATCAAAACAGTCAATCTCGTTCTTACGCATAACTTCTAAAAGCGACTTTGACAATTGTTGATGAATCAGTTTGCGTTTTTTTATTTCAGCCGAGAGTGTGCTTATCTCATTTTCAACACGAACCCACTGACGTAAATAGTCCTTTAGTTGTTCTTTGGTTATACTTGGTTGACTAGTAGTTGCTTGAACATCTAGTGCGGATGTGGAAGTTGAAGGAACTAAATCCATGCATATATGTTGCGACGCCGGTGGAACTGATGACTCTGGCTCATTTTGAACTGGAAGAGGATATTGAGACATATCGTTAGATTATATGTATAAATTATAAAAAAATGCATGCTTATTTTCGCGGCCTTTGTGCTAAAAGATATGCCGGTTTTCGGTGGTCGCATTCATCCTTCAAAATATGAAAATCAACAAGTGACGCATTCCCGCCCGTAATCGCACTCGCAAGTCGAGCGTTTCCCCATGATTGCGGGGTTTGATTCGGCCGAGACCCTGATGAATAATATGCACCTTCGCCCTTCTTCACGATATGCCTTAATCCTTTCATCGAACACCCGGTTGCTCTGGATAATTCTCTCGACGGGCGTATTTTATCGACATGATACAGGCTTGATGCTCTCTCGAGATGTTTAGACGGTTTTGTTTTGAATGACCGCATCGCCTTCCGAGTATAATATTTCCCTTGTTTATACAATCTACGTGATTTCGTGAGTTCTTTACGCTGTCTGGTTTTATCACGTTTTGAGAGTGTGTCGGGGAGATAACGCTTTATGAACTGCATGATTTCTGGCTTTGCTTACTTATGTGTATTTCTACAATAATACTCTATTTTATTATAGTAGAGTATTATATACTACGTTCGCTACCATTTACTACTGCCACCGATGCTCAAACGTGTTCGTCTAACCCTCATGGCCGATGTCCATAACAATAACAAGAACGCTTCTTATACCGCTGGTTCCGGTGTGGGGGCTTCTTCTATCGCGGTTCGTCGTGCCAAATTGAAAAACTCGGCACCCCCTGTGGCATCATTGTGTCAACTTCAGCCAGTGCCGGGCAATTCCCGCGTGAATAATGTTTTTATGAAGATGTAGAAATAGAGACAGAGATTCATTATTATATTATTTTTATTATTATATTTTTATATTTTTATCGATGTCAATTGGGCGTTTAATGATAAAAGGTGTAAGAAGTATCGAATATTACACAGGATATAATTGTGATACAGTATAATTTTGATATATTTTTATAATGTGTGGTATATACCATGTATTTTGCGTATTGACTGAATATTCAAACTTCCAGTATTTAGAGTCATATGTAGTAGTTGGCCATTCACCTGGTAAATTTATCACATTATCTGGATAAGCAAATTCATCATACTTATGATTGTGTCCTAATATTGACAACACTTGGTTAGCGATATGAACAAAAACGCAGGTAGTAGGATGGTTCTGTGTGAAAAAAAGCTTTCTGGTTCGAATATGTTTTACAATAAAGTCAGTTACTTTCACATCGCATATACTTTCTTTTTCTTTCAAAATTTTAACAGAATTATCAAATCGATTTTCATAATCAAAATCAATTTCGTTATTTGAATACATGCGAAGAACATCATCCAGAGAATAACCTTGTGACTTTAGTTGCTCAATAGGCTCTCGATTTACATATTTATCTATATCTGGATATTCTCCAATATATCCATCAATATTTGCGGGGGGAATTAAACACCACAGCGCAGAATTATAAATGTATGGAAATGATATAGTCTTACACTTCGGCGATAAATAAGACATTATATTATTTTCGATTGTGTTATCCGTTGAATATATTCCATGCCTTTTGTAGATTGGTTGATAAATAAATATATCGGCTTGCTTCAAACAATCAATTGGAATTAGTTTTTTATCCTTGATGAATGAATAATTTTCTAAATGAGTAATATCTACTGGTCCATTTAACGTTTTTTGTAAAAAATAATGTATTCCAGCATATTGGCAGTTTGAATAATAAACAATTTTCATAGAAAAGTCCTTCGCAATTACATATAACATATTTATACAAAGTAAAACAATAAAACATACGCAACGTATAATCATGTATGTACTCTTTCATAATGTGTCTTACAGTAAGCAACATCTGGTATAAGCGTCTTATCAATATAATTTGATGATACTAACGTTTTCGGAATCCACATCGGTTTTCCGCATGGACAGCCTTTCCGCGGGCCTGTTAATAATACGAATGAACACGTTGTTGTCGCCGGATTATGATGCGAAATAATTACGTTTTCTGTATCGTCTGCATCGGCCTTCCCGCGACGAGTTGGCTTTTTCGCTGTAGTAGCAGTGATGGCTTCGGTTTCTAGTTTATTGAAGTGTTTATTACACAACATCATGTCATATTTTTCATTATAAACACAGTTTGTGCGACAGGTCGCAGCCGCACTCGCAGCCGCACTCGCAGTCGTCGTGATATTCTTCGCACGATACTCGCATGACACCGCCGGAAGTGCCAAGTCGGCTGGACTGTTTACATACTTGATTTTACTTACATCCGAATATGGATAATATGGAAGAATATTCGGTGTAATCGCGCGACAGTAAGGACACTTCATTTCGTTATATGATATCTTTGTCGTCTCCAAATTATATGAAGTATTATACAATACGGTGCTTACATTCGTCGATACACTTGAATCAGGTGTATTTTTTACATACATAGTAACCAACTTAGATGATACATTTTTAGGCAACATCGAGCATTTTTGAAACACGACTTCTTTGAAAAGAGGCACGTAATTGAATTTATGGCCGCATTTTAATGTAATATGGTCTTTTCGTAATTTTTCATCCGTAATTAAACATCTCTCGAGAGGTTCATCTTGGATTTCGAGAAATACCGTCGCTGACGCTGCGTGTTCATTAGCGGGCTTCGTTGTTGTTGTTATACCTTTCAACTCTTTAAAAAAATCGATATTTCCTTCGATTTCGTAAATAACGTGAGGGTTCATTTCAGTAGGCATTGTCGTAGTTGTTTATGAATATAACATCGTCATTTTTTTATATTCATATATTTCATATCATCGAAAAGAAAAAGTATAAAAGTAATAATGGTTTCAAAAAGCGTTTGGGGTCCAAGTGTCTGGTATTTATTTCATACGCTGGCATACAAGGCAATACCTGAAAATTTCTCCGAAATAAAGAACGACGTTATCCAATATATACAGCGGATTTGTGCCAATCTACCGTGCCCAGAATGTACGCAACATGCGACTGAATATATGAAACAACACGCACGGGTTCTCTCCGCGATAACGACAAAAGACCAGCTCCATTATTTCCTCGTAGATTTCCATAATGCGGTGAATGTGCGAAAGCAAAAAGCGAAATTCACGTATGAAGAAGCCAATCAGAAATACGCCCGGGCAAAAACGGGGGATGTCGTTCAGTATTTTTTCAAGATTTACGGCGAGCGAACAAACGGAGGCAATCTGAAAATGTTCGTGAATGGATTTCAAAAACAACTGTTGCTATCTGAATTTTCAGGATGGATTGTTCGAAATTACACTAAATTTCATCCGTGAATTACAGGTTTATAGGTCCTGTATCACCTGCCCATTCTTATAGACAGAGCATTTGAAAGTCTGGTTTTGTGGCCGCTTACAAACCACGTTATTGCTCGTGAGGTCGTTGAAAAACAGCAGGCTCGTCATATTGGTGAATTTAAAAAGAAAATACCATACCGCACCCAGGGTTATGCCGACAATACCGCCGATAGTAATACCTCGTGGCACCGTGCAAAAATATTGGAGTTTCACATAAGCATCGACCACGAATATACTCACGATGGTTCCAATCATCCATAAATTGATTTGGTTATTAGTGAGCATCGGCAATAATAAATACATCAAAGTAAATCCAATAAACATACTATTGTAATTGGGAACGTTGTATCGATTCGGTATAAAAGGAACTTCCATTAAATTACAAATGGGGCCTTCGTTGTCTAGTGGCTCACTTCCGATCAGCCCACTTATAGCATAATTTATCACCGACGCAATAAGAACGCCACCTAGATATATTATTCCTTTAATATTCTGGTTGAATACAGAAACGAGAACCAGAAACGTTCCTAAAAAGAAGGGGGCGAATATACTGAATATTTGAACAACATTTGAAAACGTAAGTTGTAGTGTCATTTTACTATCGTTATATAATCATAGTATTTTAATATGAAAACAATTGATATAGAAAGAAGACGCGTTATAATATAGTATCTGCGTAACGGCGTAACGACGTAAAATGGGCATTCCAAGTTACTTTTCAAATATTGTAAAACGACACAAGTCAATTATTAAACGGTTGACGGGGTTGCCGCAGATCCATAATCTATACATGGACGCGAATGGACTTATCTACGACGCGGTTCGTATAGCGGGGTCGAACCGCGGTATATCCAACGACGAATATGAGTCTCTTATTCTAGATACCGTTTGTAACAAAATCGACGAGTATTTTGCCATGTTTCGTCCATCAAATAAAATCATGATTGCGTTTGACGGAGTAGCACCCGTTGCTAAACTGAATCAGCAACGCGAACGTCGGTATAAGTCGTGGTTCACTTCAGTAGTGGAACATACGATTACTCAGAAGAATGCGTTGATTGACCCCATGGCTGCGGCGGGGGCGGGGGCGACGGTTACAACAGCACCGGTCTCGGGAAAAGCATGGAATACATCGGCGATTACACCCGGCACTGCATTTATGACAAAACTGAATCGCCGTATGCGCGATTATTGCGAATTGAAGGCACGGGTTATTGGAAATGATGTCGAATACGTGTATTCTGGAAGTGACATTGCAGGAGAGGGTGAACATAAAATATTCGAATATATACGCGAAAATGCGAAGTATCATATGGATACCGTAACACTCATCTATGGTTTGGATGCCGACTTGATTATGTTATGTTTGAACCATCTGCATATATCTCAGAGCATATATTTGTATCGTGATACGCCGGAGTTTATCCAGTCATTAGACAGCACATTATCGAGCAGCGACCATTATTATCTGGATATTCCTGAATTTGCGTGTTCGTTGGAAGAGATGATGCGTGAAACGACGACGACGACGACGACGACGACGACGACGGGGGGTAGCGGTGGGGCTGAAGGTATACCTAAACATAAAACACCATACATTTCAGATACGACGATGTCGATGAAGAAGCAACAACGTGACCCCGCTGTAAAAATAACACCGGAGGTCATTTCAGCCATAGATGATTATATCGTGATGACATTTATGCTGGGCAATGATTTCATGCCACATTTCCCTTCTTTGAACCTACGAACCAACGGCATGACTGTATTACTTCAGACGTATGCGAATATGTTCAAAGGAAGTAAAGACTATCTTGTCACGCGTGTATCTGGACGACCTATAATCGTATGGAAAAATATGCGGGCATTTATCGGGGTATTGGCAGAGACTGAACATAACCGGTTTATGAACGAACATAAAACGCGTGACCGGCAAAGTAAGGTGAAATACAGTGGCGGCACTGGCGGTAACGGATGGTCTAGTGATGGAAATAAGCGTGGCGGTGCGAGTGATAAACCGCCATCATCGACAACTGTCGTATCATCGGCATCAGCCCCTGTAGCAGTAGATATTCGTGAACTTACGAAAATCGCATGTAGTCGCGTGGTCCAATTGGTTGGAAACATCGAACGCTGCCATTCTTTAAACGAGTTCATGACCATCCCGCTTCAAGAACGAGCAGCCGAGAGATATATCGACCCATTTCGAGAGAATTGGGAGTTTCGTTACTACGACGCATTATTCGGAATCGATATTTATGCGAAAGATCGGAACAGCGGGGGTAGCATCAATCGTGTTCAAATGATTTGTGTCAATTATATCGAAGGGTTAGAATGGACCATGCGATACTATTCAACTGGTTGCGTCTCGTGGCGATGGACATACAAATATCCTTATGCTCCGCTTCTGGTTGATTTGATGCGTTATATGCCGCATTTAGATACCGCGTTGTTTCCGGATGTCGGCGGCAGCGGAGGCGTAGTAAAGAACCCAGTGCGTGACCTTGTTCAGTTGTGTTATGTTCTGCCTATGGCATCGCATGGACTCCTGCCTGCGACGATTGCGGAAAAGTTGAAGCGGTCGTATTCGCATTATTACTGCGATAAACTCGATTTTAAGTGGTCGTATTGTAAGTATTTCTGGGAGGCACATACCGAGTTGCCGCATATCAGGATTTCCGAATTGGAGCGGGTGGTGGAGGGGTTGTAGTGACATATATCATCAGACCCCTGTATAATAATCTACAGTATATTATATTGTAGATGATTGAATTTCTGCCGTTAGTAACGGTAGGTGGTTATATTTTTTATCTATTTGTAAACGATATTATCGATGAAATCAAGAAAGCATAATGATGTTTACAACCAATCTCTCGTAATCACTGCATCCACGCTTTCCAGTGCACCCTCTACCCATCCTTGATGTCGGCTCACCACCTCTCCGACGACCACCATTCCAGGCATTGGATGTTGTGCCTTTCGAATAAAGTCAGGTCGGAACTTATATTCAGTTCTATGGATTGGTGTATAGTAATGTGTTCCATCATTCCAATAATAATCTCGAATCGCCGTTATATTCAGCGGCGATTCATGATTCGGTATTCCAAGTGCATGCGTTATCCACTTTGAATACATTTCGCGAGCTGATGGCGTATTTTGAAGTGCACCCTTCAATTTCAGGGCCTTCGCATGTTGATTATCCGTATAAGCCACCATATATACTCCTTTATTCGGGTCCATCGGTATCAATTTTTGAAGTGGACCTTTTACAACGGTGAATGCCTGAACATACTTTTTCATGATTTCAGTGCTTGCACGGTCAAACTTCGCATAAACAATAAGAAATGGTTGACCTTTGATATGGTGGTATATACTTGTTGGCGATGACGCACCTGGAACGATTTGTCGAATCCCATGTATCGTAGTCGCAACGATGACTTTATTCGCGTGGTATGTTTTACCGGCGGCGGTCGTAATTTCAAATCGATACTTTCTCTCGATGTCTGTCCCGCCTTTTCGCGGTTCTACTTTAACCACCTCTGTCGAAAATCTAAAGTGGGGTGCACCGCCAATTCGCTCATACAATCTCTCGATAAGGTCGCTCCAAGGAATGTGAAGTGCTGTCCAGCCACTACTCACATTATCATCCATTCCGTAATGATATAATGTCTCGCATATATCAGCGTCTTCGAAGTCGGTATAACCAGTAGTAATGACGAAGTCTTTGTATATTTCGACACCGAGTATATCTGTAAAAAATTGCTTGAATGTTTTATCTTGATGTTGTTTATTATATGCGTCTTTCAATTCTCGAATAATACCCATGATATCGACGGGTTGAAAAGCAGTCGATGACGCTCCGTAATTTCGCGTGGATTTGAATTCCGAATAAGGTGTCTTGGTGTCTTTGAGTAGTTGTATAAGCACATGGTCTTTGTTTTTACGGCCAACACCAGCTCCGACGACGACGTCGGCACCATAAAATGTTTCATTGCCGGCGCGACCGCCCATCCATTTTTTAGGGTTTTTCTCTAAAATGAGGAATGTCGTATTCGCGGGTGCGAGGCGTTTGATTTGATATCCCGCGTATAAACCGGCGATGCCGCTTCCAATGATAATAATATCAACGCAGTTGTTGTTCATTTTATTATAGGGGGGGTTTTATTTTATTGGTAATATAATTGTTTATTCTACTAAGGTATTACGTTCGATTACCGTTTCTTTGGCAATGTTCTTAACAACTTTAGTTATGTTATCATCATCACCATCTTGTGCATGTCTCGATAATTTCATATAAACGTCATTCGCACGACTATCGCTATTCTCGCATTCTGGGTGTTGCTTAGCCCATTCATTAATCAGGTTGATATTCTTGTGTTCGACTGTTCTGACGGCATCAATCATCTTCTGAGAGTTTATGTCTTCGCGTTCCCATTTGTCATGTTCCTTGACGTACAAAATTTCGCGTTTACGGTCAGTACAATGAATCGGCCGTTTATGAATATCAGTGTTTTTAAGGTTATCAATAAATATATTTGATATGCCTTTTACATAGCCATATCGCCCGACATTCTCCATATCTTCCGTCGATAGCTCAATCGAATTCACGAATTCTTTCATGTTCATCGCATCTTTACACTTTTCATTCAGAAATAGGTTGATACTGAAGTGGTTATTATCCCCTTTATGATTATATATGTTGTTCGTAACAGAGGCCGCA
>Ga0078894_10003499_pt1 | contig 11938 bp, 6 predicted proteins | sample LauGreSu1BDMLBSD_2_FD_67506 | JGI IMG/M metagenome (GOLD analysis project Ga0078894, IMG submission 67506) | Freshwater lake microbial communities from Lake Michigan, USA - Su13.BD.MLB.SD (version 4) (version 4) | ecosystem: Environmental > Aquatic > Freshwater > Lake | place: Lake Michigan, USA... | reverse complement strand
ACCATTTCCAATGCGCAAATTCGGCTTACTCATCCGCAATTGCTGCACGAAGGTCAGACCAATGGCTTGGGTCAAGAAGATTTCACCCTTTTCTACCAAGATTCCTATGATTGTGTGGTGGGCAAATGGGGTTATCAAACCACCTGCCTGACGCTTTTCATCAATGCGGCAACCGCAACGGACACTATTTATTTGAAAAAAGGCTTCTACGACGATTTCTCCTTCAACTTTGGTTGGTCGGTCTTGGGCGATGCCGAAACCGGAATGTGGGAGCGCGCAGAGCCAAACCCTACCACCGGAACCGTTTTCGATTTGGACGCGGCTTTGGATTGTAGTGACAAATGTATGGTCACCGGTAATGGCACCACGCCAAATACCGATCAGAACGATGTCGACAACGGCTTCACCACCCTGATTTCACCAGTTTTTGCACTCACAGACTTGACCAATCCTCATTTGAATTATGCGCGTTCTTTTTATTGTTATCATGGCCCAGGGGCCTTCAATGACACCCTGCGCGTGGTACTGAGCAATGGCTTGGATCAAGTCGTTTTGGAAGAAATTGTAGCACCTCAAGGGCAAGCAATGGCATGGGAATACAAGAGCTTTGCACTTAACGGTCTGCTTCCGTTTACCAACTCCATGCAATTATTTGTGCGCACCGCAGATGACCAAGACAATCCAAATATTACCGAGGCTGCTTTTGATCACTTTAGCATCAGTAATGCGCCTATTCTGGCCGACGAACAACTAGAAAAAGACCCTATTTTATTGTTTCCGAATCCGGGTCAGGATGAACTGACAATTGGGGCGCTCAATGCGCCAACTACGGTTCAGTTCTTTCAATTGGATGGCAAGTTGTGTCTAACAGCTGAGCTTGGAACTTCCCCTACTCAAATTGATACCCACGCTTTGCCAAATGGTGCTTACATCATAGAAATTGGCGCTGAGCGCCATTCCTGGATCAAATTAGGGCAATAAAAATGTATCTTTGATATTCAGATGAAGCCAATGCAACTATCAATTGTCGTCCCACTATACAACGAAGCTGAATCGCTACCAGAGCTCCACGACTGGATTGTTCGGATCCTCAATCAAGAGCAGTTGAGCTACGAAATCCTATTTATTGACGACGGCAGCAAAGACAATTCTTGGGAGGTCATTACGGCCCTAAGTAAGCAGAACAACGCCGTCAAAGCACTGCGTTTTCAGCGCAATTACGGCAAATCAGCCGCGTTACAAGTGGGTTTTGAAGCAGCAAAAGGCGCTGTGGTCATTACCATGGATGCAGACATGCAAGATTCCCCGGACGAAATCCCAGCACTTTACCGCATGATCACCGAAGAAGACCTCGATGTGGTCTCGGGCTGGAAAAAAGTGCGCCACGACCCACTTTCAAAAACCATCCCAACCAAGCTCTACAATTGGGCAGCCCGTCGCATAACGGGTATCTATCTTCACGATTTCAATTGTGGCCTCAAAGCCTATAAGAGTGAGGTGGTCAAAAGCATCGAACTCTACGGCGATATGCATCGCTACATTCCAGCCTTGGCCAAGTATGCCGGTTTTCAAAAAATTGGCGAAAAAATAGTTGAGCACCGAGCGCGTCAGTACGGTGTCACCAAATTCGGTCTCAATCGCTTTTTGAATGGCCCCCTCGACCTCATGACAGTTGCATTCATGGGTAAGTTTGGCAAAAAACCCATGCATTTCTTTGGTGCAATTGGTGGTTTTATGTTCTTGCTTGGTTTAATTCTTTTTGCATACATGGGTATCGACAAACTTTTCATTCACCCCATTGCCGAGCGCCTGTCTTCGCGAACTGAATTTTATGTCGCTTTGGTGGTCATGATCATCGGTGTACAGTTTTTTACAGCTGGTTTTATTGCCGAGCTCATCGGACGCAACTCGAGCACGCGCAACCACTACCTGATTTCGAGTCGCATCAGTGAATGACGAGCTTTCCTCAAATAGGACCCGGCTGGACGCTTTTTCTCGACCGCGATGGCGTGATCAACGAGCGTATTTTTGACAGTTATATCCTGGATTGGTCTGCTTTTCGATTCACAGAAGGTCTCCTTGAAAATGCAGCCCAAATTGGTGCAGCATTTGCTCATATTATAGTTGTAACCAATCAGCAATGTATTGCCAAAGGCTTGCTGCTTCCCGAACAATTAGAGGAGATTCACCAACGCATGTGTAACGAACTTCAAAAAGCGAGTTTAACGGTAGATTTAGTATTGGTTGCAACAGAGTTTAAAAATGGGCTGCCTCAGCGCAGAAAGCCCCACACAACTATGGCTTTGGAAGCACAAGCACGCTTTCCAAATATCGATTTTCAAAAGTCTATTATGGTCGGTGATACCAACACAGATATTCAATTTGGCAAAAAGCTCGGGATGTATACGGTTTTGATAGAGTCTGCTGAACGCGTAAAAGAAATCCCGGATTTACGCCTATCCCATTTAGCGCAACTAAGTCAGTTCTTATGAGAGTTTATTTGTTTTTTTTCTATTTGCTTGTGCTCGGATCAGGTGTTTTTGCACAATTGAATCAAACCGATGCCAAAGGGCGCAAGCAGGGTCCTTGGCAAAAGAATTACCCAGGTACAACCATTCCACAATACAAAGGCACCTTCAAAGACGATCAACCCATCGGTAAGTTTATTTACAATTTCGAGAATGGACAAAAAATGGCAGAAATTGAGCACGGCTTGCCCGGAGGCAACTCCTCCGTGTTTTTATTCTACGAAAATGGGCAGTTATTGGCCGATGGTTTTTACAAAGGCGAACTCAAAGATTCATTGTGGTATAATTATGCCGCTACTGGCGAGCTCGTCAGTGCAGAAAATTACAAATTAGGGCAACTCCAAGGCAAAAGTGTTTACTATTTTCAACAGGGCCAGCTTAACGAGCAAAAGCTGCAAACTCAAAAGATTGTCTACTACAAGAACGGTAAGTTAGATGGTGCTTACACCGAACTGCACTACAATGGGAAGCCCAAGTTGAAAGGCAGCTACCTCAATGGCGAAAAGACAGGGCAATGGACTGAATACCATTCAAATGGGGTGGTATTTGCCAAAATCTCATACCTCCACGACTTACCTCACGGCTGGACCACCATCTACGATCAATCTGGTCTGGTAAAAAAACGAACGATGTACCGCGACGGCTTCGCGCTTACCGATAAAGAACTCAAAGAATTCCTGGCGCGTTGCAAGGCACAAAATATCGATCCCAACCAATGAGTAGGTCGCAGCAGAAATGGCTCTTCTTTTCGGTCTTACCACCGTTCCGCGGCGGTATTTCTAAATTCAGCTTCAAGACCCTCGAAGCCTTAGCAAAGTTGCGGGAGGTAAAGGCCTTTACATTCAAAAAACAATATCCAGATTTTTTGTTTCCCGGCAGCACGCAATTCGATGAGCAGGCCAGCAAAACGACATACGAACGCGTTGTTTCTACTTTTAATCCGCTGACTTACGTGAGCTCTGCCTTGCGTTTCAGGCGCGAACAACCCAGCGTGCTGATCACGAGCTACTGGATGACTTTCATGGCTCCGATGATGGTCTTTTGGACCTATTTGCTGCCGCGTCGGACCAAAAAGATCGCCATTATTCACAATTTGAATCCGCACGAAAAGCGATTTTTTGACCGTTGGTTCAATCGCCTGTTTTTGAACGCTTACGACAGCTTTGTGGTCTTGTCTGCAGCGGTTCAAAAAGAGGTATTGGAGTTAAAACCAAGCGCCCACATTTCCCTCATTGCGCATCCACCTTACGAAGGGAACGCCAACAGTATTTCCAAGCAAGATGCACGCCTTCATTTAGGTTTAAATCCCGATAAAAAGACCCTTTTATTTTTTGGACTGATACGTCCATACAAAGGGCTTTTGGAATTGATCAACGCTTTTGCTCATTTAGACGATACTTATCAATTACTTATTGCCGGAGAGGTGTATGGCGACGATCAATCTTATCACGCTGCACTCGGGCAATTACCCTATGCAAATTGGGTCTTCCACAATCGATATATTGCAGAAGCTGAGGTAGATTCCTACTTTGCGGCAGCTGATTTAGTTGTTCTGCCGTACCTGAGTGCGACCCAATCCGGTATCCGCGCCATGGCCTTGAGCCAACAGCGCGCGGTTTTGTGCACCAATGTGGGTGGTTTGGCAGAGGGTCTAGCTGCACAAAATCAGGGTTTTGAACTGGCTTCTACTTTGGCTCCGGAATTCGCTCAGCGCATACAACAGCTTTTTAATCAAGGAGATATCGAAGCATGTAATCGACATCTTTCACTTTTAAACTTGGATCTAGAACAAGCTTGGCTTTCGTTCGCTCAAGGAATCAGCGCCTTAGTGGAAGAGGGCTAGATTTTTTATTTGAATTTAAGGATCCAAAATCCTATATTTGCAACCTTAATTCAAATTCAAATATTCAAGAAATGCGTTTAAAAGGATTTTTTTGGTTCTTGTCCATTCTTCTAACAGCAGTTTGCGTTTACCAACTCTCATTCACATGGGTAGCCAGTAACGTCGAAAACAAAGCAGCTAAAGAAGCAGATCTTAAAGTGAAAATGCTTCGCGACGAAGCCAAGAACAACGGTGGAAAAGCAGTACTTCCAAACAATACGGAAGTCAATTTCAACGACCCAGAGGCAGTTGAGCTTGCCAGAGCAGCTTTTATCAATGAAATACTCCGCGAGAAAGGCGAGAAGCCGGTTTATCCTGTTTTAGGCTCTACTTTTGCTCAGGTGAAGAAAATGTCGCTTGCCTTTGGTCTTGACCTCGTTGGTGGCATGAGCGTTACCGTAGAAATTTCATACCCTGACCTCATTCGCGGTCATGTCAAAAGTGTAACAGACCCCAAATTCACCAAACCTTTTAACCGCGCAGTTGCCACTTACAATAAAAACGGTGGCGATTTCATCGCAACGTTTATCTCCGCTTACAAAAAAGCAAATGGTGCTTTGCCTTTGAGCTACGTCATCAAAGGAGAGTCTATCGGTATCAAAACTTCTGACGCCGAAGTAGAAAACTACCTCCGTGACCTCGTTGCTTCTTCCATGAAAGGAATCGAAGACATTATCGGACGTCGCATCAACCAATTTGGTGTGGCGCAGCCCAATATCCAGCGCGACCTCGCCACTAACCGTCTATACATCGAACTTCCAGGCGTACAAGACGAAGAGACCGTTTCTCGCAAAATCCGCTCAACGGCCAACCTCGAATTCTACGAAACATACATGCCAGAGCAAATCCAAATGCAATGGCAAGAGGCAGCGCGCCTGAGCAAACAAAACGAAGTTGTCGTAGATGAGCTCGCTCTCGAGACCGACACCACGGCAGACACCACTGCTGTTCAGCCAGATACCGCCAAGCCAGTGTCTACAAACACGACCACTATTTCCAACGCAGCCAAAAAGAGCTTAGCTGAATTAGTAACCCCTGTCGGTGGCTACGCTATCGGTTATGTCAATGCCAACGATAAAGCCACTGTAGACGCTATTTTGCGTCGCAAAGACGTACAAAATGCGTTCCCACAAGACCTCAAATTCATGTGGTCTGCGAAGCCAGAAAGCGTCGATAACAAATCCAAGAAAACAGCTTACTTCCTTTACGCTTGCCGCATTCCTGATACAGGCAAAGCGCGCGTTCGCGGCGAACACGTAAGCAACGCCAAAGTAGACTACGACCAAACCGACGGCTCGATCATCGTGAGTCTCTCGATGACTGACGAAGGTGCAGACGAATGGGGCCGCATGACTACCGAGAACAAAGACCGCATTATTGCTATCTCTATGGATAGCGTCGTTTACAGTGCTCCTCGCGTGATCAACGCCATTACCAATGGCAACACGCAAATTTCCGGAAGCTTTACTTTCCAAGAAGCCGAAGACCTCGCAGGCCTACTCAATGGTGGTGCCCTCCCGGTTCCTTGTGTCATCAAAGACCTTCAGAAAGTGGGGCCAACCATTGGTGCTGAAAACTCTAAAGCGGGTCTCATCTCTTTCGGTGTGGCTTTCCTTGCTGTACTTCTTTACATGATGTTCTATTATGGTAAAGCAGGTCAGGCTGCCAATATCGCACTCATCGTCAACGTAGTATTCATTTTTGGTTCACTCGCCTCTTTTGGTGCAGTACTTACGCTTGCAGGTATTGCAGGTATTGTTCTTACCATTGGTACGGCTGTGGATGCCAACATCCTCATCTTTGAGCGCGTTCGAGAAGAACAAGCATTGGGTGCCGATACCGAAACGGCCATAAATACTGGTTTCCGTAAAGCACTTCCGTCGATCATCGATGCAAACGTGACGCACTTACTCGTTGCCATCATCCTTAAAATCTTTGGTACAGGTGAAATCGAATCTTTTGCAACGACACTCATCATCGGTATCTTTACCTCTATGTTCTCTGCTATGGTCATTGCAGAGCTTGCCATCCACACGTGGTTGTCAAAAGGCAAAACAGTTGGTTTCAATACCAAATACTCTGCAGGTCTTTTCCAAAACTTCAACTTTGACTGGATGGGCAAAAGAAAATACTTCTACATTTTCTCTATTGCCGTTACTATTGCAGGTGTCATTTCTTTGAGCACGCGCGGTTTAAAGCAAAGTGTTGAATTTACAGGTGGCCGTACTTTTGCCGTTAAGTTTGAAAAGAAAGCAGACATCGAAGCAATTCGCAAAGAACTAGCTAAAGTATTTGTAGAAAGCGGCGAGCCAGCTTCAATTGACCTCAAAACAAAATCCAACGACTACAACGTCGAAATCGTGACCAACTATTTGCTCAACAACGACGGCGCAACAGACCAAGTGAACAAACAACTTAAATTAGGTTTAGACGCTTGCAAAGACAAAATGGGCAACTACGACGTACTCGAGTCGCGTGCCATTTCTGCTTCTATCTCTTCTGAGCTCTGGACATCCTCAACTATCGCTATTACACTCGCTCTATTGGCCATCTTTGCCTACATCCTCATCCGCTTTGGACACTGGCAATACTCTTTGGGCGCAATTGTTGGTTTGGCACACGATGCGTTCTTTGTGATTTCCATCTTCTCCTTGCTCCACGGTTACCTTCCTTTTACGCTAGATGTTAACCAAGCGTTTATTGCGGCTATTCTAACCGTGATTGGTTACTCCATGAACGATACCGTTATTGTATTTGACCGCATCCGCGAGAACCTACGCAAAAGCAAGCCAGAAGACAACCACGGAGACATCATCAATAGTTCATTGAACAGAACCCTTTCGCGTACCTTCAACACGTCCATGATCTTATTTGTGGTCGTCTTGATCATGTTCATCTTCGGAGGAACAGCCATCAAAGGTTTCTTATTTGCCTTGTTGGTTGGGGTACTCATTGGTACGTACTCTTCATTGTGTGTAGCCACACCAATTCTACTCGACTTCTCTAAGCGTTTACGCGCTTAAGACGCCAACTTATTTTTTTTAAAAAAGCCGCTCCAAAAAAGCGGCTTTTTTGTTGGGAATACGTCTTCTTTGCGTTAATGAAGTTTTACGCGCTTATGAAATACAGAATTTACTTTGTGCTGCTTTTTTTGGCAGTTATCGCTTTGGGTATTTATTGGACCATCCTCCCAAATAAAGTGGCAGCAGTAGATCCTTACAAAGCTTTGATCCAAGACACTACCAATCAGCAACTGAACCAAGCGGGCTCGAGCCTTCAGAATCAAATGCCAACACTGCGGATCAAAGGCGGAACCCAAGAACAAGTTCAAATCAAAGCTGTTGCCATCAAGACCTATCTTGAGAACGGTTTTGCAAGAACGCGATACGACATCACATTTTTCAATCAATTTGATCGCCTACTCGAGGCAGAATTTGAGTTTCCTTTAGGTCGAGGTCAGACCATTACTCATTTTGAATTGGAAATGAATGGTGAATTGCGTCCGGCAGTGGCCGTTGAGAAGCACCAAGCGCGGGTGGCATATGAAGCAACTGTGAGAAAAGGTATTGATCCTGGATTGTTAGAAAAAGTCGCAGGAAACGTCTTTCAAATGCGCGTTTATCCGCTGCTGCCAAATCGTACCAAGCGACTTCGTTTCGAGGTTTGTTCCGTTTTGCCTCAAGATGCACAGAAAGCATATTTCCACATGCCGATTGAATTAACAGAAAAGGTAGCCAGGTTTAATTTCCAGGCCATTGCATATGCCAATGGGCGTCCTGTCCTTTTAAAGTCGATCAAAAAGCGCAACAAAAGCGTAAACGAGCACATCCGGCTGACGCAAAAACTCCCCAAAGTCCCAGCTATCTATGGAGATAAACAAGGCGGGTTTTACTACGTCAATACCAACATGTCGCTCCCTTGTAAATTCGCTCGAAAAAAAGCCCCTAAAGTAGTGACCGTTTGCTGGGATGTTTCCGCTTCAAGGTCAACTGCGCAACTCGATAAAGAACGCGAATTGTTAGAGGCATATCTTAAATGGATTAAAAATGGCAAATTAGAACTCGTGTTTTTCGCACACGAAATTTTAGCGCGTCACCGTTTGGTGATTCAAAATGGTCGCGTCAATACCTTGCGGACTTTACTCAAAGCACAACATTATGATGGCGCATCCTCGCTTTCTTGCCTAAATTTTGGTCGCTTTAAAGGCGATGAAATCCTGTTTTTTTCTGATGGTATTCAAACGCTTGGTGACCCCTTAAAAAAGGTAGGAAAGGCCCCGATTTACCCGATTGTATCAAGTCAAGTTACAGATCAAGGGCTCTTGTCTTTTTTAGCCAAGCAATCAAATGGAAGTGTCATCGATTTAAGTGCACAGCAAGTTCCGGCTGCGCTCAAGCGCTTGAAACGACAATACCTCCAATTTTTGGGTTTCAAAGAGTCTCATCCACAACTAGAGTATTACACTACCCAATTGGATCCTGCGAGCCAACGCTTACTCCTCAGCGTCAAAGTACCCCTAGCATTGAAAAGTCTGACTGCTCAATTTGGTCTTGATTCAAAGATGGTCCTGCATGCACAAGAAGTAAAACTAGATTCTCTGCACCTTGACCCTAACGGAACTAGCCAACGCAAACGTTGGGCGATGGCGAAACTCGAAAGCTTAGAGGAACAGCCAAAAGTCAAACGAAAGGAAATCTGTGCCCTGGGCCTGAAGTACAACCTCGTGAGTTCGGCAAGTTCCCTTTTGGTACTCGATTCGCTAGCAGATTATCTTGAATTTCGCATTGTACCACCCGCATCTCTGAGAAAGGCTTATTTTAAAGCTCTTCATAAGTTGGAGAAAACCGAGCTATTAGTTCAGAAAAATCATTTGGCGCGCATCAAAAAAGAGTGGAAAGCCTATCAAAAGTGGTATTGGAATAAACCCAAAAGAGTCGAGCAAAAAGAGGCTGCCAATTTCGCCATCCAAGCGCCAATGATCAACGGTGACGTACAAGAAGAAACTGTACCATCTACTCAACAGGAAGCAGCAAGCGTTACTGAAAATGATGCTGTACAATTGAGTCTTTCCACAACTGGCGGCGCCACTTATAATTGGTCGCCATCGAGTAGTGCTTCAAGACAAGATGCTAATGGTTGGGCAACAACCATAGCAGGAACTTACAGCACGGTTGTTTCTGCGAATGCAACTACAACCATATCAGGTCAGGCAGCGGCTGTCGAAACTACAATTGCTGTTGCGGCCTGGAACCCCAAAGTCCCATACCTAAAGAGCCTTAGGGCGGTTAGTCTGACACAGGCCTATGATCGTTATTTACTGCTCTGTGAGAAATACAGTGATCAACCGTCTTTTTACATCGATATATGCGACTTTTTTGTGCAGAAGAAGCAGCCAAAGTTAGCGGTTCGGGTATTGACAAATTTGGCAGAAATGCAACTCAAAGATGCCGCATTGCTTAGGATTTTGGCTCAAAAGCTCTTGCAACTCAAGGCTGAAAAGCTTGCACTTTCTCTTTTTAAATCCATTATAGAATTGAGGCCTGAGGAGCCGCAGTCTTACCGTGATTACGGCTTGGCACTCGCGCAAACCGGCAAGTACCAAGAAGCCATTGAAGCACTTTATAAAGTTGTGAAGGAGCCATATGACGGCCGTTTTGAAGGTATTCATTTGATTGCTCTCAATGAGATCAATCATTTTATTGCCAGGTATCCAAGAGAAATAGACACCAAAGGAATTCCGGATCATTTCTTGGTTCAACTCCCAATGGACATTCGTGTTGTGCTCAATTGGGATGCTGACAACACAGATGTGGATCTTTGGGTGACGGAACCAAACGACGAAAAATGTATGTACAGTTACAAGCTCACCTCAAACGGTGGTCGAATTTCCAATGATTTTACGCAAGGTTATGGCCCCGAAGAATATTTGATCCGCAAGGCCCCACAAGGCACTTACAGGATTCAGGCACATTATTACGGTAACCATAGGCCAACACTTAGCGGAAAGGCAATACTTACCGTTCAGCTCTTTAAAAACTATGGTACACCTTATGAAGTCAAGAGTGAATTCACGAGACGTTTGCAAGTTGTCGACGAAGAACTCGATTTAGCGACCTTTGAAATTAATTAGCTTATTGCTTGATAAATTGCAATAAGCCGCTTTGTCCTTCTTCGTAGATTCCTAAATAATAGCTTCCGGCAGCAATTTTAGGGCTCAGTTCGATGGTTTGCTTCACTTTGCCGTTGGAGGCTTTCAAAGCAAAACTCGCAATGTGTTGGCCCTGTAAATTGAAAAGTTTGGCTTCTAATCCAGCGCTCTTAATGCCTTCAATTTGGAGTTCAAAAATGCCGTTATTCGGATTTGGATACAGCTGCATCACTTGAAAGTTCAATTCGGATAGGCTAGAGCTATTGACCACCACCTCAATGGCCGTAACGCAGCCATTGTTGTCTTTTACATAACAAGTGTAAGTACCTATAGCCAAACCAGAGAAGAAAGAACCGGAATAGTAATTCTGACCATCCATGGAATAGGTGTAAGGCGAGTTGCCGCCGCTTGCAGCGAGTGCAATAGTGCCGTCGTTTCCGTTAGAAACCGTTGTGTTTGCAGTTAGCGTAAGTGCAGCGGGCTCGGTAATTGTACTGGTGAAGTCTTGCTGACACCCGTTGGCATCGGTAGCCGTTAGTGTGTAGGTTCCTGCTGGCAAACTTGAAAATACAGGACTCGTAGATGCAGCACCACCATTGAGGGCATAGGTGTACGGGCTCGTTCCTCCGCTCACTTGGCAATTGAGCGAACCGTCGTTGGCACCATTGCAACTGATCATTGTCGGAATCATGTTAACGCTCAGTGGGGTAGGCTCAGTTACGATATAGGTGAGGGATGTGCTGCAGCCATTGGCATCGATGACTCCGATGGTGTAGGTGCCAGCACCCAAATTATTAAAGGTGTTGCTCGCTTGATCAGCACCATTGTTGATAGAGAAATTGTAGGGTGCTGTTCCACCATTTGGCGTCACGACAATATTCGCGGTTTGTGAGCCTGCACAAGCAATCGTGGTAGTCTGGACAACGCTCGCATTGATCGAGGCTGTGGCGGCAATTGTAAATGTTCCGGAGACAGCACATCCTTGGTTATCTGTAACAGTATAGGTGTAGTTGCCTGCGCTGAGGTTGTTGAAGGTATTCGAAGTTTGAGCAGGAGCGTTATCGAGCGCATAGGTGTAAGGACTGTTATTGCCTGTCGCTTGTAACACGACCACACCATTGCTTGCATTGCAACTTGGTTGCTGACTCACAACGGCATTGACGGTTACATTAGATGCGCCAATGACATTGATGTTCAGGTTAAATTGATCATTACAAGTATTTTCGTCGTTACCCAAGCCATTGATATTGGCCAGCTGCAAAAGAACGTTGTTTGAACCAGCCTGGAGCCCAGAAACGGTAAAGAAAATGGTATCGATGGCTTGATACCCACCAAGACTGGAGCTCGTAAAGGCCTGACTCGTTGGATTAGCTGTTCCTA
>Ga0078894_10003498_pt1 | contig 11939 bp, 12 predicted proteins | sample LauGreSu1BDMLBSD_2_FD_67506 | JGI IMG/M metagenome (GOLD analysis project Ga0078894, IMG submission 67506) | Freshwater lake microbial communities from Lake Michigan, USA - Su13.BD.MLB.SD (version 4) (version 4) | ecosystem: Environmental > Aquatic > Freshwater > Lake | place: Lake Michigan... | reverse complement strand
GCGCGCATCGCCATCGACGATCACCACGCAGCCCGGCAGCGCGAGCGCCGCGGCGGCCAGCGCGAGCATGCGCGCGGCGATCCGCGCGACTCCGCGGCCCGAAGCAGAGGTGCGGACGAGGTCAACGGGCGCGGTGGAGCAATCGTGTGTCATGGGAAGTACCTGGATCGGATCGGCGAGGTCCCGCTCACGGTGCGGCGGGCGCGCTGCTTGGGACCATCGTCTTGTGGATTTCGACGCCGATGGCGTAGGCGACAACCCCGTTTGACCCCGAGGCCGCGTCGGCGGGAACGAGACGGATCTTGTTCACCGCGTTGCCGAAGTCGGCCTTCGTCCAGGTCTTCCCGCCATCGACGGTCGCGAATCCGTGCGGCATCGCGCCGATCCAGCCGCGCTCTGCGTCGACGAACCCGATCCCGAACTCCCGCACCTTGTGGTCGTCGACGAGCGGGATCTCCGCCCAGGTCTTGCCGCCGTCGGTCGTCTTGGCCACGAAGCGCGCCGACGCGGCGGGATCCGGGTCGTACGACTGCACGGTGCAGTATCCGACCTCCGCGGTCGGGAAGCTGAGCTTCCAGGTGGCCTCGAACGGGCGCGTCGACCGGTAGACCTCGTTCCAGGTCGCGCCGCCGTCCTCGGTGGCGAGGATGAGTGCGTTCGCCTGCGAGATGTCCGCGTGGGTCGCGGCCGCGATGAACCCGCGCCTGTCGTCGAGGAACTTCACGTCGAAGGCCATGGCTCCGATCGCGGGGATCTTGCCTTGCCTCCAGCTCTTGCCGAGGTCGTCCGACCAGATGTAGGCGGTGGGCCCGCCCACGCGGCCGACCCCGATGATGCGCGGGCGATGATCGAGGTTTCCCGCGCTGATGAACGGAACCTGCACGATGTCGAACGCGCAGAGCCCGATCACGGACTCGCCGTCGATCGATCGCACCGGCGTCCAGGTCGTGCCGCCGTCCTCGGTGCGGTAGACGGGAACTTCGTCGGTGACGCCGGGAAAGTAGCCCGGGCCGATGTTGCCCATGACACCGTGCTTCTCGTCGGTGAAGGCGATGCAGCGGACGAAGGTGCCCTTCTGCTCGAAGATCTTCTCCCAGGTGGCGCCGCCATCCTTGGTGCGAAAGATCCTGCCCGCGCCGTTCCCGTAGAAGCCGAGTTCGGGCGTGACGAAGCAGATGTCGTCCTGCTTGCCCTGATACGGTTCGGTCGCGAGCCGCGTCCAGACCGCGGCGGGCGCGGGAGGCGGTGTCGGCGCGAGCGTGAACGCAGCCGCCAACGCGGTCGCGAGCGCGATCACGGCGCACCTTTCCCGCGCTTCGGATTCGCGGGCTTGGCAGTGCCGCCGGCGGAGGCGGGCTTGCGCTTTGCGCCGCGCTTTCGGGTCACCGGGACCGCGATGGTGGCTATCAGGTAGAGACGGCCGTCGCGGCGCCCCTTTCGCGCGTCCATGAACTGCTTGGCCCGCAGCAGGATCTCGCGGAGCGCAAGGAACTCCGAGTGAGTGAGCCACGCGTGCTCGATCTTGCCGAGGATGTTGCGGTCCTCGCCCATGCCGATCAGCTGGCACGCCGACGCCGAGTCGCGCGTCGTGCGGCTTGCGATCTTGAGGATGGACTGGAGCGTCTCGTTGTACGACTTGTTGGCGGCGCGCTCGGAGGTGTCCTTGAAGGCGATGCGGAAGTCGTCCGCCACGAGGTCGTAGACCTGCTCGAGCCGGCGGCCGGCGCGGCGCGTGCCGGCATCGACGACCGCACCGACGCGCTTCAGCTTCTCGATGTGGCGGTAGAGTGTGTCCGCCGGGCGATCGAGCGTCTCGGCGACCTCCGCGATGGAGCAGGGCGCGATCATGCGCATCGCCTCGACGATCTCAAGCCGGACCGGCGCGATGAGCACGGCCCACGCCTTCGGGTTCGTGAGATGGTGGATGGGAGGCCGGGGCATGGACGGGAGCATAGGTTCCCGTTGTCTTTTGTCAACGAAAGACAATACAAGTCCGCGACCACGGGATCCGGCCGAACCCCCCGGGTGCGACGCCCCGTCATAGACGGACACGCTTTGTACCCGAGCGGCGAGGATCGCTTGACCTTCCACCGCCCGCATTCGACTCTTTCATCGGACACGCCGGGCGGTACTCGAACCCGCCGACTGCCCGCAAGGAGCCTGTCATGCGTCGTCTCATCGTTCCGACCGCACTCGCCGCGACTCCGGTCGCAATCATCGCCTTTAGCTCGGTGAGCGGAGGCTCGACCTCCTCCGGCGCCTCGGTATCGTCCGGTTCCTGGGCGCGCCCGAGGCTGATCGTGTCCACGCCCGGCCATTCCGACGCGCGCGACGCGGTCGACGCGGATGTGCTGCTCGACCGGATCGAGTTCAGCGACGGCGTTGTCGTCGGCTCGAGCCAGTTCGTCTACCCGACCGAGGTGAGCGACATGCAGTACTCGGGGCCGATCGACCGCTTCCGGCGCCAGAACGGCATCCACGCGTCGGTCGGGCCGACGGGCATCGCCTACATCGACGATCTCGACGGGAGCGGAACCAGCGTCTCGCCGCAGGACCTGGACCTGTTTGCCGGCCAGATGGAGCTCGTGTGGGGCAACAACAACCTGAACAACCGCATCCTGCTCCAGTCGCAGGCCGGCTACTCGTTCGTGGTCGGCCTCCGCACGAGGATCTGGGACTCGAGCTTCGCGCTGGACGCGCGCCCCGAGCTCTTTGTGTTCGAGGACCAGGGAAACAGCGTGATGACGGTCCAGGCGCTGAGCGACGACCTCGCGCCGGTCGGCGTCCCCGTCGAGGTGCGCGCGGTGAACCTCGCGTCGATCTACCCGAGCAAGGTCTGGGTGGGACGCTGGAACCAGAGCGGCCAGCCGCAGTCGGGCACCTACGAGGCGAAGCTGTACGCGATCGATCTGACGCAGCTCGGCGTGACGAGCGCCCGGTTCTTCCGGATCTCGACCGAGGTCTCCGGCGGCGGCGAGGCGAGCGCGGACCTCAAGATCATCGCGGTCGACACATCCCCCGCGCCTGCGGCTCAGACGAAGAACTTCGACTGAGCTACGCTGCGTGCGTGGCGATCCGCCTGATCGAACTCGACACGCGGTACCTCGGCATCCCGGGGACCGCGTCGTCGTTCGTGGCGTGCGGGCGGGATGGCGCGGTCCTCGTCGAGTGCGGCTGCGCGGTCGCGTTCGACGGGCTCCGCGCGCAGCTCGCTGCCGCCGGGCTCGCGACGGCGGACCTGCGCGGGCTGTTCGTGACGCATGTCCATCTCGACCACGCCGGAGCTGCGGGCCACTTCGCGCGCGAGGGTGTCCCGGTGTTCGTGCACCCGCGCGGGGCGCGGCACCTGGTGGAGCCGTCTCGGCTGATCGCCGGGTCGCGCGCCGTGCACGGGCCGCGATACGAGCAGCACTACGGCGACCCGCTTCCAATCCCTCCGGAACTCGTTCGTGCGGTCGACGATGGCGGCGTCGTCGAGATCGCGGGGCTGCGGGTCGAGGCGGTCGAGACACCGGGCCATGCGCGGCACCACCATGCGTGGCTCGCGGGCGCCGCAGACGCGGCGGCGGATGCACTGTTCACAGGCGATGTGCTGGGGATGATCTCACCGCGGTCGGAGTACATCTCGGTGCCGGTGCCGCCGAGCGACATCGACATTCCCGCCTGGAGCGCCTCGGTCGGTCGGCTGCAAAGGCTCCCGCGGGGATTGCGGGCGGTGCTGACGCACGGCGGCATCCGAGCGCTGGGCGAGCACCTCGATGCGTTCACCGCGCGCATGAACGAGGAGCTGCCGCTGCTCGGTGAACTGGCGCGGCTGTCGGCGTCGGCGCCCGACGAGGCCGACGCGCGCTATCGGGAGTTCCTCGTTCCGAGGGCGCGCGCCGGCGGCGTATCGGAGGAGCTGATCAGCGCGCTCCTGGGAAGGGCGTTCCGGGGAATGAACCTCGCGGGCATCGGCGAGGCGATGCGCGCGGGGCGATACGCACCCTCCCTCTGATCCGGAAAAACGGTGCCTGGCACGCCTCGTGGGGTGCCAGGCACCCCACGAGGCGTGCCAGGCAGACTGGACGCGGCCTGCGGCGCGCGCGTTTGCCCGCGCGTGCACGCGCACACGCCCCGTGCCTGGCACTCGTCGTGGGGTGCCTGGCACCCCACGACGAGTGCCAGGCGCCCTTTCCCCCCCCGCTAGGCGTGGATCGACTCGAGGAACCGCCCCAGATGCCGTGCGATGAACCAGTCCAGCGCCGTCCGCGTCGCATACGCGTCGACCCCCCACATCGTCACGCTCGGCTCAAGGAACTCGAGATCCGCGAGCACCTGGAGCTGGCCATCCACCACATACGACTTCGGAAGCCGCGTCCCGTAGTACGCGCTCGCGGCGTTCGCGCCGGGTTCGCCGATCGCGATCGTCGGCTGCAGCAGGAGCTCCTTGTCGTTCAGGTACCAAAGATCGGTCATGACCATCGGGATCAGTCGCGCATCCTCGTCAGGGATCGTCTGCCGCTGCCACTGGCGGATCGCGCTGACCAGCCGCTGCGCCAGCGGACGATCCGCGATCTCGCTGCGCGGGTGGGCACCGACGACCACCGGAAGCAGCCTCGCCGTCTCGATCGGCATGTCGGGCGGCATCACCGCCCACGCCGCGTCGATCGCGGAATCGGCGAGCCCCTGCGTGTGCGGCAACGACGGCTGATTCGAATGGTGCATCAAGCGTTCCTATCGGCGCAAACGCCGGTCCAGGCACAACCCTCGCCGCCCTCCGGGCCTTTCGCAGCTCAATCCCGCATCGCAAGATCGGTGCGAGGCTCGGGATAGGTCCAGCTCGAGAGCAGGAGCCGCAGCGGCTCCTTCGGACCGGGCATGTCGACCACGTCCTCGTCGGCCTCGACGCCCACCGATTCCGCAGCGCCCTTCACAGCGTCGATCACGACCGCCTTCGCGCGCTTCCGAAGTCCGAGGCCGGTCAGCCCCGCGGCGGGCTTCGCGCGTCCCGTGCCGGGCTTGCCCATCATCATGGGCAGGTAGAACGACAGCACCTTGGTGGGCTTGATGAGGCGGATCTCCATGCCTCCGCCGGCGAGCGTGACCAGCACGACCGAGTCCTCGACGGTCCACAACTCGCCCTTGCCGTCGCGGATCCAACCCGCGCCGATCACCGAGTCGGCGCCGAACAGCCGCGGAATGTTGAGCGCGCGCCGCAGCCACGGGTCGCGCACGATCAGGTAGAGCGCGATCGCGACCAGAGGCACCGCGTACCAGAGCGACCAGTGGAGCGGCGCCCCGCTGTTGAGCGCCGTCAGCACGCGCCCCCACGCCGAGATCGACTGAAAGATCAGCATCAGGCCGAAGACCGATGTTCCCGCGGGAACCGAGGATGTCTCGAGGATCTCGGGCTCGGGCAGACGCCCGCGCGGCGCGAGCGAGTGCGCGAACTTCTCGCGCTGCACGAGGTCGAAGAGCGCGACGTCGAAGATGAGCGCAGGGCGCGGGTCGAGGGTGAAGAGCCCCGCGTAGCTCGCCGGGTCGAGGAACTGCTTGCGCCCACGGCCGCGGTCGGGCAGGAGCCGTCCGATCGGGTCGGCGAGCGCGCGGGCGCGGCGGCGCGCCATCGCCTCGCGCTCGACCTTGATCGCCCCGGCGATGCCGACGGAGAACAGCACCGCGACCCACGCGACGATCAGGAACATGATCAGCCCGACCCACCACCGCCCGCTTCCTACGGCGAGTCCATAGCCCGCGCCCACCGCGCCCGCGAACGCGAGCAGGATCACCGACGCGCGTGCGAAGAACCGTCCGGCGCGGCTCGCAGCCCGAGGAGGCGCGGGCGGAAGCCCCGCGAACGCGACGTTCCGCCCCTCGAACAGCCGGCGCCAGTCGTCGGGAACGGTGGTCGCACCGGCGGACATCGATTCAGTGGAATAGCGGGAACTTCCCGCAGAACGCGCGGATCTCGCCGCGCACCGCGGCGATCGTCGCGGCGTCGCCCGACGAACCGAGCACGCGGTCGATCCACGCGGCGACCTGCTCCATCTCGGCCTCCTTGAGCCCGCGCGTCGTCAGCGCAGGCGTGCCGAGGCGAAGGCCGCTCGTGACCATCGGCGAGCGCGGATCGTTGGGGATGCCGTTCTTGTTCACGATGATCCCCGCCTTCTCGAGCCACTTCTCTGCGTCGGCGCCAGTGAGGTCGGCCGAGCGCGCGCGCAGGTCGACGAGCATCAGGTGGTTGTCGGTGCCGCCCGAGCAGAGGCGATATCCGCGCTTCACGAGTCCAGCCGCGAGCGCCTGCGCATTCCTCACGACCTGCTGGCAGTACGACCTGAACTCGGGCTTGAGCGCCTCGCCGAACGCGACCGCCTTCGCGCCGATCACATGCATGAGCGGACCGCCCTGCGAGCCGGGGAACACCTTGCGGTCGACCTTCTTGGCGATCTCCTCGTCGTTGGTCAGGATGAGGCCTCCGCGCGGGCCGCGCAGCGTCTTGTGCGTGGTCGTCGTGACGATGTGCGCGTGCGGGAACGGCGACGGATGCACGCCCGACGCGACGAGGCCCGCGATGTGCGCGATGTCGGCCATGAGCACGGCGCCGACCTCGTCGGCGATCGCGCGGAAGCGCGCGAAGTCGATCACACGCGGATACGCCGAGTAGCCGCAGATGATCATCTTCGGCTTCGTCTCGCGGGCGATGCGCGCGATGGCGTCGTAGTCGAGGAGCTCGGTCGCCGCGTCGAGGTCGTACTCGGCGATCTTGTAGAAGGTGCCCGAGAAGTTCACCTTCAGGCCGTGCGACAGGTGCCCGCCCGACTTGATCGGCAGCGACAGGATGGTGTCGCCGGGCTCGCACATGGCCATGAACGCCGCGGTGTTCGCGTTCGCGCCGCAGTGCGGCTGGACGTTCGCGAACTTGCAGCCGAAGAGCTGCTTGGCGCGGTCGCGCGCAAGGTCCTCGATCCCGTCGTGGAACTCGCAGCCGCCGTAGTAGCGCTTGCCGGGGTAGCCCTCGGCGTACTTGTTCGTGAGCCACGAGCCGACCGCGTGCATGACCTCGGTCGACACATGGTTCTCGCTCGCGATCAGCTCGAGCGTCGTCGCCTGGCGCTCGGCCTCCTGCGCGAACAGGCGAGCGGCCGCGGGGTCGTAGCGCTCGAGCATGGCGAGGAGCTGCACGCTCATGGCGTCGAGCGGGATGTCCGAGGGAAATCCTGCGGGCATGGAGCGGACGGCGGCCGGAGCAGCGGTGGCGGGAGTCATGGCGGGGATAGTAGTCGAGCCGCTACGCTAGGCGAATGCGCCCGCGCACCCGCGACGGCACCATCGCCTCCGAGATCGGCACCATCGCCGTCGGGCGCCGCGGCATCCTCCTCGTCGCCGACTGGATCGTCGGCCGCACCGAGCCCCCGTCGTTCGACCCTTCCGACGCGGCGGCCGCGCGCCTCGTCGCCGCGTACGCCCGCTACTTCCGCGGCGACATGCGTGCGTTCGACCGGCTTCCCGCCGGCGAGGGGACGCGCTTCCAGTCCCGGGTGTGGGACGCATGCCGCGCCATCCCGCCGGGCCAGACGCGGACCTACGGCTGGATCGCGCGCGAGCTCGGGCTCGGCAACGCGCACTGCCGCGCGATCGGCAACGCGCTCCGGTCGAATCCGCTGCCCATCGCGGTCCCCTGCCACCGCGTCGTGTCCGCCGCCGGCCTCGGCGGCTACGCGGGCGCGACCTCGGGCCCGCTCTCCGATATCAAGTGCCGTCTCATCGCGTTCGAGTCGGCGATGCGATCCGGCGCGTGATAGAGTCCCGCCCCCGCGCAACGACGCGGGAACGGAGGTCGGGCGCATGAAGCTGACGATGGTCGGGACTGGCTATGTAGGGCTCGTGACGGGCGCCTGCTTCGCCGAGACGGGCAACCATGTGGTCTGCCTCGATGTCGACGCGGCGAAGGTCGCGATGCTCCGCCGCGGCGAGAGCCCGATCTACGAGCCCGGCCTCTCCGAGATGATCGTCCGCAACGCCGCGGCGGGCCGCCTCTCCTTCACGACCGACAAGCTCGAGGCCTACCGCCATGCGGATGTGGTGTTCATCTGCGTGGGCACTCCGAGCGACGAGGACGGGAGCGCGGACCTCCAGTATGTCCTGCGCGTCGCCTCCGACATCGCCGACGCGATCAACGCGATCGGCCCGGCGGCGCGGCCGAAGACCGTCGTCGTGAAGAGCACGGTCCCCGTGGGGACCAGCCACAAGGTCCGCGACCTGATCGCCTCGCGGACGACGCACGAGTTCCACATCGCCGACAACCCCGAGTTCCTCAAGGAAGGCGACGCGATCAACGACTTCATGAAGCCCGACCGCGTCGTCTGCGGCGTGGAGAGCGACCGCGCCGCCGAGGTCATGCGGGAGCTCTACGAGCCGTTCGTGCGCCAGGGCAACCCGATCTACATCATGGATGTGCGCTCGGCCGAGATGGTGAAGTACGCGTCGAACGCGATGCTGGCCTGCAAGATCTCGTTCATCAACGAGATCGCGAACCTCTGCGAGCGCTACGGTGCGAACATCACCAAGGTCCGCGAGGGGATGTGCGCGGACAAGCGCATCGGCAACCAGTTCCTCTACCCGGGCCTCGGCTACGGCGGCTCGTGCTTCCCCAAGGACACCCTCGCGGTGGTCTCGATGGGCAAGGCGATCGGCTTCGACTGCGAACTCAACGCGGCGGTGCACCGTGTGAACCAGGCGCAGCGCCGCCACTTCTGGTCGAAGATCGAGTCGGTCTTCGGGAAGGACCTCCGCGGCAAGCGGCTCGCCTTCTGGGGCGTCGCGTTCAAGCCGCGGACCGACGACATCCGCGAGGCCCCGTCGATCTCGCTCATGCGCCTGGCCGTCGCGGCGGGCGCGAAGGTCCGCGCGTTCGACCCGGTCGCGCTCGAGAACCTCTCGAGGGAGTTCCCCGAGGTCGAGCGCGCGAAGGACATGTATCACGCCCTCGAGGGGGCGGACGCCCTGGTGATCGCGACCGAGTGGAACGAGTTCCGCGCCCCCGACTTCGACCGCATCGCGGCGGCCATGCCGTCGCGGCTGGTCTTCGACGGCCGGAATCTCTTCAAGCGATCCGCCATGGAGGCTCGCGGCTTTGCGTACCACTCGGTGGGCCGGGCGCCCGTGACCGCGAGGACCTGAAGGACGCACCGCGCGTCCGACTCCGGAGCCCGGAAGCCGGCCCGGAAGGCGCGCACCGCAATGGTCACCTTGGCGTATCCTGCGAGAACCGTGGCAGATCTCATCGTCTCACAGCCAAGCGGCGAAGTCGTGTCGCAACGCAAGCTCCTGCCGACGCGCGGGTACTGGATCGGCCGCGAGCCGTCGTGCGATGTCGCGATCGACGAGCCGACGGTCGCCCGGCGACACGCGTTCGTCTTCTGCGCGAACGGACGCTGGCTCGTCTGCGACGCCGGCTCCGTCGGCGGGCTCGACACCGAGGCCGGGGCCGTGCGCTGCGCGCCGATCTCCGCCGACCACTGGACGAGCATCGGAGGCCTCTATCTCTGGCTCGCGAACCATCCGGCGAAGGCGCCGGACTGGATCGACGCCCATCCGATCGCAGGCGAGGGCGACCGCCCGACCAACTTCGTCCGGATGTCGATCGAGGACCTCGGGACGGGCCAGTTCGGCGATGTCGCCGAGGTCCTGACCGTCGCGGACTCCTCGGGAAACATCCACCTGTGCGCCGACCTCAGCGGGGCCTCTTCCGCCGGCGGAGGCGGCGCCGCGCGCATCACCGTGGGCCGCGCGAACTCGATGGACCTCCAGATCTGCCACCCCTCGGTCGATCCGCTGCACTGCGTCCTCGCGCTCGGAAGCGAGCGCTGGTCGCTCGTCGACGCGGGCTCGCGCCGGGGAATCATCTGGGAGGGGAAGCGCTGGTTCCGCAAGCGGCTCGAGCACGGGATCACCGTTCCGGTCGGCGACTTCCGCCTGTCGGTCCAGCGCGTGATCCGGACGGTCCCGCCGTCGGCGCCGATCGCCGCGGCCACGCGCGCGGGGTCTCCCGCGCCCGGACAGGCTCCGGGGCAGCCGCCGGCGCACGCTCCTCGCCGGCCGTCGGCCTTCCTCGAGAGCGACGGCTCGGTCGACTGATTCACCGCAAAACAAGCGTGTTTTCGCCGCTCCGGCGAAAATCATCGTGTTTTTCCATGTTTTCAATCCTCGTACGCCTTGCACCCAAGGTCCAAGGCCTTTATTTTCCGTGAAATCGACAAGCAAGGAGCTTGTCCAGTTCAGGCACGAAAGGATTCAGTCACACATGGCCAGCAAGACCAAGATCACTCCGGCTTCCAAGGTCCGCACCAAGGGCTCCATCTACAAGGACATCGCGACCATCACCGGGCTCTCCCGCAAGCAGGTCGTCAGCGTGTTCGACAGCCTCACCGAGATGATGAAGGCCGACCTCGGCAAGAAGGGCTGCGGCACCTTCAACCTCTTCGGTCTCGCGAAGATGCGCACCGTGATCAAGCCCGCCACCAAGGCGCGCAAGGGCAAGAACCCCTTCACCGGCGAGGAGATCATGATCAAGGCCAAGCCGGCGAGCCGCAAGGTCCGCGTCCGCGCGATGAAGGGCCTCAACGACAGCATCTGAGTCGCTCGCGACCGCGAACGAACCACGCAACGCGCGCCCCACGGCGCGCGTTGCTGCTTTTCGCGCGCGTCCGCCTACTCGATCGCGGCGCGGAGCCCGCCGCCTGCCGACGCGAGCAGCTGCTCGGCGCGCGCGCGGTCGACGCCGCGCGCACGCATGACGATCGCCACCTTCAGCATGCGCCCCGCCGCGACGAGCTGCGCATGCGCCTGCTCGCGCGAATCCGAGGGGAAGAACTCGCGGTAGATCCGAAGCGCGCGGTCGACGAGCTTGTCGTTGGTCGCGGCGAGATCGACCATCAGGTGCCCATGGGTCTTGCCGAGCCTCACGAACATCGCGGTCGTGATCGCGTTCAGCGCGATCTTCGTGGCGGTGCCCGCCTTGAGCCGCGTCGAGCCTGTGAGGATCTCGGCGCCGGTCTCGAGCACGATCAGGTGGTCGCAGTGCGCGGGCCTCGCATGCGGCGAGCAGGTCAGGAATCCCGTCGCCGCGCCGCGTCCCTTCGCGAGCCGCAGCGCGCCGAGGACATACGGCGTCGTTCCGCCCGCGGCGATGCCGAGGAACGCGTCGCGCGGCCCGAGCACGAGCCGCTCGAACTCGCCGGCGATCCCCTCCTCCTGATCCTCCATGCCCTCGCTCGAGCGGCGCAGCGCGCCGTCGCCGCCGGCGATGACGCCGACGACCTGCGCGGGGTCGCTGCGGAAGGTCGGCGGACACTCGCTCGCGTCGAGGACCCCGAGCCGCCCGCTCGTCCCCGCACCCGCGTACACGAGCCGGCCGCCGCAGCCGAGCGCCTGCGCGGCTGCGTCGGCGAAGCGCGCGATCGCGGCGGAGACCCGCTCGACCGCCTCGACGGCGACCCGCTGGTCGCGCGCCAGGAGCGACACGATCTCCTCGGTCGACATCAGGTCGAGCGCCTCGCTCGCGGCGTTGCGCTGCTCGGTGGCGACATGCGACCGGTCGGGAGGGAGCGTCACGGCTTCGTGCCCCATGCGGGTACCTCGGGCCTGAGCGCGTCGACGAAGAACGACCACTTGACGCCCTCGGCGGACTGGCTGCGGATGCTGTGGTCGGAGTTGGGGAACATCATCATCGCGAACGGGCGGTCGATCGACTGCAGCGCGTGCGCGAGCGCGAAGGTGTTGTTGGGATGCACATTGTCGTCCATCATCCCGTGGAGGAGCAGCAGCTTGCCCTTGAGCCTGGAGGCGTGCCTGACGCAGCTGCCCGCGTCGTAGCCCGCCGCGTTCTCCTGCGGGGTGCGCATGTACCGCTCGGTGTAGATCGTGTCGTACTGCCGCCAGTCGGTGGGCGGCGCGCC
>Ga0078894_10003497_pt1 | contig 11939 bp, 9 predicted proteins | sample LauGreSu1BDMLBSD_2_FD_67506 | JGI IMG/M metagenome (GOLD analysis project Ga0078894, IMG submission 67506) | Freshwater lake microbial communities from Lake Michigan, USA - Su13.BD.MLB.SD (version 4) (version 4) | ecosystem: Environmental > Aquatic > Freshwater > Lake | place: Lake Michigan, USA... | reverse complement strand
CGGGCGACGTGGCGTTCGACGGGCACCTGACCGCTCGGCCCGCCGGTCGGATCTTCCGTCCTGCCTCGACGACCGCGCGTTCTTCGGCCCCTGCCACGGCCGACCACGGCGCCGTGGTCGAGCGGGTGGGCCTCGACGCCCTCGACCATCCGTCGACCTGGCGGTTGCTGTTCTGGATGTCGCTGCTCACCGCGGGACTGACGGCCTTCTATACCTTCCGCGCGGTGTTCATGACCTTCACCGGACCGGTCCGTGTGCCGAAGGAGGCCGGGCATCATGCGCACGAATCCCCGCCGGTGATGACCACCCCGCTGCTCGTGTTGGCGGTGCCCTCGGCGCTCGTCGGGCTCGTGCTCTTCGCCACCAACGCCCTGTCCGGTTTCCTCGCGGCCACGCCTTCGCTCACCGCCCCGGCCGTGGCCCGTACGGCCGTGCCCCACGTCTTCCACTGGGATATCGCCATTCAAGGCACGCTCGCGGCAGCGATCGGCATCGCCGTCGCCGCTATCGGCCATCTGGGGCGTCGCAGCGACTCGCCGCCATTCGAGAGGTTCCTCGGTCCGTTGGGGACGCTGTTTGCCAACAAGTTCTATTTCGACCAGATCTACGGCGCGCTCGTGGTCAAGCCGATCGAGGCACTGTCGCTCGTGACGGCCTTCTTCGACCGGTCGATCGTCGATGGCACGGTCGATTGCATCGGCCAGGTACCGCTCGCCTGGGGTTCGGCGATCCGCCGGATGCAGTCTGGCCTCGTGCAACGGTATGCCCTGGCAGGGGTCGTCGGGGTGCTGGCGATCGTTCTCGCGCTCGCCTGGCAACTCCGCCCCTGATCATCACCCGATCGACACGCTTCCCCCGAACATCGGCTCCACCGCGACATTCTTCCAGCCATGAATCCCTTCTCTCCAGCCAACCACCTTCTGTTGGTCATCCTCACGCCGCTCGTCGGTGCCTTGGCAGCGTGGCTGCTCGGGTCACGCGGTGTTTCGGCGGTGCGCCAGAGTGCGGCGGTGACGACGCTGATCACGCTTGCCGGCGCCGTGCTCCTCGTTCTCCGGGCCATTCCCGACGTATCGGCCGGGCAACCGTTCGCGGTCAGCGAGGGGCAGTGGCTCGTCGACGGGCCTTTCGATATCCGCCTCTCGCTCGGTCTCGATGGACTGTCGATCTGGTTGTTCGGCCTGTCGGCTCTCCTCTCGGTGACCGCCGTGATGGTCAGTTGGGAAGCGATCAAAGAGAAGCCGGTCGGCTTCTACGGACTGTTGCTCGTCCTCGAGTCGGCGATGCTCGGCGTGTTCGCCGCCCGTGACGTCATCCTTTTCTACGTGTTCTTCGAGTTCACCCTCGTGCCGCTGTTTTTCCTGATCGGCATCTGGGGGCACGACGATCGGCGGCGGGCCGCTGTGAAGTTCTTCATCTACACCCTCGCCGGGAGCGTGCTGGCATTCCTCGGCCTGCTCACGATCGTCCTCTGGAACGCGGCCCATACCGGCACGCTGTCATTCGACATCGCCACGCTCACCGCCGGCCTGGCGGCGCATCCCCTACCGATGGATTCCCGGGGAGGGTGGCTGCAATGGTGGGTGTTCCTGGCACTGTTCGCCGGCTTCGCGGTCAAGGTGCCGATCGTCCCCTTCCACACCTGGCTGCCGCTTGCGCACGTCGAGGCGCCGACCGGTGGAAGTGTCGATCTCGCCGGTGTGCTTCTCAAGATCGGCATCTACGGGTTTCTCCGTTTCTCCCTGCCGATGCTCCCCGATGCGACCGCAGCGGCCGCTCCGTGGATCCTCGGCCTGGGCGTCATCGGCATCCTTTACGGTGCCCTCGTGGCCCTTGCCCAGACGGACCTCAAGCGTCTCATTGCCTACTCTTCGGTGAGTCACATGGGGTACTGCGTGATGGGGGTCGCGGCCCTCGAACCGGTGGCCGTCGAGGGGGCCACGCTCCAGTTGATCAACCACGGACTCTCGGCGGCCGGGCTGTTCGCCCTCGTCGGCATGATCTACGAGCGCTACCACACCCGCTCGATCGCCAACCTCGGTGGGATCGCGGCGCGGGCCCCCTGGCTGGCGTTCATGTTCCTTCTGTTCACGTTCTCGAGCATCGGTCTGCCGGGCCTCAACGGCTTCGTCGGCGAGTTCATGGTGCTGCTCGGATCGTTCCAGCGAGCGTGGGGGGGCGTCGCCACCGAGTGGCGGACGGTCTACCTGACGATGGCGGTCGCTTCGGTCGTGGGGGTCGTGCTCGGCGCCTGGTACATGCTGTGGGCGGTCGAGCGCGTCTTCTTCGGTGCCTCACGGCAGCCACCGGGCACGCACGAGCATGCCGCCGGCGAGCATGGCCATGCGGCTGCCGCCGCAGCCGACCATGGTGCGCATGGTCATGACGGGCACGGTCATGGCCACGCGGCGGCCGAGCCGACCGACGACCTGCGCTGGTACGAGTGGTCAGCCCTTGCCCCGTTGGCACTGTTCGTCGTTTGGATCGGACTGTTTCCGGCGATGTTCCTCCGTCCGAGTGCCGCCGCCGTGCGGTCCGCCATGGCTCCAGGAGCGGCCGCATTTGCCGAGCGGATGAGGGTCGCCGAAAGCGACGCGCATCCCGCCCAGACCACACTCAAGGCCCCCACCACGACCCTCACCGGAGCGGTCATTATCCCTGCCGTTCCTCCTTTCACCGCCGGCCCCGAACGAAACCCATGACCCAGACGTCGCTGTCGACTTTCCTGCTTGCCGGGCCCGAGTTCACGCTCGTGGCCGCCGCCCTCGTGGCCTACCTCGGCGGCGCCTTCTGCGGACTGCGCCAGGGTTGGCTTGTGGCCCTGATCGGCATCGTCGTGGCGGCATGTTGGCCGGGCATGGGACTCGAGGCCGGTGCGGTGGTGACTTCCGGTCCGCTGTCGATCGATGACTTCTCCCTTTTTGTGCGTCGCTTCGTGCTCGTGGCGGGCGCCGGACTGGCCCTGCTGCAGGCTGGTGATCAGTTCCGCGGTGCCGTCACGCCCCGGCAGACGCCCCGTGGCGGGGGCACCTGCGAAGAGGCCGGCACGTTTCTCCTTCTCCTTGCCGGACTTTCGCTCGTCGCCTCGGCCAACGACCTCGTCCTCCTCTTCGCCGGTCTGGAACTGGTGTCGATCCCGACGTACATCCTCCTGTCGCTGAAGCGGACCGACGCGCAGGGTCAGGAGGCGAGCCTGAAGTATTTCTTCCTGTCGCTCGTCGCCTCGGCCCTTTTCCTTTACGGCATGGCGTGCCTTTACGGGATCGGCGGATCGACGAATCTCGCCGCCATCGGCTCCAAAATCCGATCCGCCGATGGCGGCGTGGTGGGTACTGCCCAGATCCTCCTGCCGGCGGCGATCGGGATGATGCTCGGAGGAATCGCTTTCCGGCTCGCAGCTGTGCCGATGCATTTCTACGCCCCTGACGTCTACGAGGGGGCCGGCCCCGGCAATGCAGCGCTCCTGTCCACGCTCCCGAAAGTGGCCGGCATCGTCGTGCTCCTCAGGCTGCTCGCTCTCGGAACGGGCGGCACGCTGGGGATGATCGCCCTCAATCAGGGGGTCGTCGGCCCGGCCGGAGCCGCCTGGCTGACCTTCTTCTGGCAAATCGCGGCAGTGCTCGCGGCACTGACCATGACGGTCGGCAACTGTATGGCCCTGCTGCAGACGAACCTCCGGCGTCTCCTCGCCTGCTCCTCGATCGCCCACGCCGGCTACCTGCTGGTCGGTGTGGCCGCCGCCGCTGCCGCCGATTCGACGATCGGCGGTCGGCCCTTTCCGGGTGCCGACACGTCGTGGACGGCAGCCCTCGGAGGCGCCTCGGCGACGCTCTTCTACCTCGCCTCCTACGTCGCGGCCACGATCGGTGTGTTCGGGGCACTTGCCTATCTCGGCCATCGTTGGCCGGAGTGGTCGGCCGGGTCGGCTCCCCGCCCGCCGCGCGAGGAGATCGCCACGATTGACGATCTCGACGGGCTCTCCGGCACAAATCCCGTTGTCGCCTTCTCACTTGCCACCTTCCTCCTCAGCCTCGCCGGCATCCCGCCGCTCCCCGGCTTCTGGGGGAAGCTGTCCTTGGCCATGGCCGCCCTCGAAGTCGACTGGACGGCGAAGGCGACCCCGGGGAGTCGCCGGGTGTTTTTCCTGTCCCTTGCCGTGATTTTGGTGATCAACGCGGCGATCGCCGCCGCCTACTACCTCCGCCTCGTGGCGGCGATGTACTTCCGCTCCGCGAAGCGTGGCGTTCAGGCCGATGGCGGCCTCGGTGCCGGGATCGCGATGCTCGCGGCACTCGTCGTCATGGCGATGGTCACCCTCCAACCTCGACCGCTGTTCTCCGCCGCGGCCCGCGCCGGAGCGTCGATTGCCGCCCCGAGCACCGTTGCCGCACCTCAGGCCTCCATCCAACCATGAGTTCCCCCGATCGCTCCGCTGTCGCCTCGGTTCTTGCCGCAATCGCCGATCCGGAAACGGGAAGGCCCCTGACCGATGCCGGGCAGGTGGTATCGACGGAGGTCGATGACGGACGGATCGCCGTGGTCGTGGGGCTCACGAGCCACTCTGCCATCCTCCATGCCTCCACGCGGGCCCGGATCGAGGAGATGCTGCGGGCCCGGTTTCCCTCCGTGCCGCGCGTCGAGGTGACGATCACGAGCCATGAGCGACCTGCGATGAAACTCGGGCAGATCGGGCTCGAGGCGAAGAGCGTGATCGCCGTCGGATCGGGGAAGGGGGGAGTCGGAAAGAGCACGATCGCCGCGAGCATCGCCATCGGTCTGGCCCGTGCGGGCAGCCGTGTGGGCCTGCTCGATGCCGACGTCTACGGGCCGAGTGTGCCCCATCTCCTCGGCCTCTCCGGCCGGCCGCAGATCGACGAAGGAAAGATCGTGCCGCCCCGGCTCGAGCTTCCCGGAGCGCCGGTCCCCATGCCGACGATGTCGATGGGCTATCTCGTCCCGCCAGGAGAGGCGGTGGTGTGGCGTGGACCGATGCTCCACGGGGCGATCACGCAGATGCTCCGCGACACCGCCTGGGGGGGGCTCGACTACCTGATCATCGACATGCCGCCGGGAACGGGCGACATCGCCCTGACGCTTTCCCAGGTGCTGCCGCTCACCGGCGCCGTCGTCGTCTGCACGCCGCAGGATGTCGCCCTGATCGACGCCACGAAGGCAATCGCGATGTTCCGCAAGGTGAACATTCCCGTGCTCGGGATGGTCGAGAACATGAGTTTCTTCGTCTGCCCCGATACGGGGAAGCGGTATGACATCTTCGGAACCGGTGGAGCCCGACGAACGGCCAACGAACTCGACATTCCGTTCCTCGGTGAGGTGCCGATCCAGATCCCGATCCGCGAACATGGCGATGCCGGGACGACCGCTGCGAACTACGACGACCCTGCCGCCCGTCCGTACCTCGAATCGATCTGCCAGCGCCTCGTCGGCAACCTCGCCGCCGCGCACGCCGCCCGTCCGCCGCTCCCATCGCTGCCCGTGCTCTGACACGCCAGTCCGCTCACTCGCTTCCTGAGAGGGTGGCCGCGATCGTTCGTGCGATCTCGTGGGGCGGGGCGTCGATCCCCACGACGATCGGCCGCTCGTCCGGGGTGGGCCTTTCGAGGGCCGCGAGTTGGCTGTCGAGCAGCGATGCCGGCATGAAGTGGTCGCGGCGAGCGCCGATCCGTGCCCGGATCAGTTCAGCAGGCCCGTCGAGCGACACCAATCGTACGCCGTCCCGGCCTACCCCCATCCGGTCGCGGTAGCGACGGGCGAGGGCCGAGCAGGCAAGGACGAGCCCGCCGTCCCCGGTGAGGGTCGTCGTGATCAGATCGCCCAGGGCGTCGAGCCACGGCCAACGCTCCGTGTCGGTCAGCGCGATGCCGCGCGACATCCGCTCGACGTTCGCGGGAGGGTGGAACGCGTCGGCGTCCCGGAAGGTCCAGCCGAGTCGGTCGGCGAGCGCCTGCCCGACCACCGTCTTGCCGCTGCCGCTGACTCCCATCACCACCACCACACGCGTCGGCTCGCTCATCGTCTCCCTTCCCGCTCTGCTGGATGGAATTGTCCGGAACCGATCAGTAGAGCGATACCGATCCGCCGTCAGGATAGCGGTGGATCGGTTGCCGCGTGTGGAGCATGCGGTGCCCGAGCATCCGCACCTCGGCGGCGCGACTCCCCAGCCGGGACCACTCCCGGAAGCCGGCTCTGGCAGGATGGCTCGCCGGTGGCAGGCCCCAAGCATCGCAGGCCCGGTTCCAGAGGGTGTCGAGCCGCCGTCTGCGTGGATGGAGGGTGTCGAATCCGTACCACTCACCCGGTTGGTCGATCGTTGCGAGCCCGGACCGAGCCGCCAACTCGGCCAGTCGGCCATCGAGATCCGCTGCCGCCGATCGGATGCCCTCGATCGAAAGCGGGCAGCCGGGCACGAAGAATGTCTTCAGCGCACGGTATCGCACCGGTCCGACTCGGCTTACTGCCTCGAGTGGCAGCCGGGCGATCGCCACCTTCGCTCCCCGATCAGTCAGCCGATCGACCGCTTCACCGACCCATGCCGCCACTTGTTCGGGGGGGAATCCGTAGAGGAGGTCGTTGCCGATGTCGGTCGCCAGCGCCATGCAGGGCCCCCGAGCCGGGCCGATCCCGTCGCGGTCGAGGGCTCGCCACAGACCACACCCGAGGATCGAGGGGAGGCGCCGCATCCACACCCGGCTGTTGGCACCGTACGAACGGCCGTGTCCGGCGGCCACGAACAGGTCGAACGGTCGCTCGGCCCGCCGCCGGACGGTCGCCGTGAGCCTGGCAAGCCCGCGCGAGACGTTGCTGGCCCCGAGAATGATGACCGCGACGGGCGATTGGCCCTGGATTCGAGGAGCCCCGTCGGGCATCAGTTCCAACGCCTCCAAGGCGGCGACTGCTGGAGTTGCTGATAGCAGCCGACGGCGAGCATGGCGAACATGATGCCGAGGAACTGATCGCCGCGTGTGTAGGCGAGGTAGGCCAGCCCGCCACCGACGACGAGCCCGAGCATCGAGGAGATCCTGGCGGCGTCGTCCACGCCGAAGGTCTCCATCCCTTCACGGACCATCTGACCGCCATCGAGGGGAGGCACCGGCACGAGGTTCAGAAGCGGCCACATGATGTTCACGTAGAGGAGGAAGTCGGCAAGCGCCAGACCGTACGGAGACCTGAACGGGCGGCCCGCGTAGAGCCCGAGCGAATCCCCCAGCCATTCGATCGGGAAGGGGGCCGCATAGCCCGCGCCGCGGAGAACCAGGATCACGACTGCGGCGAGGAGCAACTGCGCGGCCGGACCGGCGGCCGACACGAGGAACCGCTCGGCGGGGCGGAGGTGCCGTCGCCGTCCCCAGCCATCCGGGATCGCCAAGCCACCGAAATGGTAGAGGACGATCCGCGCTTCCTGGCCGAAGCGGCGGAACATCAGCGCGTGGCCGAGTTCGTGGACGAGGATCGAGAACAGCACCACCGCGGTCCAGAGGGCGAGGTAGAGGAGCAACTCACGCTGGTTTCCCCGGGCGAACGACCGGCACACGTTCCAGCCGATGAGCCCCGTGCCGATCCAGAACAGTCCGGAGACCCGCACAGGCACGCCGAGGACACGGAAGTCGAGGTCGAACGGCGTCTGCTGCGGTGCGGCGAGCATCGTGGAGAGGCATCCGGAAGGGGCGGGATAGACAGGGATCGGGCGCGGGGGATCGGTCGGCGCCCCACCGTCGCGCTCGAGTCACGCTGCCTGGCGCGATCGGCCGACCGGGAAAGTGTAGCGTCAGGCCGCGCGGATCCCCGCTTGTCGGATCGAGGGACCATCCACTCCCCGCACCGCGGCGGCCGGATCACCGCCGGTGGCGATCGCCAGAACGGCCGCTGCCGCCTGCGCCGCCGACCCCGGACGGGCCACCCTGGCAGCGACCTCGTCGAGGCGATCGACGACCGCTCGGTGGGCGGCCGCGTCGGTGAGCCAGCCGACGACATGCTCGGCGGCCCGTTCGGCCGGGTCCTGGACGACGAGGTATTCCGGGTAGATCGCTTCCGGATCGGCGGGTGGAACGGCCGTGGGGGGGGAGAAGACTCCGCGCACCGGGAGGATCGGCGCGTCCACCGCCATCAGGTTGACCAGCGTGATGAACCGGGCATGGCGGAACCAACTTTGCACGATGTAGGCAAGCCCGCTGATCCGGTAGACGATCACCGCCGGCAGCCGGGCTGCGAGGAGCTCGAGCGACACCGAGCCGCTCACCGCCAACGCGCAGGCCGCCTCCTCCATCAGATTCCGGGCCTGGCCGGCGACGACGTCGACCATGCCCTCGCCGGCTTCCGCGATCATCCCGCGAACAATCTCGGCATGGCGCTCGTGGAGCACCGCCACGATGAACCGGGCTCGAGGGACACGCTCCGCAACGAGCCGTGCAGCCCGCAGCAGCGAAGGAAGGTTGGCGCTGATCTCCTGTCCTCTCGAACCGGGGAGGACCAGGACGAGCGGCCTCTGCATGGATGGGGATCCCGGCTTTGCGACAGGCGGGGACGGGACCGTGGCTTCGTCGAAGAACGGATGGCCGACGAGCGTGGAATCGATCCCCTCTGCGGTGAACCATGCATGCTCAAACGGCAACGGGGCGAGGACGTGATCGACGAGCCGGCGCATCTTCCCCTTGCGCCAACTTGCCCATGCCCAGATCTGCGGCGGGCAGTAGAAAACCACCGGGATGCCGTGACGCTTCGCCCGCCAGGCCAGCCACCAGTGGAAGCCGGGAAAGTCGACGAGGACGCAGACATCGGGACGGCGGTCGAGGAAGCTCCGCTCGGCGCGGCGGGCGAGGTCGACGAAGCGATGGATCGAGAGAATTACCCTCAGGAACCACATCACGGCAAGCGTCGTCATGTCGGCGACGAGCTCGCACCCCTCGGCTGCCATCTGCGGCCCGCCGAGCCCGACGCATTCCACGTCCGGGCAACGCTTTCGCAGCGCGCGGGCGAGGAGCGCGGCGTGATGGTCGCCCGAGGGTTCGCCGGCGGAGAGGAAGACGCGCATGACGAGTGGCTCCGGGGAGGCCGGCGCGCAAAAAAACTCCGCACGGGCAGGACTCCCGTGCGGAGTATTTCATCTCGGGGGCCGCGGCCCTAGGGCAATTCAAGGCCCGTGGCCGCGGCTGCCGGTCCGAGGATCACTTCTTGGCGGGCTCGAAGGCCTTCTTGTCGCTGCCGAAGACGAGCGCGAGCTTCTCTTCGTCGGAGGCCTTCTCGACCTTCCCCTTGCAGTTGTTGCAGCAGAACGTCACTTCGGCATCGCCGACGGCGAGCTTCGTCTCGGGCTTGGTGGCACCGCCGGAGAGCGGGCAGCACTTCTGGACGAGCTGGCCGGTCGACACCATCTGCTGGTGGGCCTTGGCAGCGAACTTCGCCGAGTCACCCTTGAAGGCGCCGGCACAGTTGTCGCAGCAGAAGTAAACCTTGCCACCGGCGAAGTCGGCGTGCTTGCCGGGGTTGCAGGCCTTGCCCGAAACGGGGCACTTGGCGTCCTTCGGCTCCTTCGGGGCAGCGGAGACGAACGCCGAGCCGACAAGCAGGGCGACCAGCGACAGCGCGGCGATGCGGGAAATCTTCATCATGGGGACAGGGCCTCCTGGGAGGAAGTAAAGGAATCTACAGATCGACAATTTCCTCATGATAGGGGGGCCACACGGGCAGAGCAACTGGCAAAATCCCCCTCTTCGGACCTGAAAAGCCCCTCCCACTCAGGCCTCGCCAGTCTGCCGGTCACCCGGGGAGGGGGGCTGGGGGCGGGGGCCCACCGTGGGGCGGCCTTCGGGGAACCGCTCGCGGGGTTCGGGGAGACCGACGGCGACGATCGCGCCAACCGCGATCACCACCGCCCCGACGACGAACACGGGTTCGAACCCGAGTCGCTCGACGGCGAGGCCGACGAGCGGGGAGAGCACGAACGGAGCCGCCAGAGCAGCCCCCACGATGCTCACGTAACGGGGATGCTCGCTGGCCATCGGGGCGAGTTCGAGGGCGTAGTTCGTGAACAACCGCAGCGACAGCGGATTGAGCCCCAGCGGCACATAGACGAGCCAGAACCAATCCACCGCGAAGGACTGCGGCAGGTGGGCGAGGGCCGTCACCAGCAGCGGCGTCGATGACGACAGCGCCACCAGCCAGATGAGGAGGAGTCTGGTGCCGCGGCGGTCCGAGAGGGGGCCGACCACCAGACTCGCCGCACCGGTGGCGGCGTTCTGGACGACGACCCACGTCAGCAGGCTGCCTATCCGGCTCCCCAACCGATCCCGCGCGAAGGCTTGGTAGTGGGGAAAGAGCATCAGCACCGCTGAAAAGCAGGCGGCCACCACGGCCAGCCGGACGAGGTTCCGATCCGCTGTCAGCGTGTTCCGCCAGCCGTCGACTGCCTGCCGACAGACACCGAGCCACCCTGGCGAGACCGATCGCTCGAGCGGATGGCCAGATGGTCGGGCGTCCGGTTCGCGGGGTTCGTCGAGGAACGGTGGCACCAGGGCCGCAAGCCCGAAGAACGTCGCCGTCGCCGCGAAGATCTTCGGGAAGCCGTTCGCTTCATCGAGCCAGCGGCCGAGCCAGAGAAGGGCCGCACCGATCGCCAACACGCTCCCGAGGGAGACACTCACAAGCATCGCCCTTCCCCGGTGCCCGGGGGCGATGAGCTTCCCTTGGAGGGCCGCGACGACGAGCTGGTTGAAGCCGTTGCAGGAGGAAAACGATGCATACACGACGAGGAACAGGAGCGCCAGGAGGTCGGGGCGACGGTTCTCCAGCGGCGTCCAGGCTGTCGCCAGGATCGCGAAGCAGGCCGCCATCAGGGCGCTCGATCGCATCAGGGCCCACTTCTTCAGCGGGGTCCGCGACAGTCTGCCCGAGAAGAGCAGGGGAGTGATGCTCTGCCCTCCCCGGTTGAGCACCGGGAGGAGCCCGCGGAGTGGTCCGGAGTCAACGACCGCGTCGAGCACCGCCGGCATGATGATGGTCTCGGTCTTGAAGATCCAGCCGACGCGGACGATCACCTGATGGATTTCGAGGCAGAGCGTGTTCCACGCCGCCCGGGCGTCTTCGCCGCTGCCGCCCCCGTCCGTGGCGGTGTCGGCCACCGTCGCGGCACGGCCCTTCCCGGCGGCGGAGGAGGTATCGCGGTCGTGCAATCCGCGGGGCATGGGGGTACGATTCCAGGGTCGTCACGAATCCGTGGCGGCCGCAGCATGAGGTTTTGCCCGCGCACCGTCCAACCCCCGGCCTCGACATCCCGTGGACGGCGTCCCGGGGCGGGCCTTCGGAGCCTTGGAGGAAGCGCGTTGTCATCCCATCCCTCCGCCCGAGGTCCCACGATGCCCCTGCCCACCCAGCGACTCGATCGTCGGTCCGTCACCCGCCTCGGGATCACTGGGCTGCTCGCCTCCGTGACGCTTCCGAGCCTCGCACCGACCGTGCTTGCCGCCGATCCCGAATCCCGGCTCGTCTACTTCGGGACCTATACCGGGGCGCCGCCGCAGGGGGCCGGCATCTATGTTGCCCGGTTCAACGCCGCCGATGGCACGCTCACCGAGCCGCGCCTCGCCGCGGAGCTCCGCAATCCCTCTTACCTCGCGATCCATCCCTCGCGGCCACTGCTGTACGCCGTCTCGGAAGTCGCCGATGCCGACGGCACGCCGACGGGAAGCGTCGTTGCTCTGGCGATCGACGAGGCGAGCGGTACGCTCACGAAGCTCAACCATCAGTCGTCGGGAGGGGCGGGGCCGTGCGCGGTGTCGGTCGATCCCTCCGGGCGCGCCGTCCTGGCCGCCAACTACGGTGGAGGGAGTTCGGTCTGCTTGGGGATCGAGGCGGATGGCCGACTCCGGCCGGCGGTCTCGGGGAATCCGGCCGGATTCATCCAGCATGAGGGAAAGAGCGTCAATGCC
>Ga0078894_10003495_pt1 | contig 11941 bp, 6 predicted proteins | sample LauGreSu1BDMLBSD_2_FD_67506 | JGI IMG/M metagenome (GOLD analysis project Ga0078894, IMG submission 67506) | Freshwater lake microbial communities from Lake Michigan, USA - Su13.BD.MLB.SD (version 4) (version 4) | ecosystem: Environmental > Aquatic > Freshwater > Lake | place: Lake Michigan, USA... | reverse complement strand
TCCTCCAACATGATAGCCCCGATACCAGTCAAATCGTTTCACTTCAGTATATGGACAATCCATATCATTCACCCAAAACTTTGCATTAAACTCGCTATACATACCACCACGGGTTTGTACTGGCTGCCTTTTACGGTCTTCAAGCGTAACTCTTCCTCTGTGTTTGAATTCCCATGGCTTCATCAGCGCGGTATCATAATCTTTTACATGTTCAACATTACGGCCACGCTCTAACATCAAAACGCTTAAACCCTTTTCTGTCAATTCTTTTGCAGCCCAACCACCACTGATACCTGAACCTACTACTATGGCATCATATGTATTCTGCTTCTCTGCTTTTATATTGTTATTCATCTTTCTTATTAAATATGATATAAATAATTAGGTAGCCCATGCTTTTTGTCCGGGTTGCAATGGAATACAAGATTCATACTTGCCTGGTATATGAACATATCTTAAAGCCTTTGTGGCTCCAATTTCCGAAGTATAATAACCCAGGCAGGTGAGTTCATAAATAAGAGGAAAGAACTGTGAAGGATTTTCTCCGGCGGTTATTTGCGCCTGGGCTTCCACTTTGAATAATTTAAAGATCTCTTCCCGCTCTTTAAGTGTTAATGAAATAAATAACTTGTTATACTTACCCTTTGAGACTTCATCCACTTTCATTAATCCATCTGCAAAAAGCTTTTGAATATCAGCAGTATAACAATCCTGCATCATCATCACGATAAATGGACCGAGGCCTGCAGCTTTGGCGCCGGGTACTCCTTTTTTGTCAGGAATAAATGTATCAGCGATTTCAGCAATCAGCGATTCCTGTGATGCTATTGATTGGGCTTCATTTTCACCTTCCAAAACTCCATTGAACATTTCGCAAGCTCCAAAGCCTGAAAAAGTTATTGCTCCTCCCAATAAAAAGGTGGCCCTTCTAACTGCTTCTCTTCTGTTCATCTATTTTATTTATCTAATTGTTTAATTGTTATTTTCTTATCATTTGCCGCTAATAAAGCCCTGTTAAAAGGAAAAGAGGGGCACAACTTAGGCAAGTTGAAAATACAAAAAACCCGTCATTTCGTTGACGGGTTTTTTTTGAACTAGACAAAGATTAAAAGTCGGTTATCTGATCTTCTATTCTATTAATGTCTTCTCCAAGATTTCTTCCGTACTTCCTATTGAAAACATAGAACAATGTAATGTTCCATTGAAGCCTATCACCACCGGTAATATTCGTTTTTATATTCTTGTTGATAGTCGACTGCAACAAGAAGGGAACATCTTTTTTAGATAGACTCATTGTATGGGTATAGAAAATACCATCCTCTTTGTCGAGTTTCAAGTAATACACTTGTGGAGTGAATTGCAAAGAGGTACCTCCCCCTAATTTAATATTAGAAAATGTAGTGTTGAAGGTTAGAAAATGCGAGCTTTTTATCGCATCATTTTGCAAACCAAAGCCCTTGAGATAATACAGCCCTACACGAAAATTTTTTGTTACCTGATAGCCTGGATTAATTTCAGCTGCAATGAATCTTCTGACTTGGGTGATTTCAGACAATCGCCCATTACTCGGATCAATAATCTTTCTAGTCTGAAAATTATAGGCAGGATGCGCACCTACCCCTAAATTGAATTTCTTCCCCTCTACAACCTTGTATCTGAACCAAAATACCATACCGCCTTTCCTTCCATCTAAGGTCAATCGGATATCTGGATCAAAGCTGAATTTGTTTTTAGAAACCGATAGCAAAAAGTTATAAGCTGGAGCGTTTAAAGCGAAGGTTGGAATTATCGATAGTCCATTTGAAGTGAGCCCCACTAATCCTGAAAAATTACTTTTAACAACTAGACTGTCTTTTTTGATTGATTCTTTCTCTTCCTTTTTTTCCTCCTGAGCTTGAAGTTGGGATTGAAATACAACAGTTAATGAAAGGAAAATACAAAGCCTTCTAAAACAGCGCATGAATTTTGAGTTAAGGGGTGATAAGCAGTGCAAAGGTAAATCTTTGCACTATGCTTTAGATGACATTTGTTATAAAGGCTTGTTGTTTAACCTTGCTATTCTTCGATTTATCCTTCTACAGCACCTTGGCATTAAGTATACCCATACCAACATAAAGAACAGGAGAGATGAGAAATTCTTGTAGTGATGCAGCAAAGTATTTTGTTGGCATACTCACCATACCAAACAACCAATCAAAACCACCTATGCCGACTAACAGGCAAAGTCCGCTTATATGAACTGTATGCCAGAGCAAGTCCATCCATTGGTCTTTTAATTTTCCTAAATGATAGGTGCCGACTAAGTACACGAGGAAAGTAGCACCGAATTTGATTACATGTCGAAGCTTTCGGTTAATCAGCTCTGCATTAGGACTATCCTGAAACAATAAATAATAGGAAGTATAGATAGTGAATACTGCCACTAATCCAACTATCCACCTGGATCTTTCTGTTTTATATAGCTGCTTGAGGAACAGGTTCTTTAAATGTTTTGTCAGCAAATTTAACCCAAAGTAAAAACACAATCGTATAAACAATCACTTTAAATAAATAGTGATGTGCAAAGTCGAATTGATCTTGCCAATTAATAGCAACAAAAGCTAAACCAACGCATCGCAATACATTTACAACATAGATGATCACAATACCCCCAATGGCAAAAGCAAGTTTACGCTTTAGCGATGCAGGTATAGCAAATATGAATCCGATGTACAACACAAATAGTTCAAGCCCATTGCACCCATCAGCGATATGCATCAGTTTTTGCCCCTTGTATTCTATGCGCGTTACAGGTGTGAAATATCGTTTCCCCTCAAACCATTTATCAGATATTCTTGCAGCTGCCTGAAAATTATTGTTGGATGTCATTTTTGTCAAGACCCATGCAACATCACTACCCACTTTCATGGTCAACGGATTATCCAAGGTTCGATTGGGTTCAAGAAAAAAGCCATAGATGAATTTCCAAGCCACAAACATGATCAGTATCCTCAGTAAGAATACCCTGATCTTGGGAGGAAATTTATTGAAGTGATTACTTATCGCCGTCGTTACCTTCTGTGTCATTCTGATTTTTTGCCTTCTACTTTTTCTGATATCATTTAAAATGTAAAGAATACCTATAGTCAACTCTAAGTTCTACTAAAAAAATAAAGTAGGATGTAATAATAAAGATAATTTTCATATTTCGACCCACTTGTTTTTTGTTGATTTATTAGTCAATATGGTCGTAATTTTATCAAACAAGTGAGGGCGGTATTATCAAATAGAAAATTTCAAAGATTTGGGTATATCCTGGCGGGAATTGCTTTGTCGCTAATTATCCTCCAATCCCTCTTCCAACATTTCAGCAAAAGAGTGATCGAAGAAATCGTCACTAAACAGACCAAAGGGAAGGTCAGTTTGTCCATTGGGAAAGTAAGATTGAAGCTGTTCCCCGATGAAGTGCTGGTTTTAAGGGATACCAAGTTTGAATTCTTGGATGAAAAGGGTGAAAAAGTGCAGTACGACCTCTCCTTCAAATTCCTGGAACTGCAACTGCGTTCACTGAGATCATTTATTGTTGATAAAGAATTGTTGGTCGACTACCTGCTTGCGGAAGACCCTTCCGTAGGTATCCACCCCTCCTCCCGTAAAAAAGATAAAACCAAAGCCAACCATGCTGTCCAAGTTAAAATTGGTAATATCTATTACGCAATCCGTAAAGTAGTAGCAGCACTGCAAGTGAAAAAATTTGGTCTCCGTAATGGTATGGTCACCCTCCACAATCTGGAACCTAATAATAAAACAATACGACTAGGTGGACTAAATCTATCACTGCAAGAATTAGCCATGCTGGATCAAGCAAATGAAAGCAATCCAGGCATCAGCCTTGATAAACTCAACCTCAATACCGGACCCCAAGATGTTGAATTCCCAGAAGGTGACTACCGCATCCGATATGGTAAACTGGAATTTGATACAGAAAACAATTCCATGGCTATCGAGGGACTAAAAATCAATAGTCAGTCGGGCGACTCCTCTAAAAACGAATTAGAGATTCAATTAAAGAAACTATTGCTGACCAAAATCAATTTCCAAACACTCTACAAAGAAAATCGCTTTGAAGTAGATTCCATGATTTGTGAACAGCCCATCATTAATATGGATCTGGATTTGACAAAAAAGAAAAATACTACTTATGACGGATTACTACTTGAGAAAAAAATAGCGGGACTCATCGGTCGAATTAAAATGAATTACCTCGGACTCCTCAACAGTAATATCACCATCAACGCAAAAGGAAAAACCAATACAAATACCTTCAATACCAAAGGAAATAACTTTGTAGCATACGAAGTTTCTATTGACAGTGCACAATCCATTCCTATTCAAATTGAAAAATTACAATTCGCCATCAAGAATTTTCAAGAAACACTAAAAGATGGAAAGTATAATATTTCATTTGATAGTGTAGTTTACAATAACATGTCGCTTACGCTACTGAACTTTAAACTAAAACCAACAAACAAAAATAAAGATGCGGAAAAAAGATATTTCTCTATTCCAACATTTACGCTAACAGGACTAGATCTTTACGAACTTGTTCTAAATAAATATTTAAAAGCAAACGAACTAGAGCTTAGTAACGCTACTTTCATCAACAATTATCTTGAAAAACAATCCAATACAAAAGCAAAATCCATTAAAGCTTACCTGAATGATTTCAGTGAACAAATTGATCTGGAAACAATTTGTATCAACAATGGATATGTCAAAAACAAATCTATCAACACGAATAAAGAAATTATTGTAGGTGGAATACAATCTGAAATTTCTGTGAATGAAATTTTTGATTTGTCCACTTACGAAGGCATGGCCACATCAATAGAGAAGATTAACTTTGATTCGGCTAATATTAATTTAGGTAAACAAAAAATCGAATTATACAAAGGCGAGTTTCTTGGTGATGCAAAAACAATTAAAGCAAAAAAGTTTATCCTAAGCAGTCAGCAAAATAAAATCAACGCAGAAAATGTCAGTATCCACAACTATAGATTCAACGATGATTTCACCAATATCAAGATTGATTCTATTGCTTATGACAAAGCCACAATCCAAATTCAACAAAGCATCTCAAAAAAAGATGAAAATAAAAATGAAGTTGATGAATTCGAAATAAAGATCAATTATCTTTCAGCGGGTCCAACAACAGCAAGATTCAATTCCAGAAATAATTTGAATGTTTCTGCCGAACTGAATAAAATTTTAGTGAAGGATTTCTCCACGAATGACGAAAATGAATTGGCATTAAGTTATATCGATCTGTCTGGACAAAATCTAAGTCTTTCTTCTCCTACAACACAATTAAAATCTAGTCGCTTTTCTTTGACCGATCAAAACAGTTCGTATTTCAACAATATCAATTTTTATTTCAATAAAGAGAAAGATACCATCAGTGCAAATATTCCTTCAATTAATTTTATTCCTGCTCTTGCTAAATCACTGGAAAGTCAATACCCCATTCTCGAAAATATAAAGCTTGTTAATCCAGAAGTAAAAGTAGCATTATTCAACTCTGATAAACCTAGTTCATCCGTAACAAAATGGATTATGGGCAAAATGGATATTCAACATGCTAACTTGAATATCAGAAAACAAACAGACAATAAATCTATTGCTTTAATAAGTAATGATATCAGCTTATCAGCAAAAGATTTTTCTTCTCATACTGCTATTAATGGTATTCAGATTACTGATGCTAAACTTACAACCCATGATATTGCTATTTCAATGAACGATAGCATCGAACTTAATGTGAATCATGGTGATTTCAATATTGAGATAGAGCGACTTAAAAAATCTGATGATAAAAGTCCAATTAACTTTTCAACACACATATCTAAACTAAAAGCGAATAACATCAACTTTTTTAAACTCAATAGAAAAGGTGAGCCCTTCATTCTTAAAGAATTTAACCTTGGTGGGGAACAAATAAAAATAGACAGTGCTGTTGCTGCACACGTGTTGCGTCAACTCAAAAAGAATCCAACACTATTTGTAAATGATATTGATCTGGAAGAAATAACTGCTTCTTCAATTATCAGAGCAAATGGTATAGGATATAGCAATGGTGGTAAAATTGTGAGCATAGACTCTTTTAGTTATACACCAACAAAAGACAGAGAGGAATACATGAAGTTGAATGTATACCAAAAAGACTACATGACTTTCAAAACAGGTAAAATCAGTATTCGAAATTTTGATATAGAAAGATTAGCAACTGACTCTAATCTTCAATTCAATTATATAATTATAAATCAACCAGAATTAAACGTTTACAAAGATAAGCGTTTGCCACTGCAACCTGGATACATCAAAGCAATGCCTGTCGCCCTTCTGAAAAAAATCAATCAGCGTCTTCATATTGATAGTGTTAGATTGGTTGATGGAAAAGTTTTCTATGAAGAATTCAACGACAAAACAGAAATGATTGCGAAAATCAATTTATCAGAACTTCAAACACTGATCAGAAATATTGACAACTACAATACATCATCGACAGACAGTTTATATATTTTAAGCTCTTCCAGATTACTGGATACAGCTAATGTTTCTATTCGTTTTCATGAATCCTATGCAGATTCTATTGGCAGTTTCTTGTACCGTGTGAGAATCGGTCAGTTTGGATTACCTGCCTTGAATAGTGTAATCTTGCCGACTGCCAATATGAAAATCAACAGAGGTTGGCTGGATACACTTGAACTAAGAGTAATGGGAAACGATTACTTGGCACATGGTAAAATGCGGATGTATTATAAGGATTTTAAAATACAGTTTCTCAGCAATAAGGAACTAGAGAAAAGAACTGTCTTCACAAAGGCATTGAGCTGGGTAGCTAATACATTCCTCAGGACAAACAACGTGGAGAAAACCGGGACTGTCTTCACAGAGCGAACAAGAGAGAAAAGTTTTGTTAACTATTGGGTAAAAATCCTTCTTAGTGGCGCTATGACCAATACCCGTATCAGAAAAAATTCAAAACAAGAAAAACGTTACCAGAAAGCACTCAAACGTATTCAAGTACCTGAACTTCCTGAAGTTGATTTATAAATTCATCAGTAATAATTCGTAACATTACAGCTGAATACAAGCTTCTGTGAAATATAAATTTTTAATCCTCCTACTGTTCGTTTCCTTTATTTTTTCAGGATGCTCCTTCCTAAAAACTGTTTCTGAAAAAATCACTACTACCTATAAATCAATAGTCCATAAATCAGAAAAAAAGCAAAACAGTACCCCTCCAATTGGTGAGATAGCTAAACCCAACAATAAGACAACAAAGCCGCTAGTTCATCAGCAGCACAGGGCAAATCCCGATAAGTCAATCAATCAAAATACAATTCAAGCGCAACTTGTTCATCCATTAAGAGAATTCAGAGCAGCATGGGTGGCAAGTGTAGCGAATATCAATTGGCCCAGTAAACCAGGGCTATCCACTGAGGAACAACAAACAGAGGCAATTTCAATTTTAAATTATCTCCAGGAAAATAAATTCAATGCAGTCATCTTGCAAGTCCGCCCCCAAGCTGATGCACTTTATGCAAGCCCCATTGAACCTTGGTCGTATTTTTTAACAGGAGAACAAGATAAAGCACCAGATCCTTACTATGACCCCTTATCGTTTTGGGTTGAAGAAGCACATAAAAGAGGTCTGGAATTACACGCTTGGATGAACCCATACAGAGCACACCACAGTTCAGGAAAAGAAATTTCTCCTAAATCAATCGTGCGCACCAATCCTGAAACAGTTTATTGGTTAAAAGAAGGATATTGGTGGATGGATCCCGCTTTACAATTCACACAAGATCATACCAGCAAAGTAGTGATGGATGTGGTAAAGAGATATGATGTAGATGGTATTCATTTTGATGATTACTTCTATCCTTATCCATCCTATAATGGTAATGATGATTTTCCTGATGATCGATCATGGAATGCATATGTTGAAAATGGCGGTACCATGTCTCGTAGCGACTGGCGAAGAAATGCAGTCAACACCTTAATTGAAAGACTGTACAAAGAAATTAAACAAGAGAAATCGCATGTCAAATTTGGATTGAGTCCTTTTGGTATTTGGCGACCAGGTTATCCAAAATCTGTTGAGGGTTTTGATCAATATGAAAAATTATATGCAGATGCTAAACTTTGGTTGAACAAAGGATGGATTGATTATTTCACTCCTCAACTGTATTGGTCGACCAACAAATTGAATATGAGTTTCCCGGTACTGCTTGGATGGTGGCAAGAAGAAAATACACATCAACGTCACTTATGGCCTGGAATAAATAGTGCAAATGATAAAAATATTTTAGTCAACAATATTGAAGTGGTCAATGAAATCATGATCACACGTGGCATGCTTCCAAAGAGTCCAGGTACTGTTCACTGGAGCATGAGTGCACTTACGAAGAATCCATCGCTCACAAAAGAATTAAAAGACGGCGTCTACAAACAACCCGCTCTCGTTCCTGCTAGTCCCTGGTTGGATCATATTGCCCCAAAGCCCCCAGAAGTTTTTTTAGGTGATCAAAATGATTCTTTATTGGTTAGGTGGACAAGCAAAGAGCATGATGTTTTCAAATGGGTATTATATTACCAGTATGAAAACAAATGGGAACAAAGGATATTTAATAAAGATGAAACAGAAACAATCATCAATCTTTACAACAATAAACAACCGGAGCCTAGTAAATTAAAATATATCATCGTAACGGCAATCGACCGTACTGGAAATGAAAGTATTCAAAAGCCAGTTGCCATAAACTAACTACAAGGGTAAATCAATACCCAAAACAATTCTTCTGCCTACCAACTGCTGCACATTTTTGTCAACACTATTTGCACTTACTATTTGCTGAACAAAATTGCGTTTGTTTAAAAGATTATACCCGTGAAAATATAAACGGCAGGTCTTGTTTGGGGTCCAATTCAATTTTAAATCTAATAGATCAAGCGTGATAAAACCTCGACCACTATACCGCATCATGCTTAAGTTGGTGTTGATCTTTTGACTGAACATCAATTGCAATCCCGCCTTAAATTCATTTCGTATATTCCATAAAAAAGTCGAGTTACTCAAACCATAAAACTGTGAAAGTATAGATCGATGTTCAAATTGAAGATTATACCCCTTCCGCCAATTGGTAGTCAGATTATTCCCAATTCGAAAAGTATGATTCGTAGCATCAAATTGATTTCCATTGAACTGAGCTGGATTGATACTATTCATTCCATTCAATTGAATACGGTACTTCAAACGGAATGGATGAATTATTTTTTCAAGATGAAGATTTAAAGATAAGGTTGATTGTTGCCGACCAATTAACTGAGACATCATTGTAATGATAGGATCAAGATCAATTGCAGTCAGATAATCTTTATAAACCCTTCTCACCATGATCTGAGTGCCAAAAGTTAACCCTCTATAAAGATCCATTGCTGATATATTTAGCTGGCCATAGATGGATAAAGGAAATGCAGGAGTAATTGGACTACTTAATGTTGAAGTCCCGTTTTGGTAAATAACTCCTGCAAAAAATCTGCGAACTTCTGTAGTTTGTCGCAATACTCCATAATTCAAACTCACCTGATTTGTAGCTTTCCTTTTCCAAACAAAAGCCTGATCAAGATGGTAAATCATTCTTACCGATTGATGCCTGTTAATTTTATAATCTACAGCACCCAACATCGACTGTGTTTCAACATGTAATTTTTTGGTGAGTACTAAGGAAAAACTTGAAAACATATAGTTTTTAAAAACAAGTGTCTTTAGCAGTTGATTTGTATTATTTGAAATCACATTAGAAACAGACGACTTAAACCAATACTTAACATTGGTTTTTTTGTATGCCCGATTATGGCCAACAGTAACCTGAGTATGAAAACCAGCGTGTTTTACCATCTGATTGATAGTCGTAATTGAACTATCCTGATTCCCTATACCATTTCGTTGAATAAATACTTGATACATGTTTGATGATCCATCACCATATGCCTCAGTAAACCAGATATGCTTTGATTTAGACTTCCAAGTATGATTAATCATAAACTTTAACCCTCTGGTACTTAGCATAGCACTTGACGAAATCTGATATGGAGTACTCAAGATTCGTTGTTCGATCGAACTTATTGAACGAATATTATTGTATAACTGTAATTCATATTTCGAGATTGTATTTTTACGCCTATCTCTCTCCCACTGCAACAATAAATTATTTTCTTTAAATTGATATTTACTTGAGTTCAATGAATAGAGTCCTAATTTTAAATCTTCTTCTAATGAGAATTGCTGGTTATGTTCTGTCAGATTTGCAATATGATGATTAGAATTTCTAAAATTGATCCTGAGTTGATTAAACTCATTAAACTTGATTGAATTTACCCAACCCAATCCCAAATCTCGATTTGGATTCACATATATGTTAGGTAGTGTTTGCACCAAATTATATTGAAGTTCATTCGGCCAAGAATAAAACAATACTTCCTGAGATGACAAATCATTAAATTGATTTATCATCTGATTTTGAAGAGGGTATGTCCCTATATCATTTGCATTGATCAATAAAAATTGTTTAACCATTTTTCTTAACCGAATCAGTTCGCCCTGTATTTCACCATGCTTTTTAGGTGCATAGGCTGCCAAAATATTTAAGCTGGGCTTACCATAATAGGCTTGTTTTAGTACAAGATTAATTGCAACATCTTTACTCTCATCAAAAGTTTTTAACAAGCGGTTTTCATTATACTTTTCCAATACTTGAATAGAGTCAATCATGAGCGAACGAAGGTTGCGAGAAATCAACTGATAATTTTCTGCTGTGAGATCATCGCCATCCAGCATCAGTTTTTTTATTGGTCTTCCATTAAAACTGATTCTTCCACTTGCATCAACCTGAAAACCTGGTACATTGCTTAACAGCTGTTCAAGTCGAATTGCTTCAGGTCTCTTAAACCGATCAGCTGAAAAAATCAAAGTATCTCCTCTACGTTTAGCCACCAGAGCATTGCCTTTGATTTGAATCTCCGGCAATACAATGTGGCTTTTGGAAGGGAAAGTATCTCTGGATATTGGAAAGGCATCGCATGAGCTAAACATGATCAACATGCTCAGCATTAATCCAATCACTCTATACATACTTAATCAATATGCTCCCAGGTATGGAATTTAATTTTTGATTTAGTCTGACAACCAATGCAATCAGTGTTATTATTAAAAGAAGCCTCCAATCGTGAAAATAATTTTTTCACAAACCCTGCATAAGCCGGAAAACCTTCAATCCCTTTTTGAATTTTCGATTCATAGAAAGCTTTATCAAAATCATACTCACTAGTATTGCTCAGAAATTCCATTCGCCAGTTGTCGTCGTCGTCATAGGCTTCAAGAATCAAGCCAGGAAGTCCACCTAATTTCCAAGGACCATCATTGATGGTGATCGTGGGTGCATACCATGCTGTATAACCTCTGCCCTTAAACCTCGTCACTGCCTTCAAGCAAGGTATGCCCCCGATCATTTTATGTTCTTCTGTTGTTATCCATTCCATTGGAAATAGTGTGTCTGCAAAATAATGTGATCGCTGATTGAGATCTGTAAACTCAAACAACAATGAATTGCTCTCATGATCTTTATATACAGTAAACAGACTATCGCTTCTTAAATCTATAGTATTATCCTGTAAGGTTGAATGATGTTGCCCTTCTTCTTTCATTGTAAACAAAGAACGGTTACCATCAATAATCAACCTACCCCAATACTCCCTGTAGTTTTCACTTCTTCCAAAGCTTCCATTGAATTTTCCTTTATAGTACCATGTTCCTTTTATCTCTTGTGCATGTGTGCTAACAGCAAGGAAAGCAACAAAAAGTGTAAATAGTTTTCTCATTGTGTAAAATTGATGACGC
>Ga0078894_10003493_pt1 | contig 11942 bp, 9 predicted proteins | sample LauGreSu1BDMLBSD_2_FD_67506 | JGI IMG/M metagenome (GOLD analysis project Ga0078894, IMG submission 67506) | Freshwater lake microbial communities from Lake Michigan, USA - Su13.BD.MLB.SD (version 4) (version 4) | ecosystem: Environmental > Aquatic > Freshwater > Lake | place: Lake Michigan, USA... | reverse complement strand
ACGGAGGGCATCCCCCTCGAAGTGTATTGCTTCTCCGTCGCAAAAGACTGGGTGGCCTACGAAACCCTGCAAGCCGACATCTTCGACCACCTGTTCGCCGCGCTGCCCCACTTCGGCCTCGAAGCGACCGAAGGTACCCACACTTCTCCCGCGTGACGGTTACTCCTCGGTAGACGAACCGAGGGTGGAATAGACGTTTTGGACGTCGTCGTCCTCTTCGATCCGTTCGAGCAGCTTTTCGACCTCAGCGGTGGCCTCCGGATCCAGTTCCTTCGTCATCGTCGGAATGCGTTCGAGGCCGGATTCGAGGATTTCGATGCCCAACTCTTCCAGGGCCTTCTGCAACGTCCCGAACGCCTCGAACGGTCCGTACACGACGATGGCCTCGCCGTCTGCTTCCACTTCTTCGGCGCCGTGGTCGATGAGCTCAAGCGCGAGGTCGTCGGCATCGCGTCCCTCACCGTTCAGTTTGAAGAAACACATGTGCTGGAACAGGAACTCCACGCTCCCCGTGGTGCCGAGTGCGCCGCCGAGTTTGTTGAAGTAGCTCCGGACGTTTGCGACCGTGCGGTTGTTGTTGTCCGTGGCGGTTTCGATGAAGATGGCAATCCCGTGAGGACCGTAGCCCTCGAATGTAACCTGCTTGAAATCAGAAGTATCCTTATCGGTGGCCTTCTTGATGGCCCGTTCGACATTGTCCTTCGGCATGTTCGCCGCCTTGCAGTTCTGCAGCACGGCCCGTAGGCGCGGATTCATGGTCGGATCGGAGCTGTTTCCGTCCTTGATAGCCATGATAATGTCTTTGTTCAGGCGGGCGAACGTCTTTGCCATCGCCGCCCACCGCTTGAATTTGCGTTCCTTCCGGAACTCGAACGCCCTGCCCATGGTCTGTGGTTTTCGCCCCAAATATCCTGCGACCGCTGCTATTTTGGTCCGACCTTTGCAAAGGAAATCCTGCTTCCAATCGTACTGCGTAAATGAACCTTTCCTTGCCCATCTTCCTTGCCAGTGGAATACTGGGCGTGTTCGCATCCAGTTGCACGCACGCGCCGTGGAGGCCCACGGGCGACGAGCCACCCATCGTGGTGTACGAATGCGAACCCGGCACCATTTACTTCCAGCAGGACATCCTGCCGCTCCTGCAGTCTGCATGTGCCCAAAGCGGGTGCCACGACGCCTCTGCTGCAGAGGGAATCCGGCTCGACAGCTATGCAGCCATTTTCCAATCGAGTGAATCAAACCTGGTTGTGCCAGGTAATCCAGGAGCGAGTGAACTGTGGGAAGTACTCGTGGAAGACGATCCGGATAAGATCATGCCCCCTCCCCCGGCGTCGCCCTTGAGTGCGGAGCAAATCGACCGCATCTGGGACTGGATTGAACAAGGGGCATTGAACCTCTCCTGCGAAGGCGGGTGCGATACCCTGAATGTCACCTTTTCTGGAACGGTCCAGCCCATTCTCGCCGATCGCTGTGTTTCGTGCCACAGCGGCGCTTCTCCGGACGGAGGCGTGAACTTGTCGTCGCATAGCGGGGTGGTTTCTGCGGTCGACACCCGGGATTTGGTGGCCGCTGTGCGCCAAACGGGTGGTGGTGTCGCCACCATGCCCCCCTCAGGCAATCCCCTCACCGAATGCCAAATCCGGGCCATTGAACTGTGGATTGCCGCTGGAAAACCGAACAACTGATGCCGCGCCTCTTCTTCGCTCTCGGCGCATCCCTCCTGCTCATGGGATGTTACTACGATATCGAATCTGATCTGTACGGGCCACCGTCGGCGTGCGACACGACCGCGGTCACCTTCGCCGGACATATTGCCCCGCTTGTGGCTTCGGAATGTGCCGGATGCCATTCGGGAGCCTCTCCAGACGGCGGTTTGACGCTCGACGGACATGCCTCGATTTCCGCGGCGTTCGTTTCTGGCGCGGCGCTCGACCGGGTCAGCCGGGGTGCGGGAAGTAGCGGTGCCATGCCTCCCTCCGGTCCACTGCCCTCCTGCGACGTTACCGTCCTGCGCGCGTGGGTCGACGCAGGCGCTCCAAACAATTGAAACAAATCAATCTCGAATTCCCATGAAAACTCCCCTCTTTCTCGTTTGTGCGATGCTGGCCACTGCCGGTTCAGCGCAGCAGTTTATGACCCGTGCGGGCTCAGTTTCCTTCCACTCCTCCACTCCTGTTGAGGACATTTCGGCAGCGAATGCCCAAATGAGTGCCGTTCTGAACACAGCAGACGGGGGCTTCGCATTCCAGGTTCCCATCCGGGGCTTCCATTTTGAAAAGGCCCTGATGGAGGAGCATTTCAACGAGAATTACATGGAATCCGAGAAATTCCCGAACGCCACGTTCAAAGGAAACGTGGTGGGCTGGTCCAATGCGTGGGCAGACGGGAAGCCTCACCAGGTCCAGGCGAAAGGCAAACTCTCCGTCCATGGCGTAGAAGTCGAGCGCACCATTCCCGCAACCATCCAAAACAAAGGTGGAAAGTGGGTCATTCAAGCGCGCTTCGAGATTCCTACGAAGGACCACAAGATTTCCATTCCTGAAGTGGTGCGGGAGAAGATTGCTGCATCCATTCCGGTGACGGTGAACTGCACGCTGGATCCGCGATGACGCGCCGCGCTGTCGGCGTCTTGCTGTTCGCCTTCCTTGTGCCGGCCACAGCCCGGTTCCAGCCGGACCTGCTCGATGTGCTGAACGAAGGCGTTGAGGTTCCGGTCGTTCCGGTATCCGCCACGTTCAAAGACACCCGGGTGGTCAACGTGCAAAGCAACGAGACGGCGGCTTCAGGGGTACTTCACTTTGTCATTGCCCACCGGTTTGGCCGGTTGAACGAGGGGGCGTATGCCTTGTGGGGACTGGACAATGCCTCGATGCGGATGGCGTTCGACTATGGCGTGACCGACCGGCTTCAAGTGGGAATCGGACGCAGCACGCTCGGCAAAACCCTCGAGGCGAGTACGAAGCTCCGCGTGCTGCGCCAAACCACCGGCGGCCGCACCTTCCCCATCGGTCTCACCCTCTTCAGCAGTGTGTTCTGCGACGGATTGCGGTGGACAGAACCGGAGCGCACGAACTACTTCACTTCCCGGCTCACGTTCGTGCACCAAGCCATCTTTTCCCGCAAGTTCAACGACGACTTGAGTTTGGTACTGGTTCCTTCGTTGATCCACCGCAATCTGGTTCCCACCCCGGAGGTAGAGCACGACGTGGTTACGGTGGGACTTGGTGGTCGCTACAAACTCACTTCGCGCTTCAGCCTGAACGGCGAATTCCACCCGTTTGTGACCGGCCGCCCTGCGGGAGCGCAGCCGAGCCTGTCGCTCGGGTGCGACATCGAAACAGGCGGCCATGTCTTCCAACTTCACCTGACGAACTCAAGCGGCATGTTTGAATCGGCCTTTCTGACGGAAACGGACGGATCGTGGGGAAACGGAGACATCTATTTCGGCTTCAACCTAAGCCGGGTCTTCACCGTGCGAGACCGGTAACTTAGGGAAGGTGATTTGCGTATTTTTGATCGCCATGGAATACAAAAAGCACCTCTCTCTCGCTGCGGCGGCACTCCTGCTGTGTACCTCCGGGGCTCAGGCACTTGAGTGCAGCGATTCGACCCGGACAGTTTCCGCTGAGGAGCGCAAAAAATGGGGACAACAGGGCAATTGGGCAGGCTTCGGGATGGGAACTGGCATCTTTATGTACCATGCAGATGGATCAGAATGGGATGCCTTCCGCTTGCTGAGCGATGAAGTGGTGTTCGAGGCTCCTGAAGAATGGCACCTTGAAACGGCAAACGTCTCGTCGAACTGGCGTTTGGAGGCCAATCCCATCGAATACCGCCAGCGCATTCTCGGCAACCTCGTCGGCATCACTACGGGCGTCGGGGTAGATTGGTGGCGGTTCGGCATCGACGCAGCCTACCGGTGGCAACAGGATACATCCGCGGTGCTGGCTCAGAGCGTGGGCGGAGGTGAGGTGCTTCGGAATCGGGTAAACATGGGCTGGGTGCGCATTCCTCTGCTGGCCAGTGTGCGTACCGCCCGAGAAGCCGACAAAGGACTGCACATCGAAGCGGGCGCCGTGGCAGGGTACCGGGTTTTCGGAAATCTGGTGCGGGAATTCAAATCGGGAGGCTCGGTCATTCGCGAGGCATCCTCGGATTTGGCATTCAACACCTTCCAACTCAACGCCCGCGTCCTCGTGGGTATCCGGAAGGTCAGTGTGTTCGCTGAAGTGCCTCTCCTTCCGGTCTTCACCTCTCCCTCCGATCACTTTGCATCGGTCGGAACCCTCGGTCTGCACGTGGCCATGCACTGACTCACCGCAGCAGGGTGAAGTCCCCGGAGAAGGTGCCAAAGTTCTCGATGGTCAGGGTGTAGTAATACGTCCCTTCCGCGGCGCCTTCGCCGGACCAATCGTTTTGGTAAGATATGCTTTCGAGAACGAGGTGTCCCCAGCGGTCGAATATGCGCAGGAGGTGGTCAGGAAACTGAGGCAAGTAGGGGAATTGTAAGGTTTCATTGGAGCCATCGCCATTCGGTGTGAACACATTGACGAATTCCACGGTGCAGCCTTCGATCGTTACCTGGACGGTGTCCTGATCGCCACATAGCCCATCCAGCATATAGCTTACCTCCAGCGGGCCGATTCCTGCGGCAAGCAAATTGATTTCTCCGGTGCTCGGTGAAATGCATCCCGCACAGTCTGCTGACCACACCCCATCAGGCCATGCGGCCGTGGCTAACCAGGTTTCTGCATCGAGGCAGATGAGTTCCTGAAGGTCGATGGTTGCATCGCGTTGGATGGCCACTTGGACAACTTCGGTATCTACGTCGCTGCACGTTCCTGAAATCGCGTAGGTTATGGTGTAGGTTCCTGGGCCTGAGATTCCTGGATCGAACGCTCCAGAACCCACGATGCATTCGCCGCAGGTAGCTGACCAAATTCCTCCGGGATTCGCTGCGACAAGGTCTACAGGTGCCTGTGATTCGCACAGTTCGGGAACTGGGACAATGGAGGCATTCACGGGAGACTCAACCAGCACAGAACCCGAGATGGGTTGCGAACATGCCGTAGCGAAGGTGTACACGACATCGATGGTGCCAGGAGTTGTCGCTGCAAAGGTTCCTGTCACAGGATTGAGAATACATGAAGGGCAGGCAACAGACGACCAGCTTCCGGTGGCTGAAGTTTGAGCGTCGGGTGGGATATCCGCATCGAAATTGAAATCCAGCACCCCTTGTTCCCCTTGGCAAAGCGGCTCTAGGACATTCCAAGAACCTGATAACTCGGGTGAAATCACCACAAGCGCCGAATCCGTTGAGGTACATGACGACGTAATCGTATAGACCAGCATGACCTCTCCAGGTCCGGCCACCAGCGGGTTGAGCAAATCCGCATCGAGGCATCCCGCGCAGGATGCCTGCCATATTCCACCTGCAGTGGCAGTGCCGATTGTGACCGCATTTCCTGTTTCGCAGAGGACTCCAGGTGCAGTTATGGTTGCATCTGGGGCAAGCACAACTTCAATGGTCCCCTGTACGGGGGTATCGCACTCCCCGGAAAAATCAAACACCACCGGAAAGGTTCCGGTGGTGGCACTGGTGAATGCTCCGTCTGCACCGAGACAAGATGTACACGTAGGGGCGCTCCAGGTTCCGGTAATTCCGGTTCCAGCCGAAGGAACTCCTCCTGGCAATTCCCACTCAAGCACCACAGGAACACCCGCACAGACCGTTTCAAGTCCACTGTAGGTTCCAGCGAGGTCTTCGGCAACAACCACCTCCCAGGCCATCGAATCCGCACATGCGGCGTTCGCGACGACATACTCCACCGGAAAGGTGCCTGCGCCGGAGGCCGAGGGGTCAAACGTGCCCGTTGTGCTCAGGCAACCGTCGCAGGTAGAGGACCACGTTCCTCCAGGCACATCGGTCGTCAGAACCGTGGGCTCCGCTCCAGAGCACAGCAGTTCTGGCACAACCCAGGAAGTGATGTCGATTCCAGGGTTGACTTGAATCGGGGTTGAGGCGTTCCCAGTCGGACAGGCGACTGCAGGAACAAACGTTATGGTGTAGTTACCGGTGAACGCAAGACCCGGCGAAAAAACTCCCGTAGACGGATTCATGCAACCGATGCAGTTGGAGGACCAGGTCCCTGGCAGAGAACTCGAAAATGCGGCGGAACCACCGGAGCAAACAGCCGGGGGACCACTCAGCACTGCCGTTTGCGGAGGTCCTACTTGAACGACCATACTCGCTGTTCCTGGGCACGCCCCCACGGTTGTGAAGCTTATGGTATGTGATCCTGAACCGGCTGTATTTGAGAAGAAGAATCCGGTGTTTTGGTTGATACACGGCCCACAACTCGCGCTCCACGACCCAAATGAGGGCGTGGAATTGAAATCAAAGTTTGTCCCCAAACACAGGTTTTGTGGCCCCGTAAAAACCGGCGTTGGCGTATTTCCCACAACGATGGTGTTTGTCACCACATCGGCAAAACAGGTTCCAGGTACGGAGTAGGTGATGGGAAAGGACCCCGGTCCGGAGGTTCCTGGATTGAAAACCAGCGTCTGCGGATTGAAACACCCGTTGCAATTCACTTGCCACGCGCCTCCCGGAGTCACGGGATTCAGGGTGACCGGCGATCCGCCCGAGCAGGGGATTCCAGTCCAGTTGAAGGAGGCATCAGCATCGCTGACCGCCACGAGATTGAGGGTGTCCGTTGCGACTTGAACGTAGTCAGCAAGTGTCGGTTCAGGTCCGGAATAGGCTGTTGTACAAAATGTTGCCGTCCCCGCTCCCCCACTGGCGAGCGTGAACGGCCCAAATGCAGTTCCCCCATTCGGGGTAACTGTGAGTTGTGCCGCACCCCATCCGTTGTTTGCACTGTCCGTCATGTTGAGGGTGTAGCACCCGTTGGGCAGGCATACTGACCCCGTGTACGGCGCAGTTCCACTCGCATAAGCCACTCCCGCTGCCGAGACGATGGACCACGAGACTTGAGCATTTGCGGTTGAGCTGCCTGCGGAAGTCACTGAAATGCTGTGTGTTCCGCAGAAGGTTCCGGCCGGAAGGGCACCCAGTGCACCCGTGAATGCCGTGGTTGCACTTGCACACACATCGATGCTGGGACCAGTGCCGAGGAGCTCGCTGCCTTCGTACCAAAAGGTCAACCCTTCAACCGTTTGGCTGTTTGCGAACCTCCACGCCTTGTTTGTGGCCGTCCACTGACCCGTTGTGTAGCCCACCGGCCCCACACCGATGGTCCCGGCCGCATTTTGAATGCCCACCACCGTGTTCGCCGGGGTGGCGCACGATGGCTTGTTTCCGATGTAGACCTCTACCACATTCGACCCCTCGTAAAGAACAATTTGAGCACTTACCTGCTGACTTTGACAAAACCACTGGCAAACTGCATCGAAATTCACGACAAACCGCCGGCAAGGGGCTGTTCCGAACGTTCCTGTGCGGATGGTGCCGCAAAAGTTTGGGTTGATATCGTGGTACACCGCAAAGATGGCAGGCCTGTCCATGGTGGGATCGGGAACGGGTCCATTCGGGGTCCAATCGCTGAACCCGCCGGTGGGTGCGGAAAACATGATGTATCCGTTCGTAGAAACCCACACATTCGAGTAGGTCGTGCCATAAAACTGGAAGGGGAAGCCGATGGGGATGGCACTGGAATACACATCATCAGCCAGTGCTGGAAGGACATTTCCCTGAGAAAAGGGATAGGGAAGTACGTACGGGATGTCCGAAACGGTGTAGGCATTTCCTCCTCCAGCAACGACGGTCGCTACGGTAGGGGCGGTGAGGGTCACACACGAATCCACACACGTGATTTCGACATCGGGTCCGATGGAATAGCTTCCAAACGAATTGCATCCTTGTGCAAAGGCCGCCGGAGCTGGAACGAAAACCCATCCGACAGCTGCCACAGCAGCCAAGCGCATGGTGTGTGCGAACAAATGCATGGTGCAAATTGAACCAAACTCCTCAAAAACAGGTTGCACGAGGAAAAGAAACCCGATGCAAACTTGGATTGTAGCTGCAGCAGCAGTGTCGTTAGGCCTGGTAGGGGCCGGATGGTGGGGGTGGAACTTCGCCCGTGGCAAACAAATGCATGTTGCCACAGACGCAGTCGCCTCCTTCTACGAGTTGAGTGCTACGACCCTGGAGGGAAAACCGTTCGAATTCAGCCAACTCAAGGGGAAGCGCGTCATCATCGTCAACACCGCCTCGAAATGCGGCTACACGCCGCAATATGCTGAACTCGAAGCGCTGCACAAGGAATGGGGCGGAAAAGGCCTTGTTATCCTCGGCTTTCCATGCAACGACTTCGGGCGGCAAGAGCCAGGAAATGCGGCGGAAATCGGCGAATTCTGCGAACGGAATTACGGCGTTACCTTCACGATGATGGAAAAGGTCGCGGTCAAAGGAGATGCCCAGCATCCGGTGTATGCGTGGCTCTGCAAGGCCGATTTGAACGGTGTCGGAGACCACGACGTGAAGTGGAACTTCCACAAGTTCCTCATCAACGAAAACGGACAACTGGTCGCGTCCTTGCGCAGCGGAGTTTCCCCGAAGGATGCAGAAATCCAAACCTTCGCACGCGGGAAGTAGAAAAAAATCCACCGAAGTGCTTGCAAAGTCCTGCTGATGGCCGTGTATATTCGGCTCGGACATTCCGATTCTTGTTTCACGATTCAAGCATCGTACGATGAAAAATCAGCACTGGGACTTCGGTCCGGACGATGAAGACGAGGACGACTTCGACTTCGACTTCGAAGAGGACGATCTCGACGGGGACGACGAGGAAAGCGACTGGTAATCTTCGCGTTCGGAGAAAGTTGGAAACCGGCTTCGGCCGGTTTTCGCGTTTTTAGGACCTGCCGGGGTACCTTCGCGGCATGCTCCGCCGTTTCCTTTTTTGGGGCCTGTGGGCGCTCCCCGCGGGAGCCGCCCTCGGCCAAATCCAAGCCCCAGCCGCCTACTTCCCCGCTTGGACCCAGCGGTTCACGCCGCACCACGAGGCCCTCTCCTACTTGCATGCCCTGGATGCTGCTACGGCCCGCATGCAGGTCCGGTCGTACGGAACGACCTGGGAAGGGCGGCCGCTCGAGTACTTCGTCATCGCATCGGAGCGCAACATGGCCCGGATTGACCGCATTCAAGCGGCAAATCGCGCCCGGTTCCGCGGCGAGGTTCCTGAGGCGGACGTTGCAGACATCGCACTGGTGTGGTTGAGTTACGGGGTCCACGGAAACGAGGCTGCCTGCACGGAAGCAGCCCTGGAAGTCGCGCATTCCCTGGTCGCTGGGGGCAAGGAAGTGGACGGATGGCTGGAGCGGGTGGTGGTGATCCTCGATCCCTGCCTGAATCCAGATGGACACGAGAAGTATGCCCGCTGGTATACCGAGGTGGCGGGCGTCACGCCGGATGTGCTCGGATCGACGGCGGAGCACGATGAGCCCTGGCCAGGCGGTCGGTTGAACCACTACCTGTTCGATTTGAACCGCGACTGGGCGTGGTTGACCCAGCCAGAAAGCCGTGCACGGCGTTTGGCGTATGCCGCCTGGATGCCCCATGTGCACTGTGATTTCCATGAGATGGGTGGAGAATCGCCGTATTATTTCCCTCCGGCGGCAGAGCCTTACCATGCAGCCATTTCTCCGTGGCAACGTGCGTTTCAAGACGAAATCGGGCGCACCACGGCCCGTGCATTCGACGCGCGCGGAGAACGCTACTTCACCCGGGAAACCTTCGATCTGTTTTATCCGAGTTACGGCGATACGTATCCGACCTACCTCGGTGCCATCGGGATGACGTACGAGCAAGGGGGCAGCTACGGGGCTGGGCTTGCGTTGGAATTAGAAAACGGCACTGTTTTGACTCTAGCGGACCGGGTGGCGAACCATGTGGTGGCGAGTTTGGCGGCGGTGGAGACAGCGGCTCGGTTGTCCGGAAAATTGGTCGATGAATTTGCACGCGCGTGCGCTTCAAACCTCAAAGATCCCTGGGGCCCCTATGCGGGATATGTGTTGCCGGCTGCCGAAAATGACCGGGCTTCTTTAGATGGACTTGCGGCCTTTCTTGCCCAACATGGCTTCTCGAGCTACCGGTACAGTGGGGCTGCTCCGAAAAAGCCATGGGCCGCGTGGTCGTACGACGACGCAGCCGCGGCACAGGTGGTGCCGGCAGACGGGGACCTCTTCGTACCGGCTGCTCAGCCCGGGGCGACGCTTTTGCAGGTGCTGTTCGATCCAGCTCCCGTCGTGAGCGATTCGGTGACGTACGACATCACGGCGTGGAGCTTGCCCTATGCCTGGGACCTGCGGGCCTTTGCCGTAACCTCGGATGTGGGGCGAGCGGGTTGGCCGGAATGGACGCCTGCGCCTCCCGCAACTGTGGAGTCGGGCATCGGTTGGGCGGTCCGGCCGGATGGGATGGTCTCCTCGCGGTTCTTAGCAGGGGCCCTTGCGGCTGGGCTGCCGGTGCGGGTAGCGGACAAGCCGTTCACTTCTGGGAACACAGCATTTCCCCGAGGGACTCTGGTCGTACTCGCGTCGGATGCTCCGGACCGGGAGGTGCAACGCGAACTCGCCGAGGTTGTGCGGTCTGCGGGCGTTTCGGGGGTAGTGGCGCTGCGCAGCGGACGGTCCGAGAGCGGGGCGGATTTGGGCTCGGACGCGTTGCGCTGGATTCCGGCGCCTTCCATCGCCCTGGCGTGGGGCCCTGACGTGTCTCCTCTAGCGGCCGGTGCAGCGTGGTGGCACCTCGAGCACGAACTCAAGTATCCCGTGCACCGGGTGAACACCAGCGATTTGTGCCGCGGTGGATGGGATGCGTTCGATGTTGTGCTTCTTCCCTCCGGTCGCTATCGGGCGCTTCGGGGGGACTGCTCCGACGAACTCGCCGGATGGATTGAGCGCGGCGGACGGCTGGTTGCTTGGGGAAGTGCGCTGGGCCTGCTCGAGGGGTCCGAGGCCTTCGGTCTGAGTACGTACGGGGATGAGGAAGAGGAGAAAACGGCCGCAAGCCGCGAGGAAGAGCGGGCAAAGGAGGACCAACTTGCTGCGTATGCGGATGCGGACCGTCGTGCGGTGCGTTCCGGTGTGGAGGGGGCGCTCTTCCGAACTGAAGTGGATTCTACCCATCCGCTGGCGTACGGTTTTTCAGACACGTATACGACGCTGAAAACATCTTCCGACCGGTATGCGCTGCTTTCGGAAGGCAACGTGTTCCGAATCGCGGAAAATGCCCGGCCGCTGGCTGGGTTTGCAGGTTCCCGTGCCGTGGTGGATTTGCAGCAATCGCTGGTGTTCGGGGCCGAACCGTTGGGGTCTGGGGTCGCCGTTTACCTCGTGGATGATCCGCTGTTTCGGGGGTTTTGGGAGGCTTCCAAACCGGTGTTCTCGAATGCGCTTTTTCTCGTTCGCTGAAGCCACCCCAACGCCGGCTTAGGGTCCGAACAACTTGCCGTAACCGGCTCGCATCCGGTCGACATCGCCCGCAAAGCGCGCGCGGATGTCCATGGGTTCGAGCAATTGCGCGCGTGGACCGAAGCTCCACAGCTGGCGTTCCCATGCGCCACCGGGGACGAGGTGGAAGGTGAGAATTTGGCCGCCCGATGCGGCTTCCGGCTTGCCCGTAGGCTCCACAGGAAGCGGCTTGTTCTTGCACGCCTCAAGGGCGTCTCCCGCAAACCAAATGCGCATTTCCACCACCTCTCCTGCGGCTTCCGGCTCGACGATTGTCCCTTCGGTTGCTTCGATAAGCGGATACGACCAAGCCCCAGCAGCCGGGGCGTCTCCCGCCACAGGGGCTGCTTCACGCACCGAACGGATGGCTCCCGCCCGAAGGACGAGCCGATGCCACCCACCCTCGGTTTGACCGGCGGTGCCTGCAAACACAATCTCACCCCGCTCTTCGGAAAGGGCCTCAGGCC
>Ga0078894_10003492_pt1 | contig 11943 bp, 9 predicted proteins | sample LauGreSu1BDMLBSD_2_FD_67506 | JGI IMG/M metagenome (GOLD analysis project Ga0078894, IMG submission 67506) | Freshwater lake microbial communities from Lake Michigan, USA - Su13.BD.MLB.SD (version 4) (version 4) | ecosystem: Environmental > Aquatic > Freshwater > Lake | place: Lake Michigan, USA... | reverse complement strand
ATTTAAAGTCCTGTTTGTATGCGATCAGCGAGTATTTTGCCGAAACCGGTCGCCGCATTCCGGTGATGATCAGCGCCACTTTTAGTGAAGGTGGTCGAACGTTCGTCAGCGCACAGACTGTCGAAGCGTTCTGGAATTCGATCAGCCATTTTCCGATGCTCAGTGTTGGGATGAACTGTGCGATGGGACCGGACATTATGCGTCCGCACCTTGAAGAACTTGCGCGCGTCAGCGATATGCCGATCTCTTGCCATCCGAACGCGGGGCTACCGAATTCCTTCGGTGAGTATGACTTGACTCCGTCGCGCATGGCTGACTACATCGAAGACTTTGCACGCAATGGATGGTTGAACATTGTTGGTGGATGTTGCGGTTCGAATCCGCATCACATCCGTGCTATCGCTGATCGTGTTCGTGGAATTCAGGCAAGGGGTGAAGTCGAGCCGATTGTTTGGACTCGGCTCAGTGGCCAAGAAGCCACCACGTTGCGTCCTGAGACGCAGTTCACCATGGTCGGTGAACGCACGAACGTAACTGGTTCGCGGGCTTTTGCGAATTTGATTCGAAACGACAAGTATGAAGAAGCCGTTGAAGTTGCGAGGCAGCAAGTTCAAAACGGGGCGACGATCATCGACATCAACATGGATGATGCGTTGCTCGATGGCGCACAAGCCATGACGCGGTATTTGCGACTCATCGCCGGTGATAGTATCGCCGCTTCGGTACCGGTCATGATCGACTCGTCGAAATGGGAAGTCCTCTTGGCAGGGTTGCAGAACGTTCAAGGTAAAGCGATCGTCAACAGCATCAGTTTGAAGGACGGCGAAGAAGAGTTCTTAAAGCGAGCTGGGATCATTCGGCGCTATGGTGCTGCGGTGGTTGTCATGGCTTTTGACGAGCAAGGCCAAGCGACAGAGACGCTTGAGAAAGCCCGCATCTGCAAGCGAGCTTATAAGTTGCTCACTGAGCAAGTGAAGTTCCCGCCGCAGGATATCATCTTCGATCCGAATATCTTGACCGTAGCAACCGGTATTGAAGAACACGACAACTATGCAGTGAACTTCATTGAAGCTTGCAAGTTGATTAAGCAAGAGTGTCCAGGAGTTAGGATCTCAGGTGGTGTTAGCAATATCAGTTTCTCATTCCGAGGAAACGATGTTGTTAGAGAGGCAATGCATTCGGCGTTCCTGTATCATGCGATCCAAGCTGGGATGGACATGGGGATCGTCAATGCAGGTCAGCTTGCGGTCTACGAAGACATCCCCAAGGACCTGCTTGAGCGAGTCGAAGACGTGCTGCTTAATCGCAGGTCGGATGCGACAGAGCGAATGCTTGCGTTCGCTGAAACCGTCAAAGGTTCTGGCACGAAGAAAGCCAGTGGTGAGAATCTTGAATGGCGTGACAAGCCCGTCCGGGAGCGACTGAAGCATGCACTGATTCATGGCATTGATAAGTTCATCGAAACAGATACGGAAGAGGCTCGAGTTGGTTGCAAGCGATGCTTAGAGGTCATCGAAGGGCCATTGATGTCCGCTATGAGTGTCGTCGGCGATTTGTTTGGAGCAGGGAAAATGTTCTTGCCACAAGTCGTTAAAAGTGCACGCGTGATGAAGAAAGCGGTTGGATACCTGCAACCTTTCATGGAGAAGGAAAAGGAAGAAGCCGGGCTTGAAGGTCAAGCGTTCCGAGGAAAGGTGTTGATGGCAACGGTCAAGGGCGACGTTCACGACATCGGTAAGAACATTGTTGGAGTGGTATTGGGTTGCAACAACTACCAAGTGATCGATCTTGGAGTGATGTGCTCTTGCGAGAAGATACTCGATGAAGCTCGCAAGCATGGCGTTGATGTTATCGGACTCTCAGGGTTGATCACACCGAGTCTTGATGAGATGACCCACGTCGCAAAAGAGATGCAGCGTACTGGTATGAAGATACCATTGCTTATCGGTGGTGCGACGACTTCTGCGAAACACACCGCAGTGAAGATCGCACCCTATTATCAAGAACCTGTCGTTCACGTGCTTGATGCATCTCGGTGCGTCGGGGTCGTAGAGTCCTTGTGTAGCGAAGAGTCCAAGCCGAAGTATGTAAGTGATAATTTGCAATTGCAAGAAGAACTTCGCGCAAGCTATGAGGCACGGCAAGCAAAGCTTGTCCCATACGCTCAGGCGAAAGAGAAAGCGTTTGCAACAGATTGGTCATCCGTTCGGATCGATACTCCGAGCTTTTTAGGGGCCAAGGTACTTCGCGAATACTCGATCGAGAAAATTGCGAAGTACATCGATTGGTCTCCGTTCTTTATGGCTTGGGAACTCAGGGGTAAGTATCCAAAGATCTTCAGTGATCCCGTCGTTGGAGTAGAAGCCAAGAAGCTGTTTGATGATGCGAACAAGATGCTGTTCGATTGCATCGCGACGAAATCGTTGAAGGCGCATGCGGTGTATGGATTTTGGCCAGCGGCATCTATCGGTGATGACGTGGTGCTCTTTACCGACGAGTCCCGAAGCACCGAACTGACTCGCTTCCATTTCTTGCGACAGCAATGGGAACGCAAGGGCCAGAACGACTTCCGTAGTTTGGCCGATTACGTCGCTCCGCTTGGATCACAGCGAAAGGATCACCTCGGAGCCTTCGTTGTTACTGCGGGTATCGGTGCTGAAGAGTTAGCCAAGGCGCACGAAGCGAAGCACGATGATTATTCAGCGATTATGATCAAGGCCATCGCGGATCGCCTTGCAGAAGCTTTTGCAGAGCTGTTGCACGAGCAAGCTCGGTTGGATTGGGGATACGGGATCGAGGAGAGATTGACCAACGAGGAGTTGATCGACGAGAAGTACCGTGGTATCCGGCCAGCTCCCGGTTATCCCGCTTGCCCAGATCACACCGAAAAGCGAATTCTATTTGAATTGCTCGACGCCAAAGAGCAAATTGGAGTATCGTTAACCGAGTCTTTTGCGATGTGGCCAGCGGCCAGCGTCAGTGGGTTCTACTTTGGGCACCCACAAGCGAGGTATTTTGCTGTCGATCGTCTTACGAAGGATCAGGTAGAAGATTATGCCAAGCGAAAGGGGGAGCCGCTGGCACAAATCGAGCGCTGGCTCGCCCCGAACCTTGGGTATGAACCATCATGACAGCCCTTGCGATAGCAATGATTTTCTTCATTGCTGCGTTGGTAGTCTTTGCAATTGACTTGATGATTCCCACCGGCGGCGTGCTGATCGCCGTCACCGGTTTGCTTGCATGCGTTGCGATCTATTTTGCGTTCAAGCATTCGCCAACAAGCGGATGGTGGATGCTGATCGCTTCGCTGGCTATGATCCCGCTGATGCTCATGGTGCTGATCTACATATGGCCCAAGACACCATTTGGCCGACGGATCATCGCGACACCGAGCCGAGTCGAATCGTTTGCTTGGTCCGACTCAGCCGGGGTTTCGGATCCGAAGAAACTCATCGGGGCGTTTGGAACGAGCGATACGGAGTTTTTACCGCATGGCATGGTGAAGATTGGTGAGCAGGTTTATGAAGCGGTCAGCGAAGCTGGGCCGATTGAACCTGGAACGCCCGTGCGAGTCACCAAGCTTGACGTAGGGCGATTGGTTGTTGTTCCTTGGCATTATCGCAATGAATCGAATTCGCCGATGTCGGCAAGCTCGAACTTAGATCGTTCGAGCCAAGAGTTGGGACTTGATTCGCTAGACTAGCGTTCCGATTTGCTTATCAAGATCGATCGCAAAGATCGCTACTTCTTGGGCTCAGCTTTGTCCGATCCTTTTTCTGTAGGAAAACCGGCTTTGACCAGCTCGTCGTAGCCGGGTTTGAGTGGGCGGACATCATAGCCGTACTTCTTGAGGATTTTCGCTGCTCGGAGCGAACGATATCCAACGGCACAATGGGTGTAGATGATCTTCTCTTTCGAGAGTTTCTCGTTGACTTGCTCCTCTGTGATTTTCTCTTGAAGTTCACGCCAAGGCAAAAGGACGGCGCCTTGGACATGCCCTGCATTCCACTCCACGAGATCACGAACATCAACGATCACCGCTTTCTTTTCTTCGACTCGTTCTCGAACGGTGGCCAAGGTGTCTTTGGTGTGCTCTTTGGGTTCTAGGTTTCTGTCGTCTGCTTGAGCCGTAGCGAGCAAGAGACCGAGGGTGCTGATTGCCAAGCAAGCGAGAGCCAGGAGTGAGTTGCGGTTGATCATGGAAGGTTCCTTATTTCGTGTTGAGTTCATGGGTTCGGGGGGATGCCAGTGTTCGTTGCTAGGCCCATTGCAAGTTGCCAAGACCGTGTTGGCTGCTAAGACCGCGATAGTTGCTGAGCCCTGTTTGATGCTAAGCCAGTGTTAGCTGCCCAGATCTTAACCTAGTTTGCAGGAATCTACGCTGGTTAGCAGGATAGTACGCTAGTAAGCAGGATAGTACCGGGGAATCGAATACTCGACAACTGTTTTATACTTCGGAACCTTCCGAAGTGTCAATACTACTTGACTGCCGTGGAAAAATAGTGGCTGATGTGTTTGCGTTTCGGGCCCGGTTTCGTGCTCCTGCTCCTGCTCGTGCTCGTGCTCGTGCTCGTGATCGTGATCGTGATCGGATAACTGGACCAGTTCAGTTGCATTCAGAGGTAGGTCGTGTATCGAACGAATATAAGACCACCACAGGCTACTTTCGATTACGAGCACGAGCACCGTTTCACTGAGCACGAGCACGGCGCTGCAAGACCGATAAAAATCAATAGAAGGCACTAAAACTCCTAAGGAACTTAGTGTTTTAGTCGGTCGGATGGGACAGCCTTCCGATGGTTCGGGCGATGGGACAGTCGAGTCGGGGCTTGAAGAGGCTAGGCGACAGGATTTTCACTCGAGAGCTGTGCATCAGCAGCTTCGAGGAGAAGGTCGACTTTTTGGTCGAGAAATGAATTCGCTGAGCTCGCCGGGACGGAAGAGTGCCGGTTGGCGTTTGCAAGTGGAACGGTTGAGTCCAGTCGCCACCTGGCTCCGCATCCGTGGCAGACAACAGCTCTTTTTTCTTCGGATGGCAGCGGGGGTGCAAGCGTCACGAACATTGCGAGCGAGCAATTTGGACACGGGCCTGCGTAGCGGATCGAATGTCCCATGAGTCTTTGCCTTGCTCTGAATTAGGATAAGTTGAAACCATCTTCCGCCCGAGACCATCTTGGTGAATTTAGCTTCCCGTGTCAAGCCTTTAATGAGATTTTAAGCCCCACTGACGATTTTGTTTTTTGTTCAAAATCCTTCGCGCAGTGACCAGAGGTGTCACACCCCTTGGTTCTACTAATTGCCCAGTACGGCTTCCTGATGCCTTCCACTTCCCCGCAAGGACACCCGCCCCAAAGACATACCCCGGAAACTCTGAGGGAAAATCTTGGACGCGTAAACTTAAGAGTGCTAGCATTGATAATCATGTTCGAAGACATCCTGCAATCCGACACCGCGAGTTTCAACGTTCCCGCTCGCGGTGCGTCTGCGACGCATTCGGAGCCGGTGAATCGGACGGATGTGCTGCGGGAGCTAGCGCAAGAGATTCGCACGCTCCAGACCTCTAATCGCTCACACGCAAAAAGCGTCTCGAGCGGATCGCCCTCCCTCGATGCTTGTTTACCTTCGCGAGGGCTGCTCGCAGGAAGTCTATTAGAGTTGTTGACAGACCAGGGACCGAGCTTGCTTTCCTCAAGGCTCTCGGGCTCGTCTAAAGCCAGACAGGTGTTAACGCGTGGTTCGGGTCTGCTGTGCGCCGCGTTGCGGATTAGCCGAGAATGGCTTGCGACCGGAAAATACCTTGTGATGGTCGATACGCAATTGTCTTGGTCGGCTCCTGCCCTAAGCGCAATGCAAATACCCCTTGAACGTGTGATTTTAATTCGTCCTGATCAAGGTGCCGATTGGATATGGGGGATTGATCAAGCGTTGCGAAGCCGAGCGGTTGGGGCTTTAATCGCATCTGTAGATCGTCTGGATGATCGCGTTGCTCGTCGTTGGCAGTTGGCAGTCGAGAATGGCGGTGGGTTAGGAATATTCCTGAGAGACCGCGTGATGGCCAAGCGTTATCCGAGTTGGGCCGAGGTTCAGTGGCAGTTGCGATCGTTAGCTCCGAACCCTGCAGCATCTGCGAGCAACACACTATCTACCAACACTGCAACATCTGCGAATGCTTTTTCCGGAAGTACAACTGGCGGCTTCGCTTCTTCTCAGAAAGTGCGAGGGATTTCGCCCCGTTGGTTCGATTTCGTACTTCAACGCGCACCCGGTGGCCGTATAGGAAAACGGGTTCAATTGGGGATTGGTTCCGATGGGGATTGGGTAGAATACCAGCAAGAGGCAGATATCACCCATGACCGAAAGCTTGCACAAGACCGAACGCCAGCGGAGAGTACTGTGCATCTGGCTTCCCAATTGGCCATGGCAGCGGCTCGCCGCCGAGACGTGGCGGCAGGCTGAGGATCCGCAACCCCAACGCGCTGCTCTCTTCGTAACCCAAGACGCTCGCCGGGGACGCATCATCGCTGCGGCCAATGCTACGGCTCGCCATGCTGGAGTGCTTCCAGGTATGACGGCCTCTCAAGCTCGGTCTGTATTGAGCATTCTCCCAGAGAACCAATTGCAATGGCTGGAACACGATTCGCAACTTGATATCGAAGACCTCTATTGTCTCGCCGAAAAGCTCATGGAGTTCAGTCCTCTCGTTGGGGTAGAAGGACTCGATAAACAGCTCTGGTGCGGTCGCTCTTTGCTGGAACCACAGTCGATCTTGATGGATATCACCGGATTGGACTCTTGGTTCGGTGGAGAAACCGCTCTGGCGATGACACTTCAACGCTGGTTGGTTCGCAACGGATATTTTGGATGTGTAGGAATCGGTACCACTGTCGGACAAGCTTGGGCAATCGCGAACTACTCCAAACGCAAACAAGTACCCGATTGGATGTTGCAAGTCGAGCAAGCGAATTGCTCGTTAGCCGGTACGCTTGAACTCGATCCGCGATTTGAGAGCATCGATCAACTCCAACCGCCAGGAGAGTTTTTCGGTTCGTATCCTATTGAGTCACTTCGATTGAGCATTGATGTAGCAGCCAAGTTGCATCGGTTGGGAATTCGTCGAATCGGAGCATTGCTTCAGTTACCCCGATCGTCGCTTACTTCTCGTTTCGGTCCGCAACTCCTCGAGCGAATCGATCAAACGATAGCGGTACGCCCCGAGCCGATCTCGGTTCGTCACGCGGGAGAACCGATGGAGGCGATCGTCGATCTTGAGCATCCCATTTTTCAGATGCGTCACTTGGAGGAAATCCTCGAACAATCTATCTACCAACTTTGTCGTCGACTTGAATCGCTCGAACACGGAGTCTGGAGATTGCTCGTACGGCTGGCGATCGAAACCACAACGTTGCAATCGGAATCTAACGATGCACCTGCGACCAGGGCACATATGATTCAACTCGGGATGTTTCAAGCTAGCCGAGACCCCGAACACTTGCTGTGGCTCATTCGAGGCTGCCTAGAACGCAATCCACCCAAGTTGAACAAGCAACTCGGTATTCGCCAAGTCAGCGTTCAAGCAGCTTGGACAGCTCCGATGCGTTGGCAACAGCACGAGCTCTTTGAATGCGAGTCTTTGAAGTACCGACACGAAGCAGCGAAACTCATCGATGGACTTGCAGCACGACTCGGTCGCGACCGAGTCGTGAGCGCTTCGCTCCTCTCGAATCCGCTGCCAGAACTACAGACCAAAATCCGTCCCCTCACTGGGATACGGGTCGATGGTAACGATCAATCGATCGAGCGGAAACTACGAAAGAAACCGATTCATGATTTTCGCAATTCCAACGGGATTGTTCCCAGCACAGACGCGGCTTGGTCACGCCCTTCGTATCTTTTAGACGAACCGATTGAAATACAGATCAGCGCTCATGCTTCCGGGGAACCCAAGCAACTGCGGCTCGCGCCCGAGCATGCCGCGACAACTAATTCGCAGGCAGCACCGAGTAATACCGCACAGATTGCACAGATCATCGCGGCTTACGGACCAGAGCGAATCGAGAGCCAGTGGTGGTCTGGCCCAACTCTTCGCCGTAACTACTTCCGAATTGTGCTTGAAACCGGTCAGTGGTGGTGGATTTATGAAGACATGAATACACGCCGATGGTATCTGCACGGCATGTTTGATTAAGCAACTATGGCTTGCGACGTATCACAGTAAGCACCGGTCTGTGATCCGATGCGATCTCTTCAGGGACAACCTCGCACGCTTGGAGAATCCACGGGGTCGATGGAGCAAGCATAACATAATCGATCCGTGTCTCGGGACCACTCGATGGAAAACTAGCAAGTGACTTTCCTGGATTGTTCACCGCTGGATCACGATGCCAGCCATTGAATTCTGCCAAAGTCAAGCTCTCAGGGGTATCGTTCAAATCTCCAGCTAGAACACATAAATCCACGCTAGTCGCACCCGTAAGTTCCGACACTAACTGCTTCGCCAAAAACGACGCTTGAGCTTGCCGTAAATCGGCTTGAGCATGCTCGAAGTGGGTTCCGACGAATCGCAGCTTTCCAAACTCTGAAACCACATCCGCCGAAAGAGCGATTCGATTCTCCCTACCTTCGCGTCGCGTTAATTCTATTGTCTTTTGTTCGGCGATAGGCCAACGACTGAGAATCGCTTGCCCGTATTCTCCCCCTCCGAAATCAATCGCTTTGGCAAACACGCCGTAGTAACCCGTCATCGCCGCAATCGCTTCCATTTGTGCGACCGACCCACTGCGGGAAACACCTTGGTCAACCTCTTGAAGAGCAACCAAGTCGGGATCGGCGTCTCGTATAACCTTGGCAATTCGCTCTAAAGATGTCTTGCCGTCTGTCCCTTCTCCATGATGAATGTTGTAGGTCAAGATACGCAAATCGGTTGATGAAGTTGAAGACCGAGGCCTTAACGTCGCAAAGACGGGGAAGTGATCGGAAGGTGTTCGTCCGTCGCGAGCAGTGCGATCGATTCCGGCAACACGCACATCGAATTCATCTGTGCACCCGATCCAATCGATGCGAGAGCCATTGCGATTGCTTTCCACAAACGATGAAAAAGTCCCCTCGGCTTGTTCGATGGTAGGTCTAAACGCTCGGTAGGTGTCGCGAATGTTTCGTCCATCAATTTCCTTTAGACCGAAGAGATTCGCGTACGGAGACTCATTAGGATCTGCATTAAAGTCACCGGTGATAATCCATCGGCATTCTCGACCGAGCTCCTGTAGCTTGCGTCGAATCAGCGAAGTACTCTCCGCGCGGGCTGTTTTTCCTTGGTGATCAAGGTGGGCGTTGAGGAAAAGGATCGGTGTCGCATTCGGGTCGCGGCGATCCCGCAATTTGACCCAAGTCGCAATACGAGGCAGTGCCGCATCCCACCCTTTACTACCGACCTCGAGTGGTGTTGTGCTTAACCAAAAATGACCTTGCTCAAGCTCTTCGAATCGATCGGTTCGGTAGAACAACGCCGCCATTTCCCCTTTTAGTTTTCCATCATCGCGTCCGACCCCAACAGCACCATATCCTTGTAGCGATTCAGACAGGTAATCGCGTTGGCTTGCAAGGGTCTCTTGCGTACCAAGCAAATCAGGAGAGTAAGCTTGAATGGTTTCAATCAGAAACTCCTTGCGCAAATCCCATCGATTGATTCCATCGTTGGCCGTTCCATAGCGGATATTAAAGCTCATGGTACGGATCGCAGGGACTTGATCTTGTCCATTGCAATTCACGCATGGCAGTAGTAAGCCAATAAATAAGGCCAGCGCTATGAATCCAAAGCGAAGCATATTGCTCTCCGGAAGCAAGTGATAATTGGAAATGCCAAATGATTGACTTTAGTAGAAAATTCGCTCGATGGGATCTCCGGTGGAGATCGCCAGTGGACGATTTTGAGTGTCGAAGACTTCGGCGTGGGGATCGATCCCCAAAGCCCAATAGAGGGTCGCGGCGATGTCTTCAGGGCCAACTGGGTCACTTGCTGGATAGGCTCCCTTGGCATCGCTCTGCCCAAAGATAGCTCCACCCTGCACGCCACCTCCTGCCATCATAACGGTATAGCAGTCTGGCCAATGTCCGCGTCCTTTACCGTCTCTGTCTCCCACTTGTGGACTTCGTCCAAATTCCCCCATCCAGAGCACCAAGGTATCATCGAGCATGCCATGGTTTTGTAGATCTTCGATCAAAGTAGGAACGGTTTGATCGGTCATCGGTAAGAGTCGTTCGCGAAGGTCTTTGAAGTTTTCTTGGTGTGTGTCCCAACCTTCGCTTCCTTTACCACCGATGCTTTGAGAAAAGTAAACCGTTACGAATCGCACACCGGATTGAACTAATCGCCGCGCGAGCAAACAGGATTGCCCGTAGGTGGTTCGGCCATAAGCATCGCGCAATGCCGCATCTTCTCGGCTCAAGTCCAACGCGTCGCGCAGACCTGTGGAGGAGAGGATTCGCAAGGCTTGTTGTTGAAGGACATCGAGTCCCTTCGCGTCGTTCGAGCGTTCAACCAATCGTTGTTGTTGATCGATCAGTTCCACTAGTTCCCTGCGACGTTCAAGGCGAGCAAGGTCAAGGTTGGAGGGTAATTGAAGCTCGGGCAATCCGAATTCAGAAGAGTTCGGATCGGCTTGGAAGAAATAAGGATCGAACTGCTTTCCAAGAAAACTCGCGTGCTGCCCAGGTGCGATTGCTCCATCGCGCAAGACGTGTGGATAAGAGACGAAGGTCGGTACGCCGGGAGTTGGCTCGGAAAATTTCGCAACGCTTGAACCAAACGCAGGGAACAGTTCCAAAGTATCTCGCAAACGGATGTCATCCGTTGGGGGGCGTTTACCGGTAAGGGAGTAATAACAAGCTGGGTTATGGTTCTTCATGTCGTGGTGCACACTGCGGATTTGTGCCCAGCGATCCAATTGCTTGCCCCAGCGTGGAAGGTATTCACAGACTGGGGAACCTGAAACAGCACTGCTGATCGGTTGGAACTCACCGCGAATACCATCAGCCGCCATCGGTTTCATATCGAATGTATCGATATGACTTGGGCCTCCGTATTGATGCAGAAAGATAACGCTTTTCGCCCTCGCCCGACTCGGCTTGGACTCTGCGCCAAAAGCTCGATTTCCTCCTGGGAATCCCGCACCACCACTTAATCCTGGGACGCCGAGCAATCCCGCGCTTCCGAGTCCCCATAGGCTTGCGCTGAGCAAGCAGCTGCGGCGGTTCATGCTGCGTTGAAATTCTTTGCATCCAATTGCCATCGGTGATTCTCGTTTGGTAAGTCGATGTATCCGATTATTGATTTATCTAGTTATTGATTTATCTGGCTTTATCGAAGAGTCATGAACTCTTTGCTGTTGAGTAACGCCCACAGAAGATCTTCGAAAGCAGCCCGTTTGTCTTGCGCGGACTGGATCAGGTTTAAAGCTCCTTCGCGTTCTTTGGTCGATGGGTGGCGACACAAAGCGGTAAGAAACAATTCCTCGATCGCTTCTTCGGGAGCGATGTTTTGCAAGTCATTGAGTCGATTGTTCGCAGCGGTTAGTTTATCGCGGACTTCTAAACCATTCGCCATTGCAAGTGATTGACCTAGCGATATCTGGTTGGAACGTTCGCACTCACAGACCAGAAGCCGATTCGGTTTGCCGAACGTCGTCAGAAACCCGGGCTTCTTTGGTACGCCCGGCATACGCATTGCCGACAACACTTCACTGTGGACTTCATCTCCCGTACGCAATTTCGTCGGAACGCCGGTAACGTCGCTGATCGCGTCCATCAAAGGTTCAGCGGCGATTCGCCGAATCGTGTACGAAGCGAAGTAGGGATTGGAAGGCAAGATGTTTTCATCTGCTGTTTCCGTCCCCGCATCTCTTGCGAAGGCAGAGCTCAAAAGCAACGTTCGCGAGAATTGTTTCAATG
>Ga0078894_10003490_pt1 | contig 11947 bp, 9 predicted proteins | sample LauGreSu1BDMLBSD_2_FD_67506 | JGI IMG/M metagenome (GOLD analysis project Ga0078894, IMG submission 67506) | Freshwater lake microbial communities from Lake Michigan, USA - Su13.BD.MLB.SD (version 4) (version 4) | ecosystem: Environmental > Aquatic > Freshwater > Lake | place: Lake Michigan, USA... | reverse complement strand
CCCCGACTTCTCCCCCGACGACTTCCCCCCCTCGGAGGACTTCGCCGGCGCGTCGGCCGCGGCTCCCTTCTTGTACGACTCGCTGCGGTAGTCGGTCTTGTAGAAGCCCGACCCCTTGAAGACGATCGCGCCACCGGCACCGATCAGCCGCCGGAGCTTTTTCTTCTTGCACTTCGGGCAGGTCTTCTTGGTGGCGTCGGTCATCGACTGGAACAGCTCGAAGGCATGCCCGCAACCATCGCAGACGTAGTCGTAGGTCGGCATCAGTTCACTCCCCCTTCGAGACGATCACCTGCGCGGGTCGGACCACGCGATCGTGCAGTTTGTAACCCTTGGTCGCCACACCGACCACCGTTCCCGGCGGCTTCCCCTCGACGGATTGCTGGAGGATCGCCTCGTGGACCGCCGGATCGAACGGCTGCCCGTCGGTCTCGATCGGCTTGCAGCCGTGGATCATGAGAAGCTTTTCGATTTGTTGACCGGTCATCCGGAAGCCGGCGATCAGGCTCTCCACGTCCGCCTGCTTCCCGGCGGCATCGAGGGCCCGCTCGACGTTGTCGAGCACCGGGAGGAGGCTACGGAGGAGATCGATTTCCCGATAGCGGTGAGCATCCTCGAGTTCGCGGCGCGAACGCTTGCGGAAGTTCTCGAGCTCCGCCTGCGTGCGGAGGAGCCTGTCTTCCGCGTCGCGCAGCTTCTCCAGGAGATCGGAGGCCGGGGGGGCGTCGGCGGTGGGCGGATCCACCGGGGGAAGATCGTGGGAATCGTCGCTGGTCATGGCTTCTCCTCGCGATCAGTCGCGGGCTCCTTGGGCTGGAAATACTCGCCGAGACGGCTGAAGAAGCTCGACCGCTTGGGGCTCACCGCCTTCTGCTCCTCGGCCGCCAATTCCCGGAGCAATTGCTCGGCCTTCGGCGAGAGCGTCTTCGGCACCTCGACATGGACATGGACGTGGAGATCTCCGATCCCGCGACCGCGGACCTCCGGCATGCCGAGCCCACGGACCCGGATCACGTCGCCGGCCTGCGTGCCCCGCGCCACCTGGAGCGGCTTCGGCCCGTCGAGCGTCGGCACTTCGACGGTCGCCCCGAGGGCCGCCTGGCTGAATGTCACCGGCACCTCGCAGTGGAGGTCGCGACCATCACGGTTGAGGAAGGGATGGTCCTCGATCTCGATGACACAGTAACAGTCGCCGGGGGGCCCACCGTGCTGCCCCGGTTCCCCTTCGCCGGCCAGCCGCACCCGGACGTCGCGGTCGACACCGGCGGGAATCGTCACCCTCCGCTCGACCTTCTCCTCGGTGACCCCGTCGCCTCCACAGGAAGCGCACTTCTCGCGAATCACGTTGCCTGCCCCACGGCACGCCGGGCAGGTGGTCTGAAGACGGAAAACACCGGCCGACTGCACCACTTGGCCGCGTCCGCCGCAGTAGTCGCACGGGACCGGCTTGGTTCCCTTCTTGGCGCCGTTCCCCTCGCAGCCCCCACAGGACTCGTGGCGGGTGAACTCCACGGTCTTCGTCGCCCCCCGGGCAGCCTCGAGGAGCGTCATCGACAGCGTGCAGAAGACGTCGCTTCCCTGCCGCGGCCGGTTCGCCCGCCGCCGAGGGTCGCCACCGAACACGCCGCCGCCGAAGATGTCACCGAAAGCCTCGAAGATGTCGGTGATGTCGTTGAACTCGTGCGTCCCCCCCCCCTGGAGGCCGCTGTGACCGAAGCGGTCGTAGCGGGCACGCAGTTGATCGTCGGAGAGCACCTCGAAGGCCCGGGCCGCTTCCTTGAAGCGGTCGGCAGCCTCCTCGTTCCCGGGATTCTTGTCCGGGTGGAACCGGATCGCGAGTTTCCGATACGACTCCGAGATCTGGGACGCCGTCGCGGTGCGTTCGACGCCCAAGATCTCGTAAAAGTCACGCTGTTGCGCCATGGTGGGGACTCGAGCGGCACCCAGGGGCACCGCCCTCCTTCAGGAATCCTCCGGACTCCACTCGTTCCCTACCGGACGCTCCCCTCGACGCGCTTCCGCTTCGACTCGTCCTTGTCGAGGTTGGTCACGAGCGCCTCGGTGGTGAGCAGCAGACCGGCGATGCTCGCGGCGTTGGTGAGGGCCACGCGGACGACCTTGACCGGATCGATGATCCCGGCCTTGAGCATGTCGACGTACTCCCCCTTGTTGGCGTCGTAGCCCACATGGAGCGGCTTGTCGGCCACCTCGTCGGCGACGACCGATCCGTCGATACCGCCATTCTCGGCGATCTGGCGAATCGGAGCCTCGAGCGAATGGAGCACGATATCGATACCGATCTTCTCGTCACCCTTGGCCTGCGAACGGGCCTTCTCGACCGCCTCGCGGCAGCGGAGCAGCGCCACGCCACCACCGGGCACGATCCCTTCCTCGACGGCCGCACGGGTCGCGTGGAGGGCATCCTCGACGCGGGCCTTCTTCTGCTTCATCTCGGCCTCGGTGCCGGCACCGACGGAGACGATGGCTACGCCGCCGGTGAGCTTGGCGAGACGTTCCTGCAGTTTCTCGCGATCGTACTCGCTCTCGGTCGCGTCGATCTGGTTGCGGATCTGCTGCACCCGGGCGGTCACGTCGGCCGTCTTTCCGGCCCCCTGCACGATCGTCGTCTCGTTCTTGTCGACGGTGATCGTCTTCGCCTTGCCGAGGTGGGAGAGATCGAGGCTCTCGAGGGCCAAGCCGAGATCCTCGCTGATGAGCGTGCCGCCGGTGAGCACGGCGATGTCGCCGAGCATCGCCTTGCGGCGGTCACCGAAGCCGGGAGCTTTGGCCGCACAGATGTTGAGCACGCCGCGGAGTTTGTTGACCACAAGCGCCGTGAGTGCGTCGCCGTCGACATCCTCGGCGATGATCAGCAGCGGCTTGCCCGACTGCGCGACCTTCTCGAGAAGCGGCAGCAATTCGCGGAGGTTCGAGATCTTCTTCTCGTGAATGAGGATCAGGGCGTCGGACAGTTCGCAATCCATCTCGGCGGTGCGGTTGATGAAATAGGGAGAGACGTACCCCTTGTCGAACTGCATGCCGTCGACGAACCGGACCGTGGTCTCGGTCGTCTTGCCCTCTTCGACGGTGATCACGCCATCCTTGCCGACCTTTTGCAGGGCCTCGGCGAGAAGGTCACCGATGGAACGGTCGTTGTTGGCCGAGATAGCGCCGACCTGGGCGATCTCCTCGGGGCGCTCGACCTTCTTGGCCATCTCGGTGAGGCGGCCGGTGGCGGCGGCCACGGCCTTCTCGATGCCGCGGCGAACGGCCATCGGGTTGGACCCTGCCGCCACCATCCGGGTCCCCTCGCGGAAGATCGCGCGGGCCAGGACCGTGGCGGTCGTCGTGCCGTCGCCGGCGAGATCGGAGGTCTTCGAGGCCACCTCGTTGACGAGTTTCGCCCCCATGTTCTCGAAGGCATCCTCGAGATCGACTTCCTTGCTCACCGTGACGCCGTCCTTCGTGACCGTCGGGCCACCGAACGACTTGTCGATGATCACGTTGCGGCCGGTCGGCCCCATCGTCACCGCCACGGCGCCGGCGAGTTTCTCGACGCCCTTCAGGAGTTTGGCACGGGCGTTGTCGTCGAACAGCAGTTGTTTGGGCACGGATCGATCTCCTGAGGGGGCCCGGTGGGGCCTGGATGAGTCGGGAAGGGTGTGTGGGGAGGGCCGGCCGCGGCCCGCCGCGTTGTCCGCGGACGGGCCGGGCGGGCCAGAGTGGGTGCCGATCGCCGGCGCAGCGCCGGCGAAAGGACGTGTCAGCCGGAGATCTTCGCGAGAATCTCGCTCTCGCGGAGGATCTTGACGTCGTGGCCATCGACCTCGATATCGCTGCCGGAATACTTGCCGTAGATCACTTCGTCGCCGACCGAAAGTGCCATCGCAGCTCGGGTGCCGTTGTCGAGGAGTTTGCCGGGGCCGAGGGCGACGACATGCCCACGCTGCGGCTTTTCCTTGGCGGAGTCGGGAAGGACGATGCCGCCCGCCGTGCGTTCTTCCGCCTCGACGGGGGTCACCACGACACGGTCATCGAGCGGACGGATCTTGAGGTTCTTCGCAGCCATCGTGAATCACTCCGAAAAAAGAGGAAGGAAATCTTTCGTTTGCGGGCCGGGGATCGACGGGAACGGGAACTGGCGGCTCACATCATGCCGCCCATGCCACCCATCCCGCCCATGCCACCCATGCCACCGCCCATGCCACCCATACCGCCCATGCCACCCCCCATGCCGTGGTGGTCGTGGCCCTCGCCACCATGCTCCTCCTCGGCCTTGGGGATCTCCGTGATCAGCGATTCGGTCGTGAGGAGGAGCGCGGCGACGCTGGCGGCATTTTGGAGGGCCGTCCGCACCACCTTCGCCGGATCGATGACGCCGGCGGCGACGAGATCGCAGTACGACTCCTTGTCGGCGTCGTAGCCGTCGTTCTTCCCCTTCATGTGGCGGACACGGTTGACCACCACCGGGCCGTCGACGCCGGCATTCGCGGCGATCGCCTCGAGCGGATAGCGGAGGGAGTTCTTCACGATCGACGCCCCGAGTTTCTCGTCTCCTTCGAGATCGAGTTTCTCGATCGCCTTCTCGCTGCGGAGGAGGGCGACGCCGCCGCCGGGGACGATCCCCTCGGCAAGAGCGGCCTGCGTGGCGCTCTTGGCATCCTCGATGAGGGCCTTGCGCTCCTTCATCTCGGTCTCCGTGGCGGCCCCGACATTGATCTGGGCCACGCCACCGGCGAGTTTCGCGAGCCGTTCCTGGAGTTTCTCCCGGTCGTAATCGCTGTCGGTGACCTCGATCTCGGCACGGATCTGGGCGGCCCGGCCATCGATCGCCGACTTCGAGCCGGCGCCACTGACGATCGTGGTGTTCTCGCTCTCGATGATCACCTTCTTCGCGCGACCGAGGTCGGTGAGCTTGACGGCGTCGAGGGCGATCCCGAGATCCTTGAAGATCGCCTGGCCACCGGTGAGGACGGCCAGATCACCCATGATCGCCTTGCGGCGGTCGCCGTAGCCGGGCGCCTTGACGGCCACCGACTGGACGATGCCGCGGAGTTTGTTGACGACGAGGGTGGCGAGGGCCTCTCCCTCGACGTCTTCCGCCACGATCACGAGCGGCTTGCCGGCCTTGCTGATCGCCTCGAGGAGGGGGACGAGGTTCTTGGCCGAGGAGATCTTCTCCTCGAACAGGAGGATGTAGGGGTTCTCAAACTCGCAGACCTGCGAATCGGCATCGGTGACGAAGTGGGGGGAAAGGTAGCCGCGGTCGAACTGCATCCCCTCGACGACGTCGACGCTCGTCTCCGCCTGCTTCCCCTCCTCGACGGTGATCACGCCGTCCTTGCCAACCTTCAGGAAGGCCTCGGAGAGAACACTGCCGATCGTCGGATCGTTGTTGCCGGCGATCGTCGCGATCTGCATCAACTCTTTCTTGTTCTTCTCGTTGATCGGCGTCGCCATCGCGAGAATCGACTTCGACACCGCCTCGACGGCCTTGTGGATCCCACGAGAGAGGGCCATCGGATCGGCCCCGGCGGCGATCATCTTCAGCCCCTCGCGGAAAATCGCCTCGGCGAGGACGGTGGCAGTCGTCGTGCCGTCACCGGCGACGTCGTTGGTCTTGCTGGCGGCCTCCTTGACGAGCTGGGCACCGAGGTTCTCGTAGGGGTCCTCGAGTTCGATGTCCTCGGCGACGGTGACGCCGTCCTTGGTGACCTTGGGCGAGCCCCAGCCCTTGTCGAGGACGGCATTGCGGCCGCGGGGGCCGAGCGTGCTCTTCACGGCGCGGGCGAGTTTCGAGACACCGGCGAGCAACGGCTGGCGGGCTTCGTCGTCGAACACCATTTGCTTGGCCACGGGTCACTTCTCCTCTGAAACGTTCGGGAACGGTCTGGGTGTACGGCTGGGGTCCGCCGGGGCCCCGAATTGGCAGCAGCGCCAGCGGACAACCCCTGGGAAAGCAACCCGCGTGCCGTCGATCCCCTGTCGCCAAAAAAAGACCGACAAAAGGGGATAATCCCGCTGATTTGCAGCGATCGGGGGGGAGGGGAGCACGCCGCTCGTTCCCGGCCGCTGCCGTTTTGGCAGCGGGTTGCTGCTCACGCCGGGCCGACGCTTCCGGGACGCCAATCGATTCCCGGATCGAGTCCGCGCACGAAGCCCGCCAGAAGATCGGCAGCGTGGTCGAGGTCGTCGAGCGACACCGTCTCCACGGCCGAGTGCATGTAGCGGTTGGGGATGCTCACCAGCGCCGTCGCCACCCCCGCCCGGGTGGTCTGGAGGACGTTGGCGTCGGTCGGGGTCGCTCGGCCGCTGGCGGAGATCTGCACGGGAATGGAGCGTTCCCGGGCGGTGGTGAAGAGGCGATCGACGACATGCGGGTTCATGTTCGGCCCCCGGAACACCACCGGCCCCTTGCCGAGGCTGATCTCCCCCTCCGACTTCTTGTCGATCGTCGGGCAGTCGGTGGCATGGGTGACGTCGACGGCGATCGCCACGTGGGGATCGACGCCGAAGGCACTCGTCTGAGCGCCGCGCAGGCCGATCTCCTCTTGGACGGTCGAGGCGACGTGGAGCGAGCAGGGGAGCGGACCTGCTTCGGCAGCTCGTCGAAAGGCCTCGAGGACCACCCACAGGCCGACCTTGTCATCCATCGCCGGCGAGGCGACGAGGTTGTTCCGCAGCGGTTGGGCCCGGAGTTCGACCGTCACGCAGTCGCCGATCCGCACGACGGCCTCCGCATCGGCCTTGTCGCGGGCGCCGATGTCGATCCACAGATCCTTCATCTTCGGCACCACCTTCCGCTCCTCCTCGGTGAGGAGGTGGATCGGCTTGCGGGCGATGACGCCCGGCACCGGTCCGCCGGCCCCCCAGACGACGACGCGCGAGCCGATCAGCTGCATCGGATCCCACCCGCCGATCGGCTGCACGGAGCAATAGCCGTCGCCATCGATGTATTGGACGATCAGCCCGATCTGGTCGCAGTGCCCGGCCAGGAGCATCCGCAGCGGCGCCCCGGAGTTCTTCACCCCGATCACGTTTCCATGGGAATCGGTCGAGACGGCGTCGGCCACGCCCTCGAGGTAGGAGCGGACGAGCGCCTGGATCGGCCACTCGTAACCGGAGGGGCTGGGGGTGCCGAGAAGACGAAAAAGAAAGTCGCGGGAGGAGTCTTTCACGTGAAGGGGGTCCTGCGGGCGATGGAGGGGCGGGAAGCCGTCCGGACACGAACGGGGCGGGGGCACGGTCGGCCACGCCACCGATCGCCCGTTGTACGGCACCGACCACCGCCACGCGAACCCGCCCCCCACCATCGGCACGACCGTCGCAATCGTCAGGTTCCTCCAACCGCCAAGCCGCTCCCAGGCCGTGCCGGACGGGCTTGCTTGGTAGCTCCGAGCTAGGCTCGGTACATTGCAAGGCTCCCACCTTCCCCGAGTGATCACACCCCATGGCTCACAACGGCTCGACCCAGCCGGTACGGATCGGCCTCGTCGGGCTCGGCACCGTCGGCTCCGGCGTCGTCCGCCTGCTCGTCGACTCGGCCGACCACATCACCCGGCATGCCGGCCGACCGATCGAAGTCGCCGCGGCGGTCGTCCGCGATCCCGCCAAGGAACGCGACTGCACGCTCCCGGCCGTGCCGGTCTCCACCGACATCGGCACGATCTCGCGCGACCCCTCGATCACGCTCGCTGCCCTCCTCGTCGGCGGCCTCGAGCCGGCCCGATCGATGATGGTCGAGCTGCTCGAGAACGGGAAGGACGTCGTCACCGCCAACAAGGCGCTGCTCGCCGAGCACGGTCCGGAGCTTTTCGATCTCGCCCGCCGGCTCGGCCGCTCGATCGCCTTCGAGGCAGCCGTCGCCGGCGGGATCCCGATCGTCGCGGCGATCGGTGAATGCCTCGCCGCCAATCGGATCGAGAGCATTCGCGGGATCCTCAATGGCACGAGCAATTTCATCCTCACCCGGATGGAGGAGGACGGCTCGAGCTATGCCGAAGCGTTGGCTCTGGCCCAGGCGAAGGGTTTCGCCGAGGCCGATCCCTCGATGGACGTCGACGGCACCGATGCCACGCAGAAGCTCGCGATCCTCTCCCATCTCGCCTTCGGCGTCTGGGTTCCCTGGAAGGAGATCCCACGGACGGGCATCGACACGGTCGACATCGACCTCATCCGCTATGCCGCCGAACTCGGCTACCGGATCCGGCTCGTGGCAGTGGCCCGCCGGACCAACGGCCGGCTGGCGATGCGCGTGGCACCGGCGCTTGTGAAGATCGGCACCCCGCTCGCCGAGACGCGCGGGGCCTACAACGCGGTGAGCATCGTCGGCGACGCCGTCGGGCGGATGTTCTTCCACGGCCTGGGGGCGGGGCAGATGCCGACCGCATCGGCCGTCGTGGCCGACATCATCGACACCGTCGTCGGGCGGACGGCGATCACCTTCCGCACGACCGGCCTCCTCTCGGCCGACACTCCCACCGCGAAGGTGGCCGGCGTCGACGCCAGCGAGCGTCACTTCCTCCGCATCGTCGTCACCGACCGCCCCGGAGTCCTCGCGCGGATCACCGGGATCCTCGGTGATCACGGGATCTCGATCGCGTCGGTGATCCAGCACGATCCGGTCGACGCCGACGCCGCCCACGGCGCCGTTCCCGACGTGCCACTCGTGATCATGACGCACTCCTGTCCGTCGAGCGCCGTTCACGAGGCTCTCCGGTCGATCGACTTCTGCGACGCCGTCCGCGGAAAGAGCGTCTGCCTGGGGGTGCTCGACGAATGAGCCACCGACCCCCGAGCCACCACCAAAAGGGACGCACCGCATGAAGTCCGTGATCGTGATTCCCGACGGCGCCGCCGACGCGCCTCAGGCCTCGCTCGGAGGGCTGACGCCGTTCCAGGCCGCCCGCACGCCGGCGCTCGACAGGCTCGCCGCGCAGGGGAGCGTCGGACTTGCCAACCACGTTCCCGACGGCTTTCCCCCCGGCTCCGAGGTAGCCTGCATGAGCCTCCTCGGCTACGACCCGGCGAGCTTTTTCACCGGTCGGGCGCCGCTCGAAGCCGCTGCCAAGGGAATCGAACTCGGGCCCGACGACTGGGCGGTGCGTTGCAACCTCGTCACGGTCCGTGACGGTGTCATGGACGACTTCACCGCGGGCCACGTCTCGACCGAAGAGGCGACGGCCCTCCTTTCGGCCTGCCAGCAGGGACTCGCCGCCGACTTTCCCGAGCTTTCCGGCTGGGAGTTCGCGACGGGCGTGAGCTACCGCAATCTGCTGCTGTACCGCGGCTCTGCGGGCGCGCCTGTGCCACTCGGGAGCGATCTCCGCGCGACGCCCCCGCACGACCTCGTCGATCAGTCGGTCGCCGACGCCTTCCCACGCGGCACCGGCAGCCGCCTGCTCACCGACCTCATGGCGGCAAGCGCCCGCTGGCTCGAAGGGCATCCTGTGAATGCCGCCCGAATCGCCGCCGGGAAGCGCCCCGCCACGAACATCTGGCTGTGGGGAGCAGGGCGAGCGCCGCGAATGGAGCCGTTCGCGGCGAAGTATGCCGCCACCGGCTTCGGCGGACGGGCGACGATGATCACGGCGGTCGATCTCCTCCGCGGTCTGGCGGCGCTGGCCGGCTGGAAGCGTTTGGAGGTGGCGGGGGCGACCGGATACCTCGATACCGACTACGCCGCCAAGGGGCGTGCGGCGATCGCCGAACTCGACAGGGCCGACCTGGTCTGTGTCCATGTCGAGGCCCCCGATGAAGCGAGCCACGAGGGGAATGCGGTCGAGAAGGTGCGTGCCATCGAGCGCATCGACGAGCTCATCGTGATGCCGATCGCGGCCCACCTGGCGACGCTGCCGGAATGGCGGATCCTCGTCTGCCCCGATCACCCCACCTTCCTCGCCACGAAGACCCACTCCCGCGGCAGCGTCCCCTATCTGATCGCGGGGAGCGGGATCGCGGCCGGTGGGGGAACGTACGACGAGATCGCGGCGGCGGCAGCGGTGGACGCTGCCCCCGCGGCGCGGATCGAGCCGGGCTGGACGTTGATGGGGCGGTTTCTCGACAGGTCACGATAAGCGCATGAATCTGGAAAAAGGTGGCAGGCACCATTTTCCGGTCTTTCAGCGCAGGTCCTTGAAAGGGAGCGGTGATTCGATGGCCCTGGTGGTGCAGAAGTTCGGCGGCACGAGCGTCGCCGACGCGCAGAAGATCGTGGCAGCCGCACGCAAGGCGGTGGCCCGCCACAAAGCAGGGGACAAGGTCGTCGTCGTGGTGAGTGCCATGGGGCACCAGACCGACGTGCTCGTCGATCTCGCCAAGCAGATCACGGAGCGCCCGAGCGCCCGCGAGATGGACATGCTCCTCTCCACCGGCGAGCAGGTGAGCGTGGCGCTGTTCGCGATGGCGATCCAGTCGCTGGGTCACGAGGCGGTGAGCCTCACCGGCGCCCAGATCGGAATCCGCACCGACAGCACCCACACGAAGGCCCGCATCAAGTCGATCTCCACCGACCACGTCATGAAGCTCCTCGACGACGGCCGGATCGTGATCGCCGCCGGATTCCAGGGGATCGACCAGCACGGCAACATCACGACCCTCGGCCGCGGCGGCTCCGACACCACCGCCGTGGCCCTCGCGGCGGTCCTCCGTGCCGATGTCTGCGAGATCTACACCGACGTCGACGGCGTCTACACGACCGACCCGCGGATCCTCCCTGCCGCCCGCCGCCTCCCGTCGATCAGCTACGACGAGATGCTCGAGCTTGCGAGCCTCGGCGCCGGCGTGATGCACCCGCGATCGATCGAGTTCGCCAAGAAGTTCGGCGTGCCGGTCCTCGTCCGCTCGAGCTTCAAAGATGTCCCCGGCACGCTCATCGTCGCCGCCGACCGGGCCACGGCCCGCCCGGTCAGCGGCGTGGCGCTCGCGAAGGACGAGGCGCGAATCACGCTCGAGGGGGTGCCGGACCAGCCCGGCTCCAACCACAAGCTCTTCTCCCCACTGGCGTCCTCGGGGATCGCCGTCGACATGATCGTACAGAACGTCGCTCAGCACGGCCTGGCCGACATCTCCTTCACCGTCCCCGCCGACGATCTCGCTCAGGCACTCGACGTCACGCGGGGGGTGGCGAAGCAACTCGGGGCGTCGGGAGTATCGCACGACGACTCGATGGCGAAGGTTTCGGTCGTGGGCGTCGGCATGGCGCGCGAGGAAGGGGTGGCGGGGCGGATGTTCCTGGCGCTGTCGCGCGAGGGGATCAACGTCCGCATGATCACCACGAGCGAGATCAAGATCTCGGTCCTCATCGACCGGGCCGATGCGGCCAAGGGAGTGAAAGCCGTTCATGCCGCTTTCGGGCTCGCCCAGCCGGAGGCCGAAACGGGCGGATCGGCGGGGCAGGCGGCGCCCCCGGCCAAGTCGAGCCCACTCGATGTCGTGCGCAGGCTCGAAGGGATGGAGGACCTGGCGGTCGAGGATTGCCAACTCGACTCGTCGCAGGCGCTCGTGACCTTCACTGATCTTCCCGACACGCCCGGCGTGGCGGCCGATGTGTTCGAGGAGATCGGCCGGCAGAAGCTGTTCGTCGACATGATCGTACAGAGCCATCCAAGGGGCGGCCGGGCGGAACTGTCGTTCACGGTGCCTTCGAGCGACCGGGAACGGGCGATCGAGGTGGCAGGCAAGATCGCGAAGGCCCGTGGTGCGCTCGTCGCCGACGTCCCCCACGTCGCCAAGCTCTCGATCACCGGCGTCGGGATCCGCAGTCACGCGGGCGTCGCCGACCGGCTGTTCGCGCCGCTCGGCGAGGCTGGGATCAACGTCGACCTCGTGAGCACGAGCGAAGTCCGGCTGAACGTCGTCGTCGCGGCCGAGCAGGGCAAACAGTCGCTCGATGTCCTCAGAAAAGCCTTCGGTCTGTGAGCGCGAGCCGCAGCCGACTCTAGGGCGC
>Ga0078894_10003489_pt1 | contig 11950 bp, 11 predicted proteins | sample LauGreSu1BDMLBSD_2_FD_67506 | JGI IMG/M metagenome (GOLD analysis project Ga0078894, IMG submission 67506) | Freshwater lake microbial communities from Lake Michigan, USA - Su13.BD.MLB.SD (version 4) (version 4) | ecosystem: Environmental > Aquatic > Freshwater > Lake | place: Lake Michigan... | reverse complement strand
ACTATATAGAGAAAGATAAAAAACCAAGATATCCTAGGTAACCATTTCACAGCCACAAAATTACGTAAAATAACTCATAACTACCTCGTAAAGATTAATATCGAGATATAAACTGAGAATGAAAAATATAGAACTCCATAGTATACAGCAGGAGAACATATAGATAAAAATCTTGGTTTTACTGCTAGTAATTTGAAGGGCGAGCATAGCGCCTACAGGCAATGTTAGAAGAATAGGAGATAAAATAGAGATTCCCATCAATCCCATACGGCGTCTAACCTTTACTAGAAAGCGATTCCAGTTATTAAACTTTTGATAGACTTTATTTTTATACCGTAAGGCATAGTATTTTTTGGTAATAAAACTTCCAAAATTGATAAAAATTAATAACCCAATGGCTCCACCTGCCAGATTAGCAAGTATAGATGGAAAAATGCCTGTATCCAAATTGATAGCGGTAAATAGTCCTAGACCATACTTCACTATAGAAAAAAGGAATATAGTGATCAGTTTCGACCAATAGGCGACTAAATCCACAAATAATTGTTCTATTTAAAACTTATATATTTATCTACTAAATCGCTAGACCCTAAAGCGATAGGAACTCGCTGATGTAGCTCTGTAGGCTCTATTTCCAGTATATCATGACTACCATTGGTATATTTTCCACCTGCCTGTTTTTGAATAAAACTCAAAGGATTGCACTCATATTGTAGCCTTAGTTTTCCATTAGGAGACTTGGTAGTCGCTGGATATAAAAATATACCCCCCTTTAGCAAATTTCTATGAATATCTGCTACCATAGAACCGATATAGCGCTGAGTAAAAGGGCGCTTACTAGATTTATCAGCATCTAGGCACCAGTGGCAAAAATCTATTACAGATTTCTCATAAATATTGTAATACCCCAAATTAATAGACAAAATAGGCGTATAAGCTGGTGTCTGAATATGCTCATGTGACAGCAAATATTCATTCTCCTTTTGATCTAGAGTGAAGGCATGAGAGCCATTGCCCATTGAATACACTAGAATAGTAGAACTGCCATATATGACATAACCAGCGCTCAATATATCATTTCCTTTTTGTAAAAAATCAGCTAACTTTAATTTTCCTTTGGATACCCGCTTGTAAATACTAAAAATAGTGCCTATAGCCGAACAAGTATCTATGTTACTACTTCCATCAAGTGGATCAAACAGAACGATATATTTAGCCTCAATATTTTCACTTTGATCGAAGGATATAAAAGTTTCCATTTCTTCAGAAGCTACGCCTGCACAATACTTTGAAGACTTCAAAGATTCTATTAGCCAATCATTTGACAACTCGTCAAGCTTCATAACTTCTTCGCCCTGAATGTTTTCTTTATCTGCTTTACCTAGTATACCTACAAGTGCAGCATGATTTACTACATTACTTATCTTTTTAGTAGCTTCTTCTAGCTTTTCATAAATCTCTTTAAGTCCTATTTCGGAGGCTAGAATTGATTCCTTTTCATTTAAAAAATTGTCGAGAGTAATTTTCATCTGTATAAATATTTTATTCTATTTCTTCTCGTTGATTGCCTAGATAGATTTTTGGCAAATAAATAGTAAATATACTGCCTTTACCCAATTCACTATGCACACTTACCTGGCCATCATGCGCTTCGCTCATCTCCTTTACATAATTGAGTCCTAATCCAAATCCTTTTACATTATGCACATTCCCTGTAGGTACTCTATAAAATTTTTCAAATACTCGCTCCAAAACCTCTGTAGGTATACCAATACCATTATCTTCTACCACAATTTCTATTCCTTTAGGTTTACTGTAAGTGGCTACATGAACCTCGAGTGGAACATTTTCCTTTCGATATTTGATAGAGTTTTCAATTAAATTGTGTACCATATTGGATACATGGGTTTTATCTGCCTCTATAATACTCTGCAATGCATTCGGACTATAGGTCAATTTTCCTCCGACCTCATCTATATTAATTTGATTTCTATTAACTATCTCTGCTATAATTTCATTGACATCTATTTCAGAAATTTTCAACTTGATACTCGATTTTTTCAAACGGGCAGCTTGGAGTACTTTCTCTATATTATTCAATAGTCTTTCATTCTCTTGCTTAATTACGGTAGCATAGTGATAAACTTTTTCTTTATTGGTCAATATTTTTTCATTTCGTATCATATTGCTGGCCAAGCCAATAGTAGCAACTGGCGTTTTCAATTCATGAGTCATATTATTGATAAAATCTGTCTTCATATCGCCTAACTTCTTCTGTTTATATATAGTATAGAGAGTAATCACAAAGGAAGCCAAAACTAGGGCAATAAGAAAAAAAGATGTAAATAGCATAGGTAGTACTTGCTGATTGATATATCGCTCTTTATTAGGAAAATAAATAAATAAAAGAGCATACTCATTGTAAATACTATTTGGAAATATCTTTGACCGATAACTTTTCTCAAGTAGGTCTTGACTTATTTTAGGAAAATCTGAATAGATAATAGCCTTAGTCGTATTGTCGATAATACACATCTTAAAATCTAAGTGAATATTGCTCTGCTCAGCTAGTTGGTTATTTATCAATCTTAGCAAAGTGTCTATAAATATTTTTTCATCCACACAAGTATTTTCAAATAGAAGAATATTGCCTCGATTTCGCATAGCTTCATTAAATTCAGTGTAATGTCTTTTCAGACGCTCAAATTCAGCAGGTTTCATATTGAGTATCCTCGACTTCGGTATATTGAGCTCGGACGTTAGTGTTTTGAAAAAAGCGCTATTTGTGTCCTTTAACTTATAAGTGAAAGTTAATTCGTCCATACTTTCCTCAATAGCACTAGTCTCTTCCTGCACACTAAAAGCTTTCTGAGCTATGGGATTATTTTTAAAAAAAATGATATTGGACTGTTTCTCATATTCGTTTAAAGCAGCATGGAGACCCGAATAGATCCTATTATCAAAATTTTCTCGCTGTTGATAGTAAGCACTATTTATAAAATAGATTTGTATAGCGATTAGACCCACCATGGAAAATAGGGCTACGATGACTATACCAATAATATACCTAAGATTCATAGACTATTTTCAATTATGTAAATTATGAATGCGCATTAATCTAAAAAACTTATTTTTGCGTAAAATTAAGATTAAAAAATGAAGTTTACTGTATCTTCACAATTATTAAGAGACAACCTAAGCAAAATCTATGGTGTAGTAGGGTCTAATAACGTTATCACCATTCTAGACAATTTTCTCTTCACACTCGAAAAAGACAAGCTCACCGTCATATCCTCCGACGTAGAAATTTCTATGAAAGTTGAGATAGCTGTTCAGTCGTCTGATTCCGGATCACTTGCTGTTCCTGCCAAAAAACTAATGGACACCATTAAGTTTATAGCCGATCAGCCTCTATTGTTGTCTATCAACGAAACAGAGAATGCTCTAGACATTAAAACCAACAATGGTGATTATAAATTAACTGGTTTCAACGCAAAAGAGTTTCCAGAATTAGCACAGATAAAGGATGCACAGCTGGTCAATATTGATTCTACCACGCTAAACCATGCTATAGGACAAGCTAGCTTTGCCATAGGCACAGATGAGTCAAGAAAAGCTATGACAGGCTTGTATTGCCAGTTTGACAAAGATGGTGCAACCTTTGTAGCTACAGACGCTCAGAAACTCGTTCGATTTAAACGAAGAGATGTAAATTCAGATGGAACCTTTAACTTCATCCTTCCTAAAAAGGTATTAGCTCAGCTAAAAACGTCCTTATCTGGCGAGACCTCGGCAGTAGAAATTAGTTTTAATAAAAATCATTGTTCGTTTAATTTCGGCAACATTTACCTCATTTGCAGACTAATAGAAAGCCAATATCCAGATTATAATGCTGTTATCCCCACCAATAATCCGAATATACTAGTGGCAAGCAGAGAAGAATTACTCTCTTCCCTGAAGCGACTGACCCCATATACTAGCCAAAGCACTCATCAGGTAGTTTTCCAAATAGTAGGTAGTCAACTCACTGTATCCGCTACGGATATAGACTATGCCAGTGAAGGTAGAGAAAATTTGATGGTAAATTATAACGGAGAAGATTTCACAATAGGATTTAACTCAAAGTATTTATCCGAAATTCTGTCGACCATTCATTCAGAAGAAGTGATGATTGAAATGTCTACTCCAGCTAGAGCTTGTCTCATACTGCCTAATGAAACTAATGATAAGGAGAGCATTCTTATGCTTATAATGCCTATCATGGTGAATTAATAGCGAAAAGCTAATAAATTACAATAAAATTATTAGCAACGGAGCTTATAAAAAGGCACAACGTCTTTATTCAACATTAAAAATTAAACATTCAACATTAGTCAAATGTTAGATAAATTAAATCAATATAAGACCAAAGCTCCTGAAATTGTATTCGAATGGAAGGATGAAGAAACAGGCGCAGAAGGATGGCTAGTGATCAATAGTCTTCGTGGTGGCGCAGCAGGTGGCGGAACGCGCATGAGACTCGGATGTACGAAAGACGAGGTCCTTTCCTTAGCTAAAACTATGGAAATCAAATTTACCGTAGCTGGACCACAAATAGGTGGAGCCAAGTCAGGAATCAACTTTGACCCAAAAGATCCAAAAAAAGAGCTTGTACTCAATAAATGGTATAAGAGAGTCGTTCCTTTGCTTCAGAACTATTATGGTACTGGAGGAGATATGAATGTAGATGAAGTTAAAGATGTAGTGCCTATAACTGAAAAATATGGGCTCCATCATCCACAAGAAGGTATTGTAGTCGGGCACTATTTACCGAGTGCAGATCAGAAAAAAATACAGTTACATCAGCTTCAGAAAGGAGTAGAACTTGATGTAAAGTCTGTAGCGCTCTCCCCTAACCCTTCCAAAACCTATTTAGTGGCTGACTTAATAACAGGTTACGGAGTTTCTGAGTCTGTTCGTCATTTCTACGATATATACAAAAATCAAAATCTCCAAGGCAAACGTGTCCTTATACAAGGATGGGGCAATGTGGCAGGCGCTGCAGCCTATTATCTGGCTCAGCAAGGTGCTAAGATTGTGGGAATTATCGATAAAGACGGAGGACTTCTATCTGAGTCTGGTCTTGGGATTGAAGAAATCAAGCAACTACTAGAATCTAGAAATGGAAATGCCTTAGCGCACCCCAATATGATGAGCTTTGCCGAGGTAAATGAAAAAATATGGCATGTCAAGGCCGAGATTTTCATACCAGCAGCTGCTTCTAAAATAGTTCAAAAGTCTCAAATCGATAGTCTATGCGCTCATGGACTAGAGGTTATAAGCTGTGGAGCTAATGTGCCTTTCGCAGATGCGGAAGTGTTTTATGGTGATATCGCTCAATACACTGACACCAAATGTAGCGTAGTACCAGACTTTATAGCCAACTGTGGTATGGCTCGTGTATTCGCCTATCTCATGCAACCAGAAGGAGTAGTGTTATCAGAAGAGGCCATCTTCGAAGATGTGTCTCTAACTATAAAAAATGCCTTACATGACTGCTTCCGAACCTCTATTGAAGTCACTGGCTTACAAAAAGTGGCACTGAGTATCGCTATGGATAAGTTAAGTTAAATCCGCCTGATGTACCGCTTCGGCATTTTATGTATATATTTTCTTAGTCCAAACAACAGCCTTTGGGCGCAGCAGGAAATATACAACTATCCGGGAAGCAGCAATAAAATAGGAACCCTATGCCGATATTTTCAGACTCAGGAAGACTTTCTCCAAAACAAAAATGCAGATTCTGCTGTATTGGCTATTAATATGATCAGCGAATTTTCATTCGATGTCCAAGCATTTTTAGATAAGCCTGAACGCTGGGAAATTAATGATTTGTACTGTATCATAACTGCTCTGGACACCATATATAATCTAAAAAGCTATGGAAAAAGACCCCGATATAGTAAGCGTTTTGTCCAGGATAGTTTCCAAATACTCTTCCTTCCGAAAGAAAATAATTCTATGCTCGCCTATGGCATGCTCGGAGGCGCTTTAAGTGCTGCGATAGCCTCTGGATCATACAGTTCTTCCATGCGCACCAAGTTGGCAGACCATACGATATTAGCGGTGAATAAGAATTCTGGTAAAAAAATATATATCACAAAACAAGATCTACGCTATAATCTCAAATCACTCCGAGATGAGAAAATTATCGAAGCCTTCAAAGCCGAAAAAGAATACACTCTCGAAGTTATGCTAAAATATTTCCAATACTTTATGGCGAATAAGGGCAAACTCGAATTTAAATAACCAAAGTGACTCTGCCCTTCTCTATTATATATTTGCTTGAGTTGTTCGTTATCCTCAAGAGTTTTTAAGTTAACTCAACTCTATCCAACAATTTTATTTAAAGAAAGTCAAGACTTGATTACAAGCTTCGGTATATTAGACCTTATCGACTATACAGTAAACTCAAAAAAGGCAAAATAATCAAGCAATCGATCAATGCTTTTTTTAGCTGACTAGTAGCACTATCATAATAAATGGATATGAACATAAGATATATAAACAGAATAAAATCTATATAGCAGTTATCCCAGCGAGACCATAAATGCATGACTAAAATCCATACAATAGATATGACTAGGTTTTTTAGATAAGGAATATGACGAATAAAAAAATAGTCCAATCCGAAGAGGCTTAAGCTTATTAATACAATATAGTCTAGGTGTGTATCAGAGTTTTCTATGTTTTTTATCCATAAAAAGCTCCCAAGAGCTATTGAGCCGATAGTGGCAAAAATAACCTCTGTGAGATTTTCTGAAATCCATTTAAGTCTTTCATCATGCATCGCTTTTTGATAGTCGGTCACATGTATGATATTACAAAAATTGTAATAAGACCAAGTAGCTAGAAAGATAAGGATAGCTTGAGAACCTTGTTGATTGTATAAATAAAAACAGAGTGCCGCAATCAGCGCTATATGTATATTGCCATACACATATATCTTGGCTATTTTGTTTAGCTTCTCCACATAATATCTTTTAAATAGTTAAACCTTATTAGTCACGCATAGCCCTGCGTAAAAATTGATTGATTTCATACCCATGACTGAACCAATTGGCTGCTTTTTTAATAAAATCTTTTTGCAGCACCTCTTTATTGTCAAATTCCTTCCAGAAATAGAATTGTTTATAGTAGATATAATCCGAATCTGCTGCCCAGTCTTTGATGTCTTTAGGTAATATCTTGGAACGCTCACCTTTTATATCTCCAAAAGTATTTTTAAATTTTTTATCACTCAAAATTTGATGAAACTCATCGGTATTGTAATAAATCTCTGACCTTATTTTCAATAGTTTTTCTGGCGACGGGCACCATGCTCCACCAGCTATATAGTTCTTTTCAGCACCCAACTCTAGATAATATCCTGGATCTTCGTGATCCTTTTTTCCATTCAGAGAGTAGGCTACAGAGCGATTATTCTTATAAGGTGCTTTGTCTTTGGAGAATCTTATGTCCTTATTTATGCGAAAAATATTTTTCTTAAAATCACCCTGAATTTCACCATCGAAATGTCCCAAAGCATTTCCTAATTCCTGCACGAAAAGTTCGAATGGCTTTTTGACATCTATCTCATAGCGCTGTCTATGAATATCAAACCATTCTTTATTATTATTTTTACTCAACTCTTTAAAAAAGGTAAAGAAATTATTTGTCAACATAACGGCTTATTTTCTAAACTCTAATGTATGGTAAAATACTGTTTTGGACTATGATTATTTACTTTGAATAAAACACCTATTCGCCCATAATCGACAACATAATTGAAGTCAGCATGCTGACTAGCCTGCAGCCATGCCTTATAATTGTCTGGGCTCCACCGAATATCGTCTAGAATCACCGCAGCATTCTCTGCCAAAGCGGGCATAATTAACTCTAAATAGTGTCGCATAGATACTAATTTATGATCTCCATCTATGAATACGAAATCAACACTCCCCAATTCGTTTATAACAGTAGGTAAAGTCTTATCGAAATTCCCATTCACGAAATTTAAAATATGAGCTGGATACCATAGATTAAACAACTCTTTAGACTTATCTATTGCTATGGGATTAGCATCTATTGTTGTTCCTTTGATTATAGAATTTGATGAGTATATATATGCTGTACTTACACCGAATGAGGTACCTAATTCTATGAAAGTTTTCGCTTGAATATAGGCTGAAGTGGCCAATAATACTTTACCATATAAATCCGTAATTGATGTTTTTAGATAGCGAGCGGAAATGTTTGTAAGATTAATTTTCCCAAAATCTATAAACTTAAATTCCGAATTATCGTTCTGTAAGGAATTTCTATAATTTTTAATTGAAATGATTTCGACTGCTAGCCCCGCCTGAATAGTATTTATCCATTCAAAAATAAATGGTGAGTGAATGTATAAATCAGACTGAGCCTTATAATAATATTTGGTATAGGAAACTAAACGAAAAAATAGTGTAGTTAAGTTCATATGGTGCTAGAATTACCATAGTTTGGCAACGTTTATGATTAGTTTACTTTTAACTATAAATGGTATACAAACCCAATTTTATGGATAAAATATTTGTATATGTAAATTGAAAGACTAGCTTTCTCCTCGCTTAAGATTGAACTTTTCAATTTTATTATACAAATGCGAGCGCTGAATATCTATTTCATCAGCAGTTTTACTCACATTCCAGTTAAACTGGCCTAGTTTGTACTCTATAAACTGCTTTTCAATATGCTCTTTGAAATCTTGAAACTTAGGATATTGATCAAAGACCTCTGAGTTTAATGCGTTGGAAATTTGGACGCCCTTATAAGCATAATTTTGAACGTCCTCTTCTGTGATTTTTGCACCACCCAATATGATTAACCGCTCTATAACATTATGCAATTCTCTTACATTGCCTGTCCATTCATAGTCTTGAAGCATTTTAAGAGCGTAAGGTGTGATTATTTTGACAGGTATTCCTTGGCTCAAACATACCTCTTCACAAAACTGCTCGGCTAGCATAGGTATATCGTCTTTACGCTCATTGAGTGAAGGCACATGAATGAGTATGACACTCAGCCTGTGGTATAAATCCATACGGAAATTACCCACAGCGATTTCATGGTTTATTTTCTTATTGGTAGCCGCTATAACTCTTACGTCTATATTGATATCTTTATCTCCACCTATTCGAGTGATTTTAGCCTCCTGAAGTGCTCGTAGAACTTTTGACTGCGCAGCTTGGTCCATATCCCCTATTTCATCTAAGAATAAAGTGCCTCCATGTGCTAGTTCGAATTTTCCTTTGCGTTGATTGATCGCTGAGGTAAATGATCCTTTTTCATGTCCAAACAATTCACTTTCAATAAGTTCATTTGGTATTGCAGCACAGTTCACTTCAATAAATGGACCTTTGCTTCTATGACTTTTTTCATGAATCCATCGAGCAACCAATTCTTTGCCCGTTCCATTTTCTCCCGTAATTAAAACTCGAGCATCTGTTGGAGCTACTTTTTCTATCGTAGCTTTTATTTTTTTAATACTGACGCTTTCTCCAGTTATTATAGTTGATTGTTCTATTCTACGCTTCAGTACTTTAGTTTCTTCATTTAGCACCTTATTTTCCATTGCGTTTTTAACTGTAATGAGCAACTTATTCATATCAGGTGGCTTAGAAATATAATCAAAAGCGCCCATTTCCACAGATTCAATGGCCGTATCTACATTGCCATGTCCTGAAATCATAATAAATTTAGGAGGTATATCAAGCAATTGAGCTCGAGATAGAAGCTCTTTGCCATCCATCTTTGGCATTTTGATATCACATATGACTAAATCATAGTCATCTTCTTTTATCATACTCAGTCCCTCTTGGCCATTTTCAGCGGTATGTACATCATATCCTTCAAATTCTAAAATTTCCTTCAACGAATTTCGAATACTTTTTTCATCATCTATTATGAGAATTAATGCCATTTTAAATTTTATTTACCTGGTGTATAATGTTTGGAAACTAAGTTTAATAGCCTATCCCAGCGCACTTTTTTATTGATACCATCCCAGCTAAAAAAGATAATGAAAGGCTTACCTACAATATGGTCTTCTGGCACAAAACCCCATGAGCGAGAGTCTTGAGAATTATGACGATTATCTCCCATCATAAAGTAATAGTCCATTTTAAACGTATAGGTTGTGGATGGTTTATCATTGATATAAATCACGTTATCTTTTACAACCAATTTATTACCTTCATAGATCTGTATAATGCGCTCATACATAGATAGATTCTCTTTTCCAATCGCTACAGTTCTTCCTTTTTTAGGTATAACTATTGGTCCGTATTCATCTACAGACCACTTATAGTATCTCTTATCATGTGGAAAATTAAAATTGGTCAAATCAGGGGCAGTATTATAAATAAGTGCGATCGAATCTACATAAACAAGTTTTTTAATTTCTGCTAATGTATTAATGTCTGTATGCACTGTCAGAAAATTGGAACCGTCCAGAAAATTAAAACTTTGCTCCGTATTAATTCTTAGTTTTTCAAAATCAGATTTTATTTCATCTCTATTGCCACTTTGCATTTTAGAAGGATTGTAGCGTATAAAGTATGATGTCTGAAGCTTAGGTGCTTTAAATGCCTCCTTATTATTTATAAATAAGTTTCCTTTTCTTACTTGCAGGGTGTCTCCGGGTATAGCTACACAACGTTTAACATAATGGTCTCTTTTATCAACCGGTCTGGAAGTTAATGTAAAATCCTTACCAGATTTTAAATATTCTCTGCCTAATTGATTCACATTATCTATATATTCTTGAGATTGCTTATATTCATCTGTCATATTAGTATTCATCTCATTGGCAAATTGAGTTCCTATACCATTGATCAGCGTCAAATAAGGCATAGCACTCTGATGCTCTTGCGTCACAGTATCTCCTTCGGGAAAATTAAATACTACGAGATCATTGCGCTTAATATCAGTAAGTTTAGGAAGACGTATATAAGGTATTTTTATCCAATCTACATATGAGTTGATTGTACTACTACCTTTAGTCAGTGGCATGGTATTTTGTACTAAAGGGAAAGACAAAGGGGTATTAGGCATTCTCATGCCATAGCTAAATTTATCTACAAAAAGGAAGTCTCCAACTAAGAGCGTTCCCTCAAGTGATGAGGTAGGAATAGTAAAAGCCTCAAATACAAAGAAGCGTATTAGCATAGCGGCAGATAATGCAAAGGTAATAGTATCTGTCCATTCACGGAGAGGATTGGACTTTGGTTTGCGAAATTTTTCGCCCTCTACCTCACCCTGTGGTCCAAAGTATTTTGGGCTAGGCTCCCTCTTCCAAAAGAGGTAAGGAAAAAATACAGATCCTCCTAGAATACCGAGATAATGACTTTTGAAATCATATATCCTGTGAGCATCTAATAATTCAGACAATATGGAAACCGCTGCAATAATATTCGCTCCTGGGATAAAAAACCAAACAATAAAGGACTTTTTCTGACCCGTCAGTTTGATAAGCTCTAATTTATTGATAAATGGAATAAAGGCCTTCCATGGCTCAATTCCCTTTTTCTGAAAGAAAAAATAAAGACCAGTGTGGATACCGATAACCGTAAGAACATAGTAAGCTAGTAAAAAATACATAATTTATACCTTTCTTTTGTATTGTTTTGTGGACAAATTTGTGAAAAAATAAATTAAACAGACTATATATTTTTAAGCCTGCCTCATTCAGAACACTTAATTAGTAGTCCAAAGGTAGATTATGTTGACTGATTTTAAATTTTATTAACTTCTTGCTAATAAAATTCAAAAACATAAATTTCAATCCAAACTAGGTCTCATGCTCCGCATGCGCCAACTTGCGCACCCTGATATTATGCTTCCACTTACTCACAAGGAAGAACATAACTGGGACCATGACTAAGGTCAAAAT
>Ga0078894_10003487_pt1 | contig 11950 bp, 15 predicted proteins | sample LauGreSu1BDMLBSD_2_FD_67506 | JGI IMG/M metagenome (GOLD analysis project Ga0078894, IMG submission 67506) | Freshwater lake microbial communities from Lake Michigan, USA - Su13.BD.MLB.SD (version 4) (version 4) | ecosystem: Environmental > Aquatic > Freshwater > Lake | place: Lake Michigan... | reverse complement strand
GATATAAGGGTATTGTTCTTGCTGAAATATGAATTAATTATTGACATGAATATGTTTTACATATAAATATCAATTAATTCTAATATTTTGATTTAAGATGGTATTTTCTGCATCAGCAAGGATTGCATTGATTTCTGCAGTGGTTTGTCCGTTACCTGCAGCGACCGGAACTGGTGCCATTGTTGCTACGGGATGAACGTGTCCGGTTACATATGAAAATATTTTTCGTAGTAATGCCATTAACTCATCACCTCTTACAACAGGATATGTTTTATTTAAAATACTATTTTCATCACCAATAAATTTATCTTGGGGAATGCCATATAAAGTTTGACTTAAACTGATTTTACCTTTAGGGCCTGCTGAGTCTTGAGACATAAAATACATACGTTGAGCACCCATAACACTATAAGTAATGTCTGCAGGAATAAATTCTGTTGGTATCACAATTTCTTCTTTTAAATCAGCTTGAGGGCCAAGAATTGGTTTACCTGATTTATTATCCCAAACTAAAAACCATCCTTTGTATTTTTTACTGGCGGGGTCTAATGTTATTTTATTGTAGAATTTTGTATAATTAATATATTCAGCAACTTCAGTAACAACTTCATTTGGTGAAAATTTATTTCCTGTAGTATATGTTAATTTTGAAGGTGTTACAACCAATGGGAATGTAACATTTGATGCAAAATTTTGAGGATTGTTTACAGTATATCCTGATATATTAATAAAACCACTAAACACACCTTGGATAAAATTATTAATAATACTTGTTGCATCATCAAATGATTTAGCGTTAAATTTAATTTCTTCTAAAGGTGAACTATAATCTGTTCCAACAGATAAACTTGTTATTGTGTCAGATTTAAAATTTTTAGTATTAACTTTAACACTTGGAATTACATTATATAAACCAACCGAGCCATTAAATGCTCCTAATAGTGACATGTTTTCTAAATTATCAATATTCCAAATAATCATTTTTTTAACAACTTGAACCTGTTCAACTAATCGAGTAACCGATTCAGGATTTTTAGTTGTTTTTTGTTGAGTAAAGTTTGATAATTGAAGATAAGCTCTGTTAACATTACCTAAAGGTAGTTGGTCTTTCACCAATCTTTTAGTTTTACCCGCTCTAATTAATATTTCATTTTCTTTAACAACTACATCGGCAGTTCCTCTACCTAATAAAGCGTTATCGCCTGGTTCAGGAAATACACCTTTACTACCTTGGTTTCTATATTCACCTACTTGGTTTTTTATTGAAATACCTTGTGCGATTCTATCACCGGATGCTAAGAATTTTTTAGCCCCTTGATAGTATTCAAATGGACTAATCATTGGTGATGAAAAAGGCCCTTGAACATAAAATTGATTTGTAAAAGGGAAATCCTTATTTGAATATATTATGTGAACATATTCATCTTTAAGGGGTACTTGGCTTACGTAAAAAGGTAATAAAGATAAACAAATTAACGGGTCTCTTGAAGTCCATGGGTCTGTTTCTTCATTCCAATTAGGTATTGATGCAATTATATCTTGATAATTTTTTGTTTCAGGTATAACACGAAGTCTCCCTAACATCATAGGGTCTTGATTGTTAAGTACTATTCCGGGAAAAATTATTTGATTACTGACCATTTTTCTTTGTTCTTGATTGATATTCTTTTAATATCGTATTATAAGTTAATTCTAATTTATCTAAATGATGTGTTAATTTAATTAAAGATTCTTTAGTTAATGTAAAATCTTCTTGAATAAAATCCATAACAAATGATAAATCTTTATTAGATGAATTTTTATAATCTTTAATTATTTTTTTGGCTTTTTCAGATTTTTCTTGATTATTCATAATTATATTTTTTTACCATAAGCACTCGCAGGTACTGTCAGACCTGCCGGTGTAATTGTTAATGGGCCAAGTGCGATTTGAACTTTACCATTATCACCATCTTCTTTAGCCATCGCTTTCATTTGTCCAAATTTACCTAACACATCTAAATTAGGACTACCATCAGGTAAAGCTCCTGTAGGAATTCCTATTTTTTGTAATTCTTCAATTGCACCAACAAATGCTCTTGATTCAGAATAACCATCTAATAATTGAGATGCAAATAATAATGGTAAAGGTATTTGACCTCCAAAACCAATACTATTAGTTATTAAATCCAATAGTGCTAATAATTCATCTACGACACTTTTACATCTCCTCCAATCACTAATAAAAGATGCAACAATTAAAAGTAATTGAATAAGTTTTAAAATCATTGAAATTCTTTTATTAATTTTTTCTCTAACAATATCACTGATTACTCTTTGAATTAACATTAAGATATCTCTTTTAATTAATTCAAATAATTCTTGTACAAATATGGCACCTATTTTAGATATAAAGTTTATTGCGAATTTTTTAAATTGTTTTACAAAATCAACTAAACCTTTTATAGCATCAGTAGTTTCTTGACCAATCGCTTTCAACATTACATATATTGGTAATAGTACTTTAGGTGTAAGAAAAGCACTTGCAATACCTTGAGCAATTAATTTAATAAAATTTAGATTTAAGGCGGCTTGAGCGTTAGTTTGAATACCGGCACCCCATTGAGGGTTATCGGCCAATACCTGTGTTAAATTATCGGCAGCATTAATAAAATCACTATTATTCTCAATTAAATTTAAATCATTTATTTGACTAATAACTGCAGGAAAATCAACAGGAAGTAATATATTATCACATTCTTCTAATTCGATTACTTTGTTTTTAATATTAGTAACACGTTGTTCAACTTTTCTTAAATCAATATCTGTAAACTCAAAAAAAGTTTCATCTACACCGTCAAGTTCAGGTACTTTAGCAATACCGCTGACATCTATCTCACTTCTATTATCAAAACATAATCCGAGAATACGTTGAATTAAAATGTCAAACTTACTTTGGTCTTCAACTTGTCCAACACCTGCACTGGCATTCATTGACACAACACCACTTAATGATTCCATTATAGATGCAATCATATTAGTTGGTTCGGTAATTCTAATTGTTTTATAATAATCAACTAAAAATGTTCCAACTTTATTAACACCATTAACTCTATTGGCTAAATCAACTTTAAACCATGGGCCTGTTTCTCCAAAATTATTTGTATCAACATATTGAATATCAAATAACTCTTGTCCGGATTGTCCTATGTATTGTTGTCCATTGTCTGCTGAATATGGTTGTCCTGTTTGAATTAATTCATATAATTCCTTATTCATTGAAAAAGGATAATCTTGGATAATAATCGGATTTTTTTCGTATAATGGTTTTCCTTCAGTTTTAGGGTCTAAAGTTAATATATTAAGTAAATCAACAGATTTAACTTTAATATAGTAGGTTGACCCTCCATTGTACACTTGCTGTTGGTCACAACCAACCGCATTTATTGACTCTTCCAATGCAATTTCAGAAAGTCTTGGTTCAACATTTTTAAGTGCGGTAATTAATAATCTTTTAATATATTTTGTAGAATTACTTCCTTGACCTCCGGTAGTATTATTAATGTCTAAAAGTTGTTCAAATTGATTTTTAATTTCTTTTTGATAACGTTTAGTTTGTTCTTTAATTTTACCAAGTTGACCGGTAACCGCAGCTTTTTTTTGCTCAAAAGCATCACCGGCTTGTTTTCTAGTATTATCATATTGAGATTTTAACTCATTATAATTTCTAGTTGCGGTAATTCTATCTTGTATTTTTTTATAATCTGCACCTAAATCTAATGACGCCATATCGAATTATTTTTTCATTTTATATGAACCTTCGGTTTTTGATGCGTCTTTTTCGATTAATGTTTTTAACATCTCATCATCAACACCTAAATCTGATATTGAAAAACTTTCACTTGTTCCGGCATTTGATTTTTCCCACATCCCCGCTTGTAATTTTGAAAGTGTTAATTTTTTTTCAACACAATCATTAATAATCTTTTGTTGTTTTTCTATAACAGGCCCAATTAAAGTCATATCTTCAGGTTCTTTCATCATAGTCAACATTTTATTTTGAATTCTAATAGCAGTACTTCTTTGTTCCACAAGTTCATTGTAGATTTCTTGCATCAATGATAACATTGATTCTTTACTTAGATTAATTTCTTTTTTTGTCGGTCTTGCCATAATGATAAATATTAAATTTATTTTTTTTTAGTTTACCATATTTTGAATTAATGTGTAATACATATTTTTGTATTTTCTCATTGACCCCCTAATTTCTTTAGTTGAAAGATTGGTCATCTCTCTTAAAGATAATAAAATAATATTTTTATTAAATTTATTATTATCGTTACCAATAAATATTGAATCATAGTTTTCAAAGATATCATATAGTGCATGACCTAACTTAATTTCATTTTCTGATAGGTTTTCTTCTTTGATAAATCTATCTAACTCAATTAAAAAATGTTTTATTACTCTTTCGGAGTCTAAACTATCATTCTCTATATAATATGAAAAGTTTTCATTGTTCTCTAAATTGGTTGAAATGTCTTCATATGATATTTTTCTATTTGTTTCTTTTTGGTCTTTAATGATTTGACCCATCAAATAGTTTTTACATATCGTACCAAAATAAGAATAAGCCTTCTTTTCTCGAGAAGGTTTAAACTTATCTATTTTTGTCATTAAAAACGAGTGAGTATCTACATGGATATCCGTAAAATCCATGTCTTTTCTATATAATTTATATCTTCGTATGATTGAAGATATCATCTTGTCTAAAGGTTTTTTTAAAAAATCATTGTAAATCTTATTTTTTTCTTCATACGTTTCCGACTCTAAAAATCTGATTACTGCCAATTCTTCTCTAACATCAAAATAATTTGCTTGTGTAGGTTTTCTACCTTTCTTTTTTAACTCAACATTTGTATCTCCTGTTAAATTAATATTTTCAGTCATTAAACTTCTTGAGATTCAAATTTTATTGCTCGGTCATTAATGAAGAAATATTCTTTTTTAGCAGATTCAATCCAAAATTTAACTTCTTCCGGACTTAAAATATCTCTACCATTTTTATAATTCCAAAAGATTGAACCATCTCTTAAATTAGTATGTTTATAACCAATTCTTGGTATAGACATAATATTGATAGAATTATGTGTTAATCGTAAAAATAATTCATAACCAAAGGTTAACTTAAATGACGGTTTTAATAATCCATAATCAACGAATTTAGATTTTTTAATAACCATTCCTGATGATTGGAAATTTTGGTAATCTAATAAAGTCTCGTGAGTTAATATACCCATTTCCGGAGTAAAGTTAGCTGCAAATGTTGCTTCATTAGTAAATCCTGCGAATTTTCCTTGTTGGTCTGTATCAACAACAATAGGTAAAAATGCGTCCACATTTGGATATGCTTTTGAATATATGTCAACATTTTTAAACCATATGTTAGAATACTCATCATCAAATTCAAATAAAGAAATCCATGTAGAATTTGAGTTTCTAACTCCGTGATTAATTTGTGCCGCGTAATTAGGTTCTTTTTCCCATTCTAATTTAACAACATTTAGACCTCCAAAATCATAATTGTTAAGAAGTTCAACTAATGGTGTTTCATTCGTGTGAACGATAACTAATTCATTAATTTTTAATTTTTGATTGTTTAATGATTCAATACATTTTTTAAAATAGTCTTCAAAAAATGGTGCTGTTGCCGATTTAATCGGTAATATAACTGATACGTCAAAGTAATTTTCCATATTATTCTTCAATTGTTTGTAGTTTATTTAATTGTTCTTCAAATGATTCTAATCTTTTAGTAAGATATCCTTCAAATAAGTTTACTGATATTTTTTCAAAGTCTTCTTTAGTACTTAAATTTTCAGTTGTTTTGATAATTGATTCTTCTAAATTTTCATTGATGCTATCTTCTAACCAATTTTGTAGGAAATCTGCAACATAATCAACCATTTGTATTTTATTGTTAACCCAAACACCATTATCCTCATTCATCCATTCAGGTAACAAATTTGGGACTAATCCAACTACGGGAATTTTACACTTCATAGATTCTAATGGAAATGTACCGTAAGAACTTGTTTCGTCAATCCAAACAGATAAGAAACAATCTTTCATAGTATTAGCGAATTCGTCCATTGTTAATCCCCTCATATCTCTAAAAGTAATCCATCTATATTGAGGAAATTTAATGTAGAAACTTTTAATCATATTAACCGCTTCCCTTTGTTCTCTAGCATGAATTGCAATAATAGGTTTTGCTGGTAATGTGTTAGGTTTAAATTTATCTGAAATAAACGGTTTTAAAACATCTATTGAAACACCTCTCATAATATTTTCAATATATTCTTTTTGGGTTTCTGATGTTGTAATACATTTGTAGAAACCTAATTGTGACCAAGTTTGACCTGGCTGTAAAGTTTCTAATATATGGTCGTGTGCTTGAGATAGTACAATTTTACCACAAGGTAATTTTGAGATTTGACTCATCACAAATCCATATAATTCAGGTATAACAATTAAATCTTCAGGAGCAATTTCTAAATTTTGTCCTTCAATTGTTTTATGTGGTAGGGATGTCATATACTCCTCACCTAACCACTCACCAACACCTGTATAATCAGGGGTTTCATGTAAAATAATTGGGTTATACCCATTATTTAATAATGCCATGGCTAAATCGTATATGTAAGCTACCGATGCCTTTGCATTACCTTTAGTGTCTTGAACTAAAAGATAAATTCTTGATTTTTTATCTTTCATGTTTTGAATTGACTGTTCTAATTTTGTAATTTGTTCTTGTGTCATATTGTTTATATTTGATTTATTAATTTTTTATATAGTAAAGTATTGAACGCTAACTTAAAAGGTATAGACAAGTTATTAGTTCCTTTGGCCCCTAATTGTTCATCAATTTCTTCAGGTTCATCCATAATTATCTCTAACATTAATTTAATGGTTTCATATTTAATTATACTAATGGTCGTACCTTCAGTATTACCCGATAATACAGGTTTTTTTGGTTTTATTTGGACGTATTCATCTATTTTATCCAAATCAACATAATAGTTTTCTCCTAATACTTTTAACATTCTAAAATTTGTTTTAATTTATCCTCCAATTCTTTTATCGTGGTAATAGAGTGGATTGTGTTAATATTTTCATTATAATCAGTTTCATATTTTATTAATATTTTATCTGATGGATAATCCAATAATAAGGCGGGGTTTGATGTAAGTAAAATATCAATTTCATCCCACATTGAATTAATCGTAGAATTACTATAAAATTTTACTTTTTCTAATTGACATCCGAATTTTGATAAAAAGAATAATGACGCAGGTTTTGATTTACCTATTTCATCTGAAACAATTAAAAAATCGTGGTTATCTCTTAAAGAAACATAAATTTCATTTAAATCAATAAATGTGTTATATTCAGAAGATTGTGCGTGTCCAAAAATCTCCATAGCAAATTCTTCATATAAAAATGAATATAACTCATCGTCATCCGGAAATGAAAAATGTTCGTTTAATATTAAACTGTTTATTGGATAAGTCATTTTATATTCAAACGACTCTTCATCCTCAATACCATCTGTCTTATCAATTAAAAATTTTTGATAAGTTTGTTCAATTTTTCCTAAAGTATTTCTCAATACTCCATTAATTTCTATACCAATTCTCATATCAACAAAAGTTATGTAAAAAAAAAGATAAGTAAACTAATTTATGTTTACCTATCTTTTATAATAAAATGATGTGGAATTAATTTTCTTCGTACTTGTCTAGTATTCTACTAATTAACGGATTTCTAACAATATCTTTTTTATCTTTAAACTCAAAAATTGAAATTGTGTCATCATCTCTAAATTTTTCAATAGCGTCCCACAATCCACTGTGAGTTTTATTTTTATATTTATCTGATTGTTCAACATCACCGGATATAAAGAATTTACTATTAAATCCAATTCTTGTTAGAAGTAATTTCATTTGACTTGGGGTTGCGTTTTGACCTTCTTCAAATATTAAAATTGAATTATCAATATTCATCCCTCTCATGAACGCTAACGCAAAAACTTCAATAACATCAGCGTCTTTTAATTTTTCTCTATTTTCTTTACCAATAATTTTATTCATTAAATAATATGAAGGAAAAATATATGGGTCTAATTTTTCTTCAACATTTCCGGGTAACGAACCTAATTTTTCTTCAGCTTCCACTGCGGGACGAACAATAATTATTTTTTCATAAGGAGTTTCAGGGTCAGCTAACAAATCTAAAGCAGCTTTCATAGTTATATAACTTTTACCAACTCCTGCCGGGCCGGAACAAACTGTAATTTCACTTTCAATAAGAGTATCGTAATATTTTTTTTGATTAACAGTTAAAAATTTATCTTTAGTTTTTCTTTTAATAACACTAGAAATAAATTCTTTTCGATTAATTGGTTTATGTGTTGTTTCTGGTGTTGGAGTAGGTTTACTATTTTTTGGTTTGCTATTTGTAGCCATTTAAAATGTTTTAGTTGTTTAGTTTTTGAATTACAAAAATATTATTTGATTTTAATTGAGTAAATTCATTTAAATGTTCATATGATAATGAACCAATTATGTTATATTTACTTTTATCTAATTTTTCGACAATAGAATCGACTGAACCTTTTACTTCAGGGCTAAATTCGTAATCCAAATAATCGTCAAAACAAATATAACCTCCTTTTTTAACTAATGGTGAATAATTTTGAAAATCTAATAAAACACCTAACGTTGAATGGTTACCGTCAATAAATAAAAAATCAAATTCATCACATTCATTTTTAACTTGATTTATTGTGTTAACATCCTGTGAATTACCTTGAATGTATTTAAACTCTGAATTTGGGTTTTTAAATTTTAAAACATTTGATTCTACAACTGTTTTATTAATAGGTGACCCTAAATCAACAGTAATACATTTTGTTGGGTAAATATGGGAACTTACTAAAGACATTGACCCACCAGCATATGAACCAATCTCTAAATAATTTTTTAATCCCTCACCTAAATGAGTTCTAATATCGTATAAGATATGTGTGTGTAAATGAAAAGTACTACCTTCCATATTTTCTGAGATAAATTTATTTTTTTCTAAAGAATCTCTTGTGATAATAAAATTATTATTTTCTTTCATGTCCTTCTTCGGTGTGCGAACATGTTACTGTGTTAATACAATAACTGTTTAGTTTATTTTCTGTTATATATTTATTACATCTATCCCATAATTCTCCGTCAGCAGGTAATCCAACCTTACCTGTTTCATCAAACAAATCTCTATACAATAAAGGTATTGTTTTAAAATTCATACAAACTGATGAGTGAATTAATTTTGCGTAACTAGGTAAAAATGGAATAAATCCATTAATTTCTCCATTAATTACCGGCATAGTTTTGTCTGGTTGTAAGTATATAGATTTAGTACAAATCCAATCCGCATTTGTTTTATTAATACAGTCATTAATTACTTCTAAATGATTTGGTAACCATTCATCATCGTGGTCTAAATGACATATATAATGATAACCATCTTCTAATGATTTTTTAATACCATGATTTGTTGCGTTAACACCCCCATAAGACCATAGTGCCCATCCTTTATCATATCGGTCTCTTTCTTTAGCAAAAGATAAATTTTCAAAATAAAGTTTATTTTGGTCATAATTACTACAGATTTCAAAAAATTCTTTATCATCTTCGTATTTGTCTCCTATTACATAAATTTTAAAATCTTGATGTGTTTGATTAAAAACACAATCTAACGCTCTTTTTAAATAAAATGGTGTTGAATTGTCGGTTCTTTTATATGTTGCAATTACTATTGATATTGTCATATTATTTTATTTTAATTGCTGGTGTGCCAACATACACACCAGGTTTATCTATGTTTTTAACAACTCCGGAATTTAATCCTATGATAACTTCATCACAGATAGTTATTTTTTCTTTATTAGAAGAATTAGTTCCAAAATAAACTTTATTACCAATGTTAGAGTTACCCGATATTTTAACACCTGGCGCCGTCGTAAAATAGTCACCAATAATATTATCATGTCCGATGGTTGTCATTAGATTTAAATGAGAATGTTTACCAATTTTAATGTTAGTCGTTAGAATTGTTCCCGAGCATATTATAGAACCTTCACCAATTTGAATATTAGGGTCGTGAATTTGTACTGAAGAATGTATATGTGTAAAATATTTAGTGTTTTTTGGTAATGAATTAACTATTTTTTCTCTAACATTTGAATCGGCAATAGATATAATTAATTCGTATTCATTTGGGTTAAAAGACGAGATTGGTTTAATTTTATCGTTGTTACCATCATAATATTGTTCGTCAACGAAGAAAATACAATCTTGTCTATCTTCTTCAGTTAAACTCCAATAAATTTCTCTACCGAACCCACCGGCTCCTATAATACCTTTTTTCATTTTTATATTATTTAATAATTTTATAATCACAAGTATTTTCGTGATTCCATATATCAGGATTACTTAACTTAAATTTATAATAATCACTCCCTTCAAAATATAAATCCCATGTTAGATGATACGCTTTGTTTTTTAGAGTTTTAACCCATTTTTTTTTGTTACGATATACTTTATTTTTTAAAACTGAATCTAAAAATTTAATATTTTTAATTAATTCAAAATTTTCTTGTTTAATTGTCATCATATGAACTCCGGAGGCTCCTTCAATATATTCATCAGTAACATTTAATGGTGATGGAATCCAAGATTGACTTCCGGGAACATTAGGTAAATTTACCATTGTTATATCAACACATGATACCATTACATTTTCTAAATTTAAATTTTTAATTATTTCATTGAAAGTTTCTTTACTATTTTCAACGGTTAAATCAGAATCAGAAAAAGTAATATACTCGTATTTGTTTAATAAATTTTCATAATCTGTTATAAAAGTTGAAACCGCTTTGTGACTAATATTATCTTCAAATTGAAGATAACCTATAATATTTTTATCAATAAAATATTCTTTAATTTTTTCACTATTATTAGAATAATTTTCAATAATAAAAAAATCTATATCACTATTATAGAAACTTTCATAACATTTTATTATGTGTTCTAAATTTTTAAAACAAATTAACACACATATATGTTTATTCATTTTCAGTGTAAATTTTAAATTTTGATAAATCAGGATAAGGTAATTCTAAATCCTCGTTATGTTTTTTACTTCCATCTAAGTTGTAAAACTGTGACATCATTAATAGTCCTCTTGCAGATAATTCGGGCATCATATAAAAATTCCAACCCAACATATCAAAATAGTCATCATGATATGAACATTCTCGTCTACCACTAAATCTAGCTCGTTTAAACCATAACATTGCTTGATGGTCATCAGTTATGATTGCCCCACCTTTACTTAATTTAAGTGTCTTATATGGGCCGGTAAATGATAAACACATATGTGAACCAGGTATATACATGTCGGCAGTAAAACTTAATGCTGAGTCCCAAACATTACTTGGTGTTAATTGATACGCTCCTTTTATTCTTTCAGTCTCCACAGGTGTAAAGTTTACTTTTAATCCGGCGTGAATAATTTCACAAGGTACTGATGGATATGTTTTACTTGGGCAGTCAATAATATCTGTAGTTAAACTTTTTTTAATATTTTTTTCATAATATAATGCCAAAAATAGTGCGTTACTCATATTGTCTAACGCAATTGCGTATTTTGCACCTGTGTAATCACACAATGCTTTTTCAAAATCTTCTGTTATTTTATGTACTCCTTGTGCCATAATTTATTTAATTATTTGTATATGTGTTTTAAAGTTATTATAATTTTTGTTAAAAAAAGGTAATAAAAAATTATTATAATCCTCGTTAACCTTTTTAATTTTATCGTTATCATTATTTCTGGTTTTACTTTCATAATGATA
>Ga0078894_10003486_pt1 | contig 11952 bp, 12 predicted proteins | sample LauGreSu1BDMLBSD_2_FD_67506 | JGI IMG/M metagenome (GOLD analysis project Ga0078894, IMG submission 67506) | Freshwater lake microbial communities from Lake Michigan, USA - Su13.BD.MLB.SD (version 4) (version 4) | ecosystem: Environmental > Aquatic > Freshwater > Lake | place: Lake Michigan... | reverse complement strand
ATGCGCACCGGCTGAATCAGAAAGCCCAGCTCGGCCGACAGTTTTTTGCGCACACCCTTGACACGGGCCATCAGCTGCCCGCCGGTGTCGGGGTTGACCAGGGGGATCAGGCCGTAGCCGATTTCCAGGCCAATCAGGTCGACCTGGTCGACATCGTCCCAGTCCAGTTCTTTAGGGGCTTCCGGGGCCAGCGCGGCGGCCTGGGCCACTTCCTGCGGCGTCGGTTCGGCATTGCGTTTGAGCACCATCAATCCCAGGCCGGCGGTGGCTGCGGCCAGCGTCAGAAAGACCAGATGCGGCATGCCTGGAATCACGCCCAGGATGGCCAAAAAGCTGGCCGAGATGAACAGGGCCGAGGGGTTGGCCAATTGAGAGCTGGCCTGCTCGGTGGTGTTCTCCGAGGTGTTGACCCGGGTGACGATGATGGCGGTGGCCAGCGACAGGAACAGGCCCGGAATCTGGGCCACCAGGCCGTCACCGATGGTCAGCAGGGTGTAGATGCGGCCAGCTTCACCGATGGGCATGTTGTGCTGCATCACGCCGATGAGCAGGCCGCCGATGATGTTGATCACCAGAATCAAGAGGCCAGCGACCGCGTCACCGCTGACGAATTTGGAGGCACCGTCCATGGAGCCGAAGAAGTCTGCCTCTTGGGACAGCTCCTCGCGCCGTTTTTTGGCCGTTTCCTGGTCGATCACGCCGGCATTCAAGTCGGCGTCGATGGACATCTGCTTGCCCGGCATCGCATCCAGGGTGAAGCGGGCATTGACCTCGGAGACGCGGCCAGCGCCCTTGGTGACCACGATGAAGTTGATGATCATCAAGATCATGAAGATGATGAAACCGACCAGATAGTTGCCGCCGATGACAAAGTGGCCGAAGGCGGCGATCACCTGACCGGCGGCTTCTTCCCCCTCATGGCCATGGACCAGGATCACCCGGGTCGAGGCCACGTTCAGGGCCAGCCTGAGCATGGTGGCAAACAGCAGCACCGATGGGAAAGATGAAAAATCCAGTGGCTTTCGGGTGTTGATCGCAATCAGCACGATCAGCAGGCTCGAGGCAATATTGAAGGTGAACAGCACATCCAGCAGCCAGGCCGGCAGTGGCAGCACCAGCATGGCCACGATCAGTAGCACCAGGGCCGGAATGCTCAGTCCGGCCATGCTGACCTGGGTCAGGCTCTGTCGGAGGTTTGACAGCGTCAAGGTGCTCATGGCGATCGCTTTGTCGGTTTGGAAAGGCTGTGAGGTCGGTTTTTGCGGCTCTCAGGCCCCGCTCGGACAGCTTCCGCAAAGTCCGTGCCATGAAAAATTGACAGTGCGGCCGTGCCCCCGGGGTCTGCAGGTACCGGCAAGTCCTGTCCGGTCATGCTTTTTGCTACATCGCTGGGGCCCGCCTTCGGGCTGCCTCTTTATTCAGCCAAAGCCACCCATGGACGCTTCACTGATTTCTTCTGTTTCCCCCGCCTCCGTCAACCTCACCGCGGAGGCCAGCCCCGGCGCTGCGCAGCCGTCCATGCGGGGGGCCGATTTCGCCAACTTGCTGGGGCACCTGATGGATCCGGGTGCCCGGCAAGATCTTGCCGCCGCCGGGCTGCAGGCCCTGCCCATCAGCTCACAGATCGAAGTCATCACCGTGGCCGAGCCCTTGCCTGACGCCGCCAGTCTGGCGGCCTTTGCGCGCGGCCAGGGCCTGGATGAAACCACAGTACGAGCCTTGTTTGGCGCTGCGCCGGGCATGGTGTCGGCGGATGCGGCCGGCGCTGCCGCCTTGAGCGACAAGGGCGCAGACGCCGGCACCCTGATCAGTGCCGCGCTGGCTCTGGGCGGCTTGCGTCCCCTGGTGGTCCAGCCCCTGGAGCAGGCCGCCGCCATGATGGGCGAGGGCTCTGCCGCGCCCTCCGCTGAAGAGGTGGCTTTGCAGCAATCTCTGGTCCTGGCCACCGGCGCCCTTGTTCCCAGCTTGATGGAGCGGGGGCAGTTCGCCAAGGCGCCGACCGATACCGGCAAAGCGGCCCTGTCGGTCAGCGCCACCCTCCCAGGCGCTGCGGCCCAGGCCGCGGGCATCTCCGCCATCGTACAAAGTGGCCAGGTCAGCCAGTTGAGCTGGCAGGTGCAGTCGGTGGGAGCACCCCAGGCTGCGCTGGCGGTGCATGAATTAGGGGCCCAGGCAGCCGTCGCCGCCAGCCCCCTGTCTGAGGTGCAGCCTGAGGACATGCCTGAAGTCATGCGCCTGCGGCTGGCGCCCAGTGAGTTCATCACCCAGCGCCTGGCTGCCATGGCCGGCACCGGCGAGCAAGCCACCTGGGGCTCGGTGGCCGGCCAGTCGGTGGCCGCCGTCGGGCTGCTGCGCTTGGATGTGCGGGGCCTGGGCCTGGTCGCTCCGCCCGCTTCCTCGGCTGCGCCGGCCGCCGATGCGGCAAACGCCTTGGACGCCCAGGCGCTTGAGCAGCCGGACGCCGCCGCTACGCAGGTGCACCATGAGGCCGGCCGTACGCAGAACTTGGCGCCGAGCGCCAGCACCGCCGCCCCCTGGACCAGCACCGCCGCCCAGCGGGCTGAACAATATGAGCAACTGGCCCAGCGCATGGGTGAGGCACTGGGTCAGCGCCTGCAAAGCCAGCTCGAACGCGGCGAGTGGAAGGTTCAGATGCGCCTGGATCCGGCCCACCTCGGGCGCATCGATCTGGACCTGGATATGAGCGCCGGTGGTCTGGATGCAGTGTTTCGCAGTGACAATCAGCTTACACGCGATTTGATCTCCCAGGGTCTGTCCCGACTGCGTGAGAGCCTGTCACAGTCAGGCACGGCTGTTGCTAATGTCTGGGTACAAGGGGATTCCAACCGCCAATCTGGCGGAAATCCGACACCTGGGCGTACGCCGGATCAAAGAGATGAGACGGCAAACGGTCGCGATGCAGGCTCTGAGGAGCAGCTGGCGGCGCAGGCGGTCGCAAGACCGCGCCGAGGTACGAGTGCCTGGGATATGCTGGCCTGACAAAGGCTGGCGCATCGCACGGGAGACATCTGAGAGGTAAGTCATGGCAGAAGCAGCAGCAGTTGTTGAAGAAGGTGCGGAGCAAAAGCCCAAGTCCAAGCTGATTCCCATCATCCTGGGAGCGGTCGGCCTGATCGTGCTCGTGGCCGGCACGATGCTGGCGACCCTGTACTTCACCGGCTTTTTCAAGCCCAAGCCGCCGACCCTGACCGCCGAGGAGCGCATCGCGCTGGGCCTTGACCCTGAGGTTGACGCCGCTGGCAAGGTCGGCAAGGGCAAAGACGGCAAGGATGGCAAGGACGGCAAGCCTGAAAAGCTGAAAAAGTCGCCCCAGGCCGAGCGCTTTGACTTCAACTACTTCAAGATGGAAAACGAGTTCCTGGTCAATGTGACCGGGTCCAAGAGGGTGATGTCCATCCAGGTGGCGGTCATGACCCGCTACGACCAGAAGGTCATCGACAACCTGAAAAAACACGAGTTTGCCCTGCGCTCGGTGATGATGGACGTCATGCGCCAGTCGCAGGACGCGGATATCAACAAGCCGGAGTTTCGGGTCGATCTGGCCAAGAAGCTGCGCGACGCCATGAACGCGCTGCTGGAAAAGTACGAGGAATTTGGCGGGGTTGAAGACGTCTTCTTCACCTCCTTCATCGTGCAGTAAGCGCGTTACCCCTGGCTGCAACGAGACCTCACACCATGACCGATCAACTGTTGTCCGCGGAGGAGCTCTCGGCACTGGCCGAGGGCATCAACGACGGCAGCATCCCCGTCGATACCGGCTACAACACCGCCATGCGGGTGCGCAAGCACGATCTGGCCAGCGAGGATTCGAGCCTGGGCGTCAATGTGGCGTCCATCGACATGATCAACGAGCGCTTTGTGCGCACCTTCCGCCTGGGCCTGCTCGAGATGCTGCGCTCAAGCCCGCGCGTCTCGCCCAACCGGGTGCAGATTTCGCGCTTTGGCGACTACCTCAAGGGCTTGCGGGCGCCGCTGTCGGTCAATATGGTCCGGATGAATCCGCTGCGCGGCTACTCCATCGTGGCCATCGACCCGGTGGTGGTGTTTAGCTCGCTCGACAGTTTTTTCGGCGGTTTCGGCCGGGGCGTGGCGCAACTGCCGCCCACCCGCCTGTTCACCCCCACCGAGACCCGGATCATCAACATGATCCTCGAAGTGTTCTTCCGTTCGCTCAAGGACGCCTGGTCGCCCATCATGGACATCGATCAGGAAGTGGTGAGCTCGGAGATCAACCCGCAGTTCGCACAGATTGCCGACGAGAACGATCTGGTGATCCTCTCGCGCTTTGAGGTCGAGGCCGGCCCTACCACCCAGGGCTTCATCGATCTGGTCTACCCCTATGCCTCGCTCAAGCCGGTGCGTGACCTGCTGCGCAGCCGGGTGCAGACCGGCGACGGCAACGAGGAGTCGGACAACCAGTGGCGCAACGACCTGGGCGTGGCGGTCGACAGCGCATCGGTTGAGATGCGCGTCATGCTGGGCGACATCCCCACCAGCCTGGGCGCCATCGAGTCCATGCAGCCCGGCGATGTTCTCTTTTTCAAAAAGCCCGATCTGGCCCGTCTGCTGATCAACGAAGTGCCTGCCTTCGATGTCGAGGTGGGCAATCTGGGCAGCCAGACGGCGGTGCAGATTCAGCGCAGTGTCATTCCTGGCATGCAATAAACCTCAGGACCCGCGAGCATGAGCGACAACACAAACAACACCGGCGCCGACAACCAGATCAATCCCGATGTCCTGCAAAACATTCAGGTCACCCTGTCTGTGGAAGTGGGGCGCGCCATGATCAAGATCCGCGACCTGATGCGTCTGACGCAGGGCAGTGTGGTCGAGCTCGACCACATTGCCGGCGAGCCGCTGGACCTGCTGGTCAACAAGACCGTGGTGGCCCAAGGCGAGGTGGTGCTGGTCAATGACCGCTACGGCATCCGCCTGACGCGCGTGGTGCCGGCCTCCGAGCGCATGAAAAACCTCTGATCGCCACCGGCCCAGCCCCATGGACACCTTGCGCATCATCGGCAGCCTCATCCTGGTCTTCGGACTGATGGGGGCCTTGCTTTGGGGCCTCAAACGCATGCAGACCCAGATGGGCCAAAGCCTGCCTGGCCGGCGCTTGCAGATCGTCGAAAGTGTGGGCGTGGGCCCGCGTCAAAAGATCGCACTGGTGCGGGTCGATGGCCATGAGGTGCTGGTGGGCCTGTCGCCCGGCCAGATGACTGCTTTGGGCCAATGGCCTGTGGCGGGCGCTGCTGCCGGCACTGCTCACGCTAAAGCGGCCGTTGACGCCGCTGGCGATCCTCAGAAGCAGGGCGCTGCCGGAGATCTGAGCTATCCGATGACCGCCCGGGCCCTGCTCGACAGGGAGTCGCGCAGTGACTCCTAAATCCTTGGGGCGTTGGCTCGCCCTGTCCGTGCTGGTTCTGGTGGTGCTGGCCATGCCCCTGCAATCTTGGGCGCAGGGCCTGCCCATGGTGACGACCACTCAGGGTCCGCGCGGCACCCAGTACAGCATCACGCTGCAGCTGCTGGCCTTGATGACCACGCTGACGCTGCTGCCTTCGCTGCTGCTGATGATGACCTCCTTTGTGCGCATCATCATCGTGATGTCGCTGCTGCGCCAGGCCTTGGGCACCGGTCAGACGCCGCCCAATATGGTGCTGGTCGGTCTGTCACTGTTTCTCTCGCTGTTCATCATGCAGCCTGTGCTCAGCGATGTTTATCAGAACGCGGTGGTCCCCTTCATGAACAACGGCATGAGTGCCGAGCGGGCCCTGGCAGCCGCCGAGGGGCCGATTCGCGAATTCATGCTCAAGCAGACCCGCCAGGACGATATCGCCCTGTTCATGCAAATCGCGCGCAAGGGCGAGCCGCTCGATGCGGCCTCCGTGCCCTTTAGCACCTTGGTGCCCGCTTTCATCACCTCCGAGCTCAAGAGCGCCTTCACCATCGGCTTTCTGATCTACATCCCCTTCGTGGTGATTGATCTGATCGTCGCCAGCGTGCTGATGTCCATGGGCATGATGATGCTCTCGCCCATGATGATCTCCATGCCCTTCAAGCTCATGCTGTTTGTGTTGGTCGATGGTTGGGGGCTGATCATGGGCTCGCTGGCTTCGAGCTTCACCCTCTGAAACCTGGAACGCCCCTATGGATACCTCGACCGTTGTAGAACTGGGCTCCCAAGCCCTCTGGATGACCATGCTGGTGTCGGCCCCGCTGCTGTTGGTGGCCCTGGGTGTGGGTCTGGTGGTGGGTATCGTGCAGGCCGCCACCTCGATCAACGAAGCCACCTTGAGCTTCATCCCCAAGCTGGTGGCGATTTCCCTGACCCTGGTGGTGGTGGGCGGCTGGCAGATCGCCACCCTGGTCGATTACATGCGCGGTCTGTTCCTGCGCATACCGACCCTGTTTACCTGAGCCTATCGTGATCTCGGTTGCCGCCATCGACATCGTGGAGCGCTTTTATGCGCTGCTTTGGCCCATGCTGCGCATGTCGGCCCTGATGCTGTTTGCGCCCGTGTTTTCGCTGCCGGCCATGACCACCCGCATTCGCATCCTGCTGGCCTTGGCGCTGGCGGTGATGGTCTACCCGATGTTCGACTGGCCCCGCATCGACCCGCTGTCGGCCGCTGGTTTGCTGGAAATTGCCAACCAGATCACCATAGGTCTGATGATGGGCCTGATCCTGCAGGTGGCCATCGCCGCGGTGGTGGTGGCCGGTCAGGCGATTTCCAATTCCATGGGCCTGTCCATGGCCATGATGATCGACCCCAACCTGGGCAATGTGCCCACCATCGCCCAGTTTCTGATTGTGGTGGCGACCCTGGTTTTTGTGGGTCTGGGCGGTCACGGCCTGCTGCTGGCCTTGCTGGTCGAGAGTTTTTCCAGCCTGCCAGTGGGTCAGGTGATCTTGGTCGATCAGAGCTGGCGCCAGATGCTGGCTTGGAGCTCGATGATCTTTATGGGTGCGGTGCTGATCGCGCTGCCGGTCATGGTGACCCTGCTGTTCATCAACATCGGCATCGGCGTGATCACCCGCGCCGCCCCCAGTCTCAACATCTTTGCCGTCGGCCTGCCGGCCACGATCATCATTGGTTTTCTGGTGCTGGTCATGTCCATGGCCAACATCGGCGCCCGTCTGCAGTGGCTGTGGACCCAAGGCCTGACCCAGACCCGGGTTCTGGTCGGCCTGTCCTGAGGAGGCGCCCATGAGTGACGATAGCGCCGAAAGAACAGAAGAGGCCACAGGCCGAAGGCTGAGCAAGGCCATCGAAGAAGGCGATGTGGCGCGCAGCATCGAGCTGCCCGCCGCCGCCGTCATGATTGCTGCGGCGGTGACCATTCTCATGATGGGTAGCTGGTGGGTCAGCCGTTTTGCGGCACAGATGCAGGCCGGCTTCACCTTTGACCGCAAGACGCTGGACACGCCCACCCTGCTGCCCACCACCTTCCTGTATGCGGTGGGTGAGGGCCTGTTGGTGGTGCTGCCGCTGATGGTGGTCACTGCGGTGGTGGCCATCGCCGCCTCCGGCGTGACCGGTGGCTTTCATTTCTCGGCCAAGGCTTTTTCGCCCAAGTTCAACAAGCTCAGCCCGATCGCGGGCCTCAAGCGCATGTTTGGCACCAATGCCCTGGTCGAGCTGATCAAGGCCATCAGCAAGTTCGCGGTGGTCTCGCTGGTGCTGTGGTGGCTGGTCAACCGCCATCTGGTGGAGCTGATGATGCTGGCCAATATGGGGCTGGAGCCCGCACTCGGCGAGACCGGCCGCATGATCAGCCAATCGCTGGTCTGGCTCACGCTCAGCCTGGTGCTCATTGCCGCCGCTGACGCGCCGTATCAGCGCTGGAGATACTTCAAGAAGCTGCGCATGACCAAGCAAGAGGTCAAGGACGAGATGAAGGATTCCGAAGGCCGGCCCGAGGTCAAGCAGCAGATCCGCCGGCGTCAGCGCGAGATGTCCAATGCGCGCATGATGGCCAAGGTCAAGGACGCCGATGTGGTCATCACCAATCCGGAGCACTTTGCGGTCGCTCTGTCTTACGACCCTACCTCCGACGGCGCGCCGATTCTGCTGGCCAAAGGCGCTGACCATATTGCGGCACGCATCCGCGAGGAGGCACGCCAGCACGGGGTGGAAATGTTCTCCTCGCCCCAACTGGCCCGTGCCCTGTACTTCACCACCGAGGTGGATCAGCCGATTCCCGAGGCGCTCTACCATGCGGTGGCCCCGGTGATCGCCTATGTGTTCAGCCTGGCGCAGGTCAAGCCTGGCGTCGAGCCCATGGCCAAACCCGCACCCAAGGTACCGCCGTCGATGTGTTTTGATGCCGACGGCAAATTGGAGACCGCATGAACACCCATGTCGACCTGACCCTGAGCCTGGCGGCCGATGGTTCGGCCCTGCCTTCGCTGTTTTTCCGACCTGCCGACCGCCTGCGCCTGGAAGGCTGCGTGGCCGCACTGACGCAGGAAGGCCGCAGCCTGGCCCTGTCCAGCGAGCACGAGGCCGCGCTCGACCACTATGCCAAGTTGCTCACCGAGCGGCTGCGTCGGGCAGCACCGCGAAGCCAGGTCGAGACCTATTTCCCCGCCAGCACCGACGCACTGGTGGCCCGCTTCAATGAAGTGCTGGCCGGCCAGACCATGAAGGAGGCGATGACCGAAGGCATGGGTCAGGCGCCCGAGCGCATCTGGGTGGTGCACGACGCCGGCGCGCTGGCCGAGCACGAGCTGCAGTTGCTGGCTCGCCTGGTCAGCAATTTTCCAGGCGCCAATATCCGTACCGTTCTCTTGCTCGGTCCCGCGCTGCGCAGCCGCAAGGCCTTTGAATCACTGGGCCGACGCTTTGTGCGTTGGGACATCGAGGCGCCCACACCCGAGCAGGCCCAGACCATGCTCAGTCAGGCCCGCATTGAAGGCTGCGAGAGCCTGGTCACGGGCTTGCTGCGCCATCTGCAGCCGGTGGTGCTCAAGGCCGCTCCGGCGCTCGAACCCTTTAGTTTCAGCCCTGCCCAGGACGAAAGCAGGCCGCAGGCCGGCGGTCCGGCGCGCCAACCGGCGCGCGCAGTGCTGGACGCGCTGACCGGGCGCGCCCGGCAGCTTGCGGCGGTACTCGGCCAGCGACTGCAAGGCCTGCGCAAGGTGGGGGGCGGCGTTGCTGCCAAAGTCGTCGTCCGCGCCCGCCCGCCGGGTCGCAAAGGCATGCGCTTGCCCAAGGCGCGTTGGATCATGGCCGTCGCCGGCCTGGCTGCCTTGTCGGTGGCCGTCTCGGCCTGGTTGAACGGCGGGCGCTTTGGCGTGAGCAAGCCCACCGGCGCGCAGCCGGTTAAGGACGTGCGCAGTGGCGCCGTGCCCAACAGCCCGATCAAGGCGGTCGATCTGCTGCGAAGTGCAGCACCTGCGAGGGAGTCCAAAACATGAGCGATCAACCGTCCATCATTCGGCATGAGAGTGCGCATTCGGTGAGTTTTCCCGAAGGCTCACAGGTTGCCACCTCCAAGCCATCGGATCCGCAAGGGCCGCAAGTGCGAAAAACCCTGGCCGGCGAGGACGCCCAAAGCGCAGACGATTCGGCGCAAGCCCAAGCGGGCTTGCCGCCTCCTTTTGTCAAGGAGCCCACCGAGCAGCCCGCCGCTCCCGTCTTTGAGCGCACCGTACCAGCGGCGCTCGCCGAAGCGGTGAGCCTGCCCGCCCAGACTGCCGGTGAACCGTCAGCGGCTGCGGCGCCGGTCTTCGAGCGCTCGATTCAGGACACCAGCGCTCAGGCCGGCCTGCCGCCCGAGCTGGCACCCCTGGGCGATCAGTTCGAGACCCCGGTCGATCGGTTTTTGCGTGAGAGGCGGCAGGCGCTGCCGGAGCAGGGCCAGGACACCCAGTCCGTCAGCGATGCGCCGGTGTTTGAGCGCAGCAGCCAGGACCACTGGGTGGCGCTGCCCGAGGACATGAGGGCTTCCGCCGAATCGAGTGAGGGGCCAGTGTTCGAGCGCAGTCTCCAGGACCACCGCGAGCCAGCGCTTGAGGACAGGCCTTTGCCGGTCGCGTCCGCCGATGGGCCGGTTTTTGAGCGCAGCATCAGCGACCATCGGGAAGCTGCGCCTGTCGACCCGCCGGCTCGGGCTGCTGCCGCCGATGGCCCGGTTTTCGAGCGCTCGGTGCAAGACCACAAAGTGGCCCTGCCCGAGGCACGGTCTGCCAGCCGGGAAGAGCTAGCCGTCCCCCCGCCGATTGCCCGGCGCGATGCGCCCGAACTGGCGCCGGTGCCACTGGCGCAGGCGCAGCGGATCATTTCTGAGACCGCCAGCCAGACCCAGGCGCAGGTCGAGCAGGCCATAGGCCCAGCCGGTGGCCAATGGGCCGAGATGGACTTCCCCGCCCGGGTGGTCAAGCTCAAGATTGAAAACGACAAGGTGCGGGACAAGCTTGACAAGCTTGAGGACCTGGCCGACGAGGCCAAGCGCTAAGGCGCTTGGCGACACGAAAAACAGGAGCCCGATATGGACCACAAAACCACCGAGCCGGACCCGCAGGCGCCCGCCACGCCCGGCGAGGACGTCGCCATGACCGACGCCCAGACCCTGGCCGACATGAAAGACATGAAGCTGGTGGTCATGGACTCGGCCGAACTGGCCACCCGTGCCGCCAGCCTGGCCGCCAATGCCGGCCTGGACCTGCGTAACGCCACCAAGGACTTGCTCCAGGGCAATGTGCAGATGCTCGCCAGCAACAAGAAGCAAAGCAAGTTCGCCATCATTTTGCTGGCCAGCGCGGCCTCTCTGATGCTGCTGACCGCCGCCCTGTTTGTCTTCATGAGTCTGAAGCTGCAAGGCCGGGTGGCCCAACTCGATGAGATGGTGCTGGCGGTAGGCAAGCGTGTGGTGGAAATGGACGCTTCACTGGAATTGGTCGGTGGCGCGCAAGAAGTGCTCAAGTCCGTCGCAGCCAAGCAGGCCGAAATGACGGCCGGCCAGGCCAAGATCGACGCGCGGCTGGAAGAGGTGATCAAGAACGCCCAGGGCGTGCCCGAGCAGACCGCCAAGCAGGTCGAGGCGCGGATGCAGGCCTTGGCCAAACAGGTCTCGGGCCTGGACGCCCGCTTCCAGGCCCAATCGGCTGCCACCAACAAAATGGCCGGCCAGGTGCAGTCCATGCAAGGCGCGCTGGGCGACGCCAGCGCCATGAAGCGCGACCTCGAAGCCATGGCCCGCCAGCAGCGCGAGCGCCAAAGCGGCGAGTCCTCCCGCGCCGCCCAGGAAGCAGCGGCCGCACGCAACCGCGAGTCCATGGTGCAATACCCGCGCAAGCAGGCTGACAAGCCCTGATCTGGGCCAGCCGCATCGCGCCGGGGCGGCGCTCCTACAAAGAGGCTCTTCCCGACATTGAGCAAGCCGCCGGGGTGGGGTGTGGGAGCTGCGCCCTCGCGGCGATGGGTGCTTGATCGGAAGCCGCATCGCGCCGGGGCGGCGCTCCTACAAAGAGGCTCTCACGACATTTAGCAAGCGGTCGGGGCGGGTGTGGGAGCCGCGCCCTCGCGGCGATGGAGCCCTCTTGCTCCCTCCCCCTTTGGGGGAGGGCAGGGGTGGGGGCATGGACCTTTACGGATCTGCGGCTGCCTTTTTAGACAGCTGTTGCCCCCACCCTAACCCTCCCCCAAAGGGGGAGGGAACAAATGCAAGAGCGCCTTCTCCATAGGGGGAGGGAGACATCCATAGCATCTCCTACCTCGGCTCAGCGCACCTGAATAGAGGTGGTAAAGGCGTAGCCGATCTTGCGCACCGTCTCCAGCGGCAACTCGATGCCCAGGCTGGTCTTGACCTTCTGGCGCAGGCGCCTGACCAAGATCTCCATGCGCCTGAAGTCATAGGCTTCGGGATCGTGGCCCAAGCTGGTGGCCAGGTCCTGCCGGCTGACCACTGCCCCCGGTTGGTGGGCCA
>Ga0078894_10003483_pt1 | contig 11957 bp, 11 predicted proteins | sample LauGreSu1BDMLBSD_2_FD_67506 | JGI IMG/M metagenome (GOLD analysis project Ga0078894, IMG submission 67506) | Freshwater lake microbial communities from Lake Michigan, USA - Su13.BD.MLB.SD (version 4) (version 4) | ecosystem: Environmental > Aquatic > Freshwater > Lake | place: Lake Michigan... | reverse complement strand
CATTTGGCCCATATTCAGTGGAGTTGGAGGATGTTTATTTGCGCTTAGACAAAGAGTTGGAGCGATTGATTACGACATTAGAAAAGGAAGTTGGTAAAAATGAGTTTGTACTTTTTTTGACAGCCGATCATGCAGTGGTGCCCGTTCCGCAAGATTTGAAGGACAGGAATTTACCGGGAGGTTATTTCTTTTTAAATGAACGAATGACAGATTTGAAAAGTAAAGTCAAAACAAAATTCGGGGAAGACTTTGTACTTGGTCAAAATAATATGAACATCTACCTGGATCGCCAGGCTATTTTAAAGAAACAATTTGCATTTTCTGATGTATGTGAATTTATTGCAGAAGAAATCCGGACATGGCAACATGTTAAACGAGTTTTTACTGCTGACGATCTAATGAAATCAGGAAGTGATGATGAATGGCGGGACATGATTCGTAAAGGTTATCATCCTGCTGAAAGTGGAGATATCATTTTTATGCTCGAATCGGGCTATTTGGCAAAATCGTTGGACACTCCCGAGGCGCATAAAGGAACAAGTCATGGTTCAGCATTTAATTATGATACCCATGTACCATTGCTTTGGTATGGAAAGGGAATTCCGAAACAGGAGATTTTTAGACTAACAGAAATTACAGATATTGCCCCAACACTCACAAATATTTTGAATCTTCAACGAAGTGGTTCAATGACGGGCGAACCAATTCTTGAGCTGTTTCGCTGAGCCGATCTTGGTGAAATACACTTTTTAATTCAAATTGTATTTTTTATCAACTAAATGATTTTTGTAAATCACATAGAGTGTAAAAGCGTGTAAAAGGCTCACTGCTAAGTTGGACCAAGGAACAGGATTGAATTTGTCAGAAACAGCAATAAGTGTTAAAAGTTTATAGACTATTTGCATCGGGAATAAAACAACAGCGATAGTAATTATCTTACTTTTAGAAATCAGAGCTACACTGCTCATTATTGCAATGGAGAAGTATACGCAAGATAGAATTTGGCGCGAAGGAGTTTCAGGCCCAAAAACTTCTAATATCGGACTGTTAATGTTAAAAAATAAGAGAGTTCCCATCATTCCGGCAACAAGAACATTTACTATGTGAGATAGATAAACAAATTTCATCATAAAGTATATTATTTCATTTTTAACAATATTCGAATGACAATGTTCTTGTTCGTGATAAAATTGTGGACTGAGTTTTCAACTTTCTTAGAGCTACTTTATTTTAGCGATAATCTCATTCATCATATCAATTTGAATTTTTTGAATTTCAATTAATTCCTGCTGTTGATGCATGATGAGGTGATCAAGTTTCTCGTGTAATATTCTAATCTCAAGTTCAGCTTTCATGTTAATCATAAAATCTTTTTTTGATCGTTCCCGGTCTTTTTGTTCTTGCCTATTCTGACTCATCATAATCACAGGGGCTTGCAATGCTGCAATGCAGGATAGAATAAGATTTAGAAGGATGAAAGGGTAAGGATCGAACGTGTGTGAACGAAGGAAGAAAACATTTGCAATGATCCAAATGGTTAAGAATCCGAAAAATGAGAGAATAAAGGTCCAACTTCCACCAAATTCTGCAACGCGATCTGCTATGCGCTGACCAAGTGTTAATTCTGATTGTTCTTCAAGTTCAAGTTTTGTAGATAAAATGGAATGTTCTTTTAATGACTGAAGCACATTATCGCGCATTTCACCCAATTCATCTAGATTATCGGAAACAAATGATGAGATGTACTTTTCCCGATAAAAATTTAATTCATTGACAGAAATTAAGTCTGTTTCAAGAAGATTCGGGTGGTCTTTTAGAATGAGATCCAATATGGCAAATCTCAGTTGACCTGCAACTATTTTTTCTTCTTCAAGAAATTCCTTTCCTGATATCGCGCTTCTGAAAGTTTTTTGTTTCTCCATTTTTTATGTAATTCCAATAATGTTAAAAATAGTAGTGATGCAGTTAAAGGGACTAAGAAATGATAGTAACCAGGAAATTCGAAGCCAAAAAGAGCTGAGATTACTGGGATTCTGATGGTTAAAAAAAGCAAGGTAAATGCAACAAGCAAGATGGCTTTGGCTGTCATGTTGTGGCACAGAAGTATGCGAAAAACATTCTCAGTTTTTGAAAGCTTTGAAAGAACGAATAACAAATTACTCAAAATTAGGCCTGTGAAAACGATAGACCGAAGTTCTTTTTGATTTTCGTGACTATGAACAGTGAGTAGGTAGATCGCCAAGACAAATAAGTAAAACACCAAACCTTCTGCAATACTGGAAAAAATTTCCTTCTTTCCAAAAAATGATCTCTGAGAGTCTCTTGGTGGCCGGGTCATGATATTTATTTCTTCCTTTTCAGTTTCGAATCCGATGGAGCTCATAGGGTCAATAATCAGTTCCATGAAAACGATATGAATAGGCAGTAGTAGCAATGGGAAGTTTGCGCTAAACGCTGGACTTATTGCCAAACCTATGATTGGAATATGAATAGCTAGGACATACGACATCGCTTTTTGCAGATTATCTGAAATCTTTCTTCCCAAACGAATCGCCTTGACAATTGACGCAAAATTATCATCTAGCAGAACGAGGGAAGATGCTTCACGTGCAACATCCGTCCCTTTATTGCCCATTGATATTCCGATATGGGCAGCTTTCAAGGATGGAGCGTCATTTACCCCATCACCGGTCATTGCAACTATTTCTTTGTTTTTTTTCAATGCTTCAACAACTCGTAATTTATGTTGTGGCGATACCCTCGCTAATATTTCTGTGCTTAGTAGGGCTTTTTTCAATGCGTTATTACCTAATTTGTCGATATCATTTCCCGTTAGAATTGTATTGGCATTCAAACCAATTTGGTGACCAATATTTGCTGCTGTTTCAGGATAATCGCCTGTAATCATTACTATTTTAATTCCGGCAGATCTGCAATCAGCGACAGCTTGCTTGACTTCTTTGCGAACAGGGTCAGCAAAACCAATCAAACCAACAATTTCGAGTTGAATTGTTTTGTAGTTGACCTTCGCATGTAAATCAGATCTCCCCTTTGCAAAAGCAATGATGCGCAGGCCATTTGAAGCCATGGTTTTTAACAAACGTTCCAATTGATTTTTTTCGGTCTCCGAAATCATGCATTTAGCTAAAACTGCTTCCGGAGCTCCTTTGCAAAAATGGATTTGCTTTTTGTTTCTTTCGTCAGCATAGGATCTAATTGTAAGTAAATGATCATGACTAAAAAGTAACTCATCTATTAGTTTAAGTCGTTCAATTTTATTCGCTCCAAAAGCAAGTAATGCTTTATCCATAGGGTCTCTGCTATCAATTGAACAGGCCATTTTCGCATCGGATAATAAAAGTAAATTAGTGGGATGGGAATAGGTGTTTTCAGGAATAATTTCAAGTTTATTTGCAATGCTCGCTACGGCCATTTTATTTTGGGTAATGGTTCCTGTTTTATCGCTGCATAAAATGGTTGCGGAACCCAGTGTTTCGATAACTGATGGGTTTCTTGTTAAGACATTTATTTTTGTTAAGCGCCATGCCCCTAAAGTGAGAAATACAGTTAAAATGACTGGAAATTCTTCAGGGATCAATGCCATTGCTGTTGCTAATCCACTTAACATGGAGGGTACAAATTGACCGCGCTGAATATAGAAAATGAACGTTATTGCAACTGATACGACTATAGCAATGATCCCGAGATTTCGAATCAGTTTTTTCATTTCTGTCTGCAAAGGAGTTTTCGATGCGTGAATTCCTAGTAAACTCTTGCCTATTGTGCCAATTTTACTTTTTTGACCAGTTTTTGTAACTGTCATAACCGCTTGCCCTTTGGTTACCAAGGTTCCAGAGTAAACGGCAGATCTCGTTTCTTCTAATGATTTTGCTACAGGTAATGATTCACCAGTCAAAATAGATTCATTTACTTCTAATCCATTGTATTCAATAAGTTGTCCATCCGCTGGGATACGGTCTCCTTCGAAAAGCAAGACAATATCTTGTGATACTAATTCTCGTCCTGGAATCCTTAGTTCTTTACCGTCTCTAATGACCAATGCTCTTGGCGAAGCCAGTTCTTGCAATGCATGGAGCGCATTTTCGGTTTTTTGTCGCTGGAATACGGTGATTGATATTATAATGAATACTGTACTCAATAAAATTACACCCTCTTGAAAACTTCCTATCAAGATATAAAGAGATCCACAAACCGCAAGTAAGAGAAACATGGGCTCTGTCACCACGTCTTTTACCAATTGAAGAAAGCCATCATTTTTTTTGGTGGGCAATTCATTCGCTCCTTGTTGTGATAATTTTCTTTTTGCTTCTTTCGAAGATAATCCCCGATACATTCTTTTTAAATGTTAAATTATGGTTTACGATGAGGTAGGAGAAATTATTTTTCTTAGATTTATTAAACTTTCAGTGAATTATAGTTTCGATTTCAACAAGCATTCTTCATGTGTTGAAAACTTAGTTGAAAACCTATTGATTCATAAGATGAAAAGGCACTACTCAGACTTTAAATTTGTATTAAACGAATTACAACAAAAGATTAACAATGCTTGGTACTATTCTGAAACGAAAATTATCGGACAATCAGGTTGCCAATATCTTTATCAATTCAATCTTTGATACAGTTGATAATGGATTTAAGGAGGTAGCTCAGATTATAAACGAAGACGTTGCTTTTGTTACCTCTCCTGCGATTTCAGATAATGATGAAGGTGAATTTGGTTTGATTGTTATCGTTGGGAATCTTTCTTATTTGGAAAGTACCTTTGATGCAGATCAGGCAGCGAGGGTTGAGAAAATTATTTTTGAAAAGCTTTCAAAGATTTATGCCATTCCAGAAGTGGACTTCACAAAAATGATTCGTGAATACCAGAGTTTTATTGCTAAAGTGAATCATCCGAGTAAAAATATGGTTTACGGAATGTCAAAAGCTATCTTTTACAAATACAAATTGAATCAATTCCAAGATGAGTATTTCAGAAGAATGCAAGCGCCAAATCCGCTTTTCTTAAAGAGAATGGATGAAGTGATGAGCAACTTTGTTTGGAATTGGGATGCTTTCTTTAAGAAGTATAAATTGAATTGATTACTGAACGATAAACCAATTGTTCAATAACTCTTCCCGGTTATATACCATCTCTTTCATTGTTTTTTGATCTATAACGTCGAATCCAGCGTACTTGCAAATGGCATGGCCTGCTGCAATGTCCCATTCCATTGTTGGCGCAAATCGTGGATAGCAATCAGCTGCTCCTTCAGCGACTAGACACAACTTAAGGGAACTCCCTTTTGATATGGTGTTTACTTTACCATGCTTTAAATTTAATGCTGCAATATAGGATTCAGTTTCCGAATTCATGTGAGATCGACTTGCAACAACCGTATATTCTTGGTTAAGTTTTTTAAAGGGTAGGTCAATTGAGTTTGTTAATACCGACTGAACAGTCGATTTGGAATCCACAGCGTTCGTTTTCTTAGTTCCAGTATTGCTAGAAGCGAAAAATAACTCACCAGTAACAGGGACATAGATTACACCAAGTGTTGGCGTGTTGTCTTCAATGAGGGCAATGTTAACTGTGAATTCGCCATTTCGTTTTATGAATTCTTTGGTACCGTCAATAGGGTCAACAATCCAAAGTTTTGACCAGTTTTTTCGTTCTTCGTATGGGATTGATCGTCCCTCTTCAGATAAAACCGGAATAGAACTGTCTTTTAATTCGTTCATTATAATAGCGTGTGAAGCCAAATCTGCTCGAGTAAGTGGGGTGTTATCACTTTTTAGTTCAATTCCGAAGTCTTCTTTATCGTAAATTTCCAAGATAGCTTCACCCGCTTTTAAGGCAGCTTTGATTGCAATTTCTAATTCCTTTTGCATTAGTTTAATTTTTGAAGAACAACTGTTAAAATTGCCTCGAGGCATTCGCTTAGTTCTTTGCCAGTTGTGTCAATTGTCAGATCTGCTTTAGTTGGAGATTCATAAGGGGAAGATACGCCTGTGAAATCTGTTATTTCACCTTTTAATGCTTTTTTATACAATCCTTTGACGTCTCTATTTATGCATTCTTCAAGTGGGGTGCTTACATAAATTTCAATGTATTTTTCTTTGCCAAGTATGTTTCTGACCATTTCTCTATCTTTCTCAAATGGAGAGACAAAAGCTGCTAAAGTCACAAGTCCAGCATCAACCATCAAGTTGCCAACTTCACCAATACGTCTTATGTTTTCACCTCTGTCATTTTCTGAAAATCCTAGATCCTTGTTCAGTCCGAGCCGCATATTGTCGCCATCCAGTAAAAAAGTTTTGATTCCTTTTTTGTGCAGTTCTACTTCAAGTAAATTAGCTAAAGTAGACTTTCCACTTCCCGAAAGACCTGTAAACCAAATTAAGAAAGAATTATGGCCATTTGAGGCAATACGTTGATTGCGATCAATTGAAAAAAATTGTTTGGTCAGATTATTCATAGACGACCAAAATTAATAAAAAGAGTTGATTCGATTGATTTTTAATGGGCTATAGGTAGGTGTACTACCTTTTTTGTATCAAAAAAATCCGCTTTAAAATAGATGTTAAGAGGAAAAAGTGTGCAGCCACTTATACCTGATAATTCTTCGCTTAAATCACCGCCTTTTAAATAAAGAATACCGTTAGGGATAGAATTGTGTCCTTTCTTTTTTATTTTTCCCTTCGTCCAAGTTAGGAAGACAGGCATGGCTGTCACAGCACGACTAACTATGAAATCAAAAGATTCTTTTAATTCTTCAGCTCGGGCATGAATGCCACTTACATTTTTGAGGCCAATGGCCGAAGCAACTTCGTTAACTACTTTAATTTTTTTTCCAATTGAATCAACCAAAGTGAATGTCGTTTCGGGAAATAATATTGCCAATGGAATACCGGGAAATCCACCACCAGTTCCAATGTCCAAAACTGTCGTGTTTGGAGCAAATGAAGCAACCTTGGCGATGCCTAATGAATGAAGTACGTGGCGTTCGTAGAAATTTTCGGTGTCTTTTCTACTGATGACATTAATTTGAGCATTCCAAAATGAATAGATTGCTTCAAGTTGAATGAATTGTTCTTTTTGTTTTTCAGACAGATCTGGGAAATTGTCAAAAATTATCTGGACAGACATTTTTAAGAGTTGTATTAAATCGTGTCTTTCGTTTTATCCATCATATTTGCAAGGAAATCTCTTGCTCGAAAAAGTTGCGCTTTTACAGTTCCCAATGGCAAATTCAATTCTTCGGCAATTTCTTCGTAACTGAGTTCTTCAAAGTACCTCTTTTCTATAAGTTCTCTGTAGCGAGGTTTTAATTTACTAACCAGCATTCTCATATGAACTACCTTTTGACTGTGAATAACCGTCTGTTCGGGATCCATTGTATGCGACTTAGCATCTACATAAATTACTTCACCGTCATCAGTTGTGATTCCGGTATCCATGGATGTCACTTTGATGCGTTTTTTTCGAATGAAATCGATGCAGTTATTGGATGCAATTTTGAATAACCAAGTACTAAATGCAAAGCTCGGAGAATATTGATCAAGTCTACTGAATGCTTTCCCGAACGCTTCGATTGTTAAATCATCTGCATCATCTTGGTGCTTCACCATCTTCAGCATCATGAAATAAATGGATTCTCGGTAACGATCCATAAGCTCCGCATAGGCAGCTTGATCACCTTTTCTTGCAGCTTCGACTAATACAAGATCATGTTTTGCTTTGTCGGATAAATGTTCAATTTCTACCATCTGTTAGACTCCTTTTTTTCCGAGGAGTAGTACAGTACAGGTATCAGAAGCGCGTAAAACAAGTCCCATAAAGGAAGGAATCGAACAAATGAAGATTCCTTGATCTTTCCAAAACATCGCCCCTGTATCCACCATTTTAAGAAGGTGATGAACAGATACACTGATAGCACTAACCATCGAAAGTCAGTATCAAACATCAAAATAACAAAGGAAACAGTTAACATCAACAGGCTGAAAGGATATATTCCTAACATCATTTTCTTAATAACCTTATAGCGACTCGAAGTAGTGTAATGCCGTGTTTTTTGACCAATCCAATTGAGCCAACTGTAACTGCCTTTGGAATAGCAAAAGGAATTGACATCGATATTGATGCTGTAGTTATTTCCTCGGGCACTTTCCTGAACAAAAAGATCGTCATCACCAGAGGCAAGCGAGTAATGGGACTTGAAGCCATTTACAGAATAAAACAATTTTTTTGTGTAAGCAATATTTCGTCCAACGCCCATGTAGGGCAATCGAGCAAGCGCCATTGAAAAATAACTTACAGCAATCCATGCAGTATCAAAACGAATAACGCGATTCAAAAATCCCCTTTCTTTATGGATAGGAGCATAGCCAAGAACAAGCTCTTTTCCTGGAATGAACCTACTCGCCATGCTGCGTAACCATTGATTGGTTGTTGGTTTGCAATCGGCATCCGTGAATACCATATTTTCATATTTTGCACCTTTGATTCCAACCGTTAAAGGCAATTTTTTGCCATATTTTGAATGGTGATTTTTTTCAAGATCAATAAATCGCAAATTACCGTATTGACGGCACAAAGCACCCAAAATATGCACGGAGTCATCTGTCGTTTGATGATTAACTACGATGACTTCAAATTTTGGGTAATCCTGATCTAAAATAAATGGCAGTTTCTCGTAGAGGTTGTCAGCTTCATTTCTTGCAACGATTATGACACTGACTGGTGGTAAACTTATAGCATCCAATGTTGGTCGTTCCTTGTAAAATGCCATTTTTCCATAGACGAGCAAAGTGAACAACATATTGAACAATGCCATTGTTGCAAAAAACAGAAATAGAAAAAATGGTAAACCGATCTCGAAAGTTGGCAAAAAATGCATCTATTGAAAGCTTTGTGCAAAGATGGGGTGCTAATCGAAATACATGTATCTTTGCTGCGTTTATTTTTCAACAATTTATGCACTTCGAACTCCTAACAAAGGATACAAAATCTAAGGCTAGAGCAGGTCTTCTACAAACAGGACATGGCGCTATTGAAACACCAATTTTTATGCCTGTTGGTACGGCTGGTTCCGTAAAAGGGGTGCATCAACAAGAATTGAGAGATGATGTAGAGGCTCAAATTATTCTTGGAAACACCTACCATTTGTTCTTGCGCCCTGGACTTGATGTAATTGAATCTGCTGGAGGATTGCATCAGTTTATTGGGTGGGAGCGTCCAATGTTGACAGATAGTGGAGGTTACCAGGTTTATTCTTTGAGCGGTTCTCGGAAAATCAATGAGGAGGGAGTCAAATTCCAATCTCATATTGACGGAAGTTATCATTTTTTTACACCTGAACGCGCTATTGATATTCAGCGAGTAATTGGCGCAGACATCATTATGGCATTTGACGAATGCACACCATATCCATGTGATTATAATTATGCAAAAAGGTCGATGCACATGACACATCGTTGGTTAAAGCGGTGTATGGATCAAATGGATAAAACCGAACCAAAATACGGTTACGAACAAAGTCTTTTTCCAATCGTTCAGGGAAGTGTTTATAAAGATCTTAGGGTTGAATCAGCTGAAACGATTGCTTCACACAATGCTCCTGGAAATGCTATAGGAGGTTTGTCCGTTGGTGAGCCTGATGAAGACCTCTATGAAATGACAGACCTTGTTTGTTCAATTTTACCGGAAGATAAACCACGTTACTTAATGGGGGTAGGGACTCCCGTTAACCTATTGGAATGCATTGCACTTGGTGTCGACATGTTTGATTGCGTAATGCCAAGTCGAAATGCACGACATGGTATGCTTTTCACATCAGAAGGAATTATAAATATTAAAAACCAGAAATGGGAAAAAGATTTTTCACCAGTTGATCCGAACGGAACAGCTTATGTGGATTTAGTATATACGAAGGCATACCTCCGCCACTTAATTAAGGCCAAAGAAAATCTAGGTATTCAAATCGCTACAATACACAATCTAGCGTTTTATCTTCATTTAATGAAGCAAGCCAGAAAAGAAATAATAGCCGGTACATTTAGTGAATGGAAAGATAAAATGATTCCAAAATTGAATAATCGATTGTAATCAATGCTGAAAATCCTGGACAGATATATTATTCGGAAATTTCTTTCCACCTTTTTCTTTATGCTGGGGATAATTATGCTCCTGGCAATGGTCTTTGATTTATCAGAAAAATTAAGTGAATTCATCGATAATCGCGCTCCGTTTTCTGCTATTTTTCTGGATTATTATTTGAATTTTATTCTGTTCTATGGGAACTTGTTTTCCTCCATGATCATTTTTGTTTCTGTGATTTGGTTTACTGCAAAACTGGCGCAGGATACTGAAATCATACCGATGTGGAACAGTGGTAAACCATTTAGTAGATTTCTTCGGCCTTACATGATTGCAGCGACGGTGTTAATGCTGATATCTCTCGTAATGAACCATTTTATCCTGCCTAAATCAAATCGTGTGCGACTTGACTTTGAAGAGCGGTATTACCGTGAATCAATGTCTGTCTCTGATTATTATGCGGAATATCCTGGGAATCAAGTGGTTTATTTCTCAAGTTACTATCAAGATGAAAACCGAGCCAATGATTTCACATTGGAACAGTGGAGTGAAGATCACAAACTACGCTATTTTATTCGTTGCAGAAATGCAGTAAATATTCCGGGAACATACAAATGGCGATTGACAGATTATTACGAACGATATGTCGGCTATCCCAATGATGTAATGCGGGAAGGAAATATTAAAGACACAGTTTTTAAATTTCATATTGAGGAAATGACACCTCGCGAAAATATTGCGGAAGCAATGACTTATTCTGAATTAAGTGAGTTCATCAAAAGGGAAAAAGGAAAAGGTTCAGGATTTGTTCCGATGTATGAAATTGAACTTTACCAGCGAACGTCCTATCCATTCGCTACATATGTTCTGACCATCATTGGAGTGGCTGTTTCGTCGCGCAAAAAACGAGGTGGAATAGGTGTAAACATCGCAATAGGATTAATGATTATTTTTATTTACATTTTTGCTATGAAAATCACAACCGTAGCGGCTATGAATGTTGGCTTTCCAGCGTCCATTGCTGTTTGGGTGCCTAATTTAATTTTTGCTGGGATTGCCTATATCCTTTATAGATTTGCTCAGAAATAAGATTTTTAAAGTTCTAATTATTCGAGAGTGCATTTTTTTTGAATTGTTTGACTTACACTGTTCCCGAAATTCATTTCTGAACTGATTTTTGATTGCCTAATTCAGACTTCTATTATTTCATTACTTTTGTCTCACATTGAAAATTATATGGAAAACGCATTACATCTGGAAGCAACGTTAGAGCAGGCAATCGATCTAGGATTGCGTGCTGATGAATTTGAAATGATCAAGGAAATTCTTGGTAGAACTCCTAATTTTACTGAAACCGCTGTTTATTCAGTAATGTGGTCAGAACATTGTTCTTACAAGAATTCAATCGTTTGGTTAAAAACGCTTCCTAAGGATGGTCCGCACATGCTGGTAAAGGCTGGTGAAGAGAATGCAGGACTAGTAGACATAGGTGACGGTCTTGGGTGTGTTTTTAAAATTGAATCACACAATCATCCAAGTGCATTGGAACCTTATCAGGGAGCGGCTACAGGAGTAGGTGGGATCAACAGAGACATTTTTACGATGGGCGCTCGACCAATTGCACAGTTGAATTCACTTCGTTTTGGGAATATAGAAAATGCCCGTACAAAATGGTTGGTAAAAGGAGTTACAAAAGGAATTGGTGATTATGGAAATGCTTTTGGTATTCCAATCGTTGGAGGTGAAGTATTCTTTGATGATTCATACAATACAAATCCACTAGTAAATGCATTTTCAGCAGGAATTATAGATACCAAGAAAATTATTTCTGCGAAAGCAAAAGGCCCTGGGAATCCAG
>Ga0078894_10003481_pt1 | contig 11959 bp, 16 predicted proteins | sample LauGreSu1BDMLBSD_2_FD_67506 | JGI IMG/M metagenome (GOLD analysis project Ga0078894, IMG submission 67506) | Freshwater lake microbial communities from Lake Michigan, USA - Su13.BD.MLB.SD (version 4) (version 4) | ecosystem: Environmental > Aquatic > Freshwater > Lake | place: Lake Michigan... | reverse complement strand
AAACATTAGGTCCGAGAGACCTGGGTCTAGCCTTTGATAAATGGACAAGCCGTGGGGAGTTTCTCATACAGAAACTCTGCACCGCCGCCAAACTTGCTCCCAAAGAAGTGGATACTGCACAAGAGCTCTTCCGATTTGTAATACGGGACGTGCGTGATATTGCAAATGGCACGTGCTTGGAAGGAGAGCCGAAGATTGCTGGAAAGCCTGGTCCTCGTGATGCACATCCTTATCAAAGCTCTGCTTACGATGTGATTGGAGAGTATGATGGGTATTATTAGGGACCTTTGGTACTATTAGGGACATTTGGTACTATTAGGGACCTTTGGTAGTCTAATAAGGAGCCACCTTAGAGCTAAAACAATAGATTGACCTACGATATAGAACCCAGCAAGAAAATATAATATCGAACAACAAATTGTTCATTACATGTTCATATCTTTCCAGCCTTATGCCTTTGGCGTAAAACTGGAAAAATTGATTTTGCGACCTGGTATACAATAGAGCCAACGATGCCAGAAGTACAGGCGCACGGTTTTATCTGGGAGAGGTCTGTGTTAGAGGGTGTATATGGAATCGCTGGCGCGCAAGTAGGTGGGTATACGAGGACACATGACGTCAGTGCAGAAGAGAATAGATTAGATGGGGTAAGCGTGAGTATCAAGACATCTGGCTCTTCCTCCGTAGATATGGGTGATGCTCGTCGTGTGTTCGATGCTTGCTCATCAGGAAATCCCTATTACATGCTTCTTATACAATACGAGCAGGAAGAGGAGGAAAAAGTGCTAAAATCTGTATCATATATAGACTTGACTTCTTCTCGTGAAAAGTTATTCGGAGATTTGTCACTGGAAGATATAAGTGCAATGCACGAGCATCTCAAGGCAATTCCTCCTGGAAGGGCTTCGCTTGATACTCGCGGAGAGTATAAGCTACGTGCAGCCGAACTCCGTAGGAAGGCTGGGGCAATTTCTCTCCGCCCTAAGGTCGATTCTAGGAATCAACGCCGTCTCCAATGCTCGTTCTCAAACATTGAAACCTTCTGTGCAGCCAATCCTCAGCGCCTCATATCACGAAGCACTGAAGGTATATTCAGGGGATTCCAGCTTCTCATGCGGATTCCGTCTGGGAGGCGTTTGCTAGGATAAACGAATTAATGACCGCATTTATCTCCCCCTTTGATAAACTTCTAGGGCCGGTTGTGTTAGAGGGAAATGTATGGGCGTTTATCTTTTTTTGGATTTCTTTGATATTTGTCCCCACTGGAAACTTCAAGAAGTGATGGGCCTGGACGGAAGGAGTAGGCAAGTCTGTGGGTGTATAAGACTGCCCAGCCAATCCACCTACTCTGCGAAAGGCGAGGTCATACGGAGAGCCAGGCTTCACATACTCAAACCCAAGGGCATGTGTTTTTTCAGCCTTAGGACGAGGCGTCGCCTGGCGTTCCCAAATCTGAAACACACAAGGAACGTCATAGTCCTTCTTGTTCACTTCAAATGAATTCTTCGGTAACTCAGATTGGTGTAAAAGGTGAAAGTCTTCAGGAATACACCCATACATACTCGGCTTCATAAATGAGCGAGGCAATATGAAAGCGAGCGCGTCTGCACCTTGATTGCAACAATGCTCCAAGAACTTCTTTGCAATAGAGCCTTGGCGCCCAAAAGGAGGATTGCCGAAGAATATAAGAGGCTTTTCCGAGGAATCTGCAGGAGCCTCCCACGTCAAGAAATCTCCACGCACCACTCCATCGTATTTTGGCTCCTTGTCTATAGCAATGATTCGCTTATCAGCACCAATACCCAAGAAAGCCCCAGCACCAGCAGAAGGCTCAACCCAAAGTGTTTCTTCTTCAGAAACCCACCACAAAGTATCATAAATACTTTTTACACAAAGCTCGGCAATGGCACGTTTCGTATAGAACTGGTCTTTCGTATCACGGAACTTACCAGTATCTTGCATAATTCTATTAGGGCCTTCTATAACATCCGCGAAAGATATCAATTTTTGGCGGTACGGTCGGGGTGGTACTAGAGGCAAATGATAGAGCGTAACATCTTAAAACTAGCGACCCAAGCAGTCCATTTCATATAAGGAACGCCACTGAGAGTAATGGCATTCTTAATAATGGGTGTTAGTCTATATAACTGGTCAGCAAAGTCCACTGTGGAATATCTCGTCTCCAAATCAGCGTATGGATATATAGGCTTATTTGTGCCAGCATTGATTTCATTATGAATATTCCAGAGCCATGTTTTTACCCAAGTCTTATATTGTGTAGGGGGCACTTTCGCAATCTGTGTAAAAGGGTGTGTTTGTTGATAACGTTTGAAGTGGTCTCTACATATCTCGCATGGAAGGACTTCATTCGTGGATTTTATAAATCGCTGCCATTCTCTGACTTCGTCGTCCCTGTTGATAGAGCGGCCGGCACGCTCAGCAAAGCCGTGAAGAATAGTCCATAGGATAGGACCCCAATCCGCTGTGGCGGGATAATCTGGGACAGGAACTTGACATGCACAAGGCATTCTTTAGATTATGAAGAAGTGAATCATCATTATCAAACCGCAACATGGGGTTTGATAATGAACGGGGGTTTTGTTACTTTTGTTTATAAGAGCAGCGACACGAAAACGAATAAGCCGAGTATCTGCATGAAACTCTTTGCCGGACGCACGCAAGTGAACAGCTCCGTTATCACGCCGTTCCACAGGAGCATGCCAATGAGCGATAGAATGATGAGGGCCAGGATAAATGAGATGATGAGGGCGGCGAGGTCAATATAGCTTTGCTTCTTCTCCTTGGAATCTCCCTCATTCACGAAACCTTCTAGACTGGCGCGCGCGAAACCTTCCAAGAACTTGGGCATTCTACTTGGATTTAGAGTTTCTCAAAGGTAAGAACCTCAGCCGTTTTTGTGCCGCGCTTCTCTGAGATGAATTCCATGGCCTTTGTCGCTGCATCGTCGGATTTCAGATGCTCGGAAAGAAGCTCGTGGAGACCCTTCTGGCTGAGAGAACCCTTTGATGTGCGCTTCTTATACAGAAGACGGCCGTTCGACTGCTTGAGGTCAAGGGCGCCGATGCTATGACGCTTCATCGTCCGCATAATCACCTCTTCCAAGGCCTTCTGGCGAACCTTGCGCTCCCTCAGCTGCTCCTTCAAGGCATTTGACTCCTCGCGCACCTTTTTCCAGGCGGTAATCATTTGGGGAAGTTGTTGAAGCTCTTGCTCGGCGGAAGGCTGCTCTAAACTCTGCATGGCTGTTAGGTATATGTGCTATGGGTTTAGGCACGCGGCTTATAACTCGGGGGGAGAAGATGGGGCAACCTTGCCATTCTTGAGATATCCTACGAATTCTCCAGGGGCGCCGTCCATATCTTCGAATAGGCCGCTGTTTCCGTTGGTCATCAGTAATCTACGGCCGTTCACTCTTATCTTACGCATTCCTAGATTATCGTTCATGCCGAGATCTTCGTATTCTGGCGAGGGCTCGGGCAAAGCAGAAGCGGGGGTAGGCGCAGCGGGGGGAGGGCTTGCTGCTTCCATAGGAGAGGGGGTCGCCTCTTCCTTAATGGGAGGAAGCCCAGCTTCTAGCCTTGCGACTTCTGCTTCTGCTTCTCTGGCGGCCCTTCTGGAAGCAATTCCTTCCTCTAGGTATTTTCTCTCGGATTCCTGTTTCTCCAGATTTGCAGCAGTGGGAGGAAGAGACTTTCCTCTTTCTTTTATGGAGGCAGGCGCCTGCGGCGCGAGAGAAGCAGCAGCCGCAAGGCTAGAAGGTGCAAGGCTAGAAGGTGCAAGGCTAGAAGGTGCAAGGCTAGAAGCATTCGGGCTGTTTTGAACATAAGGGACATAAGGTGCATTCACACGGCCAGGAGTTTGGGGAACTTGGTTCACCTTATTCAGCTTTCTGGTCTTATTCTTCTTAGGAGGCAATCCACAACTTTGCGTGTATATGTTGTTTTGTTTTATCTCCTTCAAAGCTTCTTGGTATGTAATCTCTCTTCCAGAAGCACGTTGCTCAGCTAACCACTTCTTTACAAACTCATTATATGCCTTCGGGCCACCGGGACATCCACCGGATTTTCTGCGCCTGGGTGCAGCAGCCAGAGCAAGCTTAGAAGGCTCAGGAGCAGGCTCCTCTTCTTCTTCTTGAACTGGTGTAAGAGGTTGTGCCTGCAGTTGCTGCTGCTCCGCCTGAGCCTTAGACTGTAAGTGCGCAACAATCTGCGACCTTACAGAAGGCTCTTTGGTGGGAGCCACGCAATGCTTGTCCACCATATTCTTAATCTGCTCTAGGCGTCTCATAACAAGCTCCAGCTCATCCAAGACAACCTGGCGAGAGCTTCGCCGTGTTTTTCTCATGCTTTTTGGCCCAGAAGACATTTCTAATAATCCAAATGAAATTTGATTATAGGGTTTCACTCCATGGAAAGTCCCCCAAAGTCCCCATGGACTCTGTAGAAGACCAGCGTATAACCCGAGGAATTAAAATGGCTGAGCAGATATGGTGGTCTCTAGCAAAACGCATTGTGTTTCTTGCTGGAAACCTGTATAACTGGGACGATGACCAATGGCGGGATGCAAATGAATTCTTCCTTCGTCCTAACGACTATAAGGTAGTGGTGAAAAATTGAAGGTTTCGGGGCCGATTCGTGTAAGTCCACCATGTCCCTCAGTCCCATTTCTGTGGCAGAGCTTCACAATATTTCTACCATCGGCTCTGCAACAAAGGAAACGGTCCTTGTCATCAAATACTATAACGAGATTCTCGTGGCCGCCCTCCAAGGGAAATACTCTATTACATTCGTCATGGAATCGGATGAAGATGGAACCATTCTTCCTATAGAATGGTCAGCAACAGAAAAGGTGGAGAAACTCTTTCCTGGGATACAGATTTACTACGACGTGAATAAATGCTCATACACCTTTTCTTGGTATAAGAATTTATAGTTGTAATGCCAGGTTTGGTTATGTGAAAAACAACTTGATTCTCTCGCGAATTCTTCCACGACATATTCCACACTCTGACACCATCCTTTTTGAACATGTTGAGCAGAATGTGTGACCGCAAGGAGATATAGCTGTTCCAACTGCATCGTTCAAACAAATAGGGCACGTCGGCTCATTGGCGAGATTTCCTCCTGTCTTGAAAACTTGTATGGCCTCCCTCAAAGCCATATGTTTTTGATATAGGTATATGAGATTCTTGTAAATAGGCTCTATTCCCATATCCTGGAAACATACGCGGAGATATTTTTCTAGAGCGACCGTCAGCTCAGAAGTCGCCTCATTTGTCTGTAATTCAATGACGGTTGAAACTCGCTTCTGAACTTTATCCATTTTCTCAACCCGCATTTTCAGTTGATTTTCCACATCTAGTAATTTATCCCCCGTTTCCTTATATAATTCTATAAGGGCATTTACCTGCTTTTTTATTTCTAGAATAGAAGAAGTGCCCTTGGAAGAAACACAAGCATCTATTTCTGCCTGTATTTGAGTCGCGCCTGAGATATCTGAGCATAGTGCGCCGAATGTTTTGATTGCGGTTGGTTCAACATCTTGGCGAAAGGCATATCTGCGTAAAATAGCTTCCACAGGACCTATATTCGGATGGTCTGTGCTAGGCCTCGTCAAGAAGCCGAGGATATTCTCATTTTGACGAATCATCATCTCTCGGAGACGTTTTCTCCAATTATTTGTGTGCGTTGAAAAAGAAGTAAGTTGCGGACTAGAAGAAGAAGAAGCAGGGACAGCCTCCGTTAAATGTCTAGACAGAGTATTTTGAACAATTCCTTGGATTGCATCCTGATTTCCTCCAAATGCCTCAATATATGTGCCAGAGGGATTATTGTCTTCTGCATCACCGAAATCGGCCGAAGCAAACCCTGAGCCGTATCCTTGTGTCAATGAGAAGTTGGGTAACTCATTATTTGCCATTCTGATTGAGAATCAGAAGGGTAAATGATTGATTTGAACGCTGGGTTTATAGGTCGTCTATGTCTACGTTATCTTCATCTTGCCCTTGGCTTTCAGAAGGACGCTTTGTATTTCGGCCAGATGCCAGCTGTGCATCACGTGTTTTTTGTTTTTCTTTCATAGCCAACGCCTTTGCCAGCTTTGCATCCTCGGATTGACCCTCGTCTTCGCCTTCCTCGCCTTCGGCATCGTCATCGCCTTCTCCTTCGCCATCCCCCCTATCAAAAATATCATCATCTTGTAATTCGCCTTGTTGAATCGCAAAAAGCCTGCGCGAGATTTCTGCATCATTTGTGTTTTCAATGTCCGTAAACAAGAGGGGATTCACATTCTCCATTTTCTTCAGCTTGCCATAGAGTCTATTATCCATGATACGAATAATATCGCCAATCTTGATATCTGCACTATTGGTATTGAACCTCGCTTCAGACAAATCGCGAATACTAATCACAACAATCAGACCCTTCTCTACCCATTCGGATTTCCGCATAGAGCCACAAATCTTACAAATACGTTTCACATTATCATTGCAATAGACACGGAACCGACGCTGTCCCAAATTCTCAACAACACGCCCATACATCTGATTATCTCGCTCGTCACACTCAATAAAAACCGGCTCATCGTTGCCGCCATGCTTTCCTTTCTTGTAGCCCTTTCCTCCCTTTGCGTTCGGTGGCATCTTAAGGTATATGTGTAAAAGGGGTTTATGCCTGCTAGTCGACTGGCTCTAGGGGCATCGGTCCAACGTCCACTGCACCTTCCGCCTTCTTTGGTAATTCACGATACAGGAGATTTCCGCCCATCTGTTTCCTTTGACTCCTCAGCTTCCTAGTAAAAAACCGGCGGCCTTTGCTGCACTTGCTGCGCCATTGGCGACGAGTCATGCGAGGACGCCGGTTTTTCTTGAAGGTTTTGCAACTAAAGACCATCAGCCTTTCTACTTCGGAGTAAAGACAATAAGATGTGGCGGCTCCATGGAATTCGCCAAATCTCGCAGAAGGTTTCGGTTCTTCGGCTGTTTCGTCGTAGGCTCTATACCATGGTCCTTGAGGACTTGCTTAATCGCCTCATCTGTATCAACTACCCGTAAGACAATGTTTTCCTCCGTAGGAATCTTTCCCCGTCTCAACGCCCATCCCCGCTTATTAGGGCAACGTTTCGGCTCGTGGCCATATGCCACGCACACAGAGCAGTACATGCTCTTTCGGTAAGGGCATTCAAATGGAGTGTGTCGTATACTTACTTCGCTGAGGACGTGTGAGCAATAAGAGCACATTTTACAGGGTAATGGTAGAAGGATACTTTCCCATGTCGGCGCAAACAATTCAATTTTTTTTCACAATGCGCGAGCAAATAAAGTTATATCACTGGCAGACTGGCATGTTTTCAAGACACATGGGCACGGACAATGTGTTGGCTAAGCTGGATGAACTTGTCGACATGTTTGTGGAAGTATATATGGGAAAACGTGGAAGACCCTCTTTAACACGCACGACGAATACGATAACTCTCCGAAACATGAGCGAAAAGGCCGCCGTGAAATTTGTCAAGGACTGCATACAGTATTTGCAGACCACGGTGCCTAAGAGCTTGAAGCCGCAAGACACCGATTTGATAAATATCCGCGATGAAATGATGGGGGAATTACACAAACTTTTGTATCTATTCACCCTCAGATGAACGTGGAGCGTGTCAAAGAATTCGTCTTTGCACCGACCTCGCAAATCACATGGACCATGACCACGGCTGGCTATGTGAAATATACGCTAAACCTTGTAACATGGCTTAAGAAAGCCGGTGTTCCATGGACCTTGTGTGTGATATGCTGTGACCCGGAATCCGAAAGGTTTTTCCGGCGTGAAAGAGTGCCTTGTGTTCTTTGGAAAGAGGAAGGCGTTGGACGAAGGACACAGGACGGAATGGCCGCATTTGGAACCCCCAGTTTTTCCGTGTGTAATAGGGATAAAATCTTACTCCTGCGATGGTTCGCCGAGAATTATGTGGCGATTGGTGCAGCGAAGAGTCTGTATTTGGACGGGGATATTGTCATACAACGAGACCCGTGGCCTTTGATGAATTTATCAGGTGGGGACTGTCATCTGGCATTCCAGTGTGATTGCGACCATCCCTTGGAGAATCATGAATGCTCTTCTCCCTGCTCTGGGGTCATACTCACACGCCATGTTTCTACGGACCAGGCCAAGATATATGCATGGAACCAGGCATTATGGGAAGAACGTGGAGCTGCCGACCAGCCTTATATTAAAAAGATGATGGAGCTGACAAATACACCCTATGAGATTCTGGGCCGTAGGCAATTTGGAAACGGTGTTTGGCAGAAATCTGGCGCCTGGAGAGACGGGAACTGGACGTTATTGCATTACAATTATCTGGTGTCTGGCTCGAAGCGAACCGCTATGAAAGATGCGGGCCATTGGCTAATTAACATGTAACTAGGTAATTAGAAGAAATGGCCAATAATATTCCCATATCAGAGAAATCCAAATCTATTATTTATGATTACCCTCTTATAAAAAAAAGAACAGATATGGCATATACGGAGCTGCGCAAATACACGGATGATTGGCAGAAGTTTCAGCAGGTATGGATGTATAATTATACCGTGAGAGATTTATTGAAAACCGGTGCCAATGTTTCTTATTATATATTTGAGGATGTTACCGAGCGCAAATCTTACAAGGCCGGCCAGGCGTCGCATGTTGCGATGTATCCTGCCGATGCCGCGAAAGGTGTATTCAATGATGTGCAGCATACCATTCCAGATACTCCTACATGGAATACTCTAACATTTAAAAATGCCAGCGTCCAGCTATCTTGGAATATTCCTCCAAGCAACGAATCTCCCATTACATCGTATACAATCACTTCATACGATGTATCAAATAATACAATCACTCAAATTACCCCAGGCTCTACGAATTTCTGGATTTTTACTGGACTAACCAATGGCCTGTCATATAGATTCAGAATATTTTCCTCAAATGATATTGGAAATTCTCCTATAAGCGATTATAGCAGCTCTGTTATACCGAAAACATCTGCAGAACAACCTACAGGATTTGCCATATTTCAAGCGAATGCTTATTTTAAGGTTCAATGGCTTGTTCCCTATAATGGAGGCTCCCCTATTACATCTTATATTCTGACTTTGCGCGATGCAAACAATAATACTATGTATGATTTATGTGGAAACCCTATACAAAATATTATTACTGACACCGGTGTATTGAATACTCCAGAGGGTCTTCTTATAATAACAAAACCAAACAAAGAATTTGAAGCCTATAAAATAGGCCAACCTATTTCATCCTATCTTGTTATTGGAACTTCATATTCATTTACAGTCTCATCAAAAAATTTAGTAGAAGAATCTGATATTACCATCCTAAAATCGCCTGTTCGGTTTATACAAACTCCTAGAAATCCTCCTGTATGGGTTAGTATTGTATATAATCCATCTCAAGATAAGCTCACTTTTACATTTACACAGAGTGTCATAGATTATAGTATGACAACATCTTACAAATTTACTTCTGACCCCGTGGCTGTTGAGAGAACGGTATTGATTGAAGATACTACTCCCAAATATCCCAAGGCTAACGAACCCAATGTTCCCATGGAGCAGACGGATTCTAGCGGAAATAAGTTCTATACGATTGTGGCATCTATTTTAGGAATCCCTGATAACACTTATACCTTTAAAGTATATTCATCCAATATAGCAAACGACGATAGTAATCCAGTGTATCCGTCAGAATCATCACAGCCTTCCACAGTTATTTCTAAAATTCTTTCTAGGGTATAATAAGAATGAGCTTGGAAGCTTCTCCTAAGATTTCTGTTCTGCCTACTGGCGGTTTTGTGAGTACGGTCTTTATACATGGAACAGTGGCAAACCAGGCGGCGGCGAATTCAGCGTATGTGTCAAAGAGTACTATTGATGCTGATTATAGTAAAATATACGGCTCTAACTCTGGCCGTGTCTATACATTTAAGAGCGACCGCGAGAGGATGCAGTATTTGCTTGGGAGGATTGGCTCTGTGCCGAAGTGCACAGGTTCTTAATAGACTCTTCAAAGGTGTTCATGTATTGCCCTAAATAGGCCAAAACATGAGCTTCTAGTTTAATTGTGCGATTGACGGGACCCGTAGGGAAAGAAGACTTCTCCATCTGGAGCAGGACTTTCCGTAAAGCGAAGTGTCATACCTCAATTTTTTACACAGTCTCCGAGAAATCTGGATTATATGCTTAGAGTGCTTGGGTATAAAACGCAAGTTTAATATACATACAGTTGGCAGAACCCAAGAATGTGCATCTCCAGATTCATACGGATTCTGGCTAAGTATTTTGAAGTACCCGAGCCTGTGCGAGATGTTTCTTTCATTCTTGATAAGCGGGAGCGGGCTGTGTTAGAGGAGGCTATTGGTACGGTGAATTCCATGAAGGGCGGCTGGGATTTTCTGCGCAATCCAGATTTCTCGCCTGATAGTCTTCTGGCCGCACAGATTAAGAATTCTCTCAAGCACCCCTCTCACACAGAGGACACTTTGTCGGCAACCATTTATCTTCTCAAGCATATGGCACATAATTGGGAGGATTGGGTTGCTCGGCGTACAAAGACACAGGCGAAAGACGAGGAAAACCGGCGTTTCTTGGAAAAATGGGTGAATTCTCATATGTATACGGCCACGACGAATCGGTTTATCTTGACCTCATATTTGGAGAATCTGTTAATGAATATGGAGGGTTGGAGTGTGGCGGATAAACAGGGCTCTGGTGCAAATCACCTGATATTCTCTATTCAGTCGGCGATTGTAAATCTGGATGTGGAGAGCCTGGATTCGTTCAAAGAGTTTGTCAAGTTCGAGGGCGGTGGCGTTAGCGAGTTTGAGAAGACGGATGATTATAAGGTGGGAGTGTATAAGGAGTTTATTGGCCTAGAATTCCCTTCTGATTATGAGCTTTGCGAGGAGCTATGCCAAGAGAATATTCGCTTTATGAAAGAATTTGAGGCGGCGGGGGATATTAGCGAGGAAGTCGATACTTTGCGGGATGCAATAAAGGTCAAGGAACTTGGTCCTTTACAAAAAGCAATGCGTGTCCCTAACGCCACAAAGTTGTCTAACTTACGTCGCACTCCTGAATATCTTGTAGCTATTGGCCTTGAGCGAGAGATTCTTCTTTCTGAGGAGGTTTTGCAGGACCAGAAGACGAAGTCAAAGGACGAATAAGCACCTCATTTGCCCTCTGGGAAGGGTCGGTGGAATGGATGGCGCGACGACACGATAGAACTTGTGTCTCATAATCCGCCTCTGGGAATTCCTTCGTTACCATATCTACATCTGAATTGCTAAGGAGAAATGAGACACCATTTGTCCTGAGCGTATGACATACGGTAAAGAGAGCCTTGTGGTCGGCTTGTTTGAATCCCGATTTGTTATAGGCGACGAAGGATTTAGTATCTGACGGCGCATAGGGCGGGTCAAGATATACGAAATCGCCTGGCTTTGGTTTATGGGTTTGGAAGAACTGTGTAAAAGGTGTGTGGATGAATTCTACTTGGCGGCTGGCGAGTAGGTCTGAGACCGAGCGAAGATGTGCTTCCTCATAAATGCCGGCGTTCTTGTAATGCCCGAAAGGGACATTGTAGCCGTGAGGGCCTTCCCTATAGACGCCGCGAAATCCAGTCTTGTTGAGGAACAGGAACATGGCGGAGGCGGCGGGGGATTTGCGGTCGTCGCCTTGTATATCATTGAACGCCTTGCGAATCCAGTAATAATAGGATTCTTTAGAAGTGATTGCAGCGTCAATAGAAGTAGGCTCACGATTTCCGCATTCTACTGCTGGACATTTGGAGAAGATGGAGGTAAGCGTGTCCAGTTGGGCGAGGAGGGCTGGGAGGCTGTGTTGGATGTTCTTGTAAAGTGCAATCACGTTTTCATTGGCGTCGCCTGC
>Ga0078894_10003479_pt1 | contig 11961 bp, 13 predicted proteins | sample LauGreSu1BDMLBSD_2_FD_67506 | JGI IMG/M metagenome (GOLD analysis project Ga0078894, IMG submission 67506) | Freshwater lake microbial communities from Lake Michigan, USA - Su13.BD.MLB.SD (version 4) (version 4) | ecosystem: Environmental > Aquatic > Freshwater > Lake | place: Lake Michigan... | reverse complement strand
TATAATTACAATCGATTAAAACGAAATGAACGGAAATGATTGGCACCGCCTCCAGATGATGAGGAGCTACTACTACCCCTAAAATACCATATCAATAGCAAGCCTACTATTATAGCTCCTAGTATACTACCGCTTGACATACTTGCAACAACGGCTTTTACTTTATCGTTATAAGAAGCTATTTGTGCAGCACCAACATCTTGTGAATTGATGATAGCCTTCTGATTCGAACCAATCGCGTCAGAAATGGTTGTACCCAAGGCCTTTTGGAGCGAATCCAAACCCGCCACATTGTTGACAACACCCTGTGTATTTGACGAATCAGCCATAAACTGAGCAGCTGCTGATTGACTATTGGCAACAGCCTGATTCATAACAGCCTGAGTTGCCAATTGAAGCGTGATATCATTGGTAATGACAGAATTTGTAATATTAATGACACCTGCTGCATAAATATCAATCTTACCCGATGCATCAGCCGTAACCTTCAAACTATTCAATATATTTGTAATGGAGGAAGACGCTGAAGATGATGTTGACTCACATGCTTTTGACGCCATCGTTTTAACATTTGGGTCTTGTGCACTTACACCCATGTCATTTGCAATACTCTGAGCGGTAAGATCTTTCTGAATCGATGCTGATAATGTTGCCAAATCTGATTTTGCACTTGTCGTAAGCTCATTAAAAGTTTTAACAGACGTAAGAACAATATTTTTAATGGTCGAATTTGAAATATTAATATCGCGTTTATAAATTTCTATCGCAGAATTCAACTTATCTTGTTGTTTGTCATAAAACCCTTTTAACGGTTCAATCATCTTCATGATATCATCCGCCGAATAAAAAGGAGTTCCGTCAGGTTTTGCCTTTTGTATCAAAATCATATAAAGATCTTTAATAGCATTACTATTATTTTGTATAATTTTATTATTGGCTGCTTGAAGAGTCGCGACATTAGCCACTTCAGCATCAGTTAACGGTGTCGTATGAATAGTAATGGTAGCACGGGCATTTGCACTAATATCCGTACTCTGACTCACATTATTAATCACACACTGCATCGCAAGCTGCTTCTGTGCCACATTACTGGCTGTAATCATTGTCGAACCACACCCAGCTGAATAAGAGGCCTGATTGTTTTGTGAGCCAGATTGTTGTTCCGCTGATGTTGTACTGTCCTGTGTATGAGCTGATGCTGATACGGATGCCGATGCAACCCATGCATCGGCTTTTGCATGAAAATCAGCCGATGTTGCGCTACGCTGATCAAAGGCTTTTGAAGCAGACTGTGTTGACGCGCTATTTTGAGCACTTTTAATACACTGTGTATCGGCTCCCATTTTAGTTGCAATATCAGTTGCGGTAGCGAAAATATCAGCAGACTTTAACTGCTGTGGTGCTTGACATTCAGACGCACCAGGTTCTTTTTTACCAGATGGCTGAAAATCATCATAACGCATTGAATTCGATAAAATGGATTCCTTAGTAGGCTTAGACCAATCAATCGGCTGCGGATTTTTTAAATAATCTGGGATAGGAGTTGGAGCCGTTGTCGGACCCATAGTTGGAGCCATTGTAGACATTTATTTATAATAAATTATTTTAATTAGATAATTTATTTATTTTTTCATTGAAAATATCACTACTCCAACAATTACTACCGCAGCACCAATTACTAGCATCTTTGTATTTGATGATTGATCAGGTGCTATAGTAGGAGCCATCGTTGGCGCTAAAGTAGGTCTCATAGTCGGTGCCATAGTTGGAGCCATAGTTGGCGCCATTGTCGGAGCCAACGTCGGAGCCAACGTTGGAGCCATTGTCGGTGCCATAGTTGGTGCCATAGTTGGTGCCAACGTCGGAGGTGGAGGAGGTGGAATAGTTGGCATTGGTAGACCGCATTGATTACCAACACTTGAGCCACCTGTAACGCTAATATTACCAGCAGCTTGAACAACAGATGTACAGAATGTATTTTGTGAAGGTGGGCATACACCTTTTACATTTTTGGTAGGATCACCATATGTAACATCTATCATATCCGTAATATAATCAGATATAAATGAATTTGGTTTATTCGAACGGGCATCTTTAATAGGTCCTACTGCATTACTACAGATCGATTGTTGAACAGCTTGTGCAAATAACGCTGATGGAACTTTAGATGGATTAAATACTCCACCAATAACATTAAAGGCTCCTTCTTTAGGAGTAACAATATAACAAGATGGATCGGCGTAATTACGCTGACCATCTCCAGGTTGTAATGTAAATGATCCGTCATATGAAGTGTTGAATGGTGTTTTGCTTGTCTTATAGCCGTTATTATCTTTTTGGGCGACCATTTCGCAATATTTTTGAATAAGTGGCTCTTTTATACGATTTCCAACATTACCTGTAACGATACGATTTCCATTTGCATCAACTTGTCCAGTATACCATTTCTTAAAAGTTGACGTGTTGTCGCTTCCAGCCTTTGCGCTATCAGGAGCTGAATGAATGGGATTAAACAATACATAATATGTTTTATCAGAACTTTTTGTGGATAATTCCGTATCTTGTGCTAAAATCCATTTACCATTTGATGAGATAATAAAGGCCGGATTAGGCATCATCAATGATGTCATGATAGGATAACGAGGGTCCATCGCAGTTGTTGTCAATGGATTTTTCCAATTTTTGGGAGTATCACCATCTGTAAGACGTATATTTCCGTATTCATCAAATGCAATTTGTCCCAGTGTAATCGATTTATAAATATCATTACCAGTGATAGCATCTTTGTTGTTTTGAGAGTAAGATGTTTCTTTACCGTTGAATGTACCAGCGATAAAAAACGAACCGTCATTTGGTAATTGAATGCCAGTTTTAACGTCTCGATCTGTATAAATTTTCTTCCAATATTTTGAATTCATGTTACCAGATGTTATTTTTCCATTATCTATGGTAATTTTTGAGTCAGGTAACTCACCAAACGAAGTTGCATCAGAAGGCGATATATTCATCGCATTTAAAAATACACTACCGCCGTTACTTATTAATCCGTACTCACTCATTTTCTTTTATTTATAATTTATAATTAATTAAATTAAAAGAAAAGAAAATGAAAAAATATATCGTCGCGATTGCCATCGTCGCGATTGTTAGTTATATTTATTACATCAACTCAATGCCAACACCTATCGGTACCTCTAAGCCTACCCCCGCTCCAACACTTTCAGCGGAACAAGTAAAAGCTCGTATGAATGACATACCACTTGTTATGCCTACACAAGACCCGACTTTTATTGAACAAACATCTCAAACTTCTTACCCTCTTACTGAAATGGCGATTAAGTTATCATTTAATCCTTCATCAACTTTTAAAAAAGGTAGTGTATCACAGTTTAACCGTTTATTTTCAACAATGGTAAAAGAAGACATTCTTGATCGTATGAAAAATGACGGTAAAAATATAAATAGACCCTATGACATATCGTTCTTACAGTGTTATGCACTTTACACAAATATTTTCTTAAATCCATTTTCAGAAGAAAACAAGGACCAGTATAAAAATGAATACGATATCATTGGCGCGTATATGTTCTTGAACCTACAATCGTATCTAAATAATGATACATTATTTGATTCATGCAAATATTATGAGGCCACTCATCAACTTTATTTAACGAAAGATGTTCTTACAAGTATCTTGTCATTTACGAAACGAGTCGAGACGGATAATGCTTTTTTCTTTATTAATGTAATGTTACCAATTTCTCTTGATGATTTTGTGGTACGGATTGGACGGTATGTCTATTCTAATTTTGCAAAAAACTATAAGACGATTAACGCATGGGTCGACATGAAATCGTTATGTTCGTAAAGGGCGTTCGTAAAGGGGGTAAAATAAAAATGATTTTTCTAAAATTAATATATAACAACGTATTCACTATATAATATATGATATGTCTTATAAAATTGAAGATTCTGCGTTCAGAGAGTCTTTAAAGACGACTGACACCAAACAACATTTTGGATGTATCATTACAAAGAATAATAAGATTGTTTCACGAGGCCACAATTTTCGATCGTTCGGCACATCTCACACATGCTGTTGTCATGCAGAAATGGATGCTGTGTACCGGCATCTTCAGGCACTTGATTTATGGCGTGATTTTAAAAATATATTACAAATTGCTTATCACACAACTGGTGTTCTTAGCCGAGTTGCATCAGGCGACCTAACCAATCGCAAACTCGATAAAATGATGCAAACCCTCTCCCGGATATGCCATTTACGAAATATGGCAAAAACACGTCGACGTCAAAAGTTTAAACTTTACATCTACCGATTCTACGTCGACGGTACAGTGTCAAACGCAAAGCCGTGTGCCGAATGCTCAAGATGGCTAAGACTTGCTTCGTGTCTCGGTATCAACTACGAAGTTTTTTACAGTGACGGCGTGTCAATGAAAAAATATCAATACGAATGCGATCACCTTTACCTTCCATCGAATACATATTTTTAAATTAATTTCTTAATTAATTTAATCACCTTTCTCCCTTTCTCTCCTCTCATATTCTTCCGCATTTAACGAACTATCTAAACATTTACCGGTCAAAGGATTTTTTGTACATATTAACCATGGAGCATATTTTGTAACAAGCACCAAAATAGCAATTATAATTAATATAAATATCGCGGGTATAATATTTTCTTTGAATGACATTTTTTAACTATTCAAGAAAATATTATTTTTATAATTATAAAAATGTCATACAACATCAGTGGAGTAATGGCCAATACCAGTGTACCTGATACAATTTCTTTAACATGGAGATCTGTCCCACCACAATTCGGATCACCATACACGCTATTATCTTTTACCGTTGGTGCATACACCACAAATGCAACTTATACTAATTATTCAGCCGCTCTAAACGGATCTAATTTAAACACAACAACAAGTAGTTTAACCATATATAGTCCTTCTACTAATCTTTTAAACCTTGCACAAGGTGTCACATGTGCCTTTACCGTAGTTGGAAATCAGCAATATTTTAATGTTGGAACGGGCATGCAAGTCCCTGCTCAGACCAATACAACTGCTACAAACAGTGGTGTTCCCAATATTTTTGTTCCATCCATTGCATGCTTTAAGAAAGGAACAACGATTCGATGTGGAGATGATGTATGGCGCACGATTGAATCATTGAAAGAAGGTGATGAGGTCTATACACTAGGCTATGGTAATGTGCCTGTCCAACGAATTGCTAAGTCTGTTCTTCGACAGTCGCCAGAAAACGAGCCGACAAAGAGAATGTATGTGTGCCGTAAAGAAAAATATCCGGAACTTACCGATGATCTTTACATTACAGGCGCCCATTCCATTCTTGTTGATAAAGTAACTCGTGAGCAGGTTGAAGAATCGTTGAAATATCTAGACACGGTATATATCACAGATGTGAAGGACCATGTAAAAGTTCGATTGATGGCATGTGTTGACGAGAGAGCGGAGGCATGCAAGGAAACAGAAGATGTAACGATTTATCATCTTTGTTTGGAACATCCCAATCCAAAGCGTAATTATGGAGTGTATGCAAACGGATTATTGGTTGAAACGTGCCCGAAAGAATGTATGGATTTGTTAGACACCTTATGTTCAAATTGTTCAAATATGTAATTATAATTATGTATGTAATTATTTTTTATCATTCAATATAATAAATGAGTTCGATTCTGACATACAATAACGCGTCGATCAACGGAAATATCGTAGTAACAGAAGACTTTTACCAATCGTCAAATGGTGTTCTGACTCCTCTTATCCCAACTGGTAGTATTATACAATTTGGAGGATCCGTGCCACCTACCGGATGGTTATTGTGTAATGGACAGGAAATTAGTAAAACAACTTATCCTAATCTTTACAGTGTCATTGGTGATCTATATGGTTCTCCGTTTTTTTCTACAAATTTTGTGTTACCTGATCTACGTGGTAGAATTCCAATTGGAAATGGTAATCTCGACGGAACAGGTACATCATACCCTCTTGGTTCAAAGGGAGGATCTGAATCACATGTCATCACGATATCAGAAATGCCTTCCCATACTCATACAGGTACCATTGATGCGGCCGGTAATCATACACATAATTATCAGGATGCTTATTTTGCTGAAAACGGTGGATACAGACCATCAGGCAATCCTGTCTATGGAACAGGATCTGGTAGTGATTATGACAACGGATTTTATTTTCGAACTCCAACAGGTTATAGCGGGAGTCCGTATGATATTGCAACAAGTACAGCCGGAAGTCATACGCATACCATAACAAATTCATCCACAGGATCAGGAGTAGCCTTCAACTTATTACAACCCTATGTTGTCTTATCCTATATCATTCGTTATTAACATATTAAAGAGAATTTTTATCATCGTAATGATGATAAAACATATATTATTATATTATTATATTATTTGAAGTGTAATGACGTGGTAAATAAACTAGCCATATCATCAGTCTCAACAAACAGTTCCATTTTTTTAATCGCTTTTTCTAGTAATGAAACATTACTAATTTCATATTTTTTACAATGACGAAGAGTACCATAAAAAAGTTCATTAACATTGTCAAACGATACCGTTCTTTCCGAAAACGTCAATGAGTAACGAAGATCGTCATCTATCATACAATCAACAAGACGCTTGAACGACGATGTTTTCTTTACTGTTTCATAATCCATCACTACAATATTCTGAATCAGTTCCCAAAAAAAAGGGGTCACATCAACCGTGTTCACGTAATCTATATCTTCGTCGATATCCATCTCAATTCGTTATAATTATATTGTATAATTATATTATATAAACAATTTTATTTTTTATACATTTATACATTATCATTTTTTAGATAATACCATTTTTGTTTTCGTAATCATTATTCAGTCTGTCTGCAATTCGGTTCATGTCAGCAAAAAATACATCACCGTCTTTATTGAATGAGCATTCGCTTCTATCAAACCCATCATTTCCATAGGCCCATTCAACTACCCATCCATTCGTATTTCGAACGGTACCGTCATATTTTACTTGTACGTCTTCCAACACTTTGACCATCTTTCTCTGTGTATAACCTGACATACTTGTTTTCATCGCCGTGTCAGAGCATCCTTCGCGTCCTGACATGGCATGCCAAATAAATTCTTGTGGATTAAGTCCATGTAGAAACGAATTTTTAATAAATCCCTGACTTTCAAATTCTTGTTCAATAGTAAGGTCTTGTTTTGCGTAATGAGGAAGTGTTCGTCTCCCTCGATTGAGTGTTTTCTGAATACGTTTGCTCATATGCATTTGTTGACCAAGCATACTTGTAATTTGAGTAATATTAAAATATTCACCTTTACTTCCTGCAGTTACGGTGGCAATAAATGCATTGGTTGGTGCAAGATTTCCTTTTGACAGTTTCATAGACAAGTCACGGGCTTTATCAAGGATAGCACAAATTTTAAGTTCTTTGATTCTTTCATGAGAGATACTCGCTTCGGTATCTTTTGCTTCGATAAAACATTTATAGGCGATATTTTCTGTTTGTGTTGATACATTACTGATACAATCTTTAATTCCGATTGAAAAATTACGATGAAGAAGAAACTGATTAGCAATAAATTGAGTATTATTGAGAAGGTCAATAGCCTTATCCATCCCATACTCTTTATGAAGAACATGAATGAGTGAATTATGGGCTTGTCCAAGATTTGATTTAGAGAGCGCTCCTGCTAGCATGACACCTTTAATAATGATCACAACAGGTTCATCTTTTCGAGCGTCATTCTTTTTCGTGTAATTAAGCGTATCAGGAAACATCAAAGAAAACAATGACTTACCGCAATAAAGAGGAAACGTATACCCATTCTTATCACGAACTTTTTGAATATGATCCAATCGGTCAAGAATGTATTTCGTTGTCCACCCATCACCCTTCATACAAATATCAAAAAACATATCACGACCCATATCCACATCATCACGAGTAAGAAGAAAAGAACCAAGCAACGCATCCTGAGTAATACAAATCACATTCTTTGTCGACTGTGACGTCATAATATTATGTTTTGTAGTAGATAAATTTAACAACTCCGCCCGGGCATCCATATCCTGGGGTAAAAAAATATTCATCTCGTCGCCATCAAAGTCTGCGTTGAACGACTTGGTTGCAGCCAAGTTAAACCGAAATGTTTTACACGGTCTTATAATAATTCTTTTTGCAAGCATAGATGCTTTATGTAACCATATACCTCTTTGTTTCCAAAGAGGAGTAGACTATACCTTAAGCCTTCATTGGAGTGTGGAGCTCCTCAGACCGACATCCGTTTCCTTTATACATATATACAAGCGCTTAAAGATAAAAATACAGATAAAATGACATCACACGAGAATTGTGGAGAAGTCTATATGATAACAAATGTATTAAATTCAAAGAAATACATAGGACAGACAAAGTGTATTATATCCAGTAGAAAATATGGAGCTAAAACCAGATGGTCTGTTCATAAATATAGAGCTTTGAAAAATAATGACGATTGTAACTTCTTTTATAATTCTATTAGAAAAAATGGCTTAGAAAATTTTCAAATGGAAGTATTAAAACATTGTAAACTTGATGAACTAGATTATTATGAAAAAATGTTTATCAAAGACTATAATACATTGTATCCATCTGGTTATAATATAGAAAACGGTGGGAAATTAAACAAAAAATTAAACGATTCGACAAAAGAAAAAATAAGTGAAAGTAGAAGATATAAATATATGAAAAATGAAGATGTTGAAAAACTAAAAAAAATTATGGATGAATTAGGACTAACAAATTTACCCAAAGGAATCCAGTATAGTCACGACACAATAAAAAATATAGAAGGAATATGTGTAATTTATAAAAATAATAAGAAATTATTTTCATCAATTAACAGCACATTGAAGGAAAAACTTGAACTTTCTATTGAATATTATAAATTATGCGTGTCAGAGGATGTCGAAAAACTAAAAGAATTTAATGAAAAACTATTATTAAATAGTAAACTTAAATCTAGAAAAAAACGTATTCCTAAATACGAAGAAGTATCTAGTGCCATGAAAGAACTAAATATATCTAGTCTTCCTTTATACGTAAGATTTGAAAAAAGAAATAACCGTTTTTTTATAACCAAACCAGATGGATCTTGTATATATTTTTCTAAAAATAAACCAACAGAAAGTCTAAAAGAAGCGCTTGTATATTTAAAGGCACCAGTCGTTGAAGGAGAATCATATCTTAATCCACAAAAGACTTAGATTCTTTACCTGCGGATTGCCCAATCTTTTACGTTTTTACCATGCTCATGGTCATTACTCTGAGTATTGTTTATTTTTTCAAACAAACAAGTGGTAGTAAAAGCTTTAAGGGGTTCCCCGATTATTGAGATGTCTCGCAACTCACACAGAGTTACTAGCAGATAACACGAGTCTGCTGTTCCGACCATACATGTTTAGTCGGCTGACGATTGAAGAGAACGACGTCACCATTTTTAAGGTGACGGTCGACGACGTCACCAATTTCGATTTTGAAGTCTCTTTTTTTACCAACTTCGATGTTTGTGATCATTTCGTTTCCTCGTTTGATGACGTCACCTGCACGAAGTTCAAATTTTTTATTAAGGAAGGGGTCGATTTCGGTACCATTTCGTAGAACCTTGTCTCTCCATAACAAGGTTGTTCCTTTTTTATACATTGCATATTTCAGATTAATTTTTGTGTCGTCCGCTTTTGTCACAAAATTGGCCTTACCTTGATTGACAAGGCCTTGCAGATAGGTAATATTAAAAGAGGTAACGATTTCAGGCATGGTTAGATTGGATGCCACTTGTTCTGGAACAACAAGTTCATCGGTTCGAACAGTGGGGTCAGCGGAAATGACTGAACGACCAGACTGATTACGACGTTTTCCCATAAGATTGGAACGAATCAGACCATCTTTTCCACTAAGACGTTCTTTTATACCTTTAATGGGTCTTCCATTTGTGTGTCTGGCTCGTCCTTGTGAATTGTTCATCAATGTTTTGATTCTAAATTTAAGAGTTTGTATGGATTTTTCTTTTTTTGTTTCAGTAATTTCTGGATCAAGAAGGTTTTTGTTGGCTTTAACAATTTCTGTATAGGTCATTGTGAGATCATCATCACACGTGACACTATCTGCAATGACATACGGACGAGCTCTAGGTGGGATAACAGGTAGAACAGAAATGATGAGATGTTTGGGATGCATGTGTTCAGGATTGAACCCAATCAATCGAACGTCTTCATCAGGTAGATTATCAAAGTATTTTTTGATTTCTTTGTCTGATAGGACCATTCGTTTCTCTTTGAATTTCATACAGATATCATTGGTTTTTTGTTGATACGTAATTTTTGGTTTAGGACTATTGCAATGGTAACATGCGTCTACTTTTTCAAGACGTTCTACACATTTTTCAAATCGTGTTTCACCAACACATCGAGTTACTCCATCAAGACTAAGATGTTCATCGGTCAAAACAACTCTGAAACATTTTACGCATATACATTTTAAAAAATTTGTAATATATCGCATATACATCGGATGAAGAACAAAAGTGTTTAGCTCAATGTGTCCAAAATGACCTGGACATTCTTTGGGATCCATCTCACACGAAACACATTTTTCGTTTTGTTCCATACTTCCCATTCGTTCGTCGTATACCGAACCCGGACCGGCAAGTTTCGAACTATCAATTCTACAAACAGATTGTCGTATAATTTCTTCTGGTGATGCAATACCAAATTGAATGGATTGGATATCTTTGACGGGCAATGTTTTTAGCATGTTCGCGGGAGGCTTAAACGATGTGTCATAGCCTCTCCCAAATTCTCTTTCGATCACGTCTGTGACAGTTGGTTTCATGTCTATTTTAATGATTTTAATGATCAATGAATGAAAAGAACAGGTTAATCGTTTTTAAATTTCGAACGATATTTAAAAAATTGTTTATAAATATAATAAAGTGTAATAATGTCTTCTGGTAAACATCTGATATGTGATATTAAAAATATCAAAAATCTTGAAAGGCTTAACAGTTTAACAGCGTTAAAAAAAATGTTTGATCATATATGTGAAAAGTATCAATATACAATTTTACATAAAATTGATCATATTTTTACCCCACAAGGTATCACATTGATTTATATGTTATCAGAGTCCCATATATCGATTCACACATTTCCTGAAAAAGGTTATGCTGCTATGGATATTTATACATGCCGTGAGTATCCTAACAATGATGTGTATCACGACATCGAGGGATATCTAACGGAGATGTTTGATTCCGATCAATCAACCTTTACTATTGTTGAGCGGAAATATTAAATTTTACTAATCCAAGACTGCATCACGCGATAATCTGATGGATGCTCCGTTTTATCGATAACAACTTGTACGCTATTGCTTCCCATACTACCAGAGCTAAATAATACTAGACCACTAGAACGTTCCGATATAAAATGAATAGTATATTTTGTATCCGTCATCGTAATGGTACGGATGGAAGACGGGTTGATAATCAGTTTACTGAGACGAAGGAATTTCATATTATTTTATAATATTATAATATTATAAATTCTAATTATATTCTAATTATAAGACCTAACAATATTTGGAAATAAACCAAATAAAGGGGATCGAATACCATAATATTTTACTTTTATACGATCACCTTTATTCATTTTTGACCAATCTTCAACACTATCCCACTTCCAATACCAAAAACTGTTATTCACATTATAGTGACGCCCTTTCTCATCGTGAATCATGAATCGAGTTGAACCGTTATTCACCATTTTATACTTGTTCACAATTGTTATGTCTTCAACAGAAGAAGTACCATACGCATACAAACAATGTATGCTAAGACACGAAACTACTA
>Ga0078894_10003478_pt1 | contig 11962 bp, 8 predicted proteins | sample LauGreSu1BDMLBSD_2_FD_67506 | JGI IMG/M metagenome (GOLD analysis project Ga0078894, IMG submission 67506) | Freshwater lake microbial communities from Lake Michigan, USA - Su13.BD.MLB.SD (version 4) (version 4) | ecosystem: Environmental > Aquatic > Freshwater > Lake | place: Lake Michigan, USA... | reverse complement strand
TAATGCGTTTCTGGAACCGACTTCAGTGGCGCCAAAACGCGCCGCTCGCCCTTCCTGTGGTCGCCGGTCAGGTGGGCCACATTGCGGCGTCGGTGGCCGATTCCGTCATGGTGGGCCGCTTGGGCTACATTCCGTTGGCCGCAGTTTCGCTGGCGAACAGCATTCTGTCGGTTCCGCTGGTGTTTGGCATCGGAATGGCCTACGGGCTTACCCCGCTCGTCGCCCACGCCCACGGTCAGCGCCGCAAGGCCAAGGGCCAGCAGCTCCTTAAAAACGCCGTAGTGGTCAACTTGGCGGCCGCTGTCGTCATGACCTTCATGGCCTACACCATGGCTTGGGGTGCCGAGCAAACGGGTCAAGATCCGCGCGTGCTCGAGGCCTACCGCGCCTACTTTTTCGTCGTCTCGCTCAGCTACCTGCCCTTTATGTTCTTCATGGCCGGCAAGCAGTACCTCGAGGGCATGGGCGAGACCAAGGTGCCGATGCGCCTGAGCCTGATCGGCAACTCCCTGAACATTGTGCTCAATGCGCTCCTGATTTATGGCTGGTTTGGCTTTCCCGAGTGGGGCATGACGGGGGCTGGCATTGCGACCCTCATCGCGCGCGTCTACATGGCCGGGGGCATGTACCTACACCTGTTTCGGCGCGGAATCATTGACCGCGAAGTGTGGACTGCCGCCCGCGTGACCGTTTACCGCGTTTGGGCGCTGCTGAAGCTCGGCGTGCCCACCGGATTCCAGTACATCTTTGAGGTTTCGGCCTTCGCGCTCTCGGCCTGGATCATCGGAACCTTCGGGGCAGAAGCCCTTGCCGCCCACCAAGTGGCCATCAGCTTGGCGAGCATCAGCTACATGGCGGCCACAGGCCTTGGGGCTGCCGCCACCATCCGCATCGGCCAGTACCTCGGGCAGCGCGACCATGCCGCAGCGCGCGACGCCGCGACCAGCTTGTTTACCCTTACGGTCCTGTTCATGACGTTCACGGGCCTGGCCTTCCTCTTTGGCCGCAACATCTTTCCCTTTCTCTACACCGACGAGGTGGGCGTAGCGCGCTTGGCGGGCCAGCTCCTCATCGTGGCGACACTCTTTCAAATCTCCGACGGAATGCAGGCGACCGCCCTGGGCGCACTCCGCGGAATTCAGGACGTGAAAATCCCCACGCTCTTCACGTTTGTGGCCTACTACGTCGTGGCCTTGCCCTTAGAATGGGTCATCGGAACCTACTTCGACTGGGGTGCCGTTGGCGTGTGGATTGCCTTGGCCCTCGGACTCACCGTAGCGGCGGGCGGCATGACCTGGCGCTTCTACCGCCGGCTTGCGGTGCTTGAATCGAGAAACTAGTTACGCGTAGCGTTCCGCGTCGCTTCCGCTGATCGGATTTCCGCCCAGAATGTGGAGGCGCTCTACGACGTTGCGCAGCTGGCGAACGTTGCCCGACCAGTCCATCTGCTGCAGGTAGGCCATGGCCTCGGGGCTCACCTTCTTGGCTGCGCCGTCGAGCTGGCCCAGGAAGTGCTCCACCAAGAGCGGAATGTCGTCGCGCCGCTCGTTCAAGGGCGGAACCTCGATCACAATCACGCTCAGGCGATGGTACAGATCTTCGCGAAAGCGCCCTGCGGCAATCTCGGCCTTGAGGTCCTTGTTGGTCGCGGCGAGCACGCGCACGTTGACCGAAATGGACTTGCCGCTGCCCACCGGGGTAATGCAGTTTTCTTGCAGGGCGCGCAGCACCTTGGCTTGAGCCGACAAACTCATGTCGCCGATTTCGTCGAGAAAGAGGGTGCCGCCGTCGGCCAACTCAAATTGGCCCTTGCGGTCTTTGATCGCGCTGGTGAACGAGCCTTTAATGTGACCAAATAGCTCTGATTCAATGAGTTCTGACGGAATAGCCGCGCAGTTTACCTCAACAAATGCTTGGCGCGAACGGGCCGAGCGCTGGTGGATTTGGTTGGCGACGATTTCTTTGCCGCTTCCGTTGGGGCCGGTAATGAGCACTCGAGCGTCGGTCGGAGCCACTTTTTCAAGGACTTCGCGCACCTGTTCCAGCGCCGTGGACTCGCCCACCATTTCAAACTTTTTGTCGACTTTCTTGCGCAGGCGCTGGTTTTCGGCGACCAACTTCTTGCGGTCCAGGGCCTGTCGAATCGTGGTGATCAGCCGGTTGAGGTCGGGCGGCTTGGCGATGTAGTCGTAGGCTCCGCTTCGAATGCAGCCCACGGCCGTGTCCAAGTCGCCGTGGCCGCTAATCATCACAAACGGGGTGTCGCCGTACAGCTTCATGGCGTGGGCCAGCACTTCAAGGCCGTCGCGCTTGGGCATTTTAATGTCGCACAAGACGAGGTCGTAGCTCGACGCGTCGAGCGCTGCAATGCCTTGGTCGCCGTCTTCGGCTTCGTCGATTTCGTGCTTCGGATCCTCGTTAATCAGAATGTTTCGCAGCACGTTGCGAATTGCTTTTTCGTCTTCTACCAGCAGTATGCGCGCCATGGGCTATTGGGGTCTTGAATGCTGCTCCACACACCTTCTTTCAAGGCGTAGCCGCTTAGGAGCATGCGGCGGGCATTAAGTCGGGCCAAAACTAGGTCAATTTGCCGAGCACTCAAGTGCAAGGTTTCGGCCCGCATGGCGAGCATTCCAGGCATCAAAAGTCGTGCCTCGGTCGTGGCGTGCTGTACCGCCTGCGACGTGCCGGGCCAGGCGTCGAGGGAGAACTCCGCGCGGGCCTGACCTAGGGCGAGTTCCGGACTACCAATTCGGTGGGCCGTCACGTTGTACAGGGTGTCGAAGGACCCACTGGAGCCGAGTAAAATTTCGCACGGGAAGCGTTCAAGCGCCGCCCAAAGGGGCTCGAGCGTCTCGTTCACGTGGGCGTCAATTTCGGTCCACTGGTCCGAGGTGGTGGGGTCGCTGGGCAGGAATCGCTCCGCCAACCGAGTTACCCCAAGGGGGTAGCTGGCGTACCACAGGTTTTGGCCTGCTTCGCGAACGATGAATTCGGTACTGCCACCACCGATGTCCATGATGAGGTGGCGCTCGCTCAGCTCGGGCCACGCTTGGCCGACGCCTTCGGCGATGAACGCGGCTTCTTGGTCGCCGTCGATCACGTTCACGGGCTGTCCCGTCTCGCGCTCGATGCGGTCAGCAAGGTCGGCCCCGTTGGCGGTGGACCGCATCGCCGAGGTGGCAAAGGCAAGGCTGCGCGCGGCGCCGTAGGCGCGCGCGCTCACTAAATGCTGCGCGACGGCGGCCACGGCCCGGTCGGCGGCCTCGGGGGTGATGACGCCGTCGCGCAAGCCTCCGGCGCCCAAGCGCACCGAGATCTTATCGCTAAACACCAGGGCGCCTTCGGCGCTCCGCACCAAAAGATTAAACGTATTCGTTCCGAGGTCGAGAATGGCAGTATTCATGGACTCCAACATCACCGATCAAGCCTAGGGCTTCATGCGAATCCACTTCCAGAGGTCGGCGTAGGTTGGCTTTTTGCCGTAGCTCAGGATTCCGACTCGGTAAATGCGCGCGGCCAGCCACACGGTGCCTAAAAATCCGAGGACCATGAGCGACATGCTCGCAGCCAACTCGTACCAGGGCACGCCGAAGGGCAACCGAATCATCATCGCGATGGGGGCCGAGAACGGAATAAGCGAGAGGGCCACGGCCACCGGGCCGTTGGGATTTTCGATGATGTTCGTCGACAAAATAAACGTCAGGACCAGGGGCAGCGTGAGGGGAAGCATGAACTGCTGCGTGTCGGTTTCGCTGTCGACGGCGGCGCCTACGGCGGCAAAAAGGGCTCCGTAGAACAGGTAGCCCGACAAGAAGTAGAACAGGAACATGGCGATCAGCGCCGGGAGGTTCAGGGCGTCCAGGGTGCCCAGCACCGACTGGAGTTCGCCCAGTTCGGGCGGCGTTTGGCCTGCCGCACCGAGGGCTTCGAGTTGCGCGGGGTCGGGACTGAGCAGGCCGGCTGCGCCCACCGCCGAGGCCGCGGCGGCCGTGAGGGCAATCCAGATGGCGAACTGAAGCAAGCCGACCGACGCAATACCCAGGATTTTGCCCAGCATCAGCTGAGTGGGTTTGACGCTGGTCACCAGGACTTCCACGATGCGCGAGGTTTTTTCTTCGATAACTCCGCGCATTATTTGGGCGGCATACAAGAACGTGAACATGTAGATCAGGATTCCGCTGAAAAAGCCGATTCCGGTCTTGATTTCGGTGCCCGAGGCCTCACTGCCCTCGTCGCTCAGCTCAAAGGCCTCGATGCTGGCGTCGGACTTGGCTTGGGTGACCAGCGCCGGATCGACGCCAAAGTGGCGCAGCTTGCCTTCGTAGGCGAAGCGTTCGAGCAAGCCTTCGAGTTCACTTGCCATGCCCAGTGGCGCCGTGGTTTCGGTGTAGAGTTTGGCGTTCTTGAGGCTGAATTCGGGGTCAGAATTCACCGATTCGGGCAGGTAAAGGAGGCCGTCGATGTCGTCGCGTTCGCGCACCAGGGCAATGGCTTGTTCTTCAGTGACTTCCTTGGGGTCAAAGTAGGCCAGGTTGGCGCCCTCCACGCTCGGTGTTCCCGGAAGTACGTAGCTGTGGTCCACGACAATGAGGTTGAGCTCTTCGGTTTCGCTCGACATGGCGATCAGGGTGGGTGCCACCATGAGCCCGATAAAGAGTACCGGTCCCAATATGGTCATGACCAAGAAGCTGCGCTTGCGGATGCGCGTGGTGATTTCGCGCTGGGCTACGAGTAAAAACGGTTTCATACGCCTTGAACGGTTTGGACAAACAAATCTTCGATGCTCGGCACGACCTCTTCGAACTGGTACACGGCAACCTGGGGCGCGAGCGCCGTCAGAAGGCGCGAGGCGTCGTCGAGTCCGGCGCGGAATTCCGAGGTGAAGATGCCTGATGCTTCCTGCTCGTTGCGCGTCAGCTCCACGCCTTCGGGCAGGGTGAACGAGGCGGCATGCTCCGCCCGGTAGCGCAGCACAAACCGACCAGAGCGGTGGCGGTCCTTGACGCCCTGAACGGTGCCCGAAAGCACGTTTTGCCCCTGGTTGATCAGCGCGATGTGGGTACAGAGTTCCTCGACGCTTTCCATGCGGTGGGTCGAGAAGATCAAGGTGCGGCCTTCGCGGTTCAAGCGCAGCATTTCTTCGCGGATCAGCTGGGCATTGATGGGGTCAAAGCCCGAGAAAGGCTCGTCAAAAATGAGCAGTTCGGGCTCGTGCAGTACGGTGGTGATGAACTGCACCTTTTGGGCCATTCCTTTCGACAGGTCGCTCACCTTCTTGTCCCACCAGCTCTGCAGTTCCCAGCGCTCAAACCAGGTGCGCAGGCGCTGCTTGGCGTCGGTCGCGCTCAGCCCCCGTAGCTGGGCGAGGTACATGGCTTGCTCGCCGACCTTCATGCTTTTGTAGAGTCCGCGCTCTTCGGGCAGGTAGCCGATGCGCAGGGCTGACGATGCGTCGAGCGGCGCACCAAATAGCTCAATACGGCCTTCGTCGGGGGCTAAAATCCGGTTGGCGATGCGAATAAAGGTGGTTTTCCCGGCGCCGTTGGGCCCGAGTAGTCCAAATAGGCTGCCTTGCGGAATTTCCATGTCTAGGCCGCGCAGTGCGTGGTGCGAGGCATAGCGCTTGTGCAGGCCGGTGGCGGTGAGTGCGTTCATTGGCTGGTTGGCTGGTTGGCTGGTTGGCTGGTTGGCTGGTTGGCTAGTTAGTTGCTCGTTACGGGTTGCTCGTTACGGGTTGCTATTTACTGGTTGCTCGTTACGGGTTGATAGTTACTGGTGAAGCCCATGATTCAAGTAACGAAATGGCTTCGTCGACCGATTTTACGTTGTCGACCACCAGGTAGCTTCGTTGGTCTTTTTGCTTCATCTGAAAGCGCTGTGGGTTGCGCTGTAGGGCCTGCAAAAATTGACCCAGCACGTGCTCGGGAATGCTAAAGTTCGCGTCGTCGGGGAAGTAGGCCATGAGCTTGCCCGACTTGATGCGGATTTTTTCCATGCCCATCGACTGGCCGAGCCAGCGGATGTTGAGCGACCGCAATAGGTTTTCGGCGGCTTTGGGCAGTGCTCCAAAGCGGTCCACCAGGCCCATGCGGTAGGCTGCTAGGGCTTCGGGGCCGGGCAGGGCGTCGAGCTCGCGGTAAATGCGCAGCCGTTCTTCGACCGAATTCACGTAGGCGTCGGGCAGCAGCAGCTCCCAGTCGGTATCGAGTTGGCATTCCTGCGTTTGGGACCACCCGCCGCGCTGGTCTTCGTACAGGTCCTTGAAGTCGGACTTTTTGAGCTCGTCGACCGCCTCTGCGAGCAGTTTTTGGTAGGTTTCAAAGCCCAGGTCGTTGATGAATCCGCTCTGTTCTGCGCCCAAGAGGTCGCCGGCGCCGCGGATTTCGAGGTCGCGAAGCGCAATTTTGAAGCCAGAACCTAGGTCGCTAAACTGTTCCAGCGCCTGCAGGCGTTTGCGCGATTCCTCCGGAAGTCCGCCCAAGGGCGGCGAAACCAGGTAGCAGAAGGCCTTGCGGTTGCTGCGGCCCACGCGTCCGCGCATCTGGTGCAGGTCGCTCAGGCCAAACATGTGGGCGTCGAGGATGATGATGGTGTTGGCGTTGGGCACGTCGAGGCCGTTTTCGACAATGGTGGTGCTCACGAGCACGTCGAAGCGCGCTTCCATGAATCCGAGGATCAGGTCCTCCATCTCGTGGCCGTTCATCTGGCCGTGGCCGGTGGCGATGCGGGCGTCGGGCACCAAGCGCTGCAGCAGTCCCGCGACTTCGCTCAGGTTTTGGATGCGGTTGTTGATGACGTAGACCTGGCCACCTCGGCTGAGTTCATAGGCGATGGCGTCGCGCAGCCGTTCCTCGTTAAACCCGATCAAGTAGGTGTCGACGGGCTGGCGGTTGGGCGGCGGAGTCGTCATGACGCTTAGGTCGCGCGCCGACATCAGCGAAAACTGCAGGGTGCGCGGAATCGGCGTGGCCGACAGCGTCAAGGTGTCGACGTTGGCTTTGAGCGTTTTGAGCTTGTCTTTGGCGTTGACGCCGAATTTCTGCTCTTCGTCGATGATCATCAGGCCAAGGTCCTTGAATTTCAGGTCTTTGCCTAGAATTCGGTGGGTGCCAATGAGGATGTCGATTTTTCCGTCTTCCAGGTCGGAGAGCACCGATTTGGTCTCTTTGGCGCTGCGAGAGCGGTTGAGGTAGTCCACTCGGGCGGGCAAACCCTTTAACCGTTTGGTAAACGTTTGGAAGTGCTGGAAGGCGAGGAGGGTAGTCGGAACCAGCACGGCCACCTGCTTGCTGTCGGCCACGGCCTTGAAGGCGGCGCGTACCGCGATTTCGGTCTTGCCGAAGCCCACGTCGCCACAAATCAGCCGGTCCATCGGAATCGGGGACTCCATGTCGGCCTTGACGTCGGCGGTGGACTTCATTTGGTCGGGCGTGTCTTCGTAGGCAAACGAGGCCTCCAGCTCGTGCTGCAGGTAGCTGTCGGGGCTGTAGGAAAATCCCTTGGCTTCGCGCCGCTGCGCATAAAGTTTGATCAAGTCAAAGGCTACTTCCTTGACGCGGCGCTTGGTTTTGTTTTTCGCATTCTGCCATGCGGGGGATCCCAGCTTACTCAGTGAGGGCTCGGTGCCCTCTTTGGTGGCATAGGGCGCAATCTTGTGAAGGCTGTGAATGCTCACGTACAAGACGTCGCTGTCGCGGTACACCAGCTTGATGGCTTCTTGCTTGACGCCGCCGACGTCAATTTTCTGCAGTCCGCCAAACTTGCCGATTCCGTGGTCGATGTGGGCCACAAAGTCACCCACTTGAAGCGAATTCAATTCCTTGAGAGTCAAGGCCTGGGCTTGCTCGTGCTGGTCGCGAATCGTGAAACGCTGGTAGCGTTCAAACAGGTCGTGGTCCACATAGGCGATGACCCCGGCCAAAGGATCTTCCCAGCCGCGGTGCAGGGCTCCGTCGATCCAGTTGACGGGCAGCTCGTCTCCGTGCAGGTCGTGAAGAATCGCCTTGAGTCGGTCGCGCTGCGTCGTCTGGCCACACATTACCCACAGGGCGCGCTGCGCCTGACGGTGCGCGTCGAGGGTTTGCACCAAGAGCTCAAAATTCTTGGCGAATGCGGGCTGGGCCAGGGTTTGCCACGAGGCCGAATCGCTCGGCTTGCCGTCCACCGCCACGCCGCGCTGACTCAGCTCGCGCTCCCACTCGCTGCTGCGCAAGTACAGCTCATGGGGTTCCAGGCGGCGCACGACGCTGTGAAGCCCGACAAAGGCCTCTTCGGCCAGTCGGTACACGCGGTCTAACTTCTCCAGTGCGACCTCGGGCCGCTCCACCCAAATAAGGGACTTGGCGCCGGCGTAGGCGGTCAGCGATTCGCGGCGTTCCGCGCTAGTCTTGTCTTCGACGTTCGGAACCAGGGTCATGCGTTCCACCCGCTGCAGGGTGAGCTGGTCGACCACGTCAAACGTGCGGATGCTTTCTACCTCGGAACCAAAAAACTCCAGCCGGTGCGGCTCCGGATGGGCAAACGAAAACACGTCGACGATTCCGCCCCGAACCGCAAATTGACCGGGCTTTTCGACAAAATCGACCCGCTCAAAGTGCAGTTCAAAAAGATATTCGTTCAAAAAATTGACGTCGAGGCGGGCACCCACGGCGACCTCCATGCTCCGGGCGTCAAGCTGGCCGCGGGTGATGACTTTTTCGGCCAGGGCCTCGGGGTAGGTGACTACGGCCACGGGCTGGGTTCCGCGCAGCCGATCCAGTACCTCGGCGCGCAGGCCGATGTTGGCGTTGTCGGTCTGGTCGCGGTCGGCGTAGGGGCGGCGGTACGAGTCCGGAAAAAACAGCACCGCCCCCGCAGGCAAAAGCTTTTCGAGGTCGTTGAAAAAATACGCGGCCTCTTCTTTGTCGCTGCGTACCACGACAAGCGAATGCTTGAGCTCGGTCAGCGCAAGCGCGGCGACGACCGAGGGCAACGAGCCCGAAGCGCCCGAAAGGCGCTCAGGCTGCCCAGGGGCGGCGGCGGCCCATCGGCGCAAAAAATCCGCTACGCGTGGGTCGTTGCGGTAAAGGCTTAGTAGTGAACTTGGTGCGGGCACAAATAGCTTCAGCCGCGAAGAAATCCCTCGGCTTCGAGGACCATCGCGGTGGAGCCGGCAAAGTACGGCACCCGCTGGTGAAGTTCCTCAGGCTTAATGTCTAAAATGCGCTGAAAACCGTCGGTGGCCCGTCCGCCCGCCTGCTCGGCGATGAAGGCCAGCGGGTTGCACTCATACAGCAAGCGCAGCTTGCCCTTCGGGCTCTTGGTCCCCGTGGGGTAGATGTAGATTCCGCCCTTGAGCATGTTGCGGTGAAAGTCGCTGACCAGCGAACCGATGTAGCGCGACGTGTAGGGCCGGTCGGTGGCCGGGTCCAGCTCTTGGCAGTACTTGATGTAGCGCTTGACGCCGTCGGGGAAGTGCACGTAGTTGCCCTCGTTGATCGAATAGATTACGCCGCGCTCCGGCATGCGAATCGACTCGTGGCTGAGCAAAAAGGTTCCCAGCGAGGGGTCTAAGGTGAATCCGTGCACGCCGTGGCCGGTCGTGTACACCAGGATGGTCGACGACCCATAGATCACGTATCCGGCGGCGACTTGGGCGCTGCCGGGCTGCAGGAAGTCCTCGAGCTGCACCGGGGTTCCGACCGGCGTGACCCGACGGTAAATGCTAAAAATGGTTCCGATCGACACGTTGACGTCGACGTTGCTCGAGCCGTCGAGCGGATCCATCGCCACCACATACTTGGCTTGGGCGTGGATGGGGTCGTTGAACGCAATAAAGTCTTCGAGCTCTTCGGAGGCGACGCCTGCAACCTCTCCGCGTTGGCGCAAGGCCTTGATAAACACATCGTTGGCATATACGTCGAGCTTCATCTGGCGCTCGCCCTGCACGTTGTCGGCGTCGGTCGCTCCGAGGATGTCGGCAATTCCGGCCTTGTTGATTTCGCGGTTGACGACTTTGGCGGCCAGGCGAATGGCCGAAAGAAGGGCGGTCAGCTCCCCTTTGGCATAGGGAAACATTTCTTGGTTTTCGACCAAGTATTCGCCCAGCGTAATAGCGCGTGCTGCACTCATAGCGTGGTTATCAGGGGTTGCGGTAAAGATAGCGGAATCGCAGTACTTTCGCCCTGTGGAGGCGCATTCCGGTGAAATTATGATTCGCAAGGCCACGGCGGCCGACGTGCCGGCGGTGCTTGGCCTGGTTCGGGTGCTGGCGGACTACGAACGGGCTCCCCATGAGGTTACCCTAACCGAGGCTCAAATGCAGGCCGATGTGCACGCAGGTCATTTTGATGCGTGGCTCGCCTGGACTCCCGACCGCCAACCCGTGGGACTCGTGCTTTGCCACCGCCGCTACTCCACCTGGAAGGGGCTGACGGCCCATCTTGAAGACTTGGTGGTGCTCGAGTCGTTCCGCGGCCACGGTCTTGGCCGGCGCCTGCTCGAAGTCGCCGTGGTGTGGGCCAGGTCCATCGGGGCCCATCGCCTGCACTGGGAGGTTCTCGACTGGAATCAGCCCGCCATTGATTTTTATGAGGGTATTGGCGCCGAACTAAACCGCGACTGGATTCCCTGCCGCCTCGCAGGCGATGCCTTGACCAATTTTGAGCTACGTTATCCCCCTGAGCTGTGAGCAACTGGTCCATATTTAAGTTCGGCGGAGCTTCGGTCAAGGACCCTGAGGCCCTTCGAAACGCGGTGCGCTTAGTCCGCGAGCACGGAACGAGCCCGCTGCTCGTCGTCGTGTCGGCCATGGGCAAAACCACGAACGCCTTGGAGCGCTTCATTCAAGCGCGCGAACTCGGCGACACTGCTGCCGCGGCGACGGAGCTTGGCGCGATCAAAACCTTTCACGACGGAATGGCCGAGGCCCTTGGCGTGCTCGATGCCGAGCTCCGCGGCCAACTTGACGCCTTGTGGGCTGCGGCAGAACGCGTGGATTCCGCACAGGCCTACAACCCCCGATACGACGCGGTGGTGTCGCTCGGCGAACTGGCTTCGTCCCGAATTTTGGCCGCCGCACTGCGCGCTGACGGACAGCACACCGCCTGGCTCGACGCCCGAAGCGTGGTGCGCACCGACGCCGTATACCGCCGCGCCACCGTGGATTGGGCTGAAACCGCAGCCTGCACCCAGCGCGCTCTGGCGGTCCACGCCGACGTGACGGTTACTCAGGGCTTCATTGGGTCGGCGCCCGACGGCAGCACCACGACGCTCGGCCGCGAAGGCTCCGACTACAGCGCGGCTATTTTCGCCAACGTACTCAAGGCGAGCAGTCTGAGCATTTGGAAGGACGTTCCGGGCATGCTCAGCGGCGACCCCAAAGTCTTCAAAGGAGTGGTTCGCCTCGAACAGGTTCCCTACCGCGAGGCCATTGAACTGGCGTTTTATGGTGCCAGCATCATCCACCCCAAAACTATTCAGCCGCTGGAGCAGGGCGGAACCATCTTGCGCATCCGGTCCTTTGTCGACCCAGAGGCTGCGGGTACCGAGGTAGGGCCTTTTGCGGCGCTGACGCCCGAGGTTCCGTGCTGGATTCGCCACGAAAACCAGGTGCTGATCGAGGTTTCGAGCCGCGACCTAAGCTTTTTGTCAGAGGGCCACTTAAGCGAAGTCTACCGAATTTTCGCCGAGGAAGGCCTGCTCGTGCGCGCTGCCCAGCACACGGCGCTGTCGACCCGCTTTGCTGTGAACGACGACCGAGTGGCCGTTCCGCGGGCCCTCGAGCGCCTCAACGGTCCGTACCGCGCCACCGCCGAACACGGACTTCGGCTAACTACCGTGCGCCGGCCCGATGCTGACGCGGTAGCCACCCTCCTTGCGGGCGGCCCACTGCGCATGGTGTTACGAAATCATGAAGTCGCCCAGGTGCTCACCGCACCGAACTAACTTCGCTGCATGAACACGAAGCCGCTGATCTCCA
>Ga0078894_10003476_pt1 | contig 11964 bp, 10 predicted proteins | sample LauGreSu1BDMLBSD_2_FD_67506 | JGI IMG/M metagenome (GOLD analysis project Ga0078894, IMG submission 67506) | Freshwater lake microbial communities from Lake Michigan, USA - Su13.BD.MLB.SD (version 4) (version 4) | ecosystem: Environmental > Aquatic > Freshwater > Lake | place: Lake Michigan... | reverse complement strand
GAGGGCTCGTGTCTAAATGCCCATCCGACTAGGTCAACTAACGCCCCTTCCTTTGGTAGGGTTCCTGTATATGTTGGATACACCGGGTAGCAAGCGGCGGGAGTGAGGCAGACATCAGTCATCGTCTGTAAGTCCGACCATGGCTTGCCCTGCGTTATTCTGGAGTTCAGTTCACGGTGTGCTGCATCATCGCCAGTAAAGCTGAAAACGGTCCCCCCGAGATGAGGGAAAGATTCAAGGAATAAACTTTTCTCCAAAACGTGACGGTCAATGCACGGAGGGAAGTGCATTTTTCTAGCTTTATCTGGTGCCGCAATTCGGCTCACGAGTTGCTCGAAGCGCTCGAGTACGTCCTCAAAGACTGGGCCCCGACCGAAGACGCCTTTGACACCAACTGGAATTATATGTCCGGCTTGGACTAGCGCATCGAACAGTCCCTTTGAGGTGAATGCCTGTGACATAAGAGTTCTCCCTGTATCAATCGCCCTTTAGAATCATGAGCATATTGGCATTAGAGTTAAGTATCCGGTCATTGCCGACCATAAGTGCGGCAGCATGCGAATCCCGCAGAATCCTGCCCATAGCAAACTTCGAGTCGTTCTTGTAGCCAGCGACGCCGCATATTTGCAGAGCTTTGTTGGCGATTTCGACGATAAGGTGCGAGCCTGATAGCTTAAGATTGTTCATCTTCACTGCGTAGCCCACGGTTGATAGCTCTTCGTGCCTTTGTGGGTTACTCAGGATCTCTTCGTATTCGGTCAAAAGGTATCTATAAGAAGTACGAAGCAGCTGAATGTTGGGAGCTAATTCGGCCATTCTGATTGCCGTTGGCGGCAAGGTGCCTGGTTTAGCCCTAGCTTGTTGCTTAATAAAACCCTTCACCCTCGCCATCGATGCAGAGGCATTTCCCACCCAAGTAGCTGCCCAAAGTAGATGCGATACCGGCACCATTGATCTACTTGAGATTGTCGCAAATGGATCCTGCATAATCTGGAGTGCTTGACCTCTACCACAAAGTTTAAAAGGGGCACTGCCGGTGCCCCGCATGCCCATGGGGTTCCAGTTGCCAACCTGTTCCATGGTGAATTGACCCTTGCGAAGAAGAACCAGAGATTGGTCGCTACTGGGTGCTGCTGGAGATGTGCGAGCAGTCACTAAGAGGTCGTCTGCTTCAGCACCGTAGGAAGAAGTTGTCGAGTTTTTGTTGAGGACGAAGCTTGAGCCGTCCAGTTCAACTGCGCAAACACTCGAGCGCATATCGCCGCCAACACCAACTTCAGAGGTCACTGAGCCGATAAGATGCTCATTATGAGCGAGATCGGTAAGATAACTCGCGAAAAACGAATCAGTTAAGCTGTGATGGACAAGACAGGCTACCTGAATCTGATGCATCGCAAAGACCATTGCAGTGGCCCCACAATGCTTGCCAAGCTCTTCACACATCAATGCCAGTTCGGTAAGGGTGGCGCCGTGGCCACCTAAACTCTTTGGAACGTAGCAGCTAAGGAGCCGCTGATTCTTCAGTTCGGTGACTGCTTCACGAGGGAAGCGAGCATCGTTGTCGACTTGATCTGCATATCCAGCAGCTATGCCAGAACCGATGCTGCGAGCAAGTTCAACTAATGGCGAATTTGATGGCAAGGCCAAGGCCTGATCTCCAGGTGTGGTGGGACTTGTAAATCAGTTTTTTAACTGGTTAATAGCGCTTGAAATCGATGCGATACTCTCAAATACACTGCGTTTAAGCATGTTATCGGGGAACTCAACGTCAAATTCGCCCTCTAGCGCGAGCATCACATTGACGCTAGCGTGGGACGTCATGCCAGATTGATATAGATCGGACGTGTCCGAGAGTGTGGTTACGTCTACGGCCAGGCGACCGTGGTCCCTGAGAATTTTACGAATCTTGTCTTGCATGGTAGTGAGCTCCTTCGGCTGGACGAATTAAATAAGGTAATTCGCGTCAATCAATTGTTGCTAGTACTAGAGCTGATGCATACTCATGTTCATGAGATAAGGTGATCGCTACTGAAGCAATGTTCTTGCGTCTTGCAAGTTCTCTCGCTGGCGAGTGCAATTCGACATAGGCTGCGCCAATTTGATCGCGCCGAATCTCGATTGACTGCCAGGGTAGTAGTTGGTCCCTGGCTGGTTTAAGTAGCTTCATGATGGATTCTTTTGCTGCAATGCGAGCAGCTAATCGAGCATAAGAGAAATTCGCATCAGCTTGAACGCAGTCGCTAAGCTCATTAGACGTGAAAATGAAGTTGAGATAGCGGTGGCCAAATTGGCGATGCGACGATTCAACGTCCGGAATGAAGACGAGATCGTTACCGATCGCGTGCAACGCCTTGCGACGAGAAAAGTATCTTTTGATTTGATTTAGCATAGAAGTTGGTAGGTCGAACTCAGGGAGCATGTGGGAGATAATTCAATCCTAGCACGCCCTTAGGTGGGATGTCAGGGGGGTGGCGTCCATTTGCCAATGGCATCTAGCAGTGGTGCGACGGCCGATGCAGGGTCGAGAAAGTGCAGGTTGGCGGCTCTCGCACCGTTACACATCTCAACAAGTTTGGAGGAGTCTTCAGGAAGATGCGATAACTTATCGAGAAGGTTCTCTTCGTTGAAAAATATGGCGGTAGATCCGTCCTCAAATTTAAAGCCGCGAGCCCCGACTTCGGTTGTCAGTATGGGTAGGTCGTGAGCAATAAATTCAGCAACTTTTACGCTAGTTCCGGAACCATGAAAGATTGGATTGACACCCCAATCCGCCACGCCGAAATAGGGCTCCATGTTGTCTACTGGTCCGGTGGCAAAGAATTGCCCATTTCTCTCAGCAGTGTTCGTCACGCTGCCCGCGACTAGGATGACAATTCGTTCGCGTCGCAAGAAAGCTTGGTTTTCGATGCAAAATCGGCGTAAAAAGTCCGCTCCCTCAACGTTTGGACCGTATCTACTTGCCGGAAATAGTAGAATCTTATCATCGCCCTCTAGTTGTAACTGCCTTCGGAATTCATTCCGCTCATCGGTCCGGTTTTGGCCGAGTTTTTGAAAGCGGATGCAATTCGGTACGTGTAGGAATGTTTGTTCGGGAAATAGAGCTGAGAAATATGTCATCTCCTCGACCGAAGCGCATGCCACCAAATTCACACCGCCTATAGCGGCTGCTTCAAGTCTGCCAACGGTCTCGGCTAAGATGGACTTCTCTCCGTTGGATGTTTGAAAAAGTCTGTGTTCGATATTATGGCTATTCAAAATCCGGAACTGCGATTTTGACGAAGACGCAACAAATGTATAAGGAAAGTCGAATATTAGGACCTGTGATTCGGCGATTAACTTCGACAGTTTTCTATCGGGCTGCTCAATCGCCTGCCTTGCCCAAAATGGCGGGATTCCTCGCTTGTAAGCGAGCATCGCTTTCAACCATAACCCTCGTGGTCTTTTGACGAATTCAGTTAAATTTTGCGCAATCGACGCCTCACCGGGACCAACAAGCCTTAACATATCCCGCTTGCGCCCGATGAGTGAGTAAACGCGCACCTGATGGCCAGCCTCGGCTAGCTCTCGTGCGATGGATGCCGTTCGATGCTGGCCGCCTGAAACGACAGGAAATATCTGCAGTGCTGATATGATGAGAACATTGGCCACAAATTGGTCCTAATTCTGAAACAGAAATGGATTCTTAATTGTACCACGCTGAATTCAAGCAGTAATTTGGGAAGGTATTATGCAGCGGGTGAATCTGGCCTCGCTCCTATTTGATCGCCTCGACTTTGATCAGGCTGTTGAACAAATCATCGAAATGGCATCAAAAAAGGAATCGGCGTGTAGGCTTGTAGTGACGCCCAATGTTGATCATGTGATGAGATGTCGGCAGTCGCCTAGCTTAGCTGAAATCTACCGCGGTGCCTTCCTGTCTTTGGCTGATGGTATGCCCTTAGTTTGGCTTTCAAAATTACTGGGTCGGCCACTTCCCGAGCGGGTGACAGGAGCTGATCTTCTGCCTGCTTTGGCGATGGCTGCGGCTAAAGCCAACTTGTCGATATTTCTTTGTGGCGGCCCTCCCGGAGTGGCTGAGGAAGCAGCGGTTCAACTACGCTCTCAAGGTCGTGGTCTCGAAGTCGGATGGTACGCCCCGCCATTTGGATTTGAAAGTACGTCAGTTGAAAACGAGCGAGCCATTGCAGAAATTAATAAATTTAAGCCAGATATCCTGTTCGTTGGTTTGGGAAGTCCTAAACAGGAGATCTGGATATCCAGACATGCAAATGATCTCGATGTTGGTGTGGCTCTGGGAGTAGGGGCAGCCTTGGAATTTGCAGCAGGAACATTAAAGAGAGCGCCAAAATGGATGCAGATCTCGGGTCTTGAGTGGGTGTATCGCATCATGAAAGACCCTAAGAGGCTCTTCTGGCGCTACGCATCTAACGCAGCGTTTATAGCAGTGATGGTAGAGGAACTTATCATATCCGCAAAAGAAAAGTTCAAGGCCAAGCTGCGTAATAAGACCTAGCGAACTGATCATACAGTATAATGAAGAGTACCGCTGATTTGCCTACCTCTGACTTTCTTGGATCTGCACGACATGAGTGTGTGGAACACAATTTCTGTGACTGGCACGAAGTTGCTAACTCCGCTAGCCTTGCTTTTACTTGCGGGCGTGGCCTTTGTTAGCATCAAGCGACGTCGTCAACTTCACGATGATGGTGTTGAGGCGTATAAATCAAGTGCGCAGAATGATCTTTTAGAACCAACGACCTTGCATCCGGAAATCGATGCGTCCAAGTGCACTGGCTGCACAGCATGTGTAAAGGCCTGCCCAGAGGGCGAAATACTTAAGATCATCAATCATAAGGCCGTGCTTGTTCAGCCAAATATGTGTGTAGGTCACGGTGAGTGCGAAGTTGCATGTCCGTTCGGAGCGATTGACTTGGTGTTCGGTACAAAGCGTCGCGGCATGGATTTGCCCCGCATTACTAGTAACTATGAGACGAATATCAAAGGTGTTTATATCGCCGGAGAACTGGGCGGTATGGGGCTTATTAGAAATGCAGTTAGGCAAGGGCGGTCTGCTGCGATGCATGCGTTGGCGAAATTACCGGGATCCTCTAAGGCTGACTTTGATCTTTTGATTGTTGGGGGTGGAACAGCTGGACTAGCGGCATCGCTAGCAGCCACCCAGGCGCGTGCTAAATACCTATGCATTGAACAGCATAGTGTTGGAGGCACCATCTATAACTTTCCTCGTCAGAAAATTGTTATGACGCAGCCAGCAGATTTGCCGCTAGTCGGCACTATGGAGTTCCCAAATAATAAGGTTTCGAAAGAGGAGCTGCTACATTATTGGACACAGATCAGACGTCGATATTCGTTGAGAATAAAAGAGGGTTGTAGGTTTGAAGGATTAACCAAAGATAAAGATATTTTTCACGTCAAGACGTCTCTTGGTCAAGTGACCGCAAAGAAAGTAATTCTTGCAACCGGAGTGCGGGGGACGCCACGTAGGCTGAATGTGCCTGGGGAAAATCTGCCAAAAGTCACCTACAATCTTTTGGACCCCGACCAGTATCAAAAGCAGGATGTTGCTATCGTTGGTGGCGGTAATTCTGCGTTGGAGGCCGCTGTACAGTTGGCTCAGCCAAAATTACGTAACAGAGTCTCTCTGATTGTTAGGTCGAGGCAATTTAACAGAGCAAATCAGGAGAACATCGATAACGTAAACGCACTTGCCTTGCACGGGCAGCTATGGATTATTTTCGAAAGCGAAATCAAGTCCATTCATCAGAATCATATTATTGTTGATCATGGTGGCAGTGCCATAAAGATGAATAATAAGTTTGTGTTTATTTTCGCTGGCAGTGAAGTTCCAACAGCGTTTCTTGCTTCACTTGGCATTAAAGTCGATAAAAAATTTGGCGAGAGGTTGAGAAAGACATGAAGGCGGTGCCACAACTTCTTGCATTATTTATTGCTTTTGGATGCGTTCCGAGGACTCCATCCATTGGCGATCAGCAGTCAGTGAAGCCGCCATTTGAGCACGGTACTTTTCTGGCCGATAATACCTGCTCGTCGTGTCACGTGTCGCAAAGACCCGCGCCGATTGATGACGAGATTCATGGGGGCGGTGGAGAGTGTCAAGAGTGCCATGTGCCTAAGGATGATAGGTCTGGGTGGCTTCCTGTTAATAGTTACGACCATGATCCCAAACCTACATCTTGTAACAAATGCCACGCAGTTAAAAGACCAGCTGAGCCTCATCCGCAGAAGGCGGATTGCGTGTCTTGTCATAACACCAAGAGCTTCTCAAAACTAGGAACCTCCGAATAGCTGAACTCACTGACGACCTGGATCCAGACGTCAAAAGCACCAAATGAATAATTGGATAAGAAAAATTCTGGCCACATGGGTCGTTCTGGCGGCACCAGCGGCTTCTGCATATGATTATTCGGCGCGATTTAATTTGGGTGTCTTCGCCATTAGGGAGGATCTGAAGAATACCGGTATTGCTCCAGTGGCCAATGACAGGCTTCTCGGCATAGGTCGAGCCTACGTCGATCTTACAAACCTGACAAATAGCGGACTTGAGATCACAGCTGATGTGCGTAACCAGTACGACCCATTTGGTCGCATAGAGCCGGCACTTGGCAAGATGGCTGCGAGTAATGACGCGCAGCTTCGGCAGCTGGTATTGCGATCACCTCCGACGCGGCCTGGAGTATTTTGGTCTATTGGGCGTTTTGTTGCTGCTGATGCCGTGGTGCTGGGTAACGATGGTGCCGAGGCTGGCCTACGTCTAAGTCCTTCCACTCGTTTCGCGTTTTTCGGTGGACTGTATCCAGAGCACCGAGGTGGGAGATCCTTAAAGCTCGGTCTCGAGGAGAGACAATTTGGCGGATATGCTGTTTACGAGGATAGTTCAAAAAATGGTGACAGCAACACCTATGCATCAACAAGTTTAGTCAGTCGCAAATCCGTAGGTGGAGTGGGTTCGTTTGATAACCCAGCTGTGCGTCGTGGAGGCAGTATTCTTGTCGGTAACGAGACGGCTCCTACCGATGAGGGAGCCATTAGTAACTATGTCTTTTGGTACGCAAATGCATTTAGGCAAAGAGCAAGCGGGCAGCGAATTACCTATATTTCGCACATAGTCGTGCAGCCATCGGTTCAAGTGCGCAATCTTTGGGCCTCTTTATACCAGCCTTGGGCACCTCGGCTGTCCGGATCAGTGAATCTTTTTCACCTAGATCTGCGCAGCTATCAGCAGTTTCGCGACCTTCTTGATAGGTTGCCAATCAGTGGTTACAGCCAAATGGGTGGCGATCTTCGCTTCAAGGTTTCCAATCAATTAGCCTTGGTTGGAGACACCTCGTATGGTCGGCGGGACGTTGATGGCAAGAACCAATATAGTTTGGGTGGTCGCGTCGTTTCGACTGGGCAACTGAAAAGTCATCTCATGGCGTTTGCTGGTGTCAGCCTTCGCAGAAATTTTTTGAGCCAGGATCTGACACTGAGAAGTGGGGCGACCTACTACTGGCAGGAGAGCTCAATTTCGGCCTCACTCCAATATTCAACGCAAAGCATTGACGGCCGGTCGCCCTTACATCCCCTAGTTTTAGATACCGACATTAGCGTGCTGCTAACTCGGGACCTGATCGGAACCGTTGTGCTGGAGGCAGCTCAAGACGAACAGGCGTCGGTATATAGCGCTCTTTTATCAATTGGTTATAGAATAAACAACAGACAGGCTACCCCCATCAGAGATGAAACACCTAAGTTAGAGCGTATCCTTTGAGATTGTGGCTCCTCAAAATTCTATTCCTTATAGCGCTCGCCAGCGGGGTCGCCTTTGATGCCGCTCGGGCGGAGTCGTCGGGGGAGGGGCTCATAAACTCTCTACTTGCTCCGGGGCCTTTGATGGAAGGTCATAAGGAGTGGGAGCACGGAGGCTGCCTTAAGTGTCATGATGCCGGCAAGGGCGTGCCCGATGGTAAGTGTCTGGACTGTCATAAAGAGATCAAGAAGTCGATTGATCGGAAGACTGGCTTTCATGCCTTGGCTAAGGGGACCTGTATCTCCTGTCACTCTGATCACAAGGGCCGCAACTATAATGCTGTGTCATTTAAGCAAAAGGGATTTGATCACCGACGCACAGGATTCCCCCTGAACGGCGGTCATGCTGGTGTTGATTGTGTTAAGTGTCACACCGAGAAAAGGTCTGAAAAGCCGGTTTTTCGCGGTGATACTCGATTTTTTGGCACAGACCCGTCGTGTGTGAGTTGTCACAAGAAGGATGATATACACAGCTTTCCGCCGAAATGGGCGGCTAAGGATTGCAATGCCTGTCACAACGACAAATCGTGGAAGCAGGCGACCTTTTTTGATCATAAAAGAGAAACTGGCTACGCTTTAATTGGAGCACACGCCAAAGTGGAGTGTGCGGAATGTCATAACCCCAAAGGTAAGGGGTCGCCACCCAAGTATGACTTTCCCGAGCTTTCGCGGCTTGGCTGCAGGTCCTGTCACGCCGACTTTCATAAGGATAATTTGGGAGGAAAGTTTCGCGGGGGAGCCTGTGAAAGCTGCCACAACCAAGATCGCTGGCAGATATTGAATTTCAATCACGAGATCACTGGTTTCTCACTCAAAGGAGCTCACGCTAAAGAGCCGTGCCAAGCTTGTCACAAGCAGAGCAGCGGCGCGACAAAGCTGAAGGATTTTAACTTCACCGGACTGAGCTCGCAGTGTTCGAGTTGTCACCAGGATTACCATGGTTTTAGAAGTGAAGCGTCGCCGAAGCTTGGGCAGCTAATTCAGTGCCAAACCTGTCACAACGATGTCGCCTGGAAGTCGGCTTTAAAGTTTAACCACAATGTCGATACCAACTATCCGCTAACTGGAAAACATATCGGTGTCACATGTTTTGAGTGTCACAAGCCACTAACCGGCGGCGATAAACCAAATACCGCTCGTGATTATCAATTTCCGGAAATGTCCACCAAGACATGCGAGACGTGTCATAAGAGCCCCCATGATCCAGCCGAGAATCCGGTCTTTAAAACTAGTAAGTGTACTGCCTGTCACAACACGAACGACTGGAAGGCGATGAATCAGAAGCAGGGTGATGGCTTTAATCACAACACGATGACTCGCTTTGCTCTGACCGGAAGTCATGTCCCAGTCCGATGTAATGACTGCCATTTGCGTGGAGGCAAGCAGGTTTACCGATTTCCATCGGAGAACGTGCAGTTTTGCGTCGAATGCCACAAATACCCGCACAAGGATCAGCTGGAACCAAAGTACCAGCAGCAATCTTGTGCAGAGTGTCACAATGCCAATAAATTCAAAGAAATATTTGACTATAATCACGATAAAACGGACTTCAAGCTACTCGATTCCCACCAAAAGATATCTCGGCAGTGCGTCAAGTGTCATGTCCCGACAAGCAAGATGCTCCCGGTAAAGCCCCCGCATCCTGCTGGCAAGTATATGTTTGGGCACAAGAGTCAGGGGTATTGTATCGAGTGTCATAAAAATATTCACAAAGGTCAATTTGATGATTCGCCGGATAATGACACCTGTGGACGATGTCATAACGCCAAAAAGTTTGATGACCTGGGTCAATTCAATCATAACGTCACCAAATTTAAGATCAACGGCGCGCACTCCAAGATAAAAAGTGAATGTGTAGAGTGTCACTATAAGACGAAGAAAATGCTTCCCACTAAGCCCCCCAAGCCAGCTGGCAAGTATATGTTCGAACATGAGGAAACCGGGTTCTGCGAGAGTTGTCACGCAAATGTTCACAAAGATCAGTTCAGTCCTAAGTTCGCCAATAAGGCCTGTCGCGAGTGTCACACGACGGAAGATTTCGCTAAACGCTTGCCGTTTAATCATAACTTGACGGATTTCCAGATTTTAGGTGCCCATTTGGCAATTAAGGAAGACTGTGCCGAGTGTCATACTAAGACGAATAAATTCCTACCAACGAAACCGCCTAAGCCGGCGTCGCTTTTCCAGATGGGACATCAGGCAACAGGGTTTTGCGAGGTGTGTCACGCCAATCCGCACCGAGATCAGTTTCATCCAAAGCTATCGCAAGAGCCTTGCAGAGCCTGCCATAGCCAGGTGCATTTCTACAGCCAGATTAAGTTTGATCACAACAAATCTCGTTATCCACTAAAGGGTAAGCACACCAGCGTGAAGTGTGCAGAATGTCATAAGCCCACTGCGAAGAAGTTCCCAGAGCCATCGCATCATAAAAAGGGTCAGTTTATCTTCTCGGATTTGACGACCAAGGATTGCGCTCTTTGTCACGAAGACCCTCATAAAGGCCGGTTCGGGAAGCAATGTTCCCAGTGTCATGTGGAGACTGGCTGGGAGAAGACCGGCGATTTTCATAAGGATTTTGCACTCTCGGGTGTTCATTATTTACTGGAGTGTAGTGAATGCCATAAAAATGGTCGGAAATTTACGGGTGTTGGTAGTGACTGTAAAGTTTGTCACCAGAAGGATGATGCCCATCTCGGAATGCTACCCTCTTGCGGCGAGTGTCATTCGCAGCACTTCTGGAACGTCAACCGATACAGGCACTCTATGACGTCGTTCCCGCTTCGTGGGGCCCATCGCTTAGTCGCTTGTACGGAGTGTCATGCCAACAATGTCTACCTCGGTAAGTCAACTGACTGCGCGAGCTGTCATTTGCAGGACGCGCTTCGTGTGGTGTCCCCAGATCATAAACTTCCTGGTTTCGAGACCTGTGAGAGCTGTCACAATGAGTTCTCATTTAGTGGTGGTCGAAGTCGCTAAATTGACGGTTTTTGATTGGCACTTTTGAGTGATAGGCCTGGAAAAATAGGCCCCAATCTGATAAAATCAGACCTAAGAATCATTAGGTCTTATGCTGGCTAACTAAACTACTTGGGTTCGTGCTGTGGAACAGGCCTCGGTCCCTGAAAATTCTGGTGCAGAGCAGACGATCACGTCTGCGCTACCGCCATTTCCAGCCGGTGACGAGTCGACCGAGTCCACTGAGCAAATCATCCACCTTCCTGTTGACCACTTTGGGACAACCGTTTACGTGCGCTCGCTGGTGCAGAAGGACCGGGCCAATCCTCCCTTAGTCTTGGTCCATGATCTGGGCGAGCACGGGGATTGTTATCACCAGGCTGCCCAAAGCTTTTTTGATCATGGGTATTCAGTTTATTCCTACGATTGGCGGGGTCATGGCCGCTCTGGCTGGCAACTTGGCCATGCACCTAGTTTTGCCGTGTTGGTGCATGATCTGCTTCAGGTAGTCGCCTGGGCCAGGCACCGGGCTGGGGGCCAAGGTCCTATTATCATTGGCCAAGGTGTAGGCGCTCTCATGGTGATGGAATTCACTAAGAGGTTTCCCGCGTTCTGCTCGGGGGCTGTCCTTAGTGCGCCTTGTCTTGAATTGCAGTCGACTGTCGGTGGGCTGCAATCGCTGGTCTTGAGGCTACTTGCTGATATTTTGCCGACAGCGAGAGTTTGGCGGCCTTTTGTTCCACGTTTTACGAGCTGGCGAGTAAATCGGCGCCCGATGAGTCGTGAGGATGGGGAACTCAATACAAAATTCTCTGGAATTACTGCCGCTCTTGCGAGCGAAGTAATCCTTGCGATGAAGAGAGCAGAGACCAGATTTATTGAATTCGACAGATCGGTACTTATACTGTGCCCAGAACAGGATCAGATATGTTCTTACCAGCATTTAAAAAAATCAGCCGCTATACATGGCGATCACAATGTTGAGATTTTGAACCTAGCGAACTCTCCTCACGGTGTATTGACGGAGACCGATGAGGCGCGCGAAGCGGCAATCGGGCATATTCTTGGTTGGCTAGGACGGGTAGTCGTACGTGGGCGAGTACAGTCGGTAGAGTTACCTTAACCCGTCCGACGACAAAGGAATCCCGGTGGAGACACTTAATGAGGCGATCGATGAGC
>Ga0078894_10003474_pt1 | contig 11966 bp, 9 predicted proteins | sample LauGreSu1BDMLBSD_2_FD_67506 | JGI IMG/M metagenome (GOLD analysis project Ga0078894, IMG submission 67506) | Freshwater lake microbial communities from Lake Michigan, USA - Su13.BD.MLB.SD (version 4) (version 4) | ecosystem: Environmental > Aquatic > Freshwater > Lake | place: Lake Michigan, USA... | reverse complement strand
TTTCCCAACCCTTCCCCGGCGGTGTAGTCTTCACACCATGCAACGGTGGCCCCTCACTCTCTTCACTCTCATGACCTTGGTGCTCGGCGCGTGCTCCTCCGATGATATTCCGCCACCACCCCTTCCGGGAAGTGGGGCGTCGGTTGGTCGGGGCGCGCAGCTCGCTGAGGGGCTCGCCGCATGTGGATTTTGTCACTCCCTTCAAGGGAAGCCGGGGACGGCGCTCTCCGGTGGTCGGGTGATGAGCGATACGTTCGGTGATGTCGCGGGCCCGAACATTACGATAGCTCCAACCGGGATCGGCACCTGGAGCGAGACGGATATTCGAAACCTCGTGCGCGCCAATAAGCGTCCCGATGGAACTTACCTTTATTCGCGGTTCCACAAGGGGAACGAGTGGATGTCGGACGCGGACCTGACCGCGCTTATCATGTACCTTCGCAGCGTTCCAGCGGTTGATAACACCGTCGAGCGACGTGATATATCGTGGATTGGGCGGAACACTACCGGCTTTTTTACCTCGGCGGCCGAGGTAAAGGGGTACGTTCCGCAGATAGCGCCCCGATTCCGTGTTCAGTACGGTGAGTACCTGACCAATAGCGTGGCGGGATGCGATCGGTGTCACGCGACCCCAGGTGGCACCTTTGGCTCGGATGAGCCTCTCACGGGTGGAGCTGAGATAACGTTCGATGGCGAGACGAAAGTTGCTCCTAACATCTCGCAATCAAAGATCGCGGGTATTGGTAACTGGAGCGAGGTGGATCTCGCCCGATACTTGCGAACGGGCGTAACGGCTTCAGGCCGAGAGGTTGATAAACGCTTCTGTCCCGTTGAATTCTATCAGCGCGCGACACCTGAGGAGATCGACGCGGTGGTCGCGTACCTCCGATCTATCTCGGTAGTTGAAGAGCCGCCGTCATAACATGAAAGTTCTTGGTATCGAGTCGAGTTGTGATGAGACCGGGTTGGCGATCCTTGAGATCGATTCCGCCGGTGTCGCGACTATTCGGGGCGAGGTGCTCTCGTCACAGGTTGAGCTTCACGAGAAGTACGGCGGCGTTGTTCCAGAGTTGGCGTCACGTGAACACATGCGCAACCTTCCCGTGCTGTGCGAAGAGCTCTTTCACGCAACGGCACTCTCGCTCAACGATATCGACGGTATCGGTGTGACGTGTGGGCCGGGGCTTAAAGGGTGTCTCCTTATGGGGGTGACCTTCGCGCAAGGGCTCGGTCTCTCGCGGAATATTCCGGTGTTCCCGGTTAACCATATTGAGGGGCATATCCTTTCCGGTGAACTTCACGAGTCGGCTCTTAAGCCACCGTACCTCACCTTAGTTGTTTCCGGTGGTCACACCGAGATTATTCTTGTTGAGGGGCTCGGTCGTTACACCTGCCTCTGCCGTACCCGAGATGATGCTGCTGGGGAGGCGTTCGATAAATCAGCGAACCTCCTTGAGCTTCACTATCCAGGTGGCGCTCGTCTCGCTGGATGGGCCGATAAGGGAGCTCCGTCCCCACGATTTAAGGTACCTCGTGTCGCTCGTGAGATGGATGATTTCAGTTTCTCAGGGCTCAAGACCTCGGTTGCGCTCATGGTGAAGAAAAATCGTGATGAGTTGAAAGGGGACGAAAAGCTCTTCGCCGATATGTGTTGGGCTATTCAGGACGGTATCGTCGATCCCCTTGTGGTGAAGGTGTCGCGCGAGGTCAACGCTCGGCGGTTACCGCTCGTCGTATGTGGTGGGGTCTCCGCCAACGCGGAGCTTAGACGGCGTTTAACGCAAAAGTGCCTCAACGTGTATTTCCCACCGATGAAGCACTGCGTCGATAACGGAGCGATGATCGCGTATGTCGCCGCTCGATATCTGGCCGCTGGTATCCAGCCTCCGCTCATGGATATTTTTAGCCGGTGGCCGGTTGAAACGTTGCGCGATTTCTATGGAGTTGCACATGGCTAAGGGCCCCCGTCGAGAGCGCGCCAAAGATACCCTTCGAGACCTAAACGTTCGACCAACGAAGGAGAGGGGACAGAACTTCCTTATTCGGCCTGAGATCCCGCAAGCGATAGCTGATTTCGGAAACGTGCCTGAGGACGCGCAGGTGGTTGAGATCGGCCCTGGAACGGGTGCCCTCACAGAGTACCTGGCTAAGTTTAAGAACCTCACCCTGATTGAGATCGAGCCGAGCTTCTGTGCGCATCTCGCAACGAAGTTTCCTCACGCAAAGATTATTAACGCTGATGTACGGACGGTTGATCTCTCAACGATCGGAAGTAACCTCTACGTCTACGGCAATATTCCGTACGTATTCTCATCTGAGATCGTATTTCATCTGATCAAATGTCGCGGGCAGGTTCATCAGGCGGTGATGATGGTGCAGAAGGAGTTCGCGGAGCGTATCGGTGCCTCGACGTGCACCCGCGCCTACGGAAGCATCTCTGTATCCGCGCAGCTCTTCGCCGATATTGAGCTCGGGATAATCGTTCCCGGTGACGCCTTCCATCCTCCAACGGAGGTTCAGTCGCGGGTCATGAAGCTCACCTTCCGTGAGACCCCACGAGCGGACGTTCCAGATTACGAATTCTTCCAAGTGGTGGTGCGGGCCGCGTTCTCGCAACGCCGTAAGAAGCTCCTCAACAGCTTGATGTCGCAAGGGCGATGGTCGAAGGAGCGGATCCTTGAGGCGCTCGCGACCGCTGGCATCTCGCCAGATGTGCGCGCCGAGACCTTGTCGGTTGAGGATTTCGCGGGATTGACAAAAGCGTTCGCGAAGGCCTGATTTTGTGGGCTCTTTGGATCGATTAGGTCGAGGTGAGGCGAAGGAAGTTCGCCTCACCGATGCCGCGGCGCGGTCCTACAGAGACCATCAAGAAGTGCCTCTCGTTTCGGTATCGCCGCCGCATCGGTGTTCGTTATCGAGAGCGTATCGCTCCCGTCACGAAACTTATGAAGCGAGCTTAACCTGAGCGAGGCCCGCCGTGGCGTGCTTCTTAGCGCCCTTTGAGCTCGCGAAGAAATCCTCTGGGATCTCTCCGATCAATTTCTCAACGGACTCACGCTTAACACGCCAGTCAGATCCGAGCTTAAACCCTTCAATGGTTCCGGCCTTAATAAGGTCGTAAACCTTTGGTCGGTGAATGCGAAGTAATTTAGCCACTTCCTTAACGGTCAAAAGAAGGGGTTGTGGTACCTGTGTCATATCTTTTCCTTTAACAACTATTACCGAAACGTTATGACAACCGACTAATCGATTGACAAAAGGGTTATGGTTTGAGGCTGTTCGAATGTGACGTTTGTTTGCGGTTTAGTGGTAATTGGCTAATTATATAGGGGTATTAGTCGGCTGTTAGGATGCCCGTTTATAGGGCATACTGCTTGTTCTGAGAGGTACGGGAAGGTTCCGGACATCTCTAACAAGCCCTCATAGAGGGTCTGGTAAACGGTTCCCCTCGCACGTCGCCATGAGTTCACGCCGATTCGCATTCGTTATTCCTCGCTACTTCGATGGTATCGCGGGAGGAGCTGAAACCCTGATGGGAACTATCGCTTCTCACCTGAAAGCTCGTGGGGACACCGTTGAGGTGTGGGCGACCTGCGCGAAAGACAATAGAACCTGGAATAACGAGTTCCCTCCGGGCCAGTCGGAGGTAGAGGGGCTTCCTCTCTATCGGTTTCCTGTGGATCCTCGAAACCTTGACGCTTGGATTCCGATTCAACTCGCGCTTCACGATGGGCAAAAGATCTCCACCGAAGACCAACTCACCTGGATGGCGGAAAGTGTTAATTCTCGGGCTCTCTACGCCCATATCGCGCGACACGCGCGAGAATTCGACGCTCTCTTCTTCGGGCCCTATCTCTTCGGCACAACTTTCTGGGGCTCTCTCATCGCTCCGGATAAAAGTATCCTCATTCCTTGTCTCCACGATGAGGCGTACGCATACCAAGATGTCATCGCGTCGATGTTTCGTCAGGTGAGGGGGTGCCTCTTCAACGCGGAGCCTGAGATGGATCTCGCGCGCTCGCTCTACGGTGAGATTATGGGCGGTGTGGTGGGAATGGGGTTCACTATGCCCACCCCGGAGTATGTCAATGGTCTTGAGCCATACTTCTCTGATGATGTTCCCTATATCCTCTACCTCGGCCGGAAAGAAACGGGAAAGAACGTTCATATCCTGATCGATTACTTCGTTGAGGCGAAGGCTCAAGGGCTTATCCCCGAGCGAGTGAAGCTGGCTATTCTCGGCGGGGGAAGCTTCGATGATCTTCACCGTCCTGAGGTGCTCTCTCGCTCTGATATCGTAGACCTGCCGCACATGAACGAACGTGATAAGCAACGACTCCTCCGGCACGCGCTCTATCTCTGTCAGCCCTCAACGAATGAGTCGTTCTCTATCGTTATGATGGAGGCGTGGATGGTGGGGACGCCCGTTGTCGTGCACGGGGCGTGCCCTGTGACCCGACACCACGTCGAACAATCTCGAGGTGGTCTCTACTTTAGCTCGATGCAGGATCTCGCGGGTGTCACGAAGTACTTCTTGGAACATGAGGAGGACCGAGCTCGTCACGTGGAGTTGGGAGCCGAGTACGTTAGATCGGAATACTCGTGGAGTTCGGTGCTACGAAGATTCGATGCCGTTCTCGAGGGGCTCCTCTCGAATGCTTCTCGTTTCTCATCGGAGAGCTCCTTCTATGAGTAATCGAGGTATTTTTGATGAGATCGACCCTCGGTTCGCGCGACGAAAGGTATTTTTTCTGATCGGTCTATTAGTCCTGGTGTTCGCCGTCGGCACGCTTGGGTACATCAAAATTGAGGGATGGGGCGCTCTTGATGCCTTCTACATGACGGTTATTACCCTCGCCACGATCGGATACGGCGAGGTTCATCCACTTACGACGACCGGTCGAATCTTCACCATCGGACTTATCTTCGCGGGATTAGGAATTTTTACGGTAATGGTCGGCTCCGTTTCCCAAGCGGTGCTGGATCGACAGTTCTACAGATTATTCGATAGGAGCAGGAAGATGCGAGAGCATATTGCGAAGATGAGCAACCACACCATCTTTTGTGGATTTAGTCGCCTGAGTCGTACCGCCGCCGCTGAACTGCGTCGAAGTGGTGAGGAGATCGTAGTAATTGAGTCCGACCAGGCTCGTGGTCGTGAGGCGGAGCAGGCGGGTTTTCTGGTTATCTATGGCGACGCTACCCTTGATGAGTCGTTGACATCAGCGGGAGTTATCCGCGCGAAGCGGCTTGTGACCCTTCTTCCACGTGATTCCGACAATGTGTATGTGACCCTAACGGCGCGAGAGTTAAACGGGTCGCTCTATATCGTCAGTCGGGCTGAGGATGAGATAGGAGAGAAGCGTCTTAAGCGAGCGGGAGTAAATCGGCTTATATCGGCTTATCGTCTCGCCGCTCGCAAGTTAGCGGACGGATTGATGCGTCCCTACATTACCGATTTCTTCGAGATCGCCGGCACGGGGGTGGCTGGTTGGAAGATCGAGGAGATTAAGCTTCCGAGTTCCTCGCGGATCTGTGGTAAAACCCTCCGTGATCTCGCGCTGCGACAAACGGCTAATGTCAGTATCGCCGCGATTATCTCACCCGACGGAAAGTTTCAGCTAAATCCTCAAGGTGACACCGTTCTCGTCGCCGAATCAACGCTCATCGCGGTGGGATGGAAGGCTGACATTGAGACCCTTGAGGGGCTTGTGGTTAACGAGTAGTGATTATCCCGAGGTCAGCAGCTCATGAAGCCCAGCGGCCCGTGGCCTGAGCTAAAAGAACTGTCGTAAGTTCGCGATAAGCTTTTTGTGCCTGAGCTCATTAGAAGTCTCCCTGCAGGAATTCCCCGTACGTTGCCTCAGATACCGTGACCAGATCTCCAGCGTGAACGGTAGGTATTCCCGCGGATCCGTTGGCGAGAACGCACCTGCCTTTGATTGCGCGCGCGCGGGCGTGCCCCGTCTTTTGGATGTGGGTCTTGTATTGATACACCGATCTCTTTTTTCGCTTTGGCTCAAACCTTGTCGAGCAGGTCGCTACCAGATCGCCGCCTCGGGAAATCGTCGCGGTAACCGACAACACCTTCGCCTCAGCGTCAGTTGTGGCGAGGGGAATGGTATTGCGGGGCACGTTGATGAGCAGTGTAAACGCGCGCTCCTTCTGGCTTGAGCTACTGACGCTATCTCCACGAGCCTTGGAATCTCCAAGGGGAGCGAGCTTGGCGGTAAGCCTTGTAACATGAGGTGTCGCCGCGGGATTAGGGGTGCTCTCCGGAGCGTGTGCTGACGTTGAGTCGTTTTCGAGTTGGATGACGGAACGATCGGTGACGAATTTTAGTTTGACGCGATCTCCGACTCCAAACGCGGAACGAGTGGTTTGATGATGGTCTCTCTCGTACACCGTCGCGGCGGTAAGTTTATAGGTGAATCGGTTGACGACGAGAGTGTCCGCGGAGATCGACTCGATTGTTCCACTCGCCCGCCACATGAGTCTATCAACGGCACCGATCATGCGAGGCGCGCAAAAAGTAAGTATCGCTACCGAGGCTATAAAGATCCATCGTCGTGCATTTTTTCTCATAGAAAACCTCCGCTCAGGCGTTCAGGTTTCTAGTCTATCGCAGGATTGGGAGTGGGCCCAGGCTCAATCTCGCCTATCTTCGATTGAGATGATTGTGGTTGCTATCGCTTCAGCCCACTGGCGTCTGAGCGTGGTTGTGTTAGGGGTCGACGAGGAGCTGCGGCTGCCGTGGCTACCTTGTGTACAACAGGCCACATAAAACTCGTCAGAGTTCCTCTCTGATTGATCTTCTCACGTGTCTTATGATAAGCCGGTCCCATCAGTGGGCGATAGCCGCTCACTTGATACCCAGGGGAGGTCGTGGTGACCTGAGACGCTCATGATGGGCGACACCCTTTGAACCTGACACGGATAATGCCGGCGTAGGGAGAGGATATATGAATCGTACGCTCAACCCTTTGGCGCGGAGGTTTCGCGCGGTCCTTCTTGTTCACACGCTCTCCTTGATCATGCTCGTTATGGTACCTTCCTCGGCATTCGCTCAGGAGGAACGCTCGACCCCGGAGGCCGTGACTCCTACCGAACTGTTCGTCTACGGGACTAATTTTCGAGATCCTTTAGGTGAGGTTCCTCAAAGCACGACCGTCGTTGGAGAGGAACGATTCGTAGAGAAGGGAGAGACGAACTTCCAATATGAGATAGAGTCGATTCCCAACCTCACATGGTCCGGCGGCTCCTCACGCCCCCGCTTCTTTATTATCCGAGGTGTTGGTGAGCTTGAGCAATACGATGGCGCTCCTAATCCATCCGTGGCGACTATTATAGACGATATCGATTTCAGCGGGCTGGGCATGGTGGTACCGATGTTCGATATTCAGCAGCTCGAAGTCTTGCGTGGGCCGCAAGGGATCCGTTTCGGCTCAAGCGCGCTGGCCGGAGCGATTAACGCGCGTTCTCATGATGCCTCCGAGTTCAATACCGGTACCCTCACGGTGATGGCGGGCAACGACGAGATGGGGGCTGGCGGTTTGGCGGTCGGGGGCGCGGTGCCTGGCTCGGATGGTAAGCTTCAGCTTCGTTTCTCGGCGTTCAATCAACAGAGTAACGGATTTCGGAATAATGTGTACCTCTCTCAGGATGACACCAATTCAAGGAACGAATCCGTCGTAAGGTTGAAGCTGCGGTATGAGCAGAGCGCCGCAACGACGTATGACCTCGCCGTGTGGGGCTCTGAGTTTAATAACGGCTACGACGCCTTCGCGATCGACAACAGCTTTACGACGCAGTCTGATCATCCGGGCCAGGATGATACTCGGGTCGGCGCTTCCTCATTTAAAATAGGGCATCAACTTACTGATGACCTAAAGCTCGAAAGTATCTCGACGTACATGCGCACAAAGATCTCCAATAGCTTTGATGGCGATTGGGGAAACAATCCCTTCTGGGAGCCGTACGCCCCCTACGATTACTTCTCGGACTCAAATAGGACTCGACACAGCGCGACGCAGGAGCTTCGACTGACGAGCCAAGACCCTTTGTACGAGCACGGTGAAAATTGGCGTTGGGTTGGAGGATTGTATGGACAGCGTCTCATGGAGGATACGACTACGGATCAGCTCTCAAATAGTGAGGTGTATGATGCCGTGTCGAGCGACTATAGCGCGAATACGGGCGCTGTATTCGGCGATGTTGAGGCGCCGTTAGGTAACGGAACCTCTTTGGGCACCGGTCTTAGATTTGAGCAACGAAACGCCCGATACGAAGACACTCGAGAGAGCGACTTCTCTCCGACCTACTCGATGCTCGGAGGAAACGTCTCTTTGCAACACGACGTAACGAAGAATCTTCGAGGGTATGTCTCGGTCTCCCGTGGCTTTAAAGGTGGCGGGTTCAATACCGGCGTAGATGTGCCCTCTGATCGAAGGCAGTACGACCCCGAGTACCTCTGGAATTATGAGACGGGTGTAAAGGGCGCGTTCCTCAAGAAGCGACTCACGACCAACCTCGCGGTGTTTCACGATCAGCGCTACGACCAGCAGCTCAAGTTCGCGATTCAAAATGATCCGAGCGACCCGCTTTCCTATACCTATATCACTGAGAGCTCAGCGAGGGGCCGAAGCACCGGTGTGGAGCTCGAGAATACCTACCAGGTGCTCCCTTGGTTAGGCCTCTTCGCGTCCGGCGCGTTGATGCATTCGGATTTTACGAACGTTCCTCCGGAGGCTGAGTATCTTGAAGGGCGAGCGTTTTCGGTCGCTCCCGCATGGCAATATTCGGCTGGAACTCGGGTCGATTTTGGCCGAGGGCTTTTTGCGCGAATCGAAGAGACCGGACGGGACTCCTTCTATTTCGATGACAGCAATAACCAGAAGAGTAATCCCTATAACCTCTTTAACGGTACCGTTGGGTATGAGAAGGGTGGGTGGAAGGTGCTCTTTTGGAGCCGGAACCTCTTCAATCAGAGCTATGCGGTTCGTGGCTTCTACTTTGGCAATGAGCCTCCTAACTTCGAGAATAAGCTCTATGTTCAGCGGGGGGATCCGAGAGCGTTCGGGGCTACCGTTTCATACACCTTCTAATAAACACAGTAGGTTGAGAACGCTCCGCAACGGATTGGTTCGTGCAGCTTCAGACAATGTGCCCGCGTTTTGTTAGGGGGTGGAGGCGTATGAATAGCCGTCCCATCGGTTCGTCTAGCGTAAGGATCCTCGTTGCCATGATGGGATGAGGGTTCTTATACTTTGTGTATGGATATGAAACTCACCCCTATTCGCGCTCTCCTTTTTTTCTGTGTTGCTGTGTCAGCCGTCGCGGGCTGTGCACCCCTCAATGATCCGTATGACCCTTATTACGGAAGTCCACCACCGCCTCCTCCTCAGCCGTACGGCGGTGGCTACTATGGGGGCGGTCCGTACTATGGGGGCGGCCCGTACTATGGTTCAGGATCCTCGTACTCTGATCGCCGCGAGCGGGAGCGTTTAGAGGAGGAGCGTCGACGGCTTGAACGGGAGCGTCAGCGTCTTGAGCGGGAACGTGAACAACAAAATACTTATCGTCCACCACCTCCGGCACCCCGCCCTCCAGTTCAGTACGAGCGATGTCCGGCGGGATTCTCTCCAAGTGAGATCAAATGCTCCAAAGAGGAGAGGAAACGGGGTTGTCAGGATATCCGGATGCCAAGTGGCTTGGGTTGTGTGAAGAGATAAGCGATACTTCGCGCCATCACCCGGTATCACTGCGCACGGAAGAGCATGAAAACCCCAACCTCCGCCATCAAAGATAGGATGGACGCGCTCGTTGATGAACTTCACGAGCACTCCCATCGCTACTACGTACTCTCACAGCCGACCGTGAGCGACGCCGAGTACGACCAGAAGTTTAGAGAGCTTGAGAAGTTGGAGAGGGAGTATCCCGACCTCGTTCGGTCCGATTCGCCGACTACGCGCGTAGGGGCGCGACCCCTTGAGGGATTCCCGACCGTCCAACACAAGATTCCGATGCTCTCGTTGAACAACGCGATGAACGAACAGGAGCTCGTCGACTTTGATGAGCAGGTGCGCCGCTTCCTCTCCAAGGATGGGCACGATGGAGCGGAGATAGAGTACACGCTTGAATATAAGTTTGATGGTGTTGCTGTCTCGCTTTCGTACGAGAACGGGGTCTTGGTACAGGGCGCTACTCGGGGTGATGGCACTACCGGCGAGGATGTGACGAGCAACGTTAAAACTATAAAATCTATCCCGCTCAAGCTTCGAGGGGCTAGAGCTCAAAAAGGGAGTGTTGAGATTCGAGGGGAGGTGCTCTTCCGAAAGAAGGAGTTTGAGGCTCTCAATGTCGAGCGACAGGAGCGCGGAGAGGAGACCTTCGCGAATCCACGTAACGCCGCCTCAGGTAGCCTCCGTCAACTCGATCCCCAAGAGACCGCGCGTCGTCCCCTCTATTTCTTCGCGTATGGTGTCGCTCGAGTTGAGGGAAATGGAGAATTCTCTCACCGTACGTTACGAGAAGCGATGGAGGAGGTTGAGTCTCTCGGATTCTCCATTTCACCAGGATATAAGACGGTACTAGGAATTCAATCTCTCATCGAAGAGTACCGAAAAGCGGAGGAGGGGAGGGAATCTCTCCCCTTCGAGGTCGATGGGATCGTGATCAAGGTGAACGATATCGCCCTGCAGGAGCGTCTCGGTTTTAGGCAGCGCTCTCCACGGTGGGCTATCGCCGCCAAGTTCAAACCGGTCGAAGCGGTCACCACCCTTGAGGATATCATCATTCAGGTCGGTCGAACGGGGGCGCTTACACCGGTCGCGGTGCTGAAGCCCGTTCCTGTTGGCGGTGTTATTGTTTCTCGAGCGACTTTGCACAATCAGGACGAGATTGAGCGAAAGGGTTTGTTGATCGGTGACAAGGTCGTTGTCCGTCGTCAAGGCGATGTTATCCCCGCGGTGGTGGCGGCGATTACCGCCTCTCGTACCGGGGATGAAAAACATTTCAGGTTTCCTACCACCTGCCCCGAGTGTTCTACACCCGTCGAAAGGGTCGCTGATGAGGCGGTAACTCGGTGTCCAAATCCAAGCTGTCCAGCGAAGACTCACAACCGAATCCTTCACTATGCGTCGCGAGACGCGATGGATATTGAGGGATTGGGTGATAAGATGGTGGCGCTCTTGCTTGAGCACCATGTAGTACGAGAGCTACCGGATATCTACAAACTCACCGTTGGACAGCTTCAAGAGCTTCCTCGGATGGGTGAGTTGTCAAGTTCGAACCTGGTCGAGGCGATAGCGGGAAGCAAGAAGCGACCGTTGAGTCGGTTCATCTTCGCGCTCGGTATTCGTCACGTTGGTACTAAGACGGGAGCTGTTATCGCGCGGCAGTGTCGCACCGTTGAGCGTTTCCTCACGTTGACTGAGGAAGAGCTCCTCGATATGGAGGAGATCGGTCCAGAGACCGCTCGCTCGGTGGCTCAGTTTCTTTCGGATCATCGCGACCGTGAGATGGTTGAAAGACTTCTCGCGAGCGGGGTGCATCCAACCGCTGAAGCGGCGCCTGTGAAGGGTGGCGCGCTCGAAGGAAAGATCCTAGTTCTTACCGGCACCCTCGCCACACTGTCGCGTAAAGAGGCTGAGGAATTAGTTGTGAAGAACGGTGGAAAAGTTTCCTCCTCCGTCAGCAAGAAAACGAGCTTCGTTGTAGCGGGTGAGGCCGCCGGCTCTAAATTAGACGCGGCGCAGAAGCTTGGTGTTCCTGTGATTACCGAGGACGCGTTTCGGGAGATGGTGGGGGCGTAGGTATTGGGCTTCCGATCGAATGGCATCATCCTACGTGCCTTCATCTGATAAGGTCGGATTTGGGGTTGTTCCGGAGGGCCCGTCTCCCGACGGGCCGGAACTCGCACAACCGTTTCAATTGCGGCTTCCGGCCCGTGTGGACACGGGCCCTCC
>Ga0078894_10003473_pt1 | contig 11966 bp, 7 predicted proteins | sample LauGreSu1BDMLBSD_2_FD_67506 | JGI IMG/M metagenome (GOLD analysis project Ga0078894, IMG submission 67506) | Freshwater lake microbial communities from Lake Michigan, USA - Su13.BD.MLB.SD (version 4) (version 4) | ecosystem: Environmental > Aquatic > Freshwater > Lake | place: Lake Michigan, USA... | reverse complement strand
TTTTCTTAGCAGTTTTGTTCTTTTCCATATGAAGTGTATTTAAATATAATATTTGGAGTACCATATGTTTCATATGTAGCAATTGCATCTATGTGTTGTTCATCTAAGTTCGGATTCTCATTTCTTAATCTGCGACAGTGTTCTCCCCAAGTAGCATCGTCATCAGTAAAATATCCATTATCATCATCGCATTCTGATTTGGCATAGCCTCCTCCTATTTTACAATTTGAGTATTCATCATTACCTTCTCTAAGGTCTTCATCGCCTTCAGGTTCGTCGTATCCTTCCCATTTAGTATTTGAATGAGGCATTGCGTATTTATCTTCTCTGATGTCTTCATTTGCATCGGCATCGGCATCTTTTTCACAAAGTCTCTCTCGCATAAGTTTAAGATTCTGTGCAACTTGATGAATGTTATGATTGGTATCTAAATATGGAAATCCAGGTGTGTTCTCTGCCGCGTAAAGTTCCGCAAGGTACAAACGATTCTCCATCAAAGCATCCAATTCGTCTTGGTCTTTCATCTCTTTATGATCCAATATCTTTTTCATCTCGTCAAATCCGGCTGAGATTTCATCCAATGTCATTGTTGTATCTGGAAACACCGTCTTGTTAGGAAGAATAACCCAGAATTCTGTTGGCTTAACAAAACTATAGCCGTAAAGGGTTCGCTTCTGAACGTAGTTTATCGGATACAATCGATTTATGGCAAGTTGTGGCGTTTTGGTCTCATAGTAGTAGATGAAAACTGATTGGAAATTATCGTCGCTGGTGGTATTTTGCACACGGTCAATTCTGCAGATGATGCCAAACACTTCGTAAAATATGGCACATAAGGTATATGTGTCATAATCTCTATGGACAGATGGAATATAGACAGATTTCATGTTGGTGTAGCCCTTATCCTTGATGTACTCGGCGTTAATAGTGTAGATGTTGTTCTTTTGCATTTTGTTCGTTCGGTTTTTGGTTTTAAGTGTATATTTTTATATTTAGTGCCTTATGTAAAAATTCAAAAAAAGAGTTCAATTTTAGGGGGGCGAAGCCCCCCTATGACCCCCTTTTTATAAAAAAAATATATATAATTGTATAATGACAAAAACAAAAAAATGGTCAAATGCCTACAAAAAAAGCATCAACTGTAAAAAGCCAAAAGGGTTCTCTCAAAAACAATATTGCAAATATGGAAGAAAGAAAACTAAGGGAACTCGTCGTTCCCTTATAATCCCATACTTCCATTAAGGTGGGGCTCCGAGCGAAGCGATGTATAAAGGAATGTATAAGCGAAGCAAAAAAAGGAAACCTACGGTTTCCTTTAAAAAATATAGAGACATAGTATAAATGGCAAAAAAGGATGATTTCACGGATTTTTTTTGCAAATTAAGCAAAATCGGGAATCTGCCAAAATGTTTTATGTTTTATATAATTGATATTCTTGTTGGAACATGGTTTCTTATTTGGGGTGCGCTTGCCAAGATTTTTCCTCTCTTCAAAACCATTGGAGAATATTCATGGAACTATATTGGCAAAACAATCAAAACGATGTGGTACACCACTTGGCTTCTAGATACATGCTACCGATGCCCTAAACCCAAGAAATTAAAGACCAGAATGTGTGGCAAATCGTGCCCTTCCGGATATAATAAAACCAATATTGCGTGTGGTGTGATTGGATCGTGCAAAGAAAAGTAGGGGAACCTACGGTTAAGGCACCTGAAGGGTGCCGACCGTCGGACGCTTCGCGTCCTTCCCCCTACGACCCCCTCCCTTTTAAGTATGGGATTATAAGAAAACCTACGGTTAATGGAACTCGTCGTATTCAACGAAGCTTACTCCTTATGAACCCATACTTTGAAAGGGAAGGGTTCATAAGGGAAACCGTAGGTTTCCCTTACCTTAAGTTCTCTCTATTAGTATATAGAAATATGGGCAAGAAATGTATTCCAGGTGTTTTTTGTATTGAAAACATGACTCTGTTCCTTTTATTTTTCATTTTAGTGGTTCTGTTATATCTCTATTATACCACCGTGAAACAACAACAACAACAAGTTCCAACACAACCCCAAGTTATAGTTTTAGGCGGAATGAATAATCTCCCTCCACAAAATGATTCATTGATTCCGGTTATTGGTGCGAATAACGCCAACGCAATTCCGAACAACGCAATTCCAGTAAATATTGAGTCGCGCGGTCGTCCCTCCTCTTATACCCAGGTTGGAATTTTGACGCGTGGTTCTGGAGGCGACTTAATTCTTCCCCTCATGGGTCGCAAATTGACCCGAGACAAGATGCAATATTACACAATTTCCAATACTGGAAATATGAATACCAAGTTGCCAATTAGCAAAAATGGCAAGAGTTGCACGGGCGAATATGGGTGCGATGAAGTGTATGATGGCGACACCGTTTTTGTTGAGGGATACGCAGATACATTTAAAGCAACCATTTATGAAAACTCGCGATTCAACTATATTCCGTATTTGTAAGTTTTTGTCCCAATTTATTTCTTCGACGATTTAAATATATAAATTATTTATATATTTGAATATAATGCTAACCCAAGCAAATTTGAAAAAGTTTAATTCTCAAACCCAACCGCAAAGTAAAAGTCAAAGACCAACTTCAGCAAGTTCAGTAAATAGTAGTTCTATGTCTGAACCTGATGATAATGAATATGAATTAACTAATATTTCTCGTTCTTCAACTCCTCAGCATTCCAGAATAAGTCCTCGTTCTTCAGCACCAACACCAGCACCAGCACCAGCACCAGCACCAACACCAAGACAAACACAAGATGCGTCCAAGATATATAATGATATCAAAAAAAGTAAAGAAAAAATTGTGCAATCATCAACAGATCATTTACCTATACTAAAACCAAAGCATATTATTGAAAAAGAAATGGATAAACTAAATTTACCAAATTATTACATGTTTGTTATGCAAGACAACAACATAATAAACATTTTTGAATCAGTATCAGAATTTATTCTGAAATCAACGAATTCATACGAGGCACAAAGTTTTTTTCCAAACAACTATATTACTACATCTAGAGAAAACGATTTTAACAGTATTTTTGACATAAAAACTCAAAAAATAGAAAGTAATTTTATAAATAAACAAACGTATAATAGTTTTAGATCTTACGATGACATAATTAAAAATTCCAATTCCAGTGTAATACAATTTTTTATTTATAAACACGACGAATCATCCAAACCTGTTACAACATATTTTACATATGGAGATATATTTATTTATGAATATGGAATTGCATCTACTTGCGAAATAAAATTAAAAAATAAAGAAGAATTAGAAAAAAAAAAACAAAATGTAGTTCAATATATTAAAAAAGATCAGAATCGAAATGTTAGTATAAATTATATAGGCATAGAAAAAAAGACTGATTATATCAAATTAATTCAAGCTATAAAAACAGATATTTATGGTTCAGATATTTATGAAGATAATACAAAAACACCAATATCTAATGAGAAAACTACAATATCTAAGGAGAAAGTTTTTATTTATTTTTTAAATGCAATTTTACCTGACGAATTACGAAGTATAATTAATGAAATAATTACAAATAATATAACAAAACCGAATCTTACAGAACAAATTCAAGCAGTTATAAAAATATTGTATATTAATATTTCATATCCTCCTCCTTCTGATGAAGAAAAATTTAATGTTGGTACATTAAATGTTGGTACATTAAATGAACTACATAAGAATATTAATTATTATTATGCTTATAAAAATGATAGTGACTTGGAAAGTGAATATGCAAAAGAAAAAAGACTTTTTGGTCAGCAAAAGATTAATAAATATATTGAAATTTTGCAAGGCATAAATAATGAAACAAATTATTATTCACAGTTTGTAATGCACATTTTTGATTTTTTTGAGTTTTTAATGTTTTTGAAAGACAAAGATAAAGGCATAGAATTAATTAATGCATGTATTACGATATACCAACATTACTATGCAGCATATCAAAAATCTTTTGAAACACTTAATTCTGTATTTACTGATAAAAAAACAGGGGAGAGTAATAAAATTATAGAAAAAGTAGTAATGAGAATACAAGATAAAATAAAAATAAAAGTAAAAAAACCATATACATATTTACAAATTATAAATAATACTACAAAATATAATAAAAGGTTTAAAATTGGTTTAAACAACTATGATTCGAATATTGACCATGGTCAAAGTAAAAAATCAATAGACAGTGAAACTTCAATGGAAGTTGATTATATAGCATCAAACTTGAAATTTTATGATAAACAAGATAACGAAATTAATAAAAGTATTAGAGACACGAACAATAATAAAAATACCTACAAATTTGGTCCATTTAATCATATTTATAAACCAAGTGAAAATGTATCAACTAGCAATCATTTTGAAACAGTAATTGCCCAAATTAGAAAAGGAAGTCCAATGATGTTTTCTTTTCATGGACATAGTGGTTCTGGAAAAACAAGTGTATTAAAACCAGTTTTTCTAACTTTGTGCAATAAACTTGGAAATGAGTACAATACATTAAATATTAAATTTGAAGAATTTTTTAAAAAGTATGATGGTGATGTTGAGACTGTAAAAACACAAGTTTTTAATTTAAAATTTGATGGAAAAAATTTTAATATAAGTACAGAAACAACACATACACCATATCACAAAACACGAATCGAAATATTGAACAGACTAAATAAACAACCAACTCAACCCATAAATAAAGATTTTAATAAAACTCATACATTAGAAATAATACTTAAATATTTTTTAGAAGAAGATCGATTGATTAAAGGTTTTCCAACTAATTATAATAGTTCAAGAAGTCATGTTTTATGTTTTTTAGAATTTATTAATGAAACTAAAAATGAAACCCACCATGTTATATTTGGCGATTTGGCTGGAAATGAAAAAGAATATGATTGTAATTCGGATATTTCGCGTTTTATAAATATAAAAACAAAAGACAATACATCATTTTATGAAAATGAATTTGACTCGACAGGTGAAAAATTTGATTTGTATGATGGAGGTTCAAAACAAAGTAATATGAAAGAAGAAGGAGTTAAATCAGGCTTATATAAAACCGCATGCGAGCATCGTTTGCCTGAAGGTAAATTTATCAACGATTCATTAAAAGATTTTAGAAAAGAATTAGAATATATGATTGATGTGAAAAATAGAGAAAATGCATATTATGTTCCATACTTTTATTTAAATAATAATGGTGGATTTACATCATCGTCTTGTTTAAAAGATTTTTGTTTTGGAAAAACAAGTTGTTTTAATTTTAGAAAAGTCGGACAAATTACTGAACCCTCATCAGTTATTATGCGAAGCGTGTATGACTATTTATCTGAAAAAAAAGTTATAACTGACGACGTTACAGATTTTTATGACACTCTGGAAGTTTGTATATTTGGTATTTTGAACATTTCAACAAACAAAAATGACCCTCCAGTAATCCAGTATAATGACATTAATGGCGTAAAATCAGTACTTTATGGTAGTGATGAATTTACATTTAACTCTATTCCAGAATTATTTACGTCATTTAAGGCCAAACTTGAATTATGTGTGAGTAATACAAATAGATTATTATTACAACTGAACAAAGATTCATCATCCTCATATCCATATGCAACATATATAAATGAGTTGCTAAAAAAATGTCAATATGAAATAAATAAAAAAGAAAAAACAGGATTGACATTGGCAGAAATAGAAACATTTAACAGTGTTTTTGAATTAATTGATGATGAAAACGCAAAAACAGTAATTGGAACTTTAGAATTTATGAATAGAATCTCAAAACTAAATACTATAAATAGTATTTGTTCTGGAGATTCTGAAAACTATGTACCGTTGTATAATAAAAAATAAGTTCCTCTGTATAATAATATACTGTTATATTATTATGCCGATTGACCAAAAATTAGTTAGTGATATTATTGCAAAACGGAGAAATAGTAGTTCTGAAGCTGACATAATACGACAAGAAAATTCAAAACAAATACGTAATGCATTGTCAAGCAGTCGACAACAAAAAAAAACAGAACTTGATATTCAAAATGCAAAAACGGCATTAGAAGATATAGACCGTTTGAAGAAAGCAAAAGAAGCCGAGGAATTAAAAGCAAAAGAAGCTGAAAAAGAAATAAAAAAAACACTAGAAGAAAACCAAAATAAAATAAACTCACTAACTGAAGAAAAAACTATTTTAACCAAAAAAATGACGGATATGAACAGCCAAATAGAACATTTGTCAGCAGAGTTAGATACTATAAATGAAAGTAATGCAACAATTACAAAAGAAAAGGATAATCTAACTGAAAAAAATAAAGATCTTGAAGCCTCAAAAGAAGAATTGACTCAACAAATTAGAAAATTAGAACTTGAAAAAACTCAACAACTAGCAAAATTTGAAGAGTTATTAGAAAAAAATCAAATTGATTTGGAGAAAATAAAAAATAAAGAGTTACAAGAAAAAGATAAAAAAATTTACGATGCAAAAAATGAATTGAATGAAATGCAAACTTTATACAACCATGAAATTAATAAATTGAAACAGCAAAAAATAGAATTTGAGCAAAGAACAAAAACAGAACTTGATGAATTAAACAGTAATTTAGAATTAAAAAAATCACAAATTATTGAGTTTCAAAAAACTTTGGATCAAATAACGACAAAGTTTAATTCTATAAGCCAATTATTGAAACAAAAAAATGAGAAACTTACATCGTTGAATGAAGAATTGCAACAAAAGATAGCTGAAATAAATAAAATAAATGAAAAATTAACAATAGAATTAAGTGAGACAAAAGCTAAAAATGATGAATTATCACAAAAACTTGTTCAACAACAAGAAGACGTTGATAAAAAGATCAAGGAACTAAATGATAAACATGTAGAAGACCTAAAAACTGCTACTGATAATGTTACTGCGGAGTTGAATGCAGAATTTGATAAAAAAATGATGGTATTTAAAGAAAACCAAGATCAAATACAGAAGAATTCAGATTTAATTGCTGCTAGTACTTTATTAATTATTCAAAAAAATAGTGATTTGCTTGATGAAAATAGAATTTTGAATGAAAGATTGATACAAATGACAGAATTAAATCAAACAGAAATTGATAAAATGACTACAGAAATTAATGAGTTGAGATTAAAAGATGTTAAATTAAATAATGATTTGACACAAAAAAATAGTGAGCTGGAAACTAAACAAAAAGAAATTGACACAAAAAATAGTGAAAACGAATCTTTAGATCAACAAATTAGAGATCTTGAATCTGAAAAAGAAAAACTTGAAAGAGAAAAAGAAGCCATCGTAGTTGCTGCTGCTGAAATTTTTAATAAATCTGCTGAAACAATTGCAGAAAAAGATCAAACAATTACAGAAAAAGATCAATCAATTGCAGAAAAAGATCAAACAATTGCAGAAAAAGATCAAACAATTACAGAAAAAGATCAATCAATTGCAGAAAAAGACGAATCAATTGCAGAAAAAGAAAAAGAAATTTCAACAATGAAAAGAAGACTCGAAAATTCAAAAAATTCTGTAAATTCGTTGGAAGATGATATTGCTAATCTTAACACAGAAATTACTGAAGTTAAAAAACAAAGAAATTCATTGCAAAGTCAAAATAATGAATTGAAAAACACAGTGTCTAGACTTCAAAATTCAAATAAAGAACTTGAACACCGCAATACACAATTGTTAAAAAGCAATAATGAAATTCAAGAAAAGAATAAAGGGTTAATGAAAACAATTAAAGAGAATGAGGCAAAATATACAAAATATATTAGTGAAAAAACTGTTGAAATTGCTACATTAAATGCTCTATTGAATACAGCAAATGTAGCACAATCGGAAGCAATAAAAAAACACATTGCTGAGTTGAGTGCTGCAAATACTGCTTTAGAAACCAAAGAAAATGAAGCTAAAACACAAATTGCCAAGATTGAAACACAACTTGAAGAACTTGCAAAAAAATGCAAAGAAGATGAAGAAAGATGTACTAGAGATAAAAATGCGCTCAAAGAGAAAAATGCTCAAGATACAAAAAATTGTTATGACGAAAAAGTCATATTAGAAAACCAAATTGGTGAATTGATAATTAATTCTATTAATGAAAAAAATGTATTAGAACAAGAAAAAGAAACATTAAAAAAACAATTTGGTGAAGAGAAAGATGCATTAGAAAAACAATTTGGTGGAGATAAGGATGCATTAGAAAAACAAATCGAAAATTTAAAATTACAGAATTCCAGAAAAGAAACGTTTGACAAATTCAAAAGAAAGATAGAAGAGATTATGAATCAGGCTTATGTAGAGAAACAGCGTGAAGAGGCTGACAAATTAAATAAAACCATTGCCGAGTTGCAGGCAAAGGCAAATGACAACACTATAAATAAAGCTGAAATGGAAAAAATACTTCAACAAATTGAATCAAATAAACAAGCGGTTGATGCAATCAATGCAAAGATAAATGACACAAAGATAGATGCATTAACAAATAGAATTGAAACTATTGCCCAAGGCATCGATTTAGTTAATGCAAAAGTTGGCACTGCAATTGATGCAGTTGAAACAAAGGTTTCTGCGAACATGACTACAGCATTTGTTGATCTTGATGGAAAAATGCATACATTGAACCAGAATGTTATTAGAGAAATTGCAGATAATAAAAGCGAAATGAATGACAAGTTTTCTAAAATGGATGACAAGTTTGCAGAGAATAAGTCAGAAATTGGTGACATTAAGAATGACATTAAGACAGAAATTGGTAACATTAAGAATGACATTAAGACAGAAATTGGTAACATTAAGAATGACATTAAGACAGAAATTGGTGACATTAAGACAGAAATGAATAACAAACTTATCAGTCTTGACGCAAAAATTGATGGTGGTAATACTGGTTTGAGTAACAAGATAAGCAACCTAGAAGCACTTGTGAATACAAACACTGGTTCTAGTGCAACACTTAGCGCAACACTTAGCGCCGATATTGACGCAAAACTTGACACAAAGTTTAGTGCTCTTGAACAAGCAATGGCGAAAGCAGATCCCAAGCTTGGTGCTACGCTTAGTGCTACGCTTGAGGCTAAACTTGACACACTTGAACAGAAACTGGATAAATGTTGCAAAAAGAATCTTAAAGCAGAATTTAACAAGATGGCTATTGAGGCAATAATGAAAAAAATAAAATCAATCATGTCAGTACCTTCTGTTCCTGCGCCTTCGCCTGCGCCTCCGCCTACGCCTCCAACACCCACTACTAATCAAAATGATCTTGGCTTAGAAGATTTAATTAGTACTTTTTAGTAATAAATTCTGATAGATAATATATAATGTCACCCATCGATTTAAGAAATGTGAATATCACACATCAAAATGCAAAAATTCGTTATTCTTATCCAGAAATGTCTATGAAAAAAACTAGCAATAAAACCTATTCACCATCCGATTCTTCGCAAACATTTTTCGAATTCAATGACGACGGTGTTTCTATAAGTGGCAAATGTAGTGAAATTTCAATTATACGTCCATCGCATATTGTTCAATTGGGTGTTGGAATGGAACAAGATGCCGATCTGGTTTTAAAACACGCGATTCCAAATACATCTACCGTTTTTTACGTTGTTATCCCTTTGGTTCAGGAAGCTGTTTCTGAAAGTGCCGAAATTGAAAAAATCGTTGAAAATGAAACTACAACGGGCACATCCACCAATACACCATACGATTTGAATAAAGATTTGAAAAAAATAAAACCCAACATTATTTGTTATAAAGACTCCAAAAGTGCTAGTTATGTTTTTGTATTTGACAAACCGATTTTAACAAAAGATGCCATGACTGGTAATCCCACAAATCCATTTAATGGTGTCCGATATGTCACAACCGGAAAGGGCAAACGCAAAAAATCAAAAAGTAGTGCGTTCCTTGTGAAAAATAATCAAAATATTGAGGACACGATTGAATGCGAATATGTTACACAAACCGACGTGAATGCAAAACCCGCGGACAAAAAATTAGTGACGAATATTTTTATGTGGGTTTTTTTAACATTGGGGTTAATTCTCTGTTTAAATTATTTTTTGAACATTATCAATGATAGGGTCGCCGATAAATTAACTATATTCACAATTATTGGCGGAATCGGTTCCATAATGCTTATGGTTTATATTCGGCTGTTTTCGATGACTGCAACCAAAAAAGTACAGTATGGGTCAATGATGTTTTTTTCATTGGCGACCATAGGACTATCGTTGATGGCGTATAATGGCATGCTTTTCAAATCGACTCCTTAAAGCTAACCTACGGTTCCAAGGGCGCGCCTCGGGCTCGCCGTTGTGTCCTTTTTTTTTGCTTCGCTTATACAGTTTATAAAATTTAAACTAAATATTATAAAATATTTTATTTTATTCTTCTACTAATAGTTTTCTTAGAACGTTTAGGTTTCTTTGTTTTCTTATTTTTATTTCTTGGTTTTCCTCCTTTAAATGTATTACATTCAATATTAACTACTAACCAACATAAAGAATAATCAGTTGTTTTAATTTCAAAATCCTCATCATACGTACCATGAAGGTAAGGTCTATGTTCTTGTTTAATATCCGGATTATCCTCATTATAAAAAAAATATTTTCCAGTACGTGTATTTATACTTTGGTATTCTTTAACTACACTTTTTAGATTACGATTTCTATTATTATTTGATTCTAAATATTTATGAGCTCTATCCTGATATTCTCTATATACATCAGATAAACTTGTTTCATCATTTAATACATCATTAATTCCTACATTTAAATCCAAAATATTATCACAATTAGAAGGAGTTCCAAAATACATATCATTTATTTTGAAAGATGCTTTACGATAATTAGTTATTCCAAAAGAAGAAGCTATATTATTAGCACTTCTAGCAATTGTATCTGGGCAAGTGAAACCTCTCATATATTCAATTTCTGGAGCTCTTTTAAGCAGTGTTTCTTTTAACTCACCCACAGTACTGCCTATGTGTATTTTTAAATCAGAATTTAAATATTTTGTAAGCATTTGTCCATTTATACAAAGTACAATTCCCATAAAAAGAGTGTCTTCTCTAAGTCCAGTATCCTGAGATCTTCCTATTTGATCATCGCGAACTTCGTGTCTTCTTTTCTCACCAATGCTAACGCTTGACATTTATATTATCACTCTATAAAAATATTTTAATTTTCTATATTTAACTTTTACTAAATATAAGATAATTTGCAACTATTTTTTAAACTTTTTATTGAAAATGCCATCATTATTAATCCCCAAACTATTAAAAACCCATAATTAATAGTTTGCGTTTTATTACTCTTCTTAAAGCTAACCCACGGTTAGCTTTTTTTTGCTTCGCTTATATACCTCGCTTTAATCGGAGGCTCACAATAAAGGAGGGGTCATAGGGCGGAAGCTTCGCTGAATAACGTAGTTCCCCTAAAAAAAAGACATATAGTCTCTTTTTATAATTGAATTAATTTAATTTAATTATACAAAATACAAAATTATAAAATAGAAGGCGTACGTATGATTCGCCTTACCTGTGTGCGTTGCGCAATTGTCTGCGGAGAAGGCACTTGACCTTCGACAAATTTATAAGCCAAATGGTCATTCGGCATCTTATAAACAAATTTACCACTTCCAAAATAGTTTCCACCTCGCTGGTCATGCGAATATTGAACATATTCAAACAACTCAATGTAGTTCAACTCCGGATACAGCATGTTGAGAACTACAATGGCAACAGTTCCTGTTCTGCCATGTCCGCCTGCACAATGCAAATAAACATTTTCGCCATTCTTAATTCTGCGAACAATTTCTTCTGCCAAACCAATAATTTTTGCATCATCTACAGTTTGCATATCGTCAATTCGCTCGTGAATGAAACGGTCCTTTG
>Ga0078894_10003472_pt1 | contig 11966 bp, 9 predicted proteins | sample LauGreSu1BDMLBSD_2_FD_67506 | JGI IMG/M metagenome (GOLD analysis project Ga0078894, IMG submission 67506) | Freshwater lake microbial communities from Lake Michigan, USA - Su13.BD.MLB.SD (version 4) (version 4) | ecosystem: Environmental > Aquatic > Freshwater > Lake | place: Lake Michigan, USA... | reverse complement strand
GGAGGCGCTCGAGCTCGGGGCGGGCCCGGCGCCGGCGCGACGCTTGAACCGCGGCGCGGTGATCGGGTTCTCGCCGGGGTTGGATTACCGTCCGGCGCGCGCGGAAACCTTCTGGGGCTACCACCGCGGGGCCACTCCGCTCTTCGATGAGGTCTTCGCGGGGCGCGGCGTGCTCCTCGCGCAGGAGGCATCCGCGGCCGCGGGGCCGGGGCGCCGGCGCGGGGCATTGCTTCGCGCCGGTGTGTGGCGGTTGCTCGGGCTCTGATCCGGAAGCGGTCCGGTCCGGCCGGCGCGCTTGTGCCGGTGCGCGGTCCGCGCCACGTTCCCCCGATGGAGTTCAAGCTCAGCTCCGAATACCGGCCCACCGGGGACCAGCCGCAGGCGATCGCCCGGCTGGCGGCGTCGTTGCGCGCGGGGAACCGGCACCAGACGCTGCTCGGGGTGACCGGCTCGGGGAAGACGTTCACGATGGCCAACATCATCGCGGAGCTCGGGCGCCCCGCGCTGATCATCTCGCACAACAAGACCCTCGCGGCCCAGCTTTACTCGGAGTTTAGGAATTTCTTCCCGGAAAACGCGGTCGAATACTTCGTCAGCTACTACGACTACTACCAGCCGGAGGCCTACATCCCCTCCAGTGACACGTTCATCGAGAAGGACTCCTCGATCAACGAGGAGATCGAGCGGCTGCGGATCTCGGCGACCAGCTCGCTGGTCTCGCGGCGCGACGTGATCGTGGTGGCGAGCGTGTCGTGCATCTACGGCCTCGGATCGCCGCAGGAGTTCATCGACCTCCGCATCGAGCTGCGGCGCGGCGCCCCGCTGGGACGGCAGGCGCTGCTGGAGCGCCTGGTCGACAACCTCTACGAGCGGAACGACTACGAGCTGAAGCCCGGGCGCTTCCGGGTGCGGGGCGATGTGGTCGACATCATGCCCGCCTACCTCGAGCGCGGGCTGCGCGTGGAATTCTTCGGCGAGGAGGTCGACGGCCTCGCGGAGTTCGACCCGACGACCGGCACGGTCACGCGGGCGATCGCGGATTTCGATCTGTACCCGGCAAACCAGTACGTCACGAGCCGCGGACGCCTCGAGCCCGCGGTCGCGGCCATCCGGCGGGAGCTCGACGAGCGCGTCGCGTGGTTCGAGGAGCGGAAGCGTCTGCTCGAGGCGCAGCGCATCCGCATGCGCACGAACTACGACCTCGAGATGCTGCAGGAAATGGGCTTCTGCAACGGCATCGAGAACTACTCGCGGCACCTCACGGGACGGAAGTCCGGCGAGCGCCCGTTCTGCCTGATCGATTTCTTCCCGCGCGATTTCCTGCTGCTCGTGGACGAGAGCCACGTCACGATCCCGCAGATCGGCGGGATGTACAACGGCGACCGCGCGCGGAAGGAGACGCTGGTGGACTTCGGCTTCCGGCTGCCCTCGGCCCTCGACAACCGTCCCCAGAGCTTCGCGGAGTTCGACGCCGTGGCCGGCCAGACGGTCTACGTCTCGGCCACGCCCGCCGAGTTCGAGTTGAAACGCTCCACGGTAATCGCGGAGCAGTTGATCCGTCCCACGGGGCTGCTTGATCCCGAGATCACCGTGCGGCCGATCAAGGGGCAGGTGGAAAACCTGATCGCGGAGTCGCGGGCGGCGGCGGCGGCGGGCGAACGCGTGCTGGTCACGACCCTCACCAAGCGGCTCTCGGAGGATCTCACCAGCTACCTGCGCGAGGCGGGGATCCGGGTGGAGTACCTGCACTCGGACATCGACGCCATCGAGCGCGTCGAGATCCTGCGCAACCTCCGGCTGGGCAATTTCGACGTGTTGGTGGGGATCAACCTCCTGCGCGAGGGGCTGGACCTGCCGGAGGTCGCTTTGGTGGCGATCCTCGATGCCGACAAGGAAGGGTTTCTCCGGAGCGAGACATCCCTCATCCAGACCGCGGGGCGCGCGGCCCGGCATGAGAAGGGCAGGGTGATCTTTTACGCCGACGTCATCACCGAATCGATCCGCCGCACGCTCGAGAAGGTCTCGTACCGCCGGGCCAGGCAGATCGAGTACAACACCGCGCACGGCATCACGCCACGGAGCGTGCGCCGCGCCGCGCAGGCCAGTCTGCAGACGCGCGAGGCCGCCGCGGAGGTTACGGATCCGGTGGTTTCCGAGGGCACCGAGGATGTGGCGGCGGTCATCGCCGAACTGGAGCAGGAGATGCAGGACGCCGCGGGCCGGCTGGAGTTCGAACGCGCGGCGGTGCTGCGGGATCAGATCGACGCCCTGCGTTCGGGGGATTTCCGCAAGGCCTCGCGGCCGACCGCCGGGTCGGGCCGGCGCGGCGGTGGCGGAAGCGGCAAGCGCCGCGGCTGAAAATCGCGGCTCCGCTCAGGTGAGCAGGCGCCGGAGCGCCGGCTCGCAGGAAATCCAGGCGGCGCGCAACGCGGGGAGATGCACCAGCCCCGCTGGGAGGCCGGAGGCGCGGGCGGCGGATTCAGCGTGTTCGGCGGCGAGGCGCATGGCGGTCACCCCGAGGCAGGCGGAACTCCCTTTGAGTCCGTGCGCCGCGCGGATGAAGCGGTCGGCGTTTCCCGCGGCAGCCGCCTCCTCCATCTCGCGCAGGCGCGCCGGCGTGTCCTCCAAGTAGATCGTCGCAATCTCCCGCACCACTTCGTCGCCCCCGGCGGGATCCAAGTCACGCAGACCGGCCAGGGTTTCGGCGTTGAGCGGTGACTCTTCAGGCATGGTTCTCAATCACGGCGAAACCGTTCTTGTGGCAATAGCGCTGTGGTCCGGAGCGTTGAGGGGGCGGGGTTTAGGAACATATCTTTGAATCACGATGCGTTGATATTTCGCTTGCCTGCGGGTGTTGGCGGCTGGTTTCGTCCGGGTCCCAACCGTACCATCCATGGCCCAATCATTCGTGTTCTCCTCCGAGTCCGTCGGCGAAGGTCATCCCGACAAGGTCGCCGATCTCATCTCCGACAGCGTGCTCGATGCCTGCTTGGCGGTCGACCGCTCCAGCCGCGTGGCTTGTGAGACGTTCGTGAAGTCCAACGTCGTGGTGGTGGGCGGAGAGATCACCATCCCGAAGCTTCAGGACAAGCGCACCGGCCGCACCCGCCCGCTCGAGGAGGCCATCAATCTCGGCAAGGTCATCCGGGACGCCATCCGCCACATCGGCTACGTCAACGACGACGATGTTTTTCACGCCGACTCGGTCTTCATCAACAATTACCTGACCGCGCAGTCGGCCGACATCGCGCAGGGCGTCGACGCCCGCAAGGCCGAGGGCAAGAAGACCTCCGAGCAGGGCGCCGGCGACCAAGGCATCATGTTCGGTTACGCCTGCGACGAGACGCGCGAACTGATGCCGACGCCGATCATGTTCGCCCATCGCCTGGGACGCGAACTCACCCGCATCCGCAAGTCCGGCCAAGTTGCCTGGCTCCGCCCCGACGCGAAGTCGCAGGTCTCCGTGCGTTACGAGGACGGCCGCCCGGTCGAGGTCGTGAACGTCGTCATCTCCACGCAGCACACCGCGGATGTCGCCCACGCGACGATCGAAAAGTTTCTGATCCAGAACGTCATCAAGAAGGTCATCGACGCCAGGCTGCTGACGAAGAACACCGAGTACCTCATCAACCCGACCGGCCGGTTCGTGATCGGCGGGCCGCAGGGCGACTCCGGACTCACGGGCCGCAAGATCATCGTCGACACCTACGGCGGCTGGGGCCGCCACGGCGGCGGCGCCTTTTCCGGCAAAGACCCGTCGAAGGTCGACCGCTCGGCCGCTTACATGGGCCGCTGGATCGCCAAGAATATCGTCGCCGCCGGTCTCGCCAAGCACGCCGAGATCCAGTTTGCGTACGCCATCGGTCACCCGCGCCCGGTCTCGGTGCACGTCAACACCTTCGGAACCGCGCAGCAGGGTGTTTCCGACGAGCGCATCACGGATGCCGTCCAGCGGGTCTTCAGCTTCAAGCCCGCTGATATCGTCAAGCAGCTCAACCTGCTTCGCCCGATCTATCGCGAAACCACCAACTACGGGCACTTCGGCAAGGCCGGCCTCCCTTGGGAGTCCACCGCCAAGGCCGCCGCCCTCCGCGCCGCGTTGCGCTAAGCATCCGTCCAAAATTCCTCCCACCACCATGGCCACCGCCACCGCAGCCCGTAAGCCCGCGCGCAAGCGCGCCACCGCCGATTACCAGATCAAGGATATCGGCCTCGCCGAATGGGGCCGCAAGGAGATCTCCATCGCCGAGCATGAGATGCCCGGCCTGATGTCCGTCCGCCGGAAGTTCGGTCCGAAGAAGCCGCTTGCGGGCGTCCGCATCACCGGATCGCTCCACATGACGATCCAGACCGCGGTGCTGATCGAGACCCTGCAGGAACTCGGAGCCAATGTGCGCTGGGCCTCGTGCAACATCTTCTCGACGCAGGATCACGCCGCCGCCGCGATCGCCGCCGCCGGCACGCCGGTCTTCGCCTGGAAGGGCGAGACGCTCGAGGAATACTGGGACCTGACGGAAAAGGCCATTTCGTTCCCGGGCGGTCAGGGCCCGCAGCTCGTCGTTGATGACGGCGGCGACGTCACCCTGCTCATCCATAAGGGTTGTGAACTCGAGGAGGGCAGCGACTGGGTCAACACCTCATCCGGCTCCCATGAGGAGCAGGTGATCAAGAACATCCTCAAGCGTATCCACCGCCAGGATCCGACCCGTTGGACGCGTATCGCGAAGGAGTGGCGCGGAGTCTCCGAGGAGACCACCACGGGTGTGCATCGCCTCTACCAGATGATGGAGAAGGGCAAGCTGCGCGTGCCCGCCATCAACGTGAACGACTCGGTCACCAAGTCGAAGTTCGACAACCTCTACGGTTGCCGCGAGTCGCTGGCCGACGGCCTGAAGCGCGCGACCGACGTGATGATCGCGGGCAAGGTTGCCTGCGTGTGCGGCTACGGCGACGTCGGCAAGGGCTCGGCCTTCTCGCTGAAGGGCTTCGGCGCGCGCGTGATCGTCACGGAGATCGACCCCATCAACGCCTTGCAGGCGGCGATGGAGGGCTTCGAGGTCAACACGCTCGAGTCGACGCTGGGCACGGCGGACATCTATGTGACGACGACGGGCAACCGCGACATCATCACGCTCGAGCATATGCGGCGGATGAAGGACCAGGCGATCGTCTGCAACATCGGCCACTTCGACAACGAGATCCAGGTTGACCGGCTGAACAACTCCGACGCGAAGCGGGTGAATGTGAAGCCGCAGTATGACATGTACACCTTCCCGGGCGGCCGGAGCATGTACCTGCTGGCTGAGGGCCGGCTGGTGAACCTCGGATGCGCGACGGGTCATCCCTCGTTCGTGATGTCCAACAGCTTCACGAACCAGACGCTCGCGCAGATCGACCTCTGGCGTAACCGCGACAAGTACGCGGTGGGCGTGTACCGCCTCCCGAAACACCTCGATGAGGAGGTGGCGCGGCTGCACCTCGAGAAGATCGGCGCCAAGCTGACCAAGCTCACCAAGGATCAGGCCGGTTACCTTGGCGTACCGGTCGAGGGCCCGTACAAGCCCGAGCACTACCGCTACTGAGCGGCTCCGGTTCCCACTTCAGCCGCGGTCCTGGGACCGCGGCTTTTTTGTGTCAGATGGTCGAGGCGAGAAAGCCGAAACGCTGGTCGATTCGCTGCGCGGTACCACCTGGCTCTTTCACCAAGGACGGGGGAGAACAGGCAGGTCTGGTAATCAGGAACCCAGGACATTGTCCTCCGGACGCGCCGTCGAAGGGTCATGCGATGTAGCCGCGGGCGTTTCCCGCGGATTTTCGAGAAGGTATATCCGCGAAGCCGATTCCCTTCGTGCGTTCGGCCTGTTGTTTGGTCTCCCGCTCGCTTCCCTTCGTCCCGCCGCGTTTCGTCGAATCCGCGGCGGCGCCCGTCGCCGCTCACTTCTCCGGCTGGAGCGTGTGCAGGGGCGGGAGACTTCGCAGGGCGGGCACGGTGCGTGCGATCAGCGCGGTGACGGCGAGCGTCCCGATTCCGCCCCAGACCACGGCCGCGACCGGGCCGAGGGCGGCCGAGGAGAGGCCGGCGCGCAGGGCGCCGATCTCGTTGGAGGAGCCGATGAAGATCTGGTTCACCGCGGTGACGCGGCCGCGCAATTCGTCGGGCGTGAGCAGCTGCACGAGAGATTGGCGGACCACGACGCTGATGTTGTCGAACGCGCCGGTGAGCATCAGGGCAACGAGCGACAGCCAGAAGGAGGTGGAGAATCCGAACGCGATGGTGGCGGCGCCAAAGGCGGCGACCGACCACAGCAGGGCGCGTCCGGGACGGGCGAGCGGAGGCCGGTGGGCGATCCAGAGGGCCATGGCGATCGCGCCGAGGGAGGGTGCGGCGCGGAGCCAGCCGAAGCCCACGGGACCGACGTGCAGGATGCGGTCGGCGAAGACCGGGAGCAGGGCGGTCGCGCCGCCGAGCAGCACGGCGAAGAGGTCGAGGCTGCTGGCGCCCAGGATCACCTTGCGACGCCAGATGAACTCCGCGCCGGCGAGCATGTCGCGCCACGAGCGGCGGGCCGGGGCCGGCGCGGGCGCCTGGAAGTAGCGCACTCGTCCCAGGGCGGCGAGGAAGACGAGTTCGAGCCCGGCGCTGAGGGCGTAGACGGAGCTGGTCCCGCCGGTGGCGATCAGGATGCCGCCGAGGGCGGGGCCAGCGACTGTGGCGATCTCGAAGGCGCTGGTGTTCCAGGTTATCGCGTTCGCCATCGCGGTGGGGGGCACGAGCAACGGTGTGATGCTGGCCCGAGCCGGCCAGATGAGGATGCGGGCGCAGGCGAGGGCGAGCAGCAGCAGGAAAACCAGCGGCAGCGCGGGCTCGTCGAAGCGCAGCGCCGCGGCATCGGTGGGACGCTCGAAGAGCAGGGCGATCGAGCGGAGCCCGTCGTTGGCCCAGCGCAGCGGCGCGAGGTCGGGTACTGCGCGGCTCCAGAAGGCGAGTCCCGCGAGCGCGGCGGTCACCACGGCGATCACCGCGGTGCCGAGGGTGATCAGACGGCGCCGGTCATGGCGGTCGGCGATGGCCCCCGCTGGCAGCGAGAGGGCGAGCAGCGGCAGGACATTGACCGCGCCGACTAGGCCGAGGGCGGTGGCGGAGCGGGTCCACTCGTAAACTTGCCAGGTGGCGGCCGCGAGGACCGCCTGACGACCGAGCAGGGCGAGCGAATTGCCGATGAGGTAGGCCCGGTAGTGCGGCACGCGCAGCGCCGCGTAGGGATCATGGGCGGGCGAGGCGGCGGGCGCGGTCATCGACGCGGCAAAAAACGCAGATTCGCCGCCGGCACGCGAGCTGGCAAAGATTGTGCCCGCAGTGGGGCCGCTTTTGGCTTCCGCCGATGAAATTTCTCCAACTCAACTTCATCCCGCGCAGCGCCGACCTCGGCCTGCTGGTGCTCCGCCTCTGGATCGGCGCCTCGATGGCCGTGCTCCACGGCTGGGGCAAGCTGGCCGGGTTCTCGAAGATGTCGCCCCAGTTCCTGGACTTCATGGGAATCGGCAAGGGGCCGAGCCTCGCGCTCACCGTTTTCGCGGAGCTCGCTGGCGCGGCGTTCATCGTCGTCGGGCTCTGGACGAGACTATCCGCGCTGGTGCTCGCCTTCGCCATGGGCGTGGCCTTCTGGGTGGCCCACGGCGGCAAGCTCACTGGGCAGGGCAACGGCGAGATGGCGTTCCTTTACCTCGGCGCCTGCGCGGTGCTCTTCCTGACCGGCGGCGGACGATACTCGGCCGACGCCAGCCTCGGGGCCAAGGGCTGACGCGGGCACGGCCGAAGCCCGCGTTCAGTTGGTGCGCAGGGCCTCGACCGGACTCAGGCGCGACGCGCGGATGGCGGGGTAGAGCCCCGCCAGCACGCCGATGAGACCGCTGAACACCACGCCGATCACGAGGGCGGCGGGGGAGAGTTCGGGCCGGTTGGATGCGACCACGACCTTTTGCAGGATCGCGATGAGGCCCATGCTCGCGACCATGCCGACGATGCCGCCGGCGACCGCGATGGTGAGCGATTCCGCCAGGATCTGCACCAGGATGTCGGTGCGTTTCGCCCCGAGGGCGCGGCGCACGCCGATTTCCCGCACGCGCTCGCTGATCGAGGCAAGCATGACGTTCATGATGCCGATGCCGCCGACGACGAGACCGATGCCGGCTACCCCGCCGAGCGAGTAGACGTAGCTCTTGCGGGTCTCCTCGAAGCGCTGGAGCAGGTCCTCGCGCGTCTCGAGCCGGGTATCCTGGATACCGCGGTGGGTCTGGTGAAGGACGTTGGTGATCTGCTCCAGCGCGTGCGGCATGTCGGCGATGTCCGCCAGTTGCACGTTCAGGACGTCCACGTTCTCGTCGAGGCGGAAGAGCGTCTGGCAGGTGGTGAGCGGGATGAAGACGGCCGAGTTCTTCGTGTTGTAGCGGCCGCCACCCATCGCGAACTGGTACTCCTTGAGCACGCCGACGACGGTGAACGGCTGGCCGTTGATCGTGATGTTCTGGCCGATGGGATCCAGACCACGGGGGATGAGGGTCTCGGCCACGGTGGCGCCGAGAACGACGACCTGGGTCTGCAGCTCGTTGTCGAGCTCGCCGATGAGCCGGCCCGACTCGACGTCGAAGCGGTCCATCACAAAGGAGGCGGGGAGCACGCCGCGGACATACTGGCTCGTGGCGCGGCCTTGGAAATAAAGGCGGGAGCCCCCCGCGATCGTCACCTCGGCGGTGACGCGCTGCGCGAGGGGTACGGCGGCGAGGATCGCGTCGACGTCGTTCAAGGTCCGTCCCGGGGAAAGCGCGGCCTTCTCCCGTTGCACGTCGGGCGGGCGCTTCACCTGCACGCTGATGCGTTCGATGCCGCCCGTCTCGTAGATCATCGCTTCCCAGCCGCGGAGGAGGCCCTTCACCACGCCGAGCATGCCGACCAGCGCGGCGGCGCCGAGCACGATGCCGAAGAGCGTCAGGAACGATCGCAGCTTGTGCGCGAGGACTTCGTGCCAGCCGCTGATGATGCCCAGGAAAAGCAGGCGCATCGTGGGACGGGGATCAGGTGCCGTTGCGACGCTTGCTGCCGGACCCCGACGAGCGGGGCGGCGTCGGTTCCTTGCCCTTCGCGGGGCTGGCCTCTCGGGCCTTGGGCTGCTGCGGCGAGTTGCTCGGAGCGAGCACGGGCGGCTCGCCCTCAAATTCCAGCGGTCGGGAGCGGGCAACCTCATCGCCCACCTTCACGCCGGAAAGGATCTCGACGTAACGGGTGTCGGCGATGCCGGTCTCGACCTGGCGGATCTCGAATCCGGTCTCGTTCTTGAAAAACACGTAACGGAGCGCCTCCGCGGTCGCGAATACCGCGGAGATCGCCACCGCGGTCGCATCATCGACCTTGGCCAGGGTGAACATGACCGTGGCCGACATCCCGGGCCGCAGGCGCTCATCCGGCTCGTCGAGGAAGACGTCCACCGGGAAGACGCGGGTGCGGTCGACGGTGCTTTCCAACGCGCTGGTGGCGATGCGCTTCACCGTACCCGCCATCTGCACGCTCCGCATGGCGTCGACGCGCACGCGCGCGTTGTCCCCCATCTTGAGCCGCGCGACGTCGATCTCGTTGATGTTGGTGCGCACCATCAGGGAGGTGAGGTCGGCGACTTCCCCGAGCATGGTGCCGCCGTTCTGGGCGGCGGCGCTGGTAATGACCTGACCCTCGGTAAGATCACGCAGCAGCAGGGTGCCGTCGTGCGGCGCCCGGATGATCGTCTTGGCGAGTTTGTCACGGAGGTTGGCGGCGCGGGCCTCCGCGATGGCCGCGTCGTTCTCGCTGAGCGAGAGCGTGATCCGGGCGTCCTCGAAGTCCTTGGAGGTGACGACGCCGCGCTTCTGCAGGTCGACGAGGCGCTCGTAGTCGCGCCGGGCGCGCTGCGTGCGGAGCTTTGCGGCCTCGATGCTGCGCTCCATTTCCTGGATCTGCGTGAGGATGTCCTGCTGGTCCATGCGCAGGATCTCGTCGTTGCGCTTCAGCTTCTGGCCGTCGACCGCGAGGATCTTGACGATGCGCCCGTTGATCTCGGAACGGAGATCCGTCGAGAACACCGCGCGCAGGCGGCCCACGGCGACGATCTCCTCGGCGATGTTGGCCGTGCGCACCTTGGTCACGGGCACGACTTCCTCGCGCTTGCTGCCGAACAGGGTGGGGCTGACGGCCTTCCAGACGACGCGCCCGCCCCAGCCGACGCCGGCGAGCACCGCGATGAGGATGACGGAGCGGAGCAGGGTTTTGGACCAGCGAGATGACTTCACAGCAGAGGGGTTGGGGTTACAGAGACGCCCGTAATCCGCTTGGGGAACAGGCGTTTTTGGAAAAAATCGATGAGAGGTTTGCGGGCGGATCTTTCGTTGGAAAGCCGGAATTCCTGTTTCCTTCCGTCCGCCGCTCCCCTTTGTTCCGTCCGTTAACGATGAAGATCTACTTCATGGGGGTCTGCGGGACCGCGATGGGCAACGCCGCGCTCCTCGCGCGCGCCGCGGGGCATGTCGTGTCAGGGGCCGACGCGGGCGTATACCCGCCGATGAGCACGGTGCTCGTCGCCGCGGGCATCGAGCTCCATGAGGGCTACGATCCCGCGCGCCTCGCCCGGCTCGCACCGGACCTCGTGGTGGTGGGGAACGCCATGGGCCGGGGAAACCCCGAGGTCGAGTGGCTCCTCGAGACCCGCGCTCTCGCTTTCACCTCGTTGCCGGCCTTCCTGCACGACTGCGTCCTCCGGTCCCGCCGCAACCTTGTGATCTGCGGCACACATGGGAAGACGACCACCACCGCCCTCGCCGCGTTTCTCGTGCGGGCGGTGGGACGCGACCCGGGCTTCCTCATCGGCGGCGTGCCGCAGGACCCGCCCGCCGGCTCGCACCTCGGCGCTCCGGGGGACCCGTTCGTGATCGAGGGCGACGAGTACGACAGCGCGTTTTTCGACAAGCGCAGCAAGTTCATCCACTACGCGCCGCACGTCGCCGTTCTGAACAACCTCGAGTTCGACCACGCCGACATCTTCCGCGATGTCGCCGATGTACAGCGCACGTTCCACCATCTCTCCCGCATCGTGCCGCGCAATGGCTGGATCGTGCTCAACGGGGACGACGAAAACCTCCGCGCGCTCGGGCCGATGGCTTGGACGCGCGTGGTGCGGGTCGGTGTCGGGGAGGGCAACGATGTGCGGATCGAGGGCTTCGCGGAGTCGCCCGAGGGCGCGTCGTTCTCGCTCACATGGCGCGGCGCGCCGTGGGCCCGCGTCTGCTGGAGCCTAGGCGGGCTCTTCAACGCCCGGAATGCGGCGATGGCCGCGACGGCCGCCGGGCTGGCGCTGCATCCGGAGCGGCCGGCCGAGCTCGACCTGGCGGCGCTCGCCAACTTCCGCGGCGTGAAACGGCGCCAGGAGATCAGGATGTCCGGCGGGCGCGTCACCGTGATCGAGGATTTCGGCCACCACCCGACGGCGATCGGCGAGACTGTGCGTTCCCTGCGCGCCCGATACCCGGGGGCGCGACTCACGGCCGTTTTCGAGGCCCGCAGCAACACCTCCCGCACCAAGTCGCTGCAAGGAGCCTTCCAGGATGCGCTCGCGCAGGCCGACGAGGTTTACCTCGGAGCCGTGAGCCGGGCGGACCGAATCCCGGCGACGGAAAGGTTCGATCCTCCGGCGGTCGCCGCGAACCTTGAGGCGAGGGGAGTCGCGGCGTGGTCCGCGCCCACCAACGCCGGGCTGCTGGAGTTGTTGCGAGCCGGCACGCTGGGAGACGGCGCGGAGCGGCGTCTGGTGGTTTTCTTCACCAACGGGAGCTTCGACGGGATCATCGACGGCTACGTGGCCGCCGCCCGCGTGGCCTGAATCCGCCCGGGGCGCGGGCTCAGCCGTTCCTCTCGCCGCTGTAGCACAGCCAGCAGAGGAGGAGCA